>Ga0315904_10001888_pt1 | contig 33038 bp, 45 predicted proteins | sample LakEriMetagenome_6_FD_203529 | JGI IMG/M metagenome (GOLD analysis project Ga0315904, IMG submission 203529) | Freshwater fungal communities from buoy surface, Lake Erie, Ohio, United States - Buoy 12 MA120 | ecosystem: Environmental > Aquatic > Freshwater > Lake | place: USA: Lake Erie, Ohio...
AGGACAGGGTTAATGGCAGTAGATATGCGAGCTCGCTATTTCGGGGAATTCGACGAGGGCGTGATGCCGTCGTCGTTCGGCGTACTCCCGCAGGCGGTACCCCAACCCTCGGCGTTTGAAGTCATGCCAACGCCCAGCGCGGCGCCTATCATGGACACGCCTCGTCAAGCGGCGGTTATGCCAATGGCGACACAGGCCGCGCCTGCCGTAGACTTGGCGGGCTTGAGCGGTCTAAGCAGCTTGTACGGTATGAACTTTGGTTCGGACTTTGGTGGCGGCTCACAGGGTGGCGGAATATATCCGACCAACCCTGACTTGCAAATGTTCAAAGCGCCGTTGTCGAGTAAAGGCAACCCGACTGCATACGGCGACAACTACATATCCGTGACATCGCCAACGCAAGCCTTCCGTCTCGTTGATAAGAATACCGGCAAAGTCGTGTACGAGGGTGTTGGTTACGAGGGCGCGCAGGAGGCCATTGATCGCGCCAGTGCGCTCACCGCCGAGAAAGGCGCAAAGGCGCAGTGGCAGATACAGACGCCGAACCCTCAGCAGCCGAGCGGATACAGCACTGTTGCTAACGAGAAGCGGAACCAAAGCACACTCGGCGACATAGCCAGTGTTGCGCTTCCTGTCGGTATGGCCCTCTTGACTGGCGGCATGAGCCTACCGGCGCAGATGGCTGCGGCGGGTATAGCGGGCGCGGCAGGCGCAGGATTGGCCGGTAGAAACCCAGCCACAGCAGGTTTACTTAGCGCAGCAACAGCCGGTATTATGGGCGGCACTGGCGCTAACGAGGCCATCGGTCGCGCAGTAAGCAATGTTGGTGGGGCACTTGCAGGCAAGACCGCCGAAGAAGTAGCAAAAACAGCCGCAGAAAAAGCCGCCGAGCAGATTGTTGTCACCGGCCTTTCGAAGGCGGCGCAGGGCGCGGGCAGCGCCATAGGCAACACGCTGCTGTCTCAAGGCATAAAAGGCGGACTGAGCGAAATAACAGGCTTCAAGACGCCTGCTGAAAAGTTTGCGAATGAGCCGCTTCCCGACACGTTCCAGCCACCCTTGGACGACGCCATTGTTGTTAGCGGGAGCAGGCTCCGGCCTGCGGTTCCAAACTACGGCGGCGCGTTGGCAGGCGTGGCTTCTCCTATCGCCACGGAGTTTCTACCAAAGAGCGTGCTGCCTGAGCCTTTACCGTCGGAAACTACAGCCCCAGAACCCGCAGACGACGCCATTGTTGTTAGTGGTAGGCTCCCCACAAAGACACCACCGCTAATAGCCGGTATTGAAACCGCGATGCCCGCGATAACAGCGGGCGCGCTTACGGCAGCGCAGACGGGAGGCGCGCCAAACGACAAGCTCACTGCCAAAGACGCCGCTAACTATCTGCGCCTAGCGAGCCTTGCCGCTGGCCTGATTGGCGGCGGTGGCGGCGGTGGCGGGGGAGGCGGCGCGGCCGGCTCCCAGGCAATCAACCCTATCTTCTCGGCCAAACTGCCCACGCCCGGCGCAGGTGGCGCGTTCAAGGTCGGCGGTCTCGACTACACGACACCGCCTGCAACCGATACATATCGCTACGCCATGGGCCCTGCGATGGACATTCCCGCTGGCATGGACTTGCGCAGCGCTACATCGCCATACGCTGGCTACGGCCCAGGCACACTGGGCGAGGAGACCTTCAAGCGGGTCACCGGCATGTCCCACGGCGGCGCAATGGGCTACGCACGCGGCTCATCCCGCGATAGCTTTGCCGTTGATGGCCCCGGCACTGGCCGCTCGGACGACATCCCTGCGGTGCTTTCCGATGGCGAATATGTGATTGACGCAGAGACCGTTGCCCTTCTGGGCGATGGCTCAAGCAAAGCTGGCGCAAAGAAACTCGACGAGATGCGCGTAAAACTTCGTAAACATAAAGGCCGCAACTTGGCTAAGGGCAAGTTTAGTGTTAATGCTAAGCGGCCTGAGAAATACCTGTCAGGAGGACGTACGTAATGGGCTTTTTGGATTTCCTGACAGAGGGTAAGCCCGTCGAGGCTGTTCCTGTCTCATCCACCCAGCAGACAATTCTGCCGGACTGGTACACAAACTACGCGATGGACATCCTCGCTAACCAGCAAGCGGTCGCAGCGCGCCCGTTTCAGGAATATGTCGACGCGTCAGGCAAGGCGATCCCGCGCGTTGCTGACTTTGCGCCGGATCAGCAAGCCGGCTTCCAGGCGACGCGTGAAGGCGCGTTCACTTTCCGCCCTGAGCTTAACACCGCAGCGACCAAGACGCAGGACGTCTTCGGGCGCTCGGCCATGGGCGTTGCGCAGCCGTCCTTCCAGCAGTCCGGTCAGTACACCGCGCAGAGCACGGACCCGACGGGTCTCGGCATGGCGCAGCCTTATCTGGGTCAGGCCGGTCAGACGTCGGTGCAGAACATCGGCCAGTATATGAACCCATACACTGAGCAGGTCGTCAATCGCATTGGCCAGCTCGGCACGCGCACGCTTCAAGAGCAAGTGCTGCCTGGTATCGAGGGCGAGATGATCCGCGCCGGTCAGTTTGGCGGCACACGTCAAGCTGAACTTACCGGCCGCGCCATCCGCGACGCAATGGAAGGCATCTCGGCGCAGCAGGCGCAGGCATTGCAGCAGGGTTTCACAACGGCGGCTGGATTGTCTCAGGGCGACCTCGCACGGCAGGCGCAACTCGCGCAGACTGCTGGTGGCTTGGGCTTCCAGCAGCAGGGCGCTCTGGCGCAGGCTGGCCAGCAGATGGGCGCGCTCGGCGCACAGATGGGCAACATGTACAACGTCGACACCTCGAACCAGCTCGCAACGGCAGACCAGCTTGCTCAGATGGCGCAGCAGCGTCAGCAGCAAGAGCTTACCGGCGCAGGCGCTCTCCAACAGATTGGTGCGCAGCAGCAGGCTCTGGCGCAGCGGAACCTCGACATCGCTCGCGAAGACTTCTTGGCGCGGCAAGCATATCCGCAGGAGCAGATCAAGGCCATGACTGGCGCGCTGCAAGGCGTGCAGCCAGCCGTGCCTCAGGCTGCGACGAAGGTCGGCACAGAAGTGCCAGGCGCGTTCCAGCCGTCGCTGCTCAGCCAGGTCGGCCAAGCGTACGCAACGTATAAGGGACTGGGTGGCTAAAGATGGACGAAGATTTGGATACGATCGGCGACAACGCAGAGACAGAGGCTACGCTTCCTGTAAGCGACAACCTCGGTGGCCTCAGCGCTGCCGACGCGTTCTCTGCGTACCAAACAGCGCAGAAGAGCATTAGCGATCAGATTAATGCCAACATCAATCTGCTGACCGCCGCGCAGAAGAGACTGCGCGAGCGCCGCGCAGGGCCGTCCAACTCAGAAAAATGGCTGGCTATCGCTGCTGCGCTAGGCAAGCCGACCAAGACCGGATCGTTCGGCGAAAGTCTTGGCAACCTGAACGAGACCCTGCTCAGTCAGGAGGCGATGAAGCGCAAGGCACAAGAAGAGCGTGACATGCTACTCGAGCAGTACGGCATGAAAATCGGCGGTGAGCAGCTTCGCATGCTTCAGTCGGGCGCTTCGCAAGCTGCGCAGCTTTATCGGGCGGCTCTGGCCGCCAAAAATAAAGACCCGTTCAGAGGCGCGGTGTATGTCCCGGAAGAAGACCGTTGGGCTATGCGCCCCGGATCGGAAGGGGGTCCGCCCGTACTCACCCCCGAGCAGGTTGCGGAACTCTCGCGAGATCCAAAAAATAGCGGCATGAAGTTTTACACGACTGATGGTCGTCCCCTGGAGATCAAGTAATGGCAGATCCCTACGCCCCATTCGCTAGGCCCTCACAGGAAGGGCCCACGCTTAAGCAGCGCGCAACCGAGACAAACATCGCGCAGTCTGGCGCGTCGGCGGCTTCTTCAGCCGCAACGGCGGAGCGCACAGAGAAGCTGACGCCGCTCGAGGCTACAGAAAAGCAGCTCGATATCCAAGCCAAGGAAGACAAAGCCGCCAGAGAGGCGGCAGCTAGGGCAGCGGCGGCGCGGGCGAAGGCCACTCAAGCGCAGGAGCGCATAAATACTGTCCTCGAAAAGTTGGCGCAAGCGCGCCGTTTAGTTAGCAACTTCTCCACGGGATACGGTTCGCTTTTGAGCGGCCTTCCGACGACGGACGCACGCACCCTGAAAGGCATACTTGGGCCTGAAGGCACTATTGGGTCGCAGATATTGTTGCGCACTATGGACGAGTTGCGGCAGGGATCCGCCGCAGGCGCAACCGGCCTCGGCGCGATGGACCGCAATGAAAACGCGACACTGAAAAGCAGCATTACAAGCCTTGATCTTGGGCGCAGCCCAGAAGAAGTGCTGCAATCAATTAACGAAATCGAGCGTAGCTTCCGCCGTTATGGCGCAATCACGAGCGGTTTCAATCCTGACGAGCGTGAAGTCGCAATCCAGTTCGGCCTCGTTCCGCCTGAAGACAGAAAAGATAGCCGCGGCATACCGGCTGGAACTATCGGCGGCGCAACCTCGGAAGAAAACGTCGTGCGTCCTTCAGAGCGGCGTGGCCTTAACGTGACGGTGTCTAAGATGTTATCGGAAGGCCGCAGCGCCGCAGACATCAAGGCATACCTAAATAATGTAGAACCGGGCCTCGGCGAAAAAACCGTCAATCTTGATTGGTGGGAAAGCGAGATGAAAAAGCCCAAGGCGCAGCAAAAGTATCGCCCCGAAGACTATGTCGACGTTGAGACGCTTCGCACAGAAGCTTCTGCGCCAGAGAAAGCTATCGGCAGCTTTGCCCAGTCGCCTGTAGGCACCGCGCTTTTAGGCGCGACTGACTTCGCAACGGGAGGTATATTACCTCAGTTCACTGGCGATCCTGAAGCTACGCGCGCCGCCATCAAAGGCGCAGAGCTTGATCGACCTGGCATGTTTTTGGCGGGGCAAGCCATCGGCGGTATATCCGGCCTTGCGGGGGCGGAGGGCGCTCTACTAGCTAAATACGGCCCTGAGCTGGCGGCTAAATACGGTATCCCCGCGATATCGGCGCTTCAAAGCGCGCTTTACGGGTACAGCACCTCGGACGAAAAAGGGCTATCTGCACTCCCCGACGCTCTGCAAAGCGGCGCCCTCGCGTACGGCGGTGGCAAGGCGGGCGAATATCTCGGTAAGGGTTTTGGAAAAGTCGTAGGCGGCGTTGGTGACGAGGCCGTAGATTTCTTACGCGCACGGGGCGTCCCGCTTAATTTTGGCGAGATCGTGGGCGGCAAGGCGCGTGAGTTCACAGGGAAAATGGCCGACCTACCTGTCGTTGGGCCTTTTGTTTCTGCGCGATTGAGCGAGGGCGCTGAGGGTTTTAACCGCGCCGCCTTTAACGAGGCGCTTCAAGACCTCGGCGAAAAGTACGCAGACATCGGCCCTGATATCGGTGAGCGCGGGCTGCGCGCGGCGCGGAGGCAAGTGTCGAACGCGTTCAATGACGCGCTTGAAGGTGTGCAGTTGACGCAGGACGACGTGTTCCAGCGGAACCTGTCCAACACGTACACTGCGCTTGGTGAACTGCCAGACGTCGGTCCGAAGTTGCTTAAAGCGCTAAACGACCAGCTTGGCGAATTGCTGAAGCCGGGACGCAGTCTCACAGGCAAGGAAGTGCAAGCCGCCCTTAGCAAAGTAGACCGCATTGGGCGCAGCTTCAAAAACAACGAACTTTACGCGAGTAGTATCGCCCCACGCCTAAACGCCGTGAGCGACGAAATTCGTGGCGTTGTTGAAAGGCAAGCGCCGGATGTGCTTCCGAAGTTTGACGCGGCGCGCAGCGCCTACCGAAAAGTCAGCATCGTAAATGACGCCGTTAAGCGCGCTACAAAGGGCGAAGGCGTGGGTACTCGCGGTATTTTCTCCCCAGAAGATTTGCAAGCTGCGGGCATGGCGAATGCCGAGAAGTATACCGGTAAGGGCTCCTCGGTCTCTCGCGGGTATCCTTTACAGGATTTAGCGGAAGCGGGCATAGACGTGATGGTGCCACCAAGCCGTTCAGGTTTAGGGTTCTCACTGCCGTTGACTGCCGCAGGCCTCGTCGGTGGCGCGAACTACCTCGCGCAGCCGGGACAGCAAACGAACCCCGTTACTGGTGTGACAACTGGAGAAGAGCGCGATCCTATCACGTCTGGGATATACGGTTTAAGTGCTGCTGGCCTCGCCACACTGCCGTTTACCCGCACAGGCCAGAAAGCAATCACCAGTTTCATGCTTTCACCTCGGGCCAAGTTTCTTCAAGATGCGGGTGCGTTAATCGAGAAGTACGGGCCGCAAGCTTTAGGTGGCTCTTTCGGCGCGACGTTTGGGGGAATACCCACTCGCGGCACTCCAGACGTAACTGGCACTGCTCCAGTAGAGTTTCAGCCGGTTCAAGTGTCGCCTAAAAACCTAACGCAAGAAGCCGCTGCGGAAGGCGCAGTGCCGGAAGAGGGCGCCGTCTTAGTAGATGACCGCCCAACGGAGATGCGCGAGGACGGACGCCGCTATTTCGTAGGGACCAACGAACTTGCCGACGCAGAAGAAACATATCCCGGCGATCCAGCGCGGGGGTTTGCGATGGGCGGCATGGCCCATAGCTTTGGTTCAAAGCCGGAAAGCAGCGCGCCTTCGTACGCGCTGGCAGAAGCTGAAAGCCCACCCCCCGTGTTCTCTACGCTGTTGCCAATGAAAACCGGCGGCGCTGCTAAGAAAGCCACTCGCCGCGCGCCGGCAAAGACGATAGATGAGCTCATGCAGCGCTACACCCCATCAGGCAAGGCGACCCTTGCCGACATGGCACGACACTACGGCATGCGCCGCTAAGAAGGATATACGTTAATGGCTGCTGGCGACGGGTTCGAGGTTTCGTTTTACAACGACGAGACGGGTCAGTGGGAGGTCGCTTACCGCGACCCTCCGGCGAAGCCTCTTGCAGTACGCAAGGACAGCTCGAAGGCAACTGAGAAGCGTCGCTTTGAAGCGAAGCGAGCCGAGCGGCTTCGGGCCAACGAGGCAGCGACCGCAAACATAGACAAGCTCGGCAGCGGCATCGCGTCGATACCGGGCCGCGTCGTGAACTACATCAAGTCGTCAACACCCTCAAGCGTTGGCCGTGACGTCAAGGGCATCGCGAGAGCCACCTATGACGCGGCGGTGGAAGATCCGAACGCCTTTGCCGAAGACGCAATCTTCTCGCCCCTCGCCGCCATCCGTGACTTCGGCGACGTCCGCGAGACCGCACGCAAGTTGCGTGCACAGGGCCGCGATGCCGAGGCTGAGAAGATGGAAGCTATGGCCGGAACGGCCATACTGTCCGCCGTGCCTATCCTCGGACGGCCCGCAGGCGTTGCCACACGTAAGGCGATTAAAGCCGCAGAGAAGACTGCTATTAAAGGCGCAGCGAAGGCCGCAGCTCCTAAACCTAAAGCAGCCGCGCCTAAAGCAAAACCGTTAGCGGCCAAACGCCCTGCGCAGTTAGAAGGGGCCGACAGCCCGTTCATGGTGAGCACGCGACGCCCTACCGCGCCCAACTACGCGACCCAAGGTAATCCCGACGAGCAACTTCTTATTCAAACAGGTGAAGCATTGCGCGCTGCTCCCGCCGCCTTTGAGAAGAATATGGGCATGCTTGCCGAGGAACCGTTTATGCGGGGTATGGCGGGCGCAAGCCCAGAACGGATATACGAAGAGGGTGTTCGCCGTGGAGCGGACAACCTCAAGTTCATCATGTCGGATTTGATGTCGCCGGAGAAAGTAGAAGCTGCACGGGGTTGGTATCCAACCGCTCAGATGGTATCGGCACGCGCTGCTGAACGCGCTGGATTGCCGCCAGAAGCAGGCTACGGCGTCGCCGCTGTTACCTCACCTCAGACGCCGTGGGACATCAACGTCGCTCGCGTAGACCGGATGATGGACATGTACGGCGATAGGTTCGCCACAGATCCCGCAGCCGCACGCAAATACATCGAAGGCCGCATCGCTACGGAAAAGAAGCCTGGAGCCATCGCAGCTCTCGGCCCTGATTACGCAGAACGGATTGCGGCCATGCCGTACGAGGAGCTGCCCGACAAGTTTGCCAAATTTGCCCGCGTTTCTTTGGCCGATGCCACGCGGAACGACCCGATAGTGCGCAAGATAGACCTTTCCGGTGAGTACGGCGATCCCTATGGCAGCATGACTTGGGGTAGTGGCGACAGCGTCAGCAAAGCTCTGGCCATCATGGACAATCCGTCTATGGAAGGCATAAACGCGCAACTATTGGGCGGCGGTAAAGTTCCGTCCTTCTTCAACAATATCGCCAACCCTTACAGCGCCGCGCCCATATCGACTATCGACACGCACAGTGCAGGCGCAGCGTCGCTGTTCCCCGGCGGCGGTAATGACCCTATCGTGTACCGTGCAATGGGTCTTGGTGGGACTAAAGAAGCTCCCGCAGCCGCTGATGTAGCCCGCACTGGGTCGAAGGGTTTGTACGGTCCAATCTCGGACATGCACACTCTGGCCGCCAAAGAAATGGGTTTTGACGCGCCGCGCGAAGTGCAGTCCGCCACGTGGGAAGGCGTTCGCGATCTTTGGGGTCAGGAAGGCAAAACGCCTGAACTGAAGAAAGCTATCGCTGACATCTGGAACAATTCCAGTTCGCCGGACGAGGCGCGGTTCCTGATTGCGGATTTGCTCGGAAAGCCCGTGCGCCGCATGTTCCAAGTCAAATAATACGAAGGTCGGGGGGCAACTGCTCCTCGGCCTCTTCGTCCCAATCTTCTGGAAGGTTCCCGTCGTACATCACCCACAAATAGTTTTCGCGGGTGCGAGGCATACCTAATTCAGCAAGCACCAAATCGTAACTATCTACTGTCAACGTCCGTCTCCCTTAGCTTCGGCCAGCAACGCGGCATAGGCGATATTATCCTCGGCGCTGTCGGCGTGGTAGTCGCTGCGCGTGAACAGGCGCACCAGCTTGACTTGCTGCATGAACATCCAACCCTCGCTCTCGGTCAGGTCGCGGCCTGTGATGGCGTTGAACGCCGCCACGACCTTGCTCATCGACCTCTCGCCCTGTGGCTCGTCGTAGGTCTGCCCCCGCTCGTGCATCAGCGCCGCAGCTCGGCCCAGCAGCTCGGCAGCCTTCGGCTCCGGCACCTTGGCCATCTCGTTGAGCTCTTCATTAACATCTTTAATCGCTTTCATGTTTTTTCCTTTTCAATGCCTCAAGCAGCACCTCTTGAACGGTCTTCTTTGACCGCAAGCGCTCGAGGATCATGTCGTCCACAGTATCGCGCGCCATCAGGTAGTGCACGAGCACAGGCCGGTTTAGCCCTGCTTGCGCTTGCCTCATGGGCCCAATACGCTCGATGATTTGCAAATGCTCTTCTAGGTTCCAGTTGAGCGAGAAGAAGGCGAGGATGTTGCCCCCTTCTGCGAGATTAAGTCCGTGTCCCGCCGACGCAGGGTGAGCGAATAGTAACGACGTCCGTCCGGCGTTCCAGTCGCGGATCGTGTCAGACTTAGCGTCCAGAACCCTGCCTTTAGGGTAACGGCTTTGTAGCCGGGCCAAGTCGCTCTTGAAATGGTAGGCCACCATGACGGGCGCGCCGTTGGCTTCTTCGATGACGCTATCGAGCGCATCCAGTTTAGCATCGTGCACCTCCTCCCATGTACCGTTGTCGTCGACGTAAGCGGCTCCGTTAGCAAGCTGCAAACACTTCATTGTGCGTGCCGCAGCGTTCGCTGCCTCTATACCACCATTGCCCAGATCCGCGAACATGTGTTTTTCCATGTCACTATAGACCGCCCGCGCCTTGCGCGGCATGTCTACGTAAATCGGATTGTGTATCGGCTCATCGACCGGCAGCGCGTCGACCGTCAAGCAGACGTCACGCAGGCGGTTCTCAATCTCCTTCTGGGCGTTGGGCAGCGGCTGGAGGCTGAAGCCGTCCCAGCCCTTAGCAAACCAGCGATCGGTGAAGGCGCTGAAGGTGCGGCCCAGACGCTCGCCCTTGTCGAGGAACCATGTCTGGCCCCACAGATCCTTGAGACCGTTGGGGTTGGGCGTGCCGGTCAGCCCGATAAAGCGGTTCACTTTGCTGTGCACCACCTTACCGAGTGCCCCGGCACGTTTGCTCCCCTGCCGCAGGCGAAAGCTCTTGAGGCGCGTCAGCTCGTCTGCAACGACCGTCTTGAACGGCCACGCGTCGCCGACCGCCTCTTGCAGCCACACAAGGTTGTCGTAGTTCATCGTGTAGATGTCGGCGTCGATGTCAAGCGCCGCTTTACGCTCCTTGGCGCTGCCGCAGATCGTTGAGACGCGCAGGTGCTTGAGGTGGTCCCACTTCGCGATCTCGTCAGGCCACGTCGTCTTAGCGACGCGTAAGGGCGCCAGCACGAGCACTGGGTATACGTCGTCGACCACAGACAGGTTGTCGAGGCTGGTCAGCGTCGTGACCGTCTTGCCGCCGCCCATTGGCATCCACAAGGCACAGCGCGGCTTTGTGTAGAGCCACTGCATCGCCGGACGCTGGTAGTCGTGGGGTGTGAAGACTTTGGTCATCGCAGCTCTGACACGACCGCGTCGATGCCCTCGATCGTCGACACAGTATAGACTGGGATGCCGGCGTCCTGCATGCGCCTGACTTCACGCTCCTGTAGCTTGCTGTAGCGGTCGCCTTCGGCCTTAACCTCGATGAAGGCGAGGCGAGGCCACGTCCACCACACAAAGCAGTCAGGACAGCCTCTGCGGCCTTCCCAACGCACCTTGCGGTATTGGCCGCCGCTCTGCTGCACAACACGCTTGAGATGCGCCTGTAGCTTGCCTGCGGGGGTCATGCAGGCCTTCTGCCGATAGACCAGTTAGCAGATATGCGAACTTCGCTGTTTGGCATGCACCAGATCTCGCCGCTGTCATCTAGTGCGACGACCCAGAGCAGGTCGTGCTCGATGCCGTAGTCGATGACGGCAAAGGCGAGGGCGGCGCCCTTGCTCGTCTTCATGGGTATGGTGGTTTGAAGTTGCGTGAACACGCCTCAGTCCTTCTTGTAGCGGCGCGTCTCGAAGCCAGCCGCAGCAAGCGGCAGCCCCAACGACCAGCCGGGATTGGTGGACATGATGCGCGACAGCTCGTCGACCGAATACTCGTCGGTGTCTGGCGTCTCGGTGATCAGCTCGTCATGCACGTGCAGGCAGACGGCGTAACCGGCAGCTTCAGCGCGGAACATGCCGGATGCCAGCACGTCACGCGCAACGGCCTGCACGACGTTCTCGGCCAGCTTGCCGCCGTAAGTCTCGATCGTCTCCCACTTCTTGGTGTACTGGTTGACGCCCTGATACACGATCGTGCCTTCATCAAGGCCCGCGTTCGGGTAGCAGAGGTAGCGCCCGCTCGGCAGCTTGATGCGCAGCCAGTTGTCCTTGTAGCCGATTGATAAGTCGCGCACCGTGAAGCGCTTATTGGGCGCGCGGATTGCGTCCTTTACGGCGCGCTCCAGATCGTACCACAGCGAGACGACGGCCTTGTGCGCCTTGCGCCACGCCTCGACGATGCGCTTGACCTCGTCCTCAGGCAGGAACACGCCATAAAGCGCAGCCATGCTGCTGAACGCCCCGACGCTGCCCTGATAGCCCAGAGCCAGCTCCTGCACCTTGCCGATCTGGCGCTCGTCCTTCGTGACGTCCTCGGCCTTCTTGTTGAAGGACTTGGCGTAGGCCAGCTTATAGAGATCGTGACCGACGCCTGCGTCGAACTGCTTAAACGCCTCGGTCTTCCAGTCCTCGCCGGCCAGCCACGCAAGCACGCGCCCTTCGATGTTGGACAGGTCGGAGACGACCAGTTTGCACCCCGGCGCAGCGATGAGTGCCCCGCGCACGGCGCTCGAGCATAGCTCGGACACGTTGTCGAACAGCAGGTCTTCCGCGTCGAGCTTCATGGCGTCGATGCCGAAGTCGATCTGCGCTTGCTTCATTGTCGGACGTGGCAGGTTCTGAGGCTGAAAGAGGCGGCCTCCCCAGCGTCCTGTACGAGATGCACCGCAGAACTGAAGCGTGCCGCGCAAGCGCCCGTCGGCACTCGTCGCCTTCAGCAGCACCTTATATTTGGCAGGAGACGTTGCTGAAGCCTGCTGTCTGATCTCTAGCAGCTCCCGCACCTCTGGCGTCAAGGTGCCTTGCAGCAACGTGCTGACGGTGCCCTTCTTGAGGTCCGGCGTCGTGAACGCCAGCGTCTGCTCGAGATGCTCAAGAAACTTGCCGCGCTGGGTCAGCGAGCCGACCGCGCCGTTGGTTAGAATTCGGGTTCGCTCAGCCAGATCTCGCGAGCTTCTTTGAAAAGCTCGTAGTGCAGCGTTTGCGAGCTCAACATCGATGGCGATACCACGGTCATTAATTTTCTGATCGAGGAGCCACAGAGCGCGTTCACCTCCATGACGGTTCCAGTCTGGGAGCAGTCGGTATACGACGCGCATTGCGTCCACATCGAGGCGGGCGTATTCGATGAAGGCTGCCCACTCGTCGGGATGTGTGTCACGGTTAGCCCTCCTGAGTTTCACGTTCTTTGGCCGAGGCTTCGTGAGCAAGTGTATCAGCTTTTTACCTGCTTTGTCTTTAGCTTTATCTTGCGGGACGCCTAAAACGTCACACAGCGCACCCAGCGAACCGGGCAGGCCATGCGCCAGCGCGATGACCATCGTGTCCTCGACCTTATCGAGAGGCATGTGCACGCCGCAATGGCGCAGCACCGTGCGATCGAAGGCGCTGTTGTGGATCACGATTTTGTCCGCCGTGTCGATCATCATCTGGACGCTGTCCAGCGAGCCGCGCTCGGTCAGGTCCATGACCTCAACCGGCTCGTCGTCGAACGCGTACGCCACAAGAAGCACCTCGGCATTCTCCGCGTACTTGTGCGTGCCATGCGTGATCGGCGTCTCGCTGTACGTTTCGAGGTCGAGCCAGAGCGTCGTCATCCGCGAAGACCGTGAATGATCTCGCTTACGCGGCCGCCATCGATGTTGAAGACCCGGCCGATCTCACGGTTGGGCATATCGGGATTTGCAAGCACGAATGCGCGCACTTGATCGCGGATCGCAGCCGTAATGCGTGCCGATTTTGTTTTTGCGTGCTTCTTTGCCGGGCGGCGGAAAGACGCGTTTGCGAGGCGCGTAACCTCGCTGGCTATCTCTTCGTGGCGTTCGGGATGGTTGCGCAGTTCGTCAGCAAGCTTCCACAGCTCAGTGCGAATAACGATGATTGATAAATGTTCCATTCGTAGTGTCCTCCGTTCAGGTGAGGCGCGCAGCGGTTATCAAGCAAACGGAGGGACATCCGCACACTGCGCGCCTCGCCAGAAGGGAGGACGCTGCGGCAGGTGACTTCCAACCCCGCCGCAGCGCCCCTCTTATACGCTTAGATCAGGTCTAAGCCAATAGCGCTGGCGTAAAGATCCAACAGCGCCGCTTCTTCGCGGCGGCTGTCGGCGTCCTTCTTGCGCAGAGCGACCAGCTTCTTGATGATCTTGGTGTCGAAGCCGACGGCCTTAGCCTCACCATAGACGCTCTTGATGAACTCCATGATGTCCTGCTTCTCGTCCTCGAGCTTCTCTACGCGCTCGATGATCAGGCGGAGCTGATCACCGGCAACGCTGTTGTGTCCTAGTTCAGACATGCCAGCCCTCCTTAAAGAAAGTCAGCGCCGTCAGCCGACGGCTCGAGATCGGCGAAGTCGTCAACCGACGCACCGCCACCGCCAGAGAAGCCTTCGCCGTCACGCACAAAGCGCACACCGAGCAGACCGCAGTTGATGCGGCGTCCGTACTTCGGGTGGTCCTGAGCGTAAATGTCGACGACGGCGTCAACATAGCAGCCGGCGTAGAACACGCCGTCACGAGCCGTCACAGGGCGCTTGGCGCGGTCGAACGTCTTAGGCCCCGGCTTATCAGCGCCGGTGCGCGAGTTGAGGTGGTACATGCCTTGGAAGCCGTCGTACACTTCGCCGGTCTTCTTGTTCTTGTACGGGCCCTTGACGAAGGCGTTCTTCTTATCCTCGTTGATGATGTCGAGGGCGCCGTCGGCCTTCTCGCCCCACTTTTCCTTGGCGACCTCCGCGATGGCGGCCTCAAGCTTCTTCACGTTGGCGCTCTTGGGGTCGATGATGAACTTAGCCGAGTAGGCTGCCTTCTCATCGGCGCCAAAGCTCTTGGCCTCAAAGATGTCGGGGAACGACAGGCGGACGTCTTCAATTACAACTTTCATGTTCGTAGTTTCCTTATATCAGCGGTCGGCGAAATCATCGGCGACAGCGGTTGTGGCCTTCTCAGGCCGTTTGTCAGCCGCGGGTGCGACAGACAGCTTACCTTCGGGGCGGTGGGTCAGCTCATCGAGCAGCTTCAGCCCTTCGGGATCTTTCTTGAGCAGCTTCTCAGCCGTTGCCGGCGAGATGAACTTCTCCTCATACATCTCATCACGCTTCAGGACGGCGCCAAGGCGGTCCTGAGCGTCTTTGGCATCAGACCACGCCCGATTGCCCTTACGGCCTTCTACGAGCTTGTAGCCGGTCACGTCGAGGCCCTTAGTGAGACGACGCTCGACTTCGGCGCGGATGCTCTTGCACCACTGCTCGATGAGATCGACGCGGCCCATGGCAACGCTGAGCGCGTTGTCGCCCAGATCGGCGAAGTCATCGGCCGTTGCAATCTCGTCGGTCGTCTCGTCCACAATCGCCTGCAACGCAGGGCAGCTCGACTTAGCCTTGCAGAACTTGCACTGCTTCTCGCCGGGCGCAGGCTCCGCCTTATCGTTGCGTGTCGCCTCTGCACCGCTGCTGACCTTCTTGGCAAAAGCCATCAGATCATCAGCCCTGATCCAATGCTCGGCCACGTGGTTGAGGCGCGGCTGGTGGATGACCATGCAGATGTCGGCGAAGTCGCCGAGCTGCTCATAGGCCTCCATCGCACCGAGCGCGTACATCATGGCCTGCTCGTTGCCGTCGGCATAGACCTTTACGCCCATGCCATATTTAAGGTCGACGACCGTTAGGCGCTTCTCCGCGGCGTGGATGATGACAGCGTCGCTGGTGCCGGTGGCATCGGTCTCGCCAGTCATGTGGCCGATCGGCACGCGCTGCTCGACGAGCAAGACGCCGCCCTGAGCGTACTCGCGGACCAGCTTCACATAGTCCTCAACGTACGCGACCATAACCTTGTCGACCGTGAAGTCGAAGCCATCGATCGTGTGCTTCTCGCCGATGCGCTCAGCGGCAGGCTTAGTGCCGTCCAGCTCTTCGGACGCGAGCAAGTGCGCCAGCGTGCCTTCAGCGGCGTATGGGCTGCTGTCGTCTGGGTACGGCGCCTCAAGCGCCGGAGACGCAGGGCAGCGCATCCAGCGATGCGCGCCCGACGGCGACAGTTTGGCGTGCAGGCCGCTCATGCGCCGAGCTCGTCGTTGATCGCGTTGACCAGCTCCTGCCAGCGCTCGCTGGCAAGGTGCGACGCTTTGATGACGCCGAAGCGACCGAGCACTTCCTGCCCGACAGGCTTGCCCTTCACCTCGACCAGCTTGAGCACCAGCGGGGTGACGACGGTGTCAAAGTCCGGCACGTCATCCTGCGCCGCAGGGGCAGGGGTAGAAGAGGGTTCCTCCGTCGTCGGCTGGCTCTCGATAGCTTCTGCAACTGGGGCACTCTTGGGGGCCGGCGTAGGGTCCACGAGTGCGACTTCGGCGACCTCCGCACGGGTCTGAGCTGGGGCAGATGCTGCGTGTACAACAATCAGACGACCGCCCAGAGCCAACGCCTTGTCGGCCAGTTCTTCCAGCGATGCGGCGGTAATTTCGATGCGGTAGCTCACTTTACGTTCTCCAGTTCATTTTCAAGGTAGCGGATGGTTTGGTTCGCCTCGGCGATCTCTTCCTTAAGGTCGTTGATCTCGGCGTTCAGGTCAGCGATCTCGTTTTGGTTTGCGTGCTCGAGGTCGAAGAGTGCGTCAGCCAGACGCTCGGCCAGCACCATAGACAGCTCGTCGCCGCCCTCCTTGGCTAACACGAGTATCGTGGCATTGTCGCACTGGCGATAATAGTTACGGTCTTTTGTCATGTCGTAGTTTCCCTCAAAAGTTCCATGGTGTTGCGCCGTACTGCTCGGCGAGCTGGCGCGCTTCGCGCTTGCCCGCTACAGTCAGAGCGACGACATTGCTGCGGCGCCCATTGGCTATCTGGTTGATGTAAAGCGTTGCCGGATAACGCTTAGTTTTTGAGGTAAATTCAGCGGCAAGTACATCGTTTGTCATTTCGTAGTTTCCCTATTTCGTTGCTTGGAGTGTAACCCATAGCGATGCAAGCATTTACTTGCAACCCCCAATTAGCTTGTCATGAAAATAATCTTTCCATGGTCGATCACGAGTGGCGCTTCGGGGCCTTTCACTAGGCTCTTGAGGGCGCGCTGGATGTCCTGCTTACGCACGTCACGCTTGCCCGGCTCAGGGGCAGGCATGCCATCGACGCATAGCTGCACGAAGGCGCCCATGTCCATGTCCGCGGCGAACGGGTCGACTGATGCCTCGATCGTCTCAAGGATGTGCGTCTCAATGCGCCCAAGCTTCTTAATGCCCTTGCGCGGCTTGTCGTCCGCGTCAGGCTTCGGCAGCTCAGCCTCGATCGCGACGCAGCTCGTAATCGCTTCGCCATCATCATCCAGCCCGACATCGACGATCTCAAGCTTGAAGCCCCAGCTCAGGCCGTCGTCGCCGTCCTTCATCTTAGTCGTTCGGATCTCGCGCTGGCCGTTCTCGTGCTTGAGCACTTCGATCTCTGCGTCGACCGCGGCGCGGATGCCCGACCAGCCACGGCTGCCCCGCGCTGCGTCCTTGCCCGAGTGATGGATCATGCCGATCGTCGCCTCGGTGGCTAGGCCGAGCGCCCGGCTGTTGGCCAGCACGAGGCCCATGTCCTCACCGGCGTTCTCGTTGGCGCCCGGCGTCACCTGCGCCAAGGTGTCGATCGCGATGAAGTCAGCGCCACCGACCGCAGCAACCGCCTTGACCAGCTCGCTGATGTCGTCCTTGAGCATGAAGTTAGGCGGCAAGGTTATGACGCCGATGTGGAGGTCGTCCGGGTTTATATCGTGATGCCGGCAGTAGGCCTCGAAGCGCTTGCCCACGCCTCCGCTGCCTTCGGCCGCAATCAGGATCACGCGGACCATCTGCGTCTTGCGCCCGCGCCAGTCTACGCCCCGCGCCATAGCGGCGAGCATGTCGATCAGGACAAAGCTCTTGCCGCTGCCCGACGCGCCGTAGATCATGACGAGTTCGGCTTTGGGTATGACGCCCTTGATTAGCCACTCAACCGGCTTGCGCCGCGTAAGCTCGGCGGCCGAGAAAACTGAGAACTTGCCGTCAAAGTCTGGCGGCGTCTGCATGCCGTGCGTTGGGTTGGCGGCGGCCGTCTCGGCGGCCAGCTCGGCCACCTGCTTCAGCTCATTTACGGACGCCGCCTGAGTAGGGTTTGCGGTGAGCGTGCCTCCCGCCTTCTTAGCCAGCTTGATCACGGTCGCCATGGTCACCTGCCGGTGGCCGTTGCCGACGCGCCGATCGAAGCTGTCCCACTGGCCGCGCAGGCCTTCGGTGCTGGGGTAGGATGAGCCGCCGGTCGACCACTCGTCCCACATCTCGAAGCCGTCGTCGCCACCCTCGGTCTCGTGGTGTAGCGCCATGCCGACCTTGATCCAGTCTTCGCGGCCCATGTCGGGGTCGAGCGCCGCGAGCAGCTCTGCCATCTGCGCAATGCTCAGGCCCAGCTTCGGCTCGTGGCCGATCATGAAGTCGGCAGGGTCGTGCTGCTTGGACGCCGTACTCGCCGCGAAGCGCGCCTCACACAGCGTGACCACCTTGGAGGTAGGCGCTGAGATGCGGTTGTCGTTGCCGACCAGCTCGCAGATCGTTGTCTGCCGGCCGGTTATGGTGACGAAGCCGTTTGTGTTGAAGGTCTCGAAGCCATAGCGCCCGCCCTCGGCGTAGCTCTTATGGTTGCCGAGGTTGCCGCGCACAAAGGCACGCACGCCCTCGCCACTGGGCGAGTACTCGCTGTAGGTGTTGGCGATGATCTCGTTGATCTCAGGCGGCAGCGAGCCGTCAGGCGCGACGCACTTGTCGAAGTCCAGCGCCGTGATGCCCCAGTCGGGCATGAGCGCAAAGCCGACACCGTCGTAGCCTTTGCGCACCGCCTCGTCGCGCGCCATGTGGAAAGCAGTCAGCTTACCGCGATCCTGCGGCGAGCCCTGCTGCCCGAAGCGCCGGCCGCCCTCTACATAGTACGGCACCTTGCGCGGCTTCGCCTCGCCGGGGTGCTGCTCATAGCGCCACACCAGCCACGCAGGAAGCGCCTTAAGCTCCTCGGGCGCGTCGAGCGTGCGGTTTTGAGGCGAAATAGTCGCGACTTTGGGCATGGATGTGTCCCTTTCATCCGGCATGTGTGGCCCTCCAACTAGAGGAGGTCTTGAGCTACATCGGCCACGTCAGTGACACGCACGAGCTTGGTGATCTCTGGGTCGAGCAGCTCGGCCGCAGGCACCCCATATATCTCGCTTACCTGCTCTGCGCGCTTCGGCGTCAGCCAGCCGCGTTGCAGCCACTGGTAGACCGCCTGATGGGACACGCCGACCGTCCGAGAGAAGGCGGTAACGCCCCCTGCGAACTGGACCGCGCGTGCTAGTCCTGATTGTTCCACTATGTGCTCCTTCATGCTGAACTGGTCAGCCTACATTAAAGCGATTGCTTGATACAAGCCATAAACGGCCGGCGACGCATTTAGCTGTCAGCCCCACCATTCCTCTTCCATCTCTTCGCGCTCTTCTTGTGTGATCTCCGGGCGCGTGGCGATCATATAGCACGTCAAACCAAACAGGCCGATGATGGTGACAAAGAGCCAGTTGCTGCTAGTCATGCCGCGATCTTCTTGTTGGTGCGCGTCTCAACCTCTTGGCGCAGCATGTGAGGCGCAAGGCCCCAGCAGCGCTCAGCCATCTCGAACTCGCGGCACAGCTCACGCACGCGCGTGTCGAGCACTCGCTGCTCTTTGCGTAGCTTCTCCTGCTTCGCCAGCACGCGGGCTGCTTCCCTGATGATGTCGTTGGTGTCTCGTGTCATTGTATCGTCTCCTTTGTGTGGCGGGCGCCGGTCCAATGCTCTTGCATCGTGATCGCGTCGGCGACCATCTCGAGCACTGTCGTGCCATACTCTTGAAGCTTGGGGTCAAGCCCAGGCTCGAATAGGAAGTCGGCGGCGTTCTTGTTTAGCCAAGTGACGATCAGGCGCCGCTCGACAACGGTGCCCAGGTGAGAGGCTGAGCCGAGCATATCGCTCAGCTCTTCCTCGGACAGATACTCGCCGTCGTCCTCTGGCGCCGTGTTGTCGTTCGCCATCATGGGTAGACCGCCGCGGGTACCAGCTCTGACCACCAGACCGGGTTGATCGCGCCCTTCTTGCGCACTGAGCACAAGAGCAGCTCGACCTCGCGCTGGGCGTCGCTGTGATTGCGGGGGTAGACGTGCTCCTCGCCCGTTGCTGGGTCGATGAACAGGTCGTGCGTACGGAAGCCAATGTTGTGGCGCAGGATGCGACCAGTGTCGGTGTCGTAAGCCGTGACGTAGTACTCGATCACATCGATCGGGCCTTCCTCAAACAGCTCGTATTCAACGTCGAAGGTGTAGGTCATGTCAATTAGCCTTCTTGCGTGTTATCAGGCGTCCGGTTTTCGGATCGCGCTGGATGCTGGCCGCGAGCTGTTTCTTGAGCTCATAGTTCTCAACCTTAAGGTTGGTGCACAAAATCTTAAGCAGGCCCATGTTGTTAGCCGCCTCGCCGCGAACGGCAAACGTAGTGTTATACTTCTCGCGGAGCTCTCGCAGCATCCTCTTGAGAGACTTAATCTCGTTGTTGCGGCGCTCGACTACGCCAGCGCGGCGCTTGAGGTTGCTCTCAAGTCTGCTGATCTTCTTAGCCGGAGCGCTCAGGTTGGACAGCTCGCGGCGCAGGGCGGCGTTGTCGCGCTTCAGCTCTTCCAGCAAGATGCTCTTCTTGGCCCACTCTGCCTGCTGCTGCGTCTCTTCGACGCGGTATGTCTCGTAGCCTGCTTCGAGCTGGGCTTTAAGTTTGCGGACCTCAGCCCATGGGTTAAAAATGCTCATGTCAGTACTCCTCCTCGTCAAAGATAGTCTTTTGGTACTCAGCCTCGACGTGGTCGAGGTAGGCTTGCTCCTCAGGCGTGAGCGGGCCCTTCTTGCTGAAGATGCCCCAGAGCTTGTCGTCCAGTTGGCGGACAGGTGTGGTGATGAGAGAGATGCTGTGCATGCCGATCACCCAATGTGCACAGCGTTGTCGGCGTCGATTGCGGCGAGGAACACCTCCTCGACCGTTAGCTGGCCGTGCCAGTCTTCGAAGCCGTCAGTGTCTTCGCGGCGATAGTCGTTCCAGCGGTCGGCAAGATACTCGTCGCGGATCAGCTCGAGCTTAGCTTCATGCTCGAGTGACAGCTCGTCAGTAGCGAGGTAGTGCCTTACAGCTTCTGCCATCAGCGCTGCGGTGCGTTCGTCTTTGGTCCAGTCAATCATGTCGATGTCTCCTTGTGCTTGCTTGATGAGACTATCCTTAGACGTGCAAGCGATTACTTGCAAGCCCCTTGTGCAAAATAATTCACTTTTTCTTTTCGAGTGTCTCACGCGCCAGTTGCATGGGCTTTGGCCAACCGCCTGCGATGCGCTTCAACGCGGCGCGGAGCCGATCGATCTCGTCGAGTAGCGCCTGATGCTCTGCGCCGGTCATTCGCAATTCCAGACTTCTGTTGTGGTCATGATGTCAGTCGGCCAGCCGGTGTCGACGGTGAAGCTGCGCTCCTCGAAAAGCAGCATGTTGGTCGGCCTGATCAGCAGGCGGTCGCCTTCCGTCCGCATGAACATGAACTCCTTCGACTGCTCTGGTGCCGCGCTGAACCCGTCGCTGTGCGGGCAGGCGGTGAACAGGCACGTCGCTTTATCGTCGGTGCCGTCGTAGCGCGCCTCCAGATCCGCCAGATAGTCGTAGCGGATGACGTCGAACTCGGTGCCGTAGCAGTCCCAGACCTGCGCGTCTTGCAGTGACCATAAAAGCTCTGGCCACGCGTTGAAGGCTATCGCATGCGGTGGCACGTTGCGGTAGACCGCGCCACACTCTAGCATGATGTGACAGCCCCAAGCGCGGTTCGGTGTCGAGCGTATGGCGAACCACACGGCTGGCTCGAAGCCCTCGCCGTCCTTGCGGATGAACGCGCTGTCCACGTAGACATACAGGTGGTGCGGCAGGTTGCGGCTGCTCACTTGCCGCGTTCCCGCATGGCGACATCGAAGTCGTGGGCTGCGGCGCGCATGTACTGGCCGATGAAGATGGCGGCGGCTTGGGGTTCGTCCTCTGGCGAGAAGCCGAAGATCCTCCCGAAGGCTTTGGAGCCCTCGTATGCGTACAGGTCGGCCGTCATGTGGGCCTGTCCCATTGCGTCGTCTGGGGTAATCATTTCACTTCTCCTTTGTTGTTGTCCGTCACCTGCGGCAGCTCGTCGCCCTCAGACGTCGTCACTAAGTGCGTCTCGTCCTTGATCTTGTAGCCCACCTTCTCGAAGCCAATGAACATGGCGGCGACAGTGTACTTGCCCTCAGGCGTGGTGGCGTTGACCGTGGCGATCAGAGCGCCGGTCTCGGGGTGCACGAACTGGAGCTGCCCAGGCATTAGGACGTTGTCCCTGCAGATAAGGTCAGGCTTGGTCACAGCAAGATGCTCACGATCACGAAGAACAGCAGGGCCACAGCGCCCATCACGCCCAGCGCTATGAGCTTGTCGGTCCGTGGCGGCGTCGTTGCGTCGTCGCCGTAGATGCTCTCTGGGCGGCTGGGGTAGACGCGCTCGATCTCAGCGTCACCCAGCCTAGCCATGAGCTTCGCGTCTTCGAAGACGCTGTCGCGGATCATGGCTGCGCGCTTGGGCCCCACGCCCTTCACGTCAGCCGCCAGCGTCTCCGCGTCGACGTCCATCACGTCGCCCGCAGTAATGTAGCCGGCGCGCTCGAGGTTATCGAGCAGGCGGCTCATTGGCATCACGTCGCCCAGAGGCTTGTTGCGCCAGGCGTAGCTTAGGTTGTCAGTCATAGTCATTGTGCTCCTTTGTTTATTAGCGCTCTTCGACCATTAAGTCGGCGAGGGTGTACGCATGGATGGCAAGATCAGCATGCGAAGAGCCGTCATAGCGTGGATTGCCTAGCATCCCGTTGATCACGTGAGCCGCGAAGTAATCGCGTAGGGTCATGCCGTCGTTAAAGTCGTAAAAGGTGTCAGGGACGGCGTTCGGGAACGCGAGTGGTCCTTTTGGTAATTTGTCTTCGGTCATAGTCATTGTGCTCCTATTTTAAGTTCATAGTCCTTGTGAACGAAACCCGGCGCGCCGTTCACGAACGCGGCCGACACCCAGTAACGGTTGCCGCTCTTGCCGGTGCGGTAATGCCCCCGGCGCAAGTGTGAGCGGGGCGACGCATGCGTGCCGCTACCCTTGCGCGTCTTGCTCTGAGGCTTGGGCTCGCCGATCACCAATGTCTTGTAGGTGAAGAGAGGCGTCTGCCCCCTGATGCGCCGCACGCGGTTCGCTTTGGCGTCCGGCGGCACGTCGGTCGAGGTTGTGACGTTGTTGCACAGCGCGTAGCAGATTGACGTGTGTATCTGAAGCATTGGGCCGAGCTGGGCTATGAGCGCCTCCTTCATGGCTTTAAGGTCGGCCATGTCCATGTGGGCGTTTCTTACCATAAACATCTCGGTCATGCCTGGTATCAACTCCATTGCCGCGCGCGGCATGCCGCGCTCATTAATGCCGGCCACCTCTACGTCGTAATGTAGCTGCGCTTTGAAAAACGAGCCGGTCCAACCCTCAGAAGCACCGGACGCGGGGTCGCCGAACAGGAAGTGGATCTCCGCGTGGTCCTGCTTGTCGATCACGATCAGGACCAGTGCGCCGACGTATCTGCGCCCGTCATTTACAGCCGGCACATTGTCTACCTCATACGCGGTGACCGGATAGGGCGGCCGAAAGTCATGAGCCTCGAGCACATCGTGGTACGGGTATGGAGGCAGCACTGGCACCGTGAACTTAACAGCGCGACGCGCAGTCCGGTGAAGGAACTTTAGGTATTTGCGTGGTCCCGGCTCGCGAGGGAACTCCTTATCCATACTATCCAAGGCGTGGGTCAGGTACTGACCCAGCTTAGGCTGAAACTGATAGCGCTTGTCCATGCCGCCTTCTCCTGTTTGTGGGGAGCCGAAGCTCCCCTGTGGTGGTTACTGGTTGGCGACGATCTCGACATAGGCGTCGACACGATCGGCCATGCGCTGCGCGTCGTTGTCAGCAGCCCAGCGGCGCTCATACAGATTGCCTTCGAAACTGTAGAGCTCGCCGCGATAACGAAACTCGAGAAGTGCCTGGTAGCCCTTGCTGCCCTTGTGGCATGGGACGGTGCGAATGCGGGTAGTGTACTTAGTCATTTAGCGTCTCCTTTGCTTGCTTGACTGGGTCAGTATACACTGCAAGCAGATACTTGCAAGTCCCTTGAGCAAAAAAGTTAAAATAAATTTAAACCCACCCAAACTCATGCAAGCAAGCGCTTGCCAGCGTGCAGCACTAGCCGCGTTGCAGCATCGCGTTGCAGTGCTGCAGGCAAGCGCGGCATGCAACGCGTGCTGCAACGTGAGGGGGTTACCCCTTTAGGGGTACCCCCACGGTGCTGCGACGTTGCACGTGCTGGGGCCACGATGCGCTGCGCCGATCTGGCGTTGGGCTAACACTCGTTTTGGATTTCCATTCGCAACGTGCTGCACGGCGCGGCTCATCTCAGTTGACACTGTTGCGTTGTGGTTGTATTGCTACACAACCCAACATGTAGGAGGCTATTATGTTTGATTTAAGTAAAGTTGGTCAGAAGCGCGGCGCGGCAGTGCCTTGGACAGCAGCGTGCGTCGCTACCGTAGCTCGCAAGGCGTGCGCTCAGGGCGGTGAGATATCTCAGGAAGAGTTTTTGAAAGCCTGCACTGAACTGGCACCTGCGCCAAAGGAGGGCGCTCGAGATGTACGCAGGCAGGTGTTGATGCGCGCCATCAAGGATATGGTGAAGCGGAAAACATTCCCGATGGACGTCGTCGGGCGGTTCTTCGTGCCGCCGCCGTCTGAGCACGCCGAGGGTTTGGATTTAATTTGAGGGAGACTACGAAATGTTGAGTACGCAAATGAAGCAAGACATCGAGACGCTGGTTGAAGTCGTGACGGATGACAGCTCGATCGCGAAGCTGTTGCAGCGCAAGTATAACACCAAGATCTCGGTGGTTGAGGTTCGCAAGTATCGTTTGGCCAAGACGGCGATTGCGGAGCAGAAGCCAGAGACGCCAGAGGAGCTCGCGATCGTCGTTGAGGAGGCTCGACGACAGGCGCCGATGCGGGTCGGCACGTCGCTTGAGGAGGGGAGCAATAATTTGCTGGCTGCGTTGTGCCGCTGGGCGTTCAAGCATGGCAAGCTGTTGCCGAACCTGACGCTTCAGCAGCAGCGCGATCGTGCCCGAGCTGATGGCTATTCGGGAGTGATTGAAGGCTGGGCTTGAGATGTGTCGCTCGAGGTGCTATCTAGGCGACTTCAGTGGAAGCTTGAGGACGCATCGCGAGCACGCACATGCCATATCCGACTAAACGCAAACCCGAAGTGGTTGAAGAGATCTTGCACCGTTTGTCGAATGGCGAGCCGCTGGCTGCTATTTGCCGATCGGACGAGAAGTTTCCGCATCCGTCTGCATGGCTGGATTGGATACGTGCAGACGAAAGTCTAGCCATCGCGTACGCACACGCGCGCGACGTGGGCGCAGATGCCATAGCTGAGGACGCGCTGGCAATCATCGACGCAGAGCCTGAGCGGGTCATCGAGCTTGATGACGAAGGCAAGCAGTCGCGCAGCCGCATCGACAGCGCAGCAGTTACGTGGGCGCGCAACCGCGCAGACCTGCGCCTGAAGCTGCTCGCAAAGTGGAACCCCAAGAAGTACGGCGAGAAGCAGGACGTCAACATCGGCAACAAAGAGGGCGAGACCCTCAAGGCCGAGGTGTCGATCGTGTCGCCTGAGCTCATGCAAGAGCTGGCTGATCTGGCAATCAAGACACCCGAAGGCAAGTGACCATTGACGCATCCGTCCTGTCGCGCCTCGACGAAAGGCAAGCACGCTTCCTCGTGTGGCAGAAGCGCTGGGGAAAGACAGCGCGGCCTAATCAAGTCCCTGAAGTGGCGGCCGCGCTCCAAGACAAAGACCCGCAGTTTACCGAGTGCGGCTATCTGGCAGGGCGCGGTTACGGTAAGACGCGCGTCGGAGCAGAGTGGCTGGCACGGAAAGTTTTTCTCGATCCGTCAGGGTTCGACAGCGCGGTGATCGCGCCGACCTATCAGGACGTGAAGTTCACCTGCTTCGAGAACGGGCTGCTCGACATCATCCCGCCTGAGCTGGTCAAAGCATACAACAAGACCGACATGACGATCGAGATGTTCAACTGCACAGGCGGTGTGTCACTGATACGCGGCTTCACGGCTGAGAAGCCTGAGCGCTTACGCGGCCCGCAGCACACACGCATCTGGGCGGACGAGCTGGCGGCTTGGCCGTACGACGACGTGTGGGACATGGCCATGATGGGCCTGCGCCTGGGCGACAAGCCGCAGGTGCTGTGGACCACGACGCCCAAGCCCAAGGACATCATCCGCAAGCTCACCGCGCCGAACCCCGGCCGGCTGATCGTGGCCGGCTCGACGTACGACAACAAGACGAACCTGCCCGACAGCTTCTTCGACCAGCTTCAGCAGTACGAGGGCACGACGCTCGGCCGGCAGGAGCTGTACGGCGAGCTGATCGATCCCGAAGAGAGCGGCATCGTGAAGCGGTCGCAGTTCCGCCTGTGGCCACACGACAAGCCGCTGCCTACGTTCGACCTTGTCATCCTGTCGCTCGACACGGCGTTCACCGAGAAGACGATGGACAAGCGGTCAGGTGATCCCGACCCGACAGCCTGCACGGTCTGGGGCGTGTTCCACCACGAGAAGCGCAACAACATCATGTTGCTCGACTGCTGGGAAGACCACCTCGGCATGCCCGACCTGATCCGGCGCGTGAAGAAAGAGATGAACATCGCGTATGGCGATGACGGCGACACCGCGCTGATCAAGCCGATGTTCGGCAGCGCGAAGCCGATGACGTCCGGGCGCAAGCCCGACATCCTGCTGATCGAAGACAAGGGCAGCGGCATCAGCCTGCGCCAGATGCTGGAGCGCGAGGGCCTCGAGGCCTACGCATACAACCCAGGGCGAGCCGACAAGCTGACGCGTCTGCACATCGTGTCGCCGATCTTCGCACGCAAGATGGTCTGGCTGCCTGAGAGCGCGTCGCACCCCGGCCGGCCGCGCAACTGGATCGACCCGCTGCTGCACCAACTGTGCGCCTTCACAGGCCCAGGCAGCATCAAGCACGATGACTTTGTGGACAGCACGACGCAGGCGCTCAGGCTATGCATGGACAAGCGACTGCTTGATGCTGTACAAGCACGCAAAGACGAGATGGTTGCGCCACCACGCAAACCAGTAACTAACCCCTACGCCGCATAAAGGACGAGGCCATGGACGAAGACGAGAACATCCTTACTGGCGAGATGATCGAGCTGCCCGACGACGAGGATGATAGCGTCATCGACACCGAGGACGGCGGCGCGATCGTGCGCCTGGACGACGGCGAAGGCGACGCACGCTCTGACGACTTCTACGCCAACCTGGCCGAGACGATGTCTGAGAGCGAGCTGTCCGAGATCGCACGCACCTATCTCGACGTGGTCGGCAAGGACAAGCAGGCGCGCAAGAAGCGCGACGAGCAGTACGAGGAAGGCCTGCGCCGCACTGGGCTAGGCGACGACGCACCGGGCGGTGCGCAGTTCCAAGGCGCGACCAAGGTTGTGCACCCGATGCTGACCGAGGCCTGCGTCGACTTCTCGGCCCGCGCCATCAAGGAACTGTTCCCACCGCAGGGCCCGGTCAAGGACTTCATCCCCGGCGAGCCGACAGGCGACAAGGTCAAGAAGGCCAAGCGCAAGACCGACTTCATGAACTGGCAGCTCACGACGCAGTCGCCTGAGTTCCGCGCAGAGCTCGAGCAGCTCTTGACGCAGGTGCCGCTCGGCGGCGCACAGTACATGAAGGTGACGTGGAACGAACCGCGCAACCGGCCGGACTTCCTGTTCGTCGCGATCGACGACATGTACCTGCCGTTCGCCGCGACCAACTTCTATTCGGCGCAGCGCAAGACGCACGTCCAGTATCTGACGCAGCTCGACTATCAGCGCCGCGTTAAGCAGGGCATGTACCGCGACGTCGACCTAGCGCCGGTCAGCATGGAGCCTGACTTCAGCTTGGCTGAGAAGGCCAACATGAAGATCGAGGGCCGCGACGAGAGCAGCTACAACGAGGACGGTCTGCGCACCGTCTATGAGATCTACGTCATCTCCGACATCGAGGGCGATGAGGCGCTGCCTTACATCGTCACGATCGACAAGACGACGTCGAAGGTGCTCAGCATCTACCGCAACTGGGACGAGCTGGACGAGGCGAAGGAAGAGCTTCAGTGGTTCGTCGAGTTCCCGTTCGTGCCATGGCGCGGCGCCTACCCGATCGGCCTGCCACACATGGTCGGCGGTCTGTCTGCTGCCGCAACCGGCGCGCTGCGTGCGCTGCTCGACGCGGCGCACATCAGCAACAGCCAGACGATGCTCAAGCTGAAGGGCGGCTCGAAGGGCGGCCAGTCGCTTGAGATCCAACCGACGCAGGTCATGGAGATCGAGGGCGGCATGGCTGCGGACGACATCCGCAAGCTGATCATGCCTCTGCCTTACTCGCCGCCTAACCCAGTGCTGTTCAGCCTGCTTGGCTTCCTGGTCGACGCCGGCAAGGGCGTCATCCGCACGACGATGGAGGACATCGCCGACGGTAACCCGAACGCGCCGGTCGGCACAACGCTGGCTAAGCTCGAGCAGGGCATGGTCGTGTTCAGCGCCATCCATGCGCGCATGCACAACAGCATGGCTAAGCTGCTCGGCATCCTGCACCGCCTCAACGCGATGTACCTCAACGACGAGGACATCGAGGACGAGGTCGGCGAAGAGCTGGCGTCGCGTCAGGACTTCGAGGGCCCGCTCGACGTGGTGCCCGTGTCCGACCCGAACATCTTCAGCGAGGCGCAGCGCTTCGCCCAGATCCAGGCGGTGGCACAGCGCAGTGCCGCGCTGCCGCAACTGTACAACCAGCGCAAGGTAGAGGAGCGCATCCTCGAGACGCTGAAGATCCCGAACGCCAAGGATCTGCTCAACCCGGCGCTGGAGCCGAAGGAGCAGAACGCGGTGAACGAGAACGTGGCGGCGACCATGAGCCGGCCGATCGTGGCGTTCCCAGAGCAAGACCACATCGCGCATCTCAAGACGCACTTGGCGTATCTGATGAACCCAGCGCTGGGCATGAACCCGCTCATCGCGCCGACGTTCATCCCGGCGATCCTCAACCACCTCAAGGAGCACATCGCGCTCTGGTACGCCACCAGCGTATTCGACCTGGGCACCGAGGCGACCGGCACCGACATCGGCGACATGCTCAAGGATATCAAAGACACCGAAGCAAAGCAGGCGTTCGACGCCATGCTGGCCGAGGCGTCCCAGACCGTGGCTGCCTCGGCTGCCGACGTGTTCGCATCGCTGCCGCCCGTCATCCAGCAGGCGCAGCAGCTCATGCAGCAGTTTGCACCGCAGCCTCCGATGGATCCGAACGTGCAGCTCGCACAGCAGCAGATGCAGATGCAGACGCAGCGTGACCAGCAGCGTGCGGCGATCGACGCACAGAAGCTCCAGCTCACGGCGCAAGACGCGCAACAGAAGGCGCAACTGGACGCGGCCAAGCTTCAGCTCGACGCGCAGCAGATGCAGCAGCGCATGGCCGCTGACCAGCAGCGCCAAGAGGGCGAGACCCAGCGCAAGATGGCCGAGCTGCAAGTGCGCCAGGCTATGAACACGCAAGACAACCTGACGGCAATGGAGCTGGCACAGCTCGAGGTCGAGACAGGCGAACGCATCGCGGTGTCCACGGGCACCGGGATTAACCCGCAACCGTAAGGAGGCCGCAATGGCTAAGAGCGACAAACCTAAGACAAGCCAAGTTGCCCAGATGGGCGAAGGCATCAAGCAGCACAAGCGGATGGCCATGGGCGAGATGCCCAAGGTCCCGTCGACGCCTAAGACGCCTGCGTGAGAATTGAGACCCTGTTACAGCGCCTGGAGCAATCGCAAACCGACTTGGCCCGCGATGCGCTGCAACAGCCTCAATCCCGCGATCTGTTCGAGTATGGACGGGTCGTGGGTATGTATTCCGGTCTGGAATTAGCCAAAACCGCGTTGATCGACATGGTGGCTGAGAAGGAACGGAAGGAGTTTGACCTATAACTTGCAGGAAGGAGCACCCATGCAAGACTACGTTTTGAATAAAGTGAATTTTGATTATGCCAACATCGACGAGGCCTTCCCGCCCGTCGACCCTGGCGTTCAACCCTTCGGCAGCCGCGTGCTTTGTCAGATCCGTCTGGCGAAGAAGAAGACGGCTGGCGGCATCATCCTGACCGGCGATACCAAGGACACTGAGACTTGGAACACGCAGGTTGCAAAGGTGGTGGCGGTTGGCGACTTGGCGTACAAGAACCGCAACACCCAAGAGGCTTGGCCTGAGGGTTCGTGGGCACTGCCGGGGGACTTTGTCCGCGTCCCCAAATACGGCGGCGATAAGTGGACCGTTAAGATCGATGATGACCAAGAGGTCATCTTCATAATCCTCAACGATCTGGATCTCATTGGCAAAGTCACGGGCGACCCGCTCGCGGTGAAGGCCTTCGTGTGATCCATAAGGCTAACGAAAGGAGCCGGTCATGGCTGAAGTAACACGTGAAGACGACGAAGAAATGGTGATCGTCGAGCCCGGCGCGGAGCCGGAAGCTCAGGAAGACGACGCTCAAGCTAACGAACCTGAAGACGATCAGGACGACGACGATTATGAGGACGAGCGCACTGGCGTCTCGGAAGACGACAGCGAAGACGAGATCGTCGACAAGAACAAGAAGGTCCGCGAGCAGCGCACGAAGCGGCGCCAGCTACAGAAGCAGGCTAAGGAGCGCTCACAGCGCGAGTTAGAATTCCTGCGTCAGCAGAACGCCGCAATGGAGGCACGTCTGCGCGCCGTCGAGGGCAACACGCTCTCGCAGCAAGCTCAGACGATCGACCAGCAGTATCAGCGGGCGCTTTACGAAGCGCAGCAAGCTGAGACGATCATTGCCCGCGCAGTCGAAGCCGGCAACGGCGACGACGTGTCTGTTGCCCTGCGTCTGCGTGACGAGGCCAAGGAGCGCGCCCAGCAGCTTGGCTATGCCAAGCAGCAAGCTGAGCAGTATGCGCATCAGGCGGCACAGCCGCAGGCCGACCCGCGCGTCGTGGACTACGCCAAGCAGTGGCTCGACGCCAACCCCTGGTACAACCCACAGGGCCGCGACGAGGACAGCGCAGTCACCAAAGCGATCGACAATGCGCTTGCAGCGGAGGGATGGAACCCGTCGTCTGAAGAGTATTGGCACGAGCTGACGCGCCGCGTTGCTTCGCGTATTGGCTCCGACGAGGCACCTGCGCGTAACCAAGCGGCACCCCGTCGCAAGGCTCCGCCGACAGGCACAACCCGCGAACACGCACCTGTTTCGACTAAAAACGAAGTGGTAGTGACAGCGGAAAGAAAACAGGCTATGATCGATGCCGGAGTGTGGGATGACCCTGTCGCCCGCACCCGTTACTTGAAGGCGTATCAGGCCTACGACCGTGAAAACACAGCTCGCTAAAAAAGGAGAGAGCTAATGACTGAAGAACGTATGGATGACCGTCTCAAGAAGGAACTTGGGGTTAGCCGCCAAAGTCGTGCAGCGGAGGACCGTACTATTACGGAAAACCGCGAGATGACAGATGATGAGCGGCTCGAGATGTTCCGCATGAACCTATACAACGACCATTTACCGAATATCCCCGACATTCCAGGATATCATGTTTGCTGGCTCACGACGACTAACAAGTCCGACACCATCCAACAGCGCTCACGGCTCGGCTACGAGTTGATCCGCGCTGAAGATGTACCGGGCATGGAACTAGTCACGCAAAAGACTGGCGAGTACGCTGGTTGCATTGCGGTTAACGAGATGCTCGCGGCTAAGCTGCCCTTGTCCCTGTACTACAGGTACATGCAGGAAGCTCACCACGACGCCCCGTTGCGTGAAGAGGAAAAGCTCGAAGAGACAGCCATGCTCATGAAAGAGCAAGCTGAACGAGCTGGTGGCAGACTACTGGAAAGTGATGGGATGCGGGAAGTGGGCGACTATGCTCCGACCAGAGGCATCTTTGACTGATGGTCGGTCTCTCAACCATCAAAGGATAAAAGGCTATGACCACTACTGCTCAGCCGTATGGTCTGCGTCCTTCATCGCACCCCTCGGGTACGATCCGTCCGGTGGCTTACACCATCGCGACGGGGTACGCAGTCAACATCTTCCAGAACCAGCCGGTTCGCATTGCCCCCGCCACTTCGGGCGGCCAAACTGAAGGCACAATCGTTGCAGCAGCAACGGGCGAAGCTTTCATTGGCTCGTTCCAAGGTGTGGAGTTCACAGATAGCGACGGCCGCTATCGCGTGAGCAACAAGTGGACTGCGTCCACTTCGGCAACCACCATCACTGCTTATGTCACGTCCGACCCAACGATTGTCTACGAAGTGCAGACAAACGCCAACGTCGTCACTGCTGACATCGGCAAACAGTACGACTTCGCAAACACGCTTGTGGGTAACACCACGACTGGTTTGTCGTCTGCCGCACTGGATGTTGCTTCGGCCGCCGCCAACGCATCTGTTCGTCTTATCGGCCTCAGCACCGCTGTGGAAGATACGGCTACCGACGCGTATCTCACTGTTGAAGTCCAAATCAGCGAACACCAGTTCATCGCTGATAAGGCCGCTATCTAAGGAGGGCTTGAACAATGGCTACCCCAATGAGAAGTACAGACTTCCGCTCTATTGTAGAGCCTATCCTGAACGAAGAGTTCAATGGCATCTACGACCAGCGGGCTGACGAGTATGCGCAGGTCTTCAAGACCTTCCAAGGCATTGCTCGTAACTACCACGAAGAACCCGTCCTGTACGGTTTCGGTGCTGCACCGGAACTTCCAGACGGCATGCCGGTCACCTATCAGTCGGGTGGCGTGCTCTTCATTCAGCGTTACGTCTACAAGGTCTACGGCCTTGCATTCGCGCTGACGAAGGTGCTCGTCGAAGACGGCGACCACATCCGTATCGGTCAGACCTATGCTCGTCACCTTGCACAGTCGCTGATCGAAACGAAGGAAACCCTTGGCGCAAACATTCTGAACCGTGCATTCAACGGTTCGTATGTCGGCGGCGACGGCAAGTCCCTCGTTGCCACGGATCACCCGCTCGCTAACGGTGCTACCTTCAGCAACCAGCTCAACACGGCTGCGGCTCTGTCGCAAACGTCGCTTGAGCAGCTTCTCATCCAGATCCGCAACGCTGTTGACAACAACGGCAAGCGCATCCGTTTGACGCCTAAGAAGATCGTCGCTGGTCCAAGCAACGTCTTCCAAGCTGAAGTTTTGCTGAAGTCGGTTCTCCGCACTGGTACTGCTGACAACGATATCAACCCCGTGAAAAGCATGGGGCTGCTGGCGGAAGGTCAGGCCAACCTCTCGCGTATCACTTCGTCCACCGCTTGGTGGGTTGAAACCGATGCGCCTGAAGGCCTGAAGCTCGCCATGCGTCGTGGTCTTGAAAAGTCCATGGAAGGCGACTTCGAAACAGACAGCATGCGCTATAAAGCGACCGAAAGGTATGCCTTCGGGTGGACCGATCCACGCGGTATTTACGGTACGCCTGG
>Ga0315904_10001891_pt1 | contig 33035 bp, 27 predicted proteins | sample LakEriMetagenome_6_FD_203529 | JGI IMG/M metagenome (GOLD analysis project Ga0315904, IMG submission 203529) | Freshwater fungal communities from buoy surface, Lake Erie, Ohio, United States - Buoy 12 MA120 | ecosystem: Environmental > Aquatic > Freshwater > Lake | place: USA: Lake Erie, Ohio...
TGGGATCTCCAATGACATCGCAGTAAAGAATATGATTAAGCACGCGTATGAGGTAGCCAAGTCAGGTTTGGCTATGCGTGTCAATGAGGCATTTAATTAACATGGGAAAAGTTACAGCAGCAATAACCGGGGTTCAAGGTTATCTTCCGGAAACGGTAATGACGAATGATGATCTGGCGAAGATCGTTGATACTACCGATGAATGGATAACCACAAGAACAGGCATCAGGGAAAGAAGGATCATGAAAGATGGTGCTTCCTCTGACATGGCTGCGGCTGCGATACAACAACTACTGGCAAAGAAGGGAATTGATCCTCTGGAGATCGAATTGGTGATCTGCGCTACGGTTACGCCGGATTATCCTTTTCCCAGCACAGCAAATGTGGTGTGTGACAAGGTCGGAATGAAGAATGCCTGGGGTTTTGACCTCAATGCTGCATGTTCCGCATTTATATACGCTTTGTCTACGGGCTCACAGTTCATAGAGACCGGCCGTCACAAAAAGGTTATTGTTGTTGGCGTTGACAAGATGTCTTCAATTATCGATTACCAGGATAGAACAACTTGTGTCATTTTTGGTGATGGGGCGGGAGCTGTCCTGCTGGAACCAAATGAAGAAGGCTTGGGTGTTCAGGATTTCATTCTGAGAAGTGATGGTTCCGGTCGTCAGTACCTGATCCAACCGGCTGGAGGTTCAGCTTGTCCTCCAAGCCATCAGACAGTTGAAGAACGAATGCACTTTGTGAAGCAGGAAGGTAAGCAGGTATTCAAATTTGCGGTGACGAACATGGCCGAAGTATCTGCCGAGATCATGGAAAAGAATAATCTCACAAGCGACGATGTGAACTGGCTTGTTCCACATCAGGCTAACCTAAGGATCATTGATGCCACAGCTGAAAGGATGGGACTATCTAAAGATAAAGTGATGATCAATATCCAGAAATACGGAAATACAACGGCCGGAACACTGCCGCTTTGCCTCTGGGATTACGAAAAGCAGTTGAAGAAAGGTGACAATCTGATCCTCTCTGCCTTTGGCGGAGGCTTCACATGGGGCGCAGTATATCTCAAGTGGGCGTATAACGGATAATTAATATATTTTTGACGCGTTAAAACTGAAGATTATGAATCTGAATGAAATACAGGACCTGATCAAATTCGTTGCGAAATCAGGCGTAACTGAAGTTGAGATCGAACAGAAGGATTTCAAGATCACTATTAAGGCAGAAGGAAAGATTAGAGCTGCTGAACAACCTATCATCGTTCAGGCAGCGGCTCCTGCAGCATTGCCTGTTGCACCTGTTGCTGCGCCGGCACCTGTTGCCGCTCCAGTCCCATCCGCTCCGGCTCCCGCGCCTTCATCTGATGATTCCAAGTATATCACGGTTAAATCTCCTATGATCGGTACATTCTACCGTTCTCCGGGTCCGGATAAAGATTCGTTCGTAAACGTTGGAGACACGATCAGCAAAGGAAGCACCTTGTGTATCATTGAGGCTATGAAACTCTTCAATGAGATTGAATCAGAGGTTTCTGGAAAGATCGTGAAAGTGCTGGTAGATGATGCATCGCCGGTTGAGTATGATCAGCCACTTTTCCTGGTTGATCCTGCATAATTCACGCTGAGTTCCGAATTACGAAAGCGATTTTTCGACGGAGTGTATTCGAAATCCCAAATTGTGTAAAGTATGTTCAAGAAAATATTGATCGCCAATCGAGGAGAGATAGCATTGCGTGTGATCCGTACGTGTAAGGAGATGGGAATAAAGACTGTAGCTGTGTATTCTACGGCAGACAAAGATTCTCTTCCGGTGCGTTTTGCAGACGAAGCAGTGTGTATTGGACCAGCTGTATCCAAGCAGTCTTATCTTTCCATTCCGAATATCATTGCTGCTGCAGAGATCACCAATGCAGATGCAATTCATCCCGGGTATGGATTCCTTTCTGAGAATGAAAAATTTTCGAAGGTATGTCAGGAACATGGCATAAAGTTCATCGGTGCACTTCCTGAGCAGATTGCCGGAATGGGCGACAAAGCTACCGCCAAGGCAACTATGATTAAAGCTGGAGTTCCTTGTATTCCCGGTTCAAAAGGTCTATTGAAGGATCTTGCTGATGCAAAAAAGACTGCGAAGGACATCAAGTATCCGGTGATTCTAAAAGCCACAGCAGGTGGTGGAGGAAAAGGGATGCGCATTGTCTGGAAGGAAGAGGATCTGGAAGGTGCATGGGATTCTGCTCGTCAGGAGGCCGGTGCAGCATTCGGAAATGATGGGGTTTACATGGAAAAATACATTGAGGAACCACGTCATATCGAGATCCAGATCGCAGGAGACCAATATGGGAATGCCTGCCACCTATCTGAGCGTGACTGCTCTATTCAGCGTCGTCATCAGAAGTTGGTGGAAGAAACACCTTCACCGTTCATGACGGAGGAGCTCAGGGAAAGAATGGGTGAGGCAGCGATCAAAGCAGCGAAGGCTGTGAGATACGAAGGAGTTGGTACCGTTGAGTTCCTTGTGGATAAGAACCGTGACTTCTACTTCATGGAAATGAACACACGTATCCAGGTGGAGCATACGATCACCGAAGAAGTGATCGATTATGATCTCATCAAGGAACAGATCAAGATAGCTGCGGGTGATAAGATCTCCGGTAAGAACTACTATCCGCATCTGCACGCTATTCAGTGTCGTATAAATGCTGAGGATCCCTACAACGATTTCCGTCCGTCTCCCGGTAAGATCACGTCTTACCATTCACCAGGTGGACATGGTGTGAGAATAGACACTCATGCATACGCAGGATATGTGATTCCTCCGAACTATGACTCTATGATCGGTAAATTGATCGTGGTGGCTCAGACAAGGGAAGAAGCTATCCTGAAAATGAAGCGTGCACTGGATGAGTATATAATTGAAGGAATCAAGACAACGATTCCTTTCCATCAGAAGCTCATGGACAATGAGGATTTCCGAAAAGGAAACTTTACCACAAAGTTCATGGAAACATTTGATTTCTAATAGTTATAGAATGTAAATACAAAAAAAAGCCGACTGTTTAGTCGGCTTTTTTATTGTGCTAAAATGATTCATTATATGGCAGCGATAGCAGCGTCATAATTTGGCTCATTGGCGATCTCTGAAACAAGTTCTGTATGCTTAACTACCCCATGAGGGTCAATAACGACCACTGCTCGTGCATGAAGTGCCTGAAGAGGGCCGTCCAACAGTTCTACACCATAGGATTTTCCAAAGTCTCCATACGCAAAATCAGATGCCGTAATAACATTTTCAATTCCTTCAGCTCCACAGAATCTCTTTTGGGCAAACGGAAGATCTCTGGAAACGCAAATAACCTTCGTGTTGTTCAGATCGCTCGCTCGCTTGTTAAATTCTCTGACTGAGGTAGCGCAAGTAGCTGTATCAATGCTTGGGAAGATATTCAGGATCACATTGAGACCCTCATAGTCCGATAAAGAGGTCCACGACAGGTCATTCTTCTTCAGTTTAAACTCCGGAGCTTTTTGACCCTTTACCGGAAGCTCACCATTGGTATTGAAAGGATTTCCTTTTAATGTTACAGTTGCCATAGTTTTTATTTATGGTGTAAAAATAGAACAGCAGGATCAATCTTTTGTTTTAAGAGCGAGGAAAATCGCACTCATGAGCAGACAAACACCTGCCATGATCCACCAGGTAAGGTCAAATCCGAGTGATCTGATGAGCTGAAATCCGGCGTTATGGGCAAAGATGTGGGCAATCGAAAAAGCGATCGTGTAAAGTGCCATGTATTGACCAGTGCGACCCCTGCGGCTGCGGTCCAGCGCGAACGAATTAGCAAAGGGAAATGCAAGTACCTCTGATAGGGACATAAGTGCCATCGCTGACCACAATAATGAAACGTGATGCCCCATGAGCAAAACTCCAAAACTCATCAAAAGAAGTAATCCACCCGTTACAAGATAGATCTCAGGTCTTCTGCCTTTGCTTTCCAGGTAATGAACCAGGGGCATTTCAATGAGAAATACAAGCAGCCCGTTAAAGCCAAGCAGGATCCCGATGTACTTTTCGGATAGCACATACCCTTTACTGAAGTAATAAGGTAAGGTGGAAAAATACTGCAGGAAAGCAAATGCCAAGAGGACCATCCCCAAAATAAAAAGCATATAAGTGCTATCCTTGTAGGCTGAAACATGTGTTGAGGCTAATGACTCCTCGTCTGTTCCTTTCTTTGAACGAGATGGATGCAAGACAAAAAGAAGCAGAAACATTGAAGCGATGCTGGTAAGTCCGTCCACCCAGAAGAGCGAAGCATAACCTAAGTTGTAGATGAGTAAACCACCCAATGCCGGACCTACGGAAAAACCAAGGTTTATGGCCAGACGAATTAATGAAGTACTGCGTGTCTGATTTTGTTGATTAGTGAAGGAACGGAGGGCAACAAATGAGGCTGGCCTGAAGATGTCCGCAAGCATCACAACAAGAAAGATCATGAAACAGATCGACCAGAAATCATTGGAGAATTGCGTGAGAATATACGCCAGTCCGGATGAACCAAGTGAAACGACCATCGCTGCAAATGCACTGACCTTGTCTGTCAGATAACCGCCAATATAGGCTCCAATGACCGACCCGAGTCCGAATGCGGTCATGATCCAGCCTACCTGTCCCAGACTGAAACCTTTATCCTGTGTAAGGTATAAAGAAAGAAAGGGAATGACCATTGTACCGGCCCTGTTGATCAATGTGATCAACGAAAGCCACCAGATCTCGGAAGGCAGTCCGTGGAAAGATTTGATATATGACCGGGTCAGACTTTTGATCATCGTCCAATTGACAATTGCGGCAACAAAAAAACCGGCACTCAGTTACCGGTTTATCTATGCGTTGTTTTAAAATTAAAGACCCAGCAGAATCTCCATCGGATCTTTGGATCCAAAGATCATCCTTTCAGGATTCTCAAGCATTTCTTTCACTTTCACAAGGAAACCAACGGACTCACGTCCATCAATGATACGGTGGTCATAAGAAAGGGCCACATACATGATCGGACGGATCTCTACTTTCCCGTTGATCGCAACCGGACGCTCAACTACGTTGTGCATACCAAGGATAGCTGACTGTGGAGGATTGATGATCGGTGTGGATAGCATAGATCCGAAGACACCGCCATTTGTGATGGTGAAGGTGCCTCCTGTCATATCGTCCGGAGTGATCTTTCCTTCACGTGCTTTGATCGCCAGGCGCTTGATCTCTCGTTCGATCTCAGCCAGTGACATTTGCTCAGCATTTCTGACGATCGGAACCATTAACCCTTTAGGTGAAGAAACAGCGATACCAATATCTGCATAATTGTGATAAACGACCTCATTTCCGTCGATCTGCGCATTGACAGCCGGGAAAAGATTAAGGGCTTCAGTAACCGCTTTCGTAAAGAAAGACATGAAACCAAGGTTCACTTCATGGTGTTTGGCAAAGGCATCTTTGTATTTGGCACGGATATCCATGATCGGCTTCATGTCCACTTCATTGAACGTAGTCAGCATAGCTGTCTCGTTCTTTACCGAAACCAGACGCTCAGCGATCTTTCTGCGCAGCATGGACATTTTTTCACGGTTCTGGTCACGTGTTCCACCCCAGCCCTGTGCAGCGTCTGTTGCAAAACCGCCGGCCATGGCAGCGATCACATCCTGCTTGGTAACACGACCGTCTTTACCTGTTCCGTTGATTTTTGCAGCATTGATACCACTTTCAGCGATAAGTTTAGCCGCAGCCGGAGATGCAGTGCCTGCCGCATAGCTCTCTGTCTTTTTCACAGGATCCGGACTCGGTACCACGGTCGTCTGTGCTGCTGCAACAGGAGCAGGCTTTTCATCCACCTTCGGTGTTTCTGCTTTCGGAGCTTCTGCAGCAGGGCTTGCTGATCCCGCTGGTTTGGCTGCAGCAGTATCGATCAGACACACCACTTGTCCTACTTTAACGACATCGCCTTCGGCTGCTTTTAGCGTAATGATCCCACTTTCTTCTGCAGGGAGTTCAAGAGTTGCCTTATCGGAATCAACCTCAGCAATAGCCTGGTCTTTTTCAACGTAATCACCGTCAGATACCAGCCACTGTGCGATCTCAACTTCTGAAATCGATTCTCCCGGGCTAGGTACTTTCATTTCTAATACTGACATAACCGTCTGTTTTGTAATGTTGCTTATTTAACGTTCACTTTGGCATACTGGAAAAGATCTGCAAAGAGTTGCTTCAAGCGTTTCTCGTGCAGCTTTTTGGATCCTTCAGCAGAGGCAGCAGTTGCATTTCGCATGATACCTACAAATGGAATATCACGCATTGACATTGCGATGTGTGTCCATGCTCCCATGTTCGCCGGTTCTTCCTGCGCCCAGAGGATATTCTTTGCGTTCTTGTATGTTGCAATAACTGCGTCGATCTGTTTCTTTGGTAGCGGATACAGTTGTTCAACCCGAACAAATGCCATGTTGTCTACGCCATATTCTGCTGCTTTTTCCTTCATTTCATAGTAGAACTTACCGGTACAGAAAACCAGTGTATCTACTTTAGCCACATTGCCATCCGGATCGTCCAGTACTTCCTGGAAACGTCCTTTAGCCATATCATTCAGTGAAGATACAGCAGCCGGATGACGCAGGATCATTTTTGGTGAGAAGACAACAAGCGGTTTTCTGAAATTGCGCTTTAACTGTCTGCGCAGCAAGTGGAAGTGGTTTGCGGGTGTAGATGTATTGACGATTTGCATGTTCAGATCAGCACATTGCTGCAGGAAGCGCTCCATTCGTCCGGAAGAGTGTTCAGCACCCTGTCCTTCGTAACCGTGTGGCAGGAGCATCACAAGTCCACTTTGCGTAGCCCACTTGTCTTCACCTGCCGAAATGAACTGGTCGATCATGATCTGGGCACCATTGAAGAAATCTCCGAACTGAGCTTCCCAGATGGTCAATCCGTTTGGTGTTGCAAGTGAATAACCGTATTCAAAACCGAGTACGCCATACTCTGATAGCAGGGAGTTGAACACTGAGAATTTCGCTTGTTTCTCAGATAACAAGTTGAGTGTTTCGACCTCTTCTTCCGTATCTTCCGTCTTTACAACGGCGTGACGATGAGAGAATGTTCCACGCTCCACATCCTGCCCGGAAATTCTAACAGGGAATCCTTCTTCCAGCAACGTTGCATAGGCAAGCATTTCCGCAGTTCCCCAGTCGAGCTTATCTTCTTTTACGGCATTCATTCTGTCTTCAAAGATCTTTGCGATCTTTCTGAAGTATTTCTTGCCTTCAGGCAGGGAAGCCAGTTTAATACCGAGTTCATACAATTTTTTCTTGTCTATCCCGGTTTCCGGTGAGACCTCAAAATCTTCCGCATGAGCATGGGTGAATCCTTCCCACGTACTGCTCAGAAAGTCATACACCAGCGCTTTTTCCATCTTGCGCGACTGCTCGAATTCCTCCTCAAGGAAGGCATTGTAGTCATCCTCGATCTTTTTCGCATCATCCTTTGACAGAACCCCCTCTGACTCGAGCTGCTTCATGTAAATATCCTTTGGATTTGGATGTTTCGCGATGAGGTTATACAAGCTTGGCTGAGTGAACTTCGGTTCATCTCCTTCGTTATGTCCGTATTTACGGTAGCACAACAGGTCGATGAAAACATCTCTATTGAACTGCTGACGGTATTCCATCGCTATCTCTATAGTCTGTACAACAGCTTCCACATCATCACCATTGACATGGAAAACAGGACACAGTGTCGTTTTCGCTACATCGGTGCAGTAGGTCGATGATCTACCGTCCAGGTAGTTGGTTGTAAAACCGACCTGGTTGTTCACTACAATGTGGATCGTTCCTCCGGCTCTGTAACCGTCGAGCTGTGCCATCTGGATCGTTTCATATACGATTCCCTGTCCCGCGATAGCGGCATCCCCGTGGATCAGGACAGGACAGATCTTTTTCTCGTCTTTCAGGATATGGTCGACTTTTGCTCGAGCTATACCTTCAACAACCGTATTTACCGCTTCAAGGTGAGACGGGTTAGGTGAAAGCGTAAGTCCTACCTTCTTGCCATTCGGAAGTGTCACATGAGAGGTGAATCCCTGGTGATACTTCACATCACCGTCAAAATAGTCTATCGTGTCAAACTCTTTACCTTCGAATTCCGAAAAGATATCCTGTGGGCGCTTTTTGAAAATGTTAGTCAGGGTGTTGAGTCGTCCTCGGTGAGCCATACCCATCACGAAGTATTCAACACCAAGTTCAGATCCTTTTTGAACCAGAGTGTCCAATGCAGGGATCAAGGCTTCACCTCCTTCAACAGAGAAACGTTTCTGTCCAACGAACTTCTTGCCCAGGAAGAACTCGAAGTTAGTTGCCTGGTTTAGCATCTTGAAGATCTGCTTTTTGCGATCAGCATCGAACTTTGGTCTATTCTTTAGTTCTATCTTATTCTTGAACCAGTCGATCCGTTGTGGGTCTCGCATATACACATACTCGATCCCGATCGATTGACAATAGGTTTCTTCCAGATGGTTGATGATCTCACGCAATGTTGCCGGACCAATACCAACCTCATCTCCGGCTTGAAATACGCTGTCCAGATCAGTCTGCTCCAATCCAAAATTCTCAATATCAAGGGTCGGAGAATACTTCCTTCGCTCACGGACCGGGTTTGTTTTAGTGAAAAGGTGTCCTCGTGTTCTGTAACCGTTGATCAGGTTGATCACTTTGAATTCTTTCTGAAAATTCTCAGGGATCTCACCACCATCCTCGTAATTAGTTCGGGCAAAATCAAAGCCTTCGAAGAACTTTTGCCAGCCGATATCCACACTCTGAGGGTCCTGTCGGTACATGCTGTAGAGGTGATCGATCGCGTTCACATCAGCGTTACCTACATATGAAACTTTATCCATGGTTTTGTGCACAATTATGGAAGAGCAAAATTAAAAGATTTAGCCGATTGGCCGGTTGAAAAGGGGAGGTTTATTTCGAGCTGTTAAAAAACGAACGGAAAATGCGTTGTTTGGATTTGAAGATTGTGCCTTCGGCATTGAAATGTTAAAAGATTTGCCCGCGCGTTGTTCCGGCATTTGAAGATTTGAAAATTAATTGTTGATCAAATCATGAAATCATGAAATCATGAAATCATGAAATCATGAAATTTTTCAATCTTCGAATCCTCGGATCTTCGAATCCTTTTGTCAGCTGAACTTACTCCTCAAGAACACTTTATAGGCTTCCCGGAAAAGGATCTTACTGGACAACTCCTGAAGAAAATCTGAATGGGTGGTCAGCGAAAGGAATTCTTTCTCTGGAAGGTCAATGGTGTAAAGCAGCTGTAGCAGGCGTGTTTCCCCCTCTTTCATTAGGTCGGCTACACGTTCAGCGATCATTGATTCGATCAGATCCTTTTTCAATGCTGTTACCTCGAAATCTTCTCCGAATAACAGGTTGAACTTTGCAAAATCCTTGGCAATTTGCTGTTGAGTTTTAAGTACGAAGGATTCGTTGTCAAACCAGGGCTGAAGTTCGGAATAAGTGATGAGGTCGCTCATAGTTTGTTTTCAGAAGCGAGAGTCTAGACCGCTTCGCTGTGAGAGGTGAGACCTGAAAGTTACGAAATCTTTCATTCGAACTTATTTAATGCCCATTTTAAACTGTGCCAATAATCAAGTCTCTCTTCTCGTATCTCATTTCTCGCAGCGCAGCGGTCTCATCGCACGCCGCCCCCTGCTCCAAAATCCTTCTCAGGAACCATGAAGCTCAGCTTACCGTCAGCATCTTCAGCCATCAGGATCATTCCCTGAGATTCTATTCCGCGGATCTTACGAGGAGCCAGATTCAACAACACTTGTACTGTCTTTCCTATTATCTCTTCCGGTTTGTAATGCTCAGCAATCCCTGAAACGATCGTACGCTTGTCAATACCTGTATCTACAGTCAACTTAAGCAATTTATCCGCCTTTTCAACCTTCTCTGCTTCCAGAATAGTTCCCAGACGAATATCCATCTTCGTAAAATCATCAAAGTTCACTTCGTCTTTCTGTGGTTCGTAATTACTCTGACTCATGTTGGCATTTTTTAGTTTGTTGACTTCTGTTTCAACGAGTGTATCTTCAATTTTCTGGAACAGGATCTCAGGTGGTGAGGTTGGATCTCCTGCTTTCATCAGATCTGACTTTCCTGCGTCCTCCCAGCTAGCACTTCTGAAAGCAAGGAATTTACTCAGCTTTTGTGCTGTTGAAGGCAGGAATGGCTGAAGCACAATACTTAGGTTAGCCGTGATCTGTAACGCAATATTCATGATCGTTTTTACGCGTTCAGGGTCTGTTTTAATGACTTTCCATGGTTCCTGATCAGCAAGGTACTTATTCCCCAATCGGGCAAGGTTCATCGCCTCCGCCTGTGCTTCACGCAATTTGTAGGCGTAGATCAATTTGCTGATACGCTGAGGAATCTCCTTCATTTCAGCAAGCACTGACTTGTCTTCTTCAGTTAAAGTTCCCGCTTCAGGAACGATCCCATCGTAATATTTCTGAGTGAGGACCAGCGCACGGTTTACAAAGTTTCCGAGAATATCCGCAAGTTCACTGTTGATACGCGTCTGGTATTCTTTCCACGTAAATTCTGAATCCTTTGTTTCGGGAGCGATCGAGGTCAGCACATATTTCAGCTCATCTTCTTTTCCCGGATATGTTTCAAGGTATTCATGCAACCAAACTGCCCAATTACGTGATGTCGAGAATTTATCGCCTTCCAGGTTCAGGAATTCGGAAGCAGGAACATTGTCAGGCAGAATGAAACCACCATGATCCTTCAGAAGGATCGGGAATATAACCGCGTGGAATACGATGTTGTCCTTTCCGATGAAATGAACCAGTTTTCGGTCTCCCGACCAATACTCTTCCCAGTTCTTTCCGTTGTCCAGCGCCCACTGCTTGGTTGCTGAAATGTAACCGATAGGGGCATCTAACCAGACATACAATACCTTCCCTTCCGCATTCGGGAGTGGAACTTTCACTCCCCAGTCGAGATCCCGGGTCATTGCACGTGAATGCAAACCTCCGTCGATCCAGGACATACACTGTCCGATCACCTGGTTTCTCCACGCTTTTGGATCATGCTGCTGAACACCGTTAAGTTTACCTTCTTTTATCCATTCTCTCAGCCAGTCTACGTGACGCTCCATCGGAAGATACCAGTGAGAGGTTGTTTTCAGCACAGGGGTTTTTCCACTCAGTGTCGATTTTGGATTAACCAGTTCCGTTGGGCTGAGATCCGTTCCGCATTTCTCACACTGGTCACCGTAAGCATTCGGATTCTGGCACTTTGGACATTCCCCTGTGATGTATCTGTCAGCAAGGAATTGCTGAAATTCTTCGTCGTAATATTGTTCTGAGGTTTCCTCTGTGAACTTGCCGTTTTCGTAAAGTTTGAGGAAGAAATCCTGAGAGGTTTTATGATGGATCTCAGATGAAGTTCTGTGGTAGATATCAAATGAAATATTGAAATCCCTGAACGCTTGTCCGATGATCGCATCGTACTTATCAACGATCTCTTTTGGGGTGATACCTTCTTTTTTAGCGCGTAGGGTAATCGCAGCCCCATGTTCGTCGCTACCGCAGATAAAAACCACATCATGACCATTCATGCGCAGAAAGCGCACGAAAATGTCAGCAGGAAGGTAGACCCCTGCCACGTGTCCCAAATGCAAAGGGCCATTGGCATAAGGCAGAGCGGCGGTAACGGTAAAACGGGATTTGCTCATAATATCATTTCATTGCGCCAACAAAGATACCGAATAGGAATGATAGGAAAAGCTTTCCTTTTCGATCAACGCTTTAAGCGTTATCAGTATCGGATCTTGTCCGTCTTTTCTTTCCATTCCTGAAACACTTCAAGTGCTTTATCTCGCAGGATCTGTTCGAAAGGAATATGTCTCTCAGCAGGTTTAAGCGCCAGTTCTTCATAAATGAACTTATCGTCAAATTCGATGGCAGCAGCATCCTCATGCGTACAGGCATAGTACACTTTCGCGGGACGCGCCCAGTAGATGGCTCCGAGGCACATAGGACAAGGTTCGCAGGATGTGTAAATATCACAGCCTTCCAACTGAAAACTGTTGAGGTTAGTGCAGGCTTGTCGGATAGCAACAACTTCTGCATGAGCCGTTGGGTCATTTGTACTCGTTACCCCGTTGCTGCCTTCTCCGATGATTTCACCATCCTTCACGATCACGCAGCCAAACGGGCCTCCTTTGCCGGACTGCATTCCGGAACGGGCAAGTTCAATGGCACGCTGCATGAATTGGTTCTCCATCTTAGATCTCAGCTTTAGTTTCTGAAAACGTGATACCGTAATCCTCTAATTCCATAAGAATAGGCTCGTATACCTCTTTTTCGATCGGTAGCATAACACCGTGTTTTCGAATCTGTCCGTTCAGGATCATTTTTGCAGCGATCGCCACCGGAAGGCCTACGGTATTGGACATAGATGTATAGGTCTGGTCTTCACCGATATTAACCATTGATGAGGTCACCAGATACTGCTTACCGTTCTTCTCGTATTCAAATTCATGATACATGACAAGCATGTCTTTATCTCCCTGGTTGAGTACCAGTTTTTTCGTGAGAATTCTTTCAAGTAGTTGAGCAGGCGAAGCATTTTCGATCCCCAGCTTCTCTTCCTTTGAGAAAAGATCAAGCCATTCAAACTTGTTGTAAAGACCCTCCCTATCCTTTCCGAGGAATTTTCTGAACTTTTCCTCTACAGTCTGATTGGGGTGATAGGGAAGAAAGGCATTCAGGAAAGATCGAGGCGTAAGGTTCTCGCTCTTGTCCATTTTGTACGAATCATCAGTCATCCCCAACTCGATGAAAACGCTCCAGGCCTGACAGTATCCCGGTCTGCGAAGTGTTCCACGATAGATCGTTGGAATATCTTCCAATCCGTAAGTTTTTCTGTAGGACAAAGAATCGCGGTTCGCATAACCGTCAAAATCACCGTACCCTTCTACGGTAATTCCGGCAAGCCGACTGAATAGTCGGTTATAAGGTATGTATTTGTATTCTCCGTGATCCAAAAAACACGATGCGCCACCCTGACCTGCGAGGACTACATTACGCGGATTCCACGTGAATTTGTAGTTCCACAGATTGTCATCGCTTTCCGGAGCGATCAGTCCACCACAGAAGGAACGGAAGGCAGTAACCTTTCCACCATTGTCCTTGATCTCATGAATAATTTTCATTGCGCTCATATGATCAATTCCCGGATCCACTCCGATCTCGTTCATGATAATAATGTGCGCCTGTTTAGCCTTTTCATCCAGCGCCCGCATTTCCGGTGAAATGTAGCTCGGGGTAATGAGGTTTTTCTTGTAATCAACACAGTCTTTAGCGACTTCAGGATGAAAACGGGCCGGCAGCATGGAGATCACAAGGTCGGCATGTTCGATCTCCGGACGGCGTTCTGCCGGGTCCAGTGCATTGAAATTCAAAGCCGTTGCATTGGGATGACCATTGATCTTGCGCCTGACCAGTTCGATATCCTGATCCGTAATGCGGAGTTGCCAGTTGTGAGCAATCGCATGTGTTAGCAGATAGCGGATCAGAGAAGATGCCGATAGTCCCGCGCCAAGTATGAGGATGGTTTTCATATTTTGAGGTGACAATGCTACAAAAGTAATGATCCGACTGCTTTGATTAGTTAAATTAGTATACAAATAACAGATGAAATGTTAAGAAAACCAAAGTGAACCAGTTGATTTTAGCAGTTGAATCCATTGTCTGTAGTCATGTCCTATGTGAAAAAATATATTTTTGCAACTGACTAAAATGAACAATTCATGGGAAGAGCGTTTGAATACCGCAGAGCAGCTAAGGAAAAGAGATGGGATAAGATGTCCAAATTATTCCCGAAACTGGGCAAAGCTATTACGATGGCAGCTAAAGAAGGCGGAATGGACCCGGACATGAATGCCAAGCTCAGAACCGCAATCCAGAACGCCAAGGCAGAGAATATGCCCAAGGATAACATCGAAGCTGCTATCAAGCGTGCTGCACAGAAAGATGTGAGTGCCTACACAGAGATCATTTACGAGGGTAAAGGTCCTCATGGAGTACTGGTGATTGTTGAATGTGCTACTGATAACCCAACAAGGACAGTCGCAAACGTGAAATCGTATTTCAATAAGGCCGGTGGAAGTGTTGTTCCCAATGGTTCATTGGATTTTATGTTCAACCGAAAGTCTGTTTTTGAGATCATTCGCACTTCGGAGATGGATCCTGAGGAACTCGAACTGGAACTCATTGATGCAGGATGCGATGAAATTGAAGTAACGGATGAAAAGATCTTTGTTTATGGAGACTATACAGCGTTTGGAGCTATCGCCAAGGCTCTCGAAGATATGAATCTCGAAGTGCAGAAATCCAACCTTCAGCGCATTCCCACAAGCCCTGTTGAACTCAGTGAAGAGCAGATGCAGGAAGTGGAGAAGATGCTGGACAAGATCGAGGATGACGATGACATTCAGCAGGTCTTTACGAACATTGCCTGATCGGATGTTCTTTCTTTCAGGTATTTAAAATAAATTTGATGTTTACGAGTTATTGTCAGGGCAATAACTCTTTTTATTCTTACGCATGACCATTTATTACCGTTTGTGCATTTTAGGGGCTTTTGTTCTTTTTCTGGCCGGATGTTCGACCGAGAAGAACACCTTCATGAGCCGTACCTATCATGGTATGACAGCACGTTACAACGGTTACTTTAATGCCAATGAGTTGATCCGGCAATCGGTAGGTTCCTATCGGGCTTCGCTCAAGGAGAATTACTACGAGATCCTTCCGATTGATCCGCTTCCCGATGAGAAAGAAGTTGTAGGCATGTACCCGGCGATTGATACTGCTATTGCCAAATGCACCAAAGTTATTCAGCAGCACAGCATGCCGTCGAATGACAAGCCTTCTAAAAAGAAAGAAGAACACAATCCTTGGATCGATGAGAACTGGACAACGATCGGGATCGCTCAGTTCTTTAGAAGGGACTACGAGGGTGCGATGAAAAGTTTCAATTTCGTTAAGAAGTTCTATTCGAACGACCCGTCACTGCATGTTGGTGAACTTTGGATGGCGAAGACCAACATCGAGATGAACAAGCTGACCGAAGCTGGCTTCAACATTGCCAATCTGGACAAGGCATTGCAGCTTCAGGAACAAGGTGGAGAAGAAGCGAAATCTTCCAAGAATAGCAATAAGAAGGATAAGAAAGCTGAAGAACCAGCAGAGGTACCAAAAAAGATCCTGTTCGATCTTGAGAAAACAAAGGCAGAACTTGCATTAAGGAAAGGCAATACAGAAGAGGCTATCAAGCACCTTAAGCTTTCACTCGAACATGCTAAGAAGTCAGCAGATAAATGCCGGGTTAATTTTGTTATTGCTCAGTTGTATGAGTCTATGGGCAACAGCACCGAAGCAGCGAATTATTTTACGAAATCGCTGAAATACAACGGGCCATACGAAATGAACTTCAATGCGCGTCTGAAAAGAGCATTCAACAGCGGTGGTTCCGATGTAGAGAAAGAGTTGAAGAAGATGTTACGGGATGCCAAGAATGCTGAATTCAAGGATCAGATCTATTATGCACTCGCTGATATCGAAATGAAAAAGGGAGATATTGCGAAAACAAAGGAATGTCTTACCCTGTCTGCTTTTTATTCAACCTCGAACAATCGCCAGAAAGGTATGGCATACGAGCGCCTGGGGAATATGGCCTATGCAGAGCGCAATTACGTGAATGCTCAGAAGTATTATGATTCCTGTGCGACTGTGATCGGAGATGATTATCCGAATGCGGATGTAGTTAGAAACAAGGCTACTAAGCTCGCCGACCTGGTAAAGGCTGTTGAAACGGCATATTGGGAAGACAGTGTGCAGCGTATTGCCGGAATGGGTGAGGACGAGCGTGTCGCGTTCATTGAAAAGGTGATCAAGCAAAAGCAGGAAGAAGAGAAAAAGCGGAAGGAGGCAGAGGCAAGACGTCTGCGTGAATTACAGGAAAACCAGAATGCATTTGTTCAGAATACCGGAGCAGGAAGTAAGTGGTACTTTAATAACCCTAAGACGCGCAACGATGGATTTGAAGAGTTTAAAAAGCTCTGGGGGCAGCGCGAAAATGAGGATGACTGGAGGCGAAGTGACAAGACTACATTTGTTGTGAATAACGGCAATGAGGACGATACAACCGGTTTTGTCGACCAGCCATCCAATCCCGATTCTTTAACGGTAGAGATGTTACTCGCTGATATTCCGCTTACTGATTCTGCCATGAAAGTTTCCATGGACAGGATGCTGGAGGCGCTGTATATTGCCGGTGTCATCTACAAGGAGCAGCTGAACGAACCGCAAATGGCGAGAAAGCAGTTCAATGCGGTATTGGAAAAGGAGCAGATCTGCGATGTGGATATGTCCTCGGCATTCCAGTTATACAAAATGGATGAAGGAACCGGATCAGTTGATCAGCATAAGGACCATATTCTGATCAATTATCCGAATTCTGATTATGCCAATTACCTCAGAGACCCTGATTTCTTTATCAAACGAAAAGAAATGGAAGCACTGGCTGTGCAGGAATATGTAACGGTACTGGAGCGCTATAACCGAGGACTTTATTATCCTGTGATGTCCAAAGCAGATATGGTCATTGAGAATGAAAAATCCAATCCATATCGCTCTAAATACATGTTGTTAAAGGCAATGTGTTTGGGCCAGATGAACAACGACAAACAAGTGCTCATTCCTGTACTTGAACAAGTATTGGCGGAATATCCTGCGACCGACGAGTCGTTGAGAGCACAGGAAATGCTGGGCATTATCAAGAACGGATACTCACAGAACATAGTGGTTGACTTTAACAAGAAGTCAGATTACACCTTTAATGATGATGTGCCGCAATGGGTGATCATCTTCCTCGACAAGACCGAAGGAGCGAACATGGCGAAGACCAAAGTATCAGACTTCAATAAAGAGTTTTTTAGCCGTGATAAGCTGAAGGTCAGTTCAAAGATCTTCACTGATGATCAAAGCGTTGTCCTGGTTCAGGAGTTCCCGACAGATCTCAAGGCAAAGGAATATGTCAGGGTTTACAAGCAGACCAGAAAACATCTGCTTGATCTCCAAAAAGCAAAAATTCTGATCATCACGCAGGATAACATGAAGGTGCTTTTTGAAAAGAAGAACCTTGCTGAATATGAACTTTTTCACGAAGAAAACTACTGATCATGCTGAAGAAAAAGGAAAAGGTACAGTTTGAAAGTCCGGATCGCCTGAACAGGCTTGTTGAGGGCACCCGGATCATTGGCGATATTCTCTCCGAATCCAATCTTAGGATTGATGGTGAGGTGAAGGGTAATGTGGCAACTTCTGCTAAAGTTGTGATCGGCGAAACAGGGTTTGTCCATGGCAATTTATCTTGTCTTGAAGCTGATATCGAAGGAAAAGTAGAGGGTAAATTGAATGTGGAAGGATTGCTGATTCTTCGTGAAACTGCCCGCATTGATGGAGATATTTTCACGATAAAACTTCACATGGAGGAAGGGGCTGTGTTCGAAGGAGTATGTAAGATGAGCTCCGGATCGATGCGTCCTCAACCATCAACTTCTGAAAAAAGTACCGAAGACATAATTAACTGATCATGCCGGAGGAAAAGGGTAATTCCCGTTCCAGATTTGCACGCTTGTCGGGAATCGGACTTCAGATGGGAGTAACCATTTTCTTAGGGGCTTATCTGGGAAAATACCTGGATGAAAAATATCCTTCAGACAAGAAGTGGTTCACTATCGGCCTGACCTTGTTCTCAGTGGCTGTGGCCCTATACAATGTTCTTCGTCAGGTCAACCGGATCAATAATGAAGAAAAATAACCTGCATGGGGTCATAGATTACAGTTTTCGGTTGGCCCTTTTTCTTGCCATTCTGTTAACTGTTCAAGCTTTTATTTACAAGCAACTTGGCCATTCTTTCTTCATGGGATCACTCATTGTGGCCTATTCCTTCAATCTGATCCTGGCGTTGGTCTTTTATTCATTGGTGCAGTATTTTGAAAAAAGGATCCTCCCACAGTTGGGCTATGCTTTTCTGGGCTTCAGTCTTCTAAAATTCATCCTTTTTCTGATTGTTCTTTATCCTGAATACAAGACTGATGGGAAACTTAGAAGCATCGAATTTGCTTCGTTTTTTATCCCGTATGCCTTTTGTCTTTTTTATGAAACAAGAGCGGTGATCCACAGACTGAACAGGTCTGAATGATGAAAGGAAAAATTTATTGATTTCTTGGGCAACGCATTCTAAATTTATATGTACTTTTGCGGCGTTTTTAAACATTAGGTAGCCCGTTTTATGCAAAAGTTACTCGCAATTTTCGCCTCTGTTATCTTCCTGAGCTCCACCGTGGCGTTTGGTAATGAAGAAAAACATGAAGAACATGCTGCTCCGCAGACTGAATTATCTCCGGAAGACGCAAAAAGAGCGGAAATGAGTGAGTATGTGAAGCATCACACCAAAGATGTTCACGACTTCCATATCTTTTCTGACAACAGCGAAAATGCCCATTATGGTTTCCCGCTACCTGTGATCCTATGGGATGAAGGTATTCATTTTTTTATGTCTTCTAAATTCCACCATGGTCATTCCGTAGTGGAATCGAATGGCAAGCATTATACCCTGTTCCATGACAAGATCTACAGAACGGATGCATCCGGAGACCTAAAGCTTGATGATCACGGGCACCCAACCGTTGCTGCTCCGCTTGACCTTTCCATTACAAAGAGTGTGTTCGTTACCTTGTTGATGGCGATCCTCATCTTCTTCCTTTTCAGAAGTATTGCAAAATCATATGCAGGAAGTCTTGCTCCGAGCGGTGCTGCGAAATTCATGGAGCCGCTTATTCTATTCATCCGTGACGATATTGCTATTCCGAACATTGGAGAGAAACATCACAAGCGTTATATGATCTACCTGCTGACAGTGTTTTTCTTCATTTGGTTCTTGAACCTGATCGGAATGACTCCGCTGGGGATCAATGTAACAGGTAATATCGCTGTGACCTTTACCCTGGCGATCATAACTTTCCTGATCACTCAAACGACTGCCAATGCGAATTATTGGAAGCACATTTTCTGGATGCCTGGTGTTCCTGCTCCAATGAAAGTGATCCTTGCTCCGATCGAATTGCTGGGTGTGTTCATTAAGCCATTTGCCTTAATGATTCGTCTCTATGCAAATATGCTTGCCGGACACATCGTCCTTGGATCACTGATCAGCTTGCTGTTCGTATTTCAGAACTGGGGAGCGAAAGGTGCATTCCTTGGGCTAACGCTGTTCCTTAATATCATTGAACTTTTAGTTGCCTTCTTACAGGCATATATATTCACGATGCTTACCGCGCTTTACTTCGGATTTGCCGTTGAAGAGCACGATGATCATCATTAATTAGTATTCATTAACCCTAAATAACAAACATCATGGAAATTCCAGCAATTGTAGGTGCAGGATTGGTAGTGATCGGTGCAGGTATAGGTATCGGTCGTATCGGTGGATCTGCTATGGAGGCGATCGCTCGTCAGCCTGAGGCTACAAACAAGATTCAAACAGCGATGCTGATCGCAGCAGCGCTTATTGAAGGTATTGGATTTGCTGCGTTGTTCGCAGTTTAATGCATGTTGACCCGGCAAGGATACGGTTGGTATCCTTGTCAGGGTTTTTTTAGAGTAGTTTATTTTTTGATCGAACGATATGGAAAAGTTATTAAATGAGTTCTCGGTTGGATTGTTCTTCTGGCAGTCAATCATTTTCCTTGCATTGCTGTTTCTTCTCAGAAAATATGCATGGAAGCCGATCCTGAATGCAGTGAACGAAAGAGAGCAGAAGATCGCTGACTCACTTGAACTTGCTGAGAAGACCAAGGCTGAAATGAAGGAGCTTCAGGCTCAGAACGAGAATTTGTTGAAAGAAGCGCGTGCTGAGCGCGATGCTATCGTGAAAGATGCACGCGAGACAGCTTCAAAGATGATCGAAGACGCTAAATCAGCAGCGAAATCGGAATCTGAAAAGATCATGGCTTCAACACGTGCTTCCATTGAGGCAGAGAAGGCAGCAGCAATCGCTGAGCTTAAGACACAGGTCGCATCGTTCTCTCTTGAGATCGCAGAAAAAGTGGTAAGAGGAGAGCTTGCATCTGATGATAAGCAAAAGGCACTTGCTGAGAAGCTGGCCGGAGACATTAACATGAACTGATCACGCTAAGATGAAAAGTACAAAAGCAGCATCACGCTACGCGAAAGCTCTTCTTGAACTTGCTGTAGAGAACAACAAGCTCGACAAGGTAGCCGAAGATATGCGCTATCTGGCGAAGGTGAGCAGTGAGAACTACGATTTTCAGTTACTGCTTAACTCACCTGTTGTGAAAACGGACAAGAAGATCGCGATCTTTAATGAGCTTTTCGGTCAGTTCGAACAAGTTACGACAATGTTCATCAACCTGATCACTAAGAACAGGAGAGAATACATGCTTGACGATATCGCTGTATCCTTTGAATCACAGGTGAAGGCATACAAAGGAATTGTTCCTGTTACGGTAGTTTCTGCTGTTCCACTTGCGGCTTCAACACGAGAGACAATCATGAAGAAGATCAAGGCATCGGCAAAGGGTGAACTGGAAGTGAATGAGATCGTGGATGAATCGCTTATTGGTGGATTCATTGTCCGAATGGATGACAAGCAGATCGATGCTTCAGTGTCCAGTCAGTTTAGTAATTTGAAACAACGTTTAACAAAATAATCCACTGAAAAGTGGGCATCAACGCAAAATAGAAGAAAATGGCAGATGTAAAACCGGCAGAAGTTTCTGCAATTTTAAGAGAGCAGCTTTCAGGATTCCGTTCCGAAGCTGAACTTCAGGAAGTAGGTACCGTTCTTCAGGTTGGAGACGGTATTGCACGTATCTATGGATTGAAAGGCGTGCAGTATGGTGAATTGATCGAGTTTGACGGAGGTCTTCAGGGTATCGCACTTAACCTGGAAGAGGATAACGTCGGAGCAGTATTGCTGGGTCGTTCTACTGAGGTGAAGGAAGGGGATACTGTGAAGCGTCTTGGACGTATCGCATCGGTTAAGGTAGGTGACGGTATGGTTGGGCGCGTTGTAGATACTCTCGGAAACCCTATCGACGGAAAAGGACCTATCTCAGGACAGCTTTATGAAATGCCGATCGAGCGTAAGGCGCCGGGAGTTATCTTCCGTCAGCCGGTAAATGAGCCACTTCAGACAGGGATTAAGGCCGTTGATGCGATGATTCCGATCGGTCGTGGTCAGCGTGAGTTGATCATTGGTGACCGTCAGACAGGCAAGACTACAGTTGCGATCGATACGATCATCAACCAGCGTGAGTTTTACGACCGAGGTGAGCCTGTATTCTGTATCTATGTGGCTATCGGACAGAAAGGTTCAACCGTTGCAGGTATCGTTAAGAAGCTTGAGGATGCAGGAGCTATGGCCTATACCGTGATCGTAGCTGCAAACGCATCTGATCCGGCTCCTATGCAGTTCTATGCTCCAATGACCGGAGCTGCCATTGGGGAGTTCTTCCGCGATTCAGGACGTCCTGCATTGATCGTTTATGATGACCTTTCCAAGCAAGCGGTTGCTTATCGTGAAGTATCGCTTTTGCTTCGTCGTCCTCCGGGCCGTGAGGCATATCCTGGTGACGTGTTCTATCTTCACTCAAGATTGCTTGAAAGAGCAGCAAAGGTTATCGCAGATGACAGTATTGCTTCTCAGATGAATGACCTTCCTGAGTCGCTGAAAGGAATTGTAAAAGGAGGTGGTTCACTTACAGCACTTCCGATCATCGAGACACAGGCGGGTGACGTATCTGCATACATCCCTACAAACGTGATCTCGATCACTGACGGGCAGATCTTCCTTGAGTCTGACTTGTTCAACTCAGGTATCCGTCCTGCGATCAACGTAGGTATCTCTGTATCCCGAGTTGGAGGTTCTGCTCAGATCAAGTCGATGAAGAAAGTAGCAGGTACACTGAAACTTGACCAGGCGCAGTACCGTGAATTGGAAGCGTTCGCGAAGTTCGGTTCTGACCTCGATGCGGCTACCAAGTCAGTCCTTGACAAAGGTGCTCGTAACGTGGAGATCCTGAAGCAGCGCGAAGGAGATCCTTTCCCGGTAGAGAAGCAGATCGCGATCATTTACGTGGGTACAAAAGGTTTGATCCAGAAGGTGCCTGTTTCCAAGGTGAAGGAGTTCGAAAAGGAGTTCCTGAACTACCTGGAAGCAAAGCATTCTGACGTACTTGTTGCGCTTAAGGCAGGAAAGTACACGGATGAGATCACTGATACGCTTTCCCGCGTAGCGAAAGAGATCGCAGACAAGTATTAATTATCAATTGCAATTGATAATTGACAATTCACAATTGAAAATATGCCAAGTCTAAAGGAAATACGTAACAGGATCACTTCAGTAGGGTCAACAATGCAGATCACTTCGGCGATGAAGATGGTTTCTGCGGCTAAGCTGAAGCGTGCTCAGGATGCGATCACACAGATGCGACCGTATGCTGAAAAGCTTCAGGAGATCCTTGGTAATCTGAGTGCTACACTCGATCTTTCTGAGAATGCCTATTCTGAGAGCAGAGAAGTGAAAAATGTACTTGTGATCGGTATTACTTCGAATCGTGGTCTTTGTGGCGGATTCAACAACAATATCATCAAGCGTGTAAATTACCTGGTGAACCAGGAGTACAAGGACACGAATGTTCATGTGCTTTGTCTGGGCAAGAAGATCAAGGATGTGTATAAGCGTACAGACGCGTATTACATCAACGACCAGATCGCACCGGTTGAGGATATCTTTGGCGATCTGAGATTCGACAACGTAGCATTGATCGCAGGTGATATTATGGATCGTTTCAGGTCGAGAGAATTCGACAAAGTGGTGATCGTGTACAATAAGTTTGTGAATGCGGCTACTCAGGAAGTTATCACTGAACAAATGCTGCCTATTGTTTCGAAGGCTGGTGAAGAGAACGCGTCTGCAGGAGATTATATCTTCGAGCCGAATAAGGAGGATATTGTCAAGGAATTGATTCCGAAATCCCTAAAAATCCAGTTATTCAAGGGAATTCTTGATTCTCATGCTTCTGAGCACGGCGCCCGAATGACAGCGATGCACAAGGCAACGGATAATGCCAAGGAATTGCAGCGTACGCTTAAACTAAGCTACAACAAGGCTCGTCAGGCTGCCATCACCAATGAGATCCTAGAGATCGTTGGTGGAGCAGAAGCATTGAACAATTAATACGATTGATCCGAAATAAAGAAAGAGGTGCCGATGCGATCGGGACCTCTTTTTTGTTTTTAGAGTTATGTTTACAATTGTATCTAATACAAGCGTTTTCAGTTGAGAACCCGGTTAAAATAGAAAATTCACCAATTCGCCATATGGCGAAGATGGAAAGGATAAGGGAAATGGGTAAATTGATCACTCCTCCAGATACACTCTGTGTACTCTCCTTGAAATCCCCGTCATCACTTCATATACGATCGTTTCCATGGCTTCAGCAAACTGCTCGATTGACTGATGCTTGCCAATGATCTCTACAAGGTCTCCCTCACGCACCTTTTTACCGGTCACATCGACCATGATCATATCCATACAAACCCTTCCTACGGTTTGACAAGCTTTTCCGCCAATGAACACGCTGCCTTTTCCATTGCTCAGACTGCGTCTGAAACCGTCAGCATAGCCAACAGGGATCACAGCAATGGTCGTTTCTTTATCGGCAATGAAGGTCCGGCTGTATCCGACACTTTCTCCTTTCTTCAGAGTCTTAACCTGCGAAACAGCGCTGAACCAGCTCAACACCGGTTTTAATTTGCGTTTCACAGCCGGATTGGTGGTTATACCATACATTCCTATACCAAGTCTCACCATATCTAACTGAGCCTGAGGGAAATTCGCTGCACCTTCTGAGTTCACTATATGGCGAATGAATGGATAATTGAGTCGTCCCTGAATGAAATCACATGCATGGGTAAAATGTGCGATCTGATGGTCCGTAAACCGTCTGTCGCGCCTGTTGTCAGCATCAGCTAAATGTGAATACACACTTTTAACCACGACCTCAGGTTGTGCATTGATCACGTCGCACACTTTGGGCAGATCTTTCAGATCGAATCCCAGTCTGCGCATTCCTGTATCCAGCTTGAGGTGAATAGGGTAGGCCGTTTGACCTTGAAGGATGAGTTCTGAAATGAAGAGGTCAAATTGTCGCAATGTAAATATCGCAGGCTCCAAACGATTCTGGATACAATCTTCAAAACCTTCCTCTTCCGTATTCATTACAAGAATGGGAACTTTAACCCCTTGTTTGCGGAGTTCTATCCCTTCGTCCGCGTAGGCAACCCCCAGGTAATCAATGCCCTGTTGTTCAAGGAAAGAAGCCATTTTTTCGATTCCTGATCCGTAAGATTGTGCCTTGACCATGGCTAGCATTTTGGTTGTCGGATCAAGTTGCTTTCTGAAAACCTCCAGATTGTTCCTGACTGCACTCAGGTCTATCTCAACATACGTCGTATGCTTTCTCAAACGGAAGTTGCGTGCATAACGCTGCATGTCAGCCTTACGGGTCCCTTTGATCAGGATGACCGAATTTTCCGGTTCGTCCTTCAGTTCGTCATCAGGACTTAAAAAGAATACCTTGTCAGGTTTGAATGCATTCACGATCTGAAGGATCTCTTCTCTGCGGTGCAGATTTTCATCATCCAACCCGATGATGACAACACGCTTTCTTCCTTCGGCAACCCTGAGCTGGTATTCTAGTGAATGGGATAAGGCATCTATATCGAGGTTGTAGGTATCATTGATAACGGTGTTTCCACCTTTTCCTTCGAAGGTTTCAAGCCGCAGTGCCAAGCGAGGAAGAGTCGAGATGCGCTCTGAAAGATCGATTTCTTTTCCAAGTAAGCTGCGGGCCACACCAATGGCAAGAAGAACGTTGTTCAAACTGGCACTGTCCTCAAAAGGAACGTATTTGAGGTCTTTTTGAAACTGACTTGGCTGAATGGCGATTCCATTAATAGCCTCCACGCTTTTAAGATCCAATTGGAGCGCCGTTGTAAACCAGGTTGATCTCACATGTGAAAAAAGACTCAGCTTTTCAGAAAGATGCTCTTCGGTTGTCCTGAAATTTTCTGAATGAGCCCGTCCAAAGGAGGTCATGATACCATGTGTCGGGCGGATCATCTCCCGAAGTCTTTCCATTTCACCGGGTGAAGAGATTCCGGCTTCGATTAGCGCTATATCGCACTCATCGTTTAGCTGAAGCAGCGACAATGCTACGCCAAGTTGAGAGTTGTAACTCTTCGGACTTCGGATAACTCGCAGATTGGGACTGATCAGATGGTACAACCATTCCTTAACGGTTGTCTTCCCTGCACTTCCTGTAATTGCAATGACAGGATAGGAGAATTTTCTCCGGTGTTCCATGGCCATTGTTTGAAGGGCCATAAGTGTATCTGGAACCTGTATAAAACCGGCTTCCGGGTAGTCGTTCACATTCACTTCGCCGGAAACAATGAAACAACGAACCCCTTTCTCATAGGCCTGACCAATGAAGGCATGTCCGTCACGAAAGGCGCCGGTCAAGGCAAAGAAAACAGATCGTGAACCATCGACAATATTGCGGGTGTCATATGCGACTGTCGAAAAACGGATCTCTGGAATGGCACCAATGGTGTTTCCTTCCATTAAAAAGGAGAGGTCCTGATATGAATAATCCCGGTTCAATGTGCTATCTTATTGTAGCACGCGCGACAAAGAGGTTTGTATTTTTCAACTGCTCCGACCAGAACCTGATCCTTTTCCTCCGCCGTGCGGTGCGAAAACTGAGCTAAGTTACCACAAGAAACGCAGATGGCGTGAACCTTGGTCACATATTCTGCAATAGAGAGAAGATGAGGCATTGGACCGAAAGGCTCTCCGAGATAATCCATGTCCAGACCGGCGATGATCACCCGAACTCCTTTTTCAGCTAATTCATTACAAACCTGCACTACATCAAAATCAAAGAATTGAGCCTCATCAATAGCAACAACACGTTCATTCTTCCAGATGTTCAGGATCTCATGTGAATCATTCACAGGAATGGCTTTTAGGGATGTGCCCTGATGACTTACCACATTCTCCTCATGGTAGCGATCATCGATGACCGGTTTGAACAACAGAAGACGCTGATTGGCAAATGCAGCTCTTTTCATTCTTCGGATTAGTTCTTCGGTCTTTCCGGAGAACATGGAACCGCAGATCACTTCGATCCATCCGTGTTGTCTTCCTTCGCTTGGCAGCTGCTCGTAAAACATTGTGACTGAACAGTTTTTGGTTATTAACAGTTGACCGAAGAGAAATTTGTGCTTTAGGCCCTTTTCGCTTTATGTCAACTCGGTAATTTTATAGGGCTAAAATCGTTATTTCGAATAGTTATTGAAAACGCAGGTTAGCAACTTACTTTAAATGTTGAAAAATACACTTGGGATGTCACATATGAACGCTCTTCACGAACGGATAGAAACAGTCAGAAATTTGATCTTCAAGTTGAAAGAAGGAAAACTGACACAGGAGGAATTGGAGGCGTTGGTCACCAATACCCGAGAATTGTATGAACGAAGCGTTGTGTTGCAATACAAGGCATTCGAAGAAAAGGTATTTGGAACGATTGAAAGACCTGAACCAACCGAGCGTGAAGAGCTTGTTGAGACATTGCGCGCGGATGCACCTGAAGTGGCGCCTGAACCAACACCAGAACCTGAGATCATAAAGGAAGAACAACCAGCCTTTGACTTCAGTTTGTTTGAAGAACCGATAGCTGAACCTGAATTAGAAGTTGATGAGCCAGTAGTTGAAGAGCATATTTCTGTTTCTCATTCGGTGAATGAGGAAGGCCCTGTTACGAGTGAAACAGTTACCATTGAGGAGACCTCCCTGTCGGTTGATCATGAAGCCCTCAGCACGATCATGACTTATCTGAACCGAGAGCTGGACAAGCATACTGCGGGTCACCTCATGCCAAAGTTGGAATCACTGGTGGGTTCCTTTGGTCTGAATGAGCGCCTTCAGTTCATCAATGAATTGTTCAACGGATCAAGTGAGGATTTTGCCATGGCCGTCTCTGAACTTGATGGAGTCGTCTCGTATACCGATGCATTGGCTGTATTCGCCCAAATGTCGTTGAACAGAGGGTGGAGTGCAGATAGTGAAACGGTTCTTGACTTTCTGACCAAGGTGAAGCGCAGGTATGCGTAAATTCATTCTGATAAGTTTTCTTTTCATTTTATCAGTCAGCTCTGCACAGCTGATCGAGGAACGACGTATCACCCAAACCCTTTGTTCGCCGGAATTTCATGGTCGTGGATACGTTCAAAAAGGGGACTCCATCGCAGCAGTGTTTATTGCGGGAGAATTCGATAAGCTGGGCTTGAAGAAACTCAAGGGTTCCTGGTTTCAGGAGTTTTCCCATGATGTGAATACTTTCCCGGGAAAGATGGATGTGAGTGTTGGAAACAGACAACTATTACCCGGAATAGATTTTCTCGTTAATCCTTCCAGCCCTGCGTTGAAAGGCTCATTTTTACCTTATAGAATCGCATACGATCAGGCAGTTCGCACCGACAGGTTGATCAGTGAAATTAAAAAGGCAACGGCAGATGGTCGTTTCGGAGCCTTTATCTTCGATTTCAGCGGAGTGCATAAGGATTCCCTGAAAAGAGTGCGAGATATTCCTTCCAAGGTGTCGGATCAGACGCAATTTCCTGTGTTGGAGATTACTGACGAAAAGTTCACGTGGTCAGTGGCGGATGAACCCGGAAGAGCCGCTAATGTTCAACTCAAACCGGGGTTATGGAAAGAAGGGGATTATGTTCATTTTGATATCGAGGCGAGGTACCTCCGTAATTACACCTCGCGAAATGTCGTAGCATTTCTGAAAGGCAAAGGATGTTCTGAGAGGACATTGGTCCTGACAGCTCATTACGATCATTTGGGACGCATGGGGGAAGACACCTATTTCCCCGGGGGGAATGACAATGCCAGCGGGACGGCCATGTTACTTTCTTTAGCGCAGTACTTTACCGAGAACCGGCCACATTTCAATATTCTCTTCATAGCATTTGCTGCCGAAGAGGCCGGATTGAAAGGCTCAGCACATTTTATTCAGCATCAACTATTTCCCTTAAAGAAAATGGATTTCTTGGTCAACTTGGATATTATGGGGTCCGGCGAGGAAGGCATCACAGTTGTCAATGCCACAAAGTTCACCGAAGAATTTGAGTTGCTTCAAAAGATCAATGCGGAGAAGGAGTTGCTGACTCTGATCAAAAGCAGGGGTCCGGCAGCAAATTCAGATCACTATTATTTTACCGAAGAGGGTGTGCCTGCATTTTTCATCTATACCATGGGACCCAACAAGAACTATCATGATGTGTTCGATACCTACGAGGAACTTTCATTTAAGGAGTTTGAGGATATTAGGACTTTGCTGATCGAGTTCGGGGAACAGAGGCTTGGACGAGAAAGATCCGGCAAGCATTAAGTCGTTATTTACCATTTACGTTTTTCCGAATTGACTTCATCGAACTTCGTTTCGCCATATGGCGAAGATGGAAATTTGAATTTCAATACGGATCACTAAAGATCCCTGCGGGTTGTGCGTTGCCCTTCATCTCAGTCGCGATGCTTTCGGAAACATGACAGAACACATGGTTAGCCGCACCGTATTTCAAACTTTGCTTGGAGCTGGTCAGCACCGGGATGGTCATACCCATTCCGTCCTTTTGTTCTCCCTCTATCCCTTTTTGACGCAGGGATACAATTCTTAATGCAGCGGTTACAGGTTCTGTAGTCTTCGAGGTCAGAATAGACAAAACAATAGTAGTAAGAGGCTGCTCCCATATTATAGTCATCACCATCTTCACGCGTAATGAGCAACCGGTGTAGATCACTTCAACGGCTTGTGTGTATTCATTCAATGAGCGATCCTTTTTAAAATAATGGTCGATCAACCAGATGCTTTCGCAGTCTGTCTTTTGACCTAAAGTTGAGGAGCTGATAATGAGTAAAAGAATAAAAAAATGGATGTTCTCACCTTTGAATATCGAATTGGAGCACTAAAAGAAACATTGAAGCCATTTTGAACCCTGAAAAGTCGATTTCTTTTCTCGGTTTTTTGCTTTTGGAATTTCTCTTAACTTAGTTTCCTGAATAAACCCTTATGAAGCTATCGATCCTGTTTTTGGTATTGCTGTATCCCATCGTGCTGATGGCCCAGCCTTATGCAGGTGCTGAGAAGGTCAAGCTGAAGAAGTCGGATATTACCAAAGGAGCGAATTGCGTTCCCCCCAGTACAACCACTTTTCTCGATCTGAATAATGTAAGTGCTATGGTACATACAGCCGGTAACCTGTGGCAGGTTCCTGGTCAGAACTATTGTCATTATGAGGTCCCTAAGAACTCAGGCATCATGGCGCTCTTCACATCAGCTCTCTGGTTAGGAGGAACCGATGTCAACAATCAGCTCAAACTGGCAGCGCTGCGATATCGTGAGGGACAGGACTACTGGACAGGACCACTGTCGGAGGTGATCGCCGAGACAACCTATGAGAACTGCAGTAAATACGACCGTCATTTCGTTACAACTCAGGATATGGTTCGTGAGTTTAACGCATGGTACGAAGCAGGTATTTACGACATGAATAATGGAACCTCCACGCAGGTCGAGTTGTTCCCGGATTATGAAATCCCGGATATCATAAAGGAATGGCCGGCACATGGGGATATCTCTCAAGGTCAGGATTATTACCTGGCGCCTTTCTATGACCGTAACGAGGATGGTCACTATAACTGGGAGGATGGTGACTATCCCTGGCACGACATCAATCGCACTAAGGAATGTAAAGTCGATCGCACGGTTTCTCTGTATGGTGATCTGAACTTCTGGTGGGTGATGAACGATAAGGGGAACATTCACACAGAAACCGGTGCTGATCCTATCGGAATGGAGATCCGTGCTCAGGCCTTCGCTTTTGCCTCCAATGATGAGATCAACAACATGACCTTCTACAATTATGAGTTGATCAACCGTGGAACACAAACACTTTATAATACCTACTTTGGGTTCTTTACTGATGGTGCGCTGGGGAATCCATATGATGATTATGTCGGCTGTGATGTAAACCGCGGGCTGGGATACTATTACAACGGTGACAATTTTGATCAGGAAAATTCCGGCTTTAAAGGGTACGGAATTGCACCACCTGCTGTTGGTGTCGATTTTTTTGAAGGACCTTATCAGGACGATGATGGGATCGATAATGCCTTTGGTATCGGCGAGAATGAAGCACTTAATGGGATAGGTTACGGCGACGGGATTATTGACAATGAGCGTTTCGGGATGCGACGCTTTTTGTACTATTCGAATACGACTAACGGGGCCAATCCGAACCAGACAGATCCGATTACCGCATCTGACTATTACAATTACTTGCGCGGATATTGGAAAGATGGATCCAAATTCTATTATGGAGGTAGCGGTCACCTTTCAGATGCTGAGGCTGATCCAACTGTTCCATGCGATTTCATGTTTCCCGGTGATACTGATCCCCTGGGTTGGGGGACAGGGGGCGTGCCTCAGCAACCCTGGACTGAACAGACTGCCAATAATCCACCGAACGACAGAAGATTTGTGCAATCGGCCGGCCCTTTCGTGCTGAAGCCGGGAGCGGTAAATAATATTACCGTTGGAGTCGTTTGGGCGAGGTCGATGGATGGAGATCCATTTGCTTCCGTGGAAACACTCCAGCGCGCTGACGACAAGGCGCAGGCTCTTTTTGAGAACTGCTTCAAGGTACTGGACGGGCCGCATGCACCAGATCTGAGCATTCAGGAATTGAGTAATGAACTCATCCTGACACTCTCAAATCCAACCAATTCCAATAATTACAATGAAGAATACGAGGAATACGACCCGTTCATTGTGTCCTCGGATCCCGGTTCGGATAAGTATTACCGCTTCCAGGGATATCAGATTTTCCAGTTAGCGTCAAAAGCAGTTTCTCTTTCCGATATCAATGATCCGGCTAAGGCACGTCTTGTTGCGCAGTGTGACATAAAGGATGATGTATCCAGGATCATCAATTTTGAGTTCGATGAGGATCTTGGCGCAAGTATCCCCGTCGAATGTGTGGACGGTGAGAACGAAGGGATCAGGCATAGTTTTAAAGTAACTACTGACTTGTTTGCACAGGGGAATACCGAACTCGTGAACTTCAAGCGCTATTATTATTTAGCGATCTCCTATGCCTACAATAACTATGAAACCTACGATCCGAATGATCCTGCCGCCCTCGGAGGACAGAAGAAACGTTACTTAGCGAGTCGAAAGGCAGCTATTGGCGAGGTACGACCCATCGAAGCAATACCGCATGATCCTATGCCTGAGGCGGATGGTACCCTGCATTTCCTGGAATACGGTCAGTCGCCTGAGATCACCCGTCATGATGGAACGGGGAACGGAAACCTGGAGATCGATCTTACTTCCTCTTCAGCTGCACAGATCCTGTTGAATGGAAAACTTGATAAAACGGTATATGAAAAGGGTCGCGGGCCTATCAACGTAAAGGTGATCGATCCATTGAATCTGGCGGATGGTTACTTTGAATGCAAGTTCAGGGATTATGATCCAACAGCATCTAATGGTGCCGACACAGCGGATTGGGTCATTTACCGATACGCCTCAGATGGCGGGGAGCTGCTGGATTCCATCACATCTGAACAGGCGATCGCTAAGGACAATGAGCAACTGATACCGCAGTGGGGAGTCTCCGTGCAGATTCATCAGATAAATTATTTCGGGCCTTCCGGCAATACCGCCGTTAAAGTGACGGACATGATCTCAACCTCTATCGAGTTTGCCGATTCATCCAGGCAGTGGCTGGATTTTGTGCAGGACAACGATGCTTTTTATCCGACGAACTGGATCCGTTCAGGGGATTATGCACCTGTTGATCCCGATGATTGTCTGCCGGATGCACTGCCTTACCTGAATCCATGCAATTATCCGGATGAAGCAGGTCAGGATCCGGACAAGAATTACGCGAAGCTCCTCGAAGGAGGTATTGCGCCGCACCGTCTTGTGGGCTATCAGGCTGACTACATGCCATTAGCTTATTATAATTTAACCAGTCCAGGATCATCCAAGCAGAATGCTTCGATCTCTTTCTTGCCAAGTGTCGATATTGTCATCACCTCGGATCGCTCGAAGTGGACGCGTTGCCCGGTCATCGAAATGGGTAGGGATGCCAGCTTGAATGTGGGCGGTGCTCAACCCGGAGCCTTGCGAAAGAGCATGAGCGTGGATAAGTATGGTGACATTGATGGGTCTGGTATTATGGGAATGGGTTGGTTCCCCGGGTATGCGATCGATATTGAAACGGGTGCTCGCCTTTACATGGCTTTTGGAGAGAATTCCTTCCTTGGAGGAGAAAAAGGTGCTGATATGATATGGAATCCTACTTCCCGACTCACAGATGATTTAGGTAATCCACTAATGGGGGGTGTACAACCTATCTGGGTCTTCAGCTATAAACAGAAAACGATCAATAATTTCGCTCAGGGCTTTGATTTTCCGGAATATGTTCCGGCATTTGCAGAGAACATAGCGTCGCCGGGAGACCATTTCGCCTACTCCAAGATGCTTGAGGTACAATCGAATAATTCAGCTTCAAAACGGGAGTTCTACGGCAGTTTGTCTTGGATCGCATTTCCAATGCTTAAGGAAGGACAAAACTTTCTGTCTACGGAGGTAAAGATCAGATTGCGGATCAACAAGGAATACAAGGATCTTGTGGTTACAGATGAAAATCAGGGCAGACCGATGTATTCCTGGAGCATGTCGAATT
>Ga0315904_10001892_pt1 | contig 33022 bp, 28 predicted proteins | sample LakEriMetagenome_6_FD_203529 | JGI IMG/M metagenome (GOLD analysis project Ga0315904, IMG submission 203529) | Freshwater fungal communities from buoy surface, Lake Erie, Ohio, United States - Buoy 12 MA120 | ecosystem: Environmental > Aquatic > Freshwater > Lake | place: USA: Lake Erie, Ohio...
CCCTCACCGGCAACCCGCTGGCAAACCGTTGCCGGAAGGACACAGCCCGCCGGATCTTCAGCCCACACAGTAGAACCAGCATGGACCATCACGGCCCCTGAGGCTTAACAAACGGTTAAGCCTCTATGGAGCGCAGCCGGTCCGCGGCCATTCTTGGCCGGAGCGGGGGCGATCTCGGGGGAGACAGGGGCCCGTGCCGCAAGGCGCCGGGCCCCTGTCGTTCCCGCCTCAGCCGATCCGCGCAGTCGCAGGTTCATCCACAACTTTGTTTTCGACATGGCCGAGGCCGTCGATTTCGATACGCACCGTGTCGCCGGCTTTCAGCCATTTCGGCGGGTCGAACCCTGCCCCGACCCCGGCAGGCGTGCCGGTATAGATGACATCGCCCGGCTCCAACGTGAAGGCGGCCGTGAGGTGTTCGATCTGGGCGGCAATATCGTGGATCATCTGCAACGGCTTGCCGGTCTGGCGCAGCTCGCCATTCACGAAGGTGCGGATCTCGCGCTCTGATACGTCACCCGCCTCATCGAGCGTGACGATTGCTGGCCCGAAAACCGCGTGGGTATCAAAGCCCTTGCCCATGATCATGGTCTGGCTGGCCTTCTGCCAGTCGCGCACAGAGTAATCCCCGCCAACGCAATAGCCCGCAACGATTTCCATCGCCCGCGAGCGCGGCACATGCCGGCCAGCCTTGCCGATCACCACGACCAGCTCGCCTTCATAGTCCAGCTGCGCGGACACTTTCGGGAGGTGCACATCGTCATACGGACCGTTGGTGGCGGTGGCCTGCTTGTTGAACCACTTCTGCACTTCCGGCTTGGCAGTGTTGACGAAGCTGACACTCTCGGCGGCATGCGCGGCATAGTTCACGCCGATGCCGAGGATCTTTCCCGGCCGCGCCACTGGCGCCAGCAGGCGGACCTGCGTCAGCGGCATCGCGGGGCCGGACACACTTCCCGCGAGTGCTTCGGTCAACGCCGTGCCCGCAACAGGCCAGACCGTGTCACCCTCAAGCTTGCCATAAGCCGCTTTGCCGCCCTGCTCGAACCTGACCAACCGCATGGCGTCACTCTCCCGTCACACTCTACCGTGAATTGCTTCTCATTCCGTTCATGTCTCGTTGTGAAGGCAGTTGGCAAGGGCTAGGGAGAGGGTCGATCCAAGGGGTAGAGTCATGCATCTCGGCGTACGCGCTCAGGAAAGCTCTTTGAGCGACGTTTTTGCGCCCGGCGAGAAGCTCCGGATGCCCCCTTACCAGCGCAGCTATTCCTGGGGCGAGGCGGAGGCGCTGGAACTGTTCGCCGACCTGCAGGAAGCGGCCGAGGCCCAGATTCCGCACTTCATCGGCGCCGTGGTTTTCGTGCACGGCGAAGAGCCCGGCATTCTCGAAATCGTGGACGGCCAGCAGCGCCTGACGACACTGACCATCCTGCTCTGCGTGCTGCGCGATCTCGAACAGGACAAGGATCAGGCCCGCAAGATCCACGGCCTTATCGCCGACGAGGCCCGCCCGATCCTCGGCGAAGGCGCTAACTGGCGCATCTCGCTGAACTATCAGGACGGCGCTTTCTTCCGCGATACGATCCAGCGCAATGGCGCAACGCTCGACCTTGAGGCCGAGACCGGCGAGAGCGAAAGCCAGGCGCGGATGGTGGCGAACGCCGCGGCCTTCCACAAGGAGCTCGGCGGCATGGCGCCGGAACAACGCCGCGCCCTCTGCGAGATCGCCATGAAGGGCTGCGCGCTTGTACGGGTCGTTGTCGACAACAAGGACCAGGGCTTCAAGGTGTTCCGTGTGCTGAACACACGCGGCAAGGAGCCCGGCGCGCACGACATCATCAAGACCGAGCTTTTCCAGCGGGCGCGCTTTACCTCGATTGAAGCGGCCCGCTATGCCGAGCGCTGGGCCGAGCACGAGGCCACCCTTGGCGGCAATGCCTTCGATGACCTCCTGCGCCAGATCCGCACGATCTTCGACAGGACCACAAAGGGCGACATCGTTGCCGCCTTCCAGAAGGGCGCGCTGGCCAAGGTCGATGCGCGCAAGTTCCTCGACGAAATCCTGCCGACCTATGTGCGCGCCTATCGCCAGATCGAGACGGCGCAGCTCGATGAAAGCCGCAACTCCGAAGCCATTGCCAACTGCCTGCACCAGATGCGTGCGCTGGAACAGCAGAACTGGCGCGCGCCCGCCCTGCACTTCCTTGCCGAGCGCGGGCCGGATGATGCCTCGGCGCCGGAATTCTTCCAGCAGCTCGAACGCCTCGCCCATGTCATGCAACTGCTCGTACACGACCGTGACCAGCGCGGCCGGCGCTTTGCGCGCGTCACTGAGGCAGTCAAGAATGACCGCGTTCTGTTGTCGAAAGCGGGTCCGCTCGCGATTTCGCGTGATGAGGGCAAGAAGGTCCGTGAACGGCTGATTGGCCGGTTTGCAACCTTCGGCCAGCGCCGCGCCATCGCCCTGCGCCTCTGCGCGGCGCTCGCCGGCGGGCGCACCATTCCGCCGGAATCGGACGCAACGGTCGAGCACGTCCTGCCCCGCACGATCCCCGAGGACAGCCACTGGCTGGTCACCTGGCCGGATGCCGCGCGCCGCCGCGAGCAGTGCGACACGATCGGCAACTTCGTGCTGCTGACCACCAAGGTGAACCAGAAGGCCGACCGGCTCGACTACCGCGCCAAGAAGGAAATCTACTTCAATGGCGGCGGCGGCCAGGAATTCGCCCTGACGCGCGACCTCATGCACCAGGACGCCTGGACTCCCGAGATCGTCCGCAAACGGACCGAAAAACTCGCTGGCATCCTTGCGGATGCCTGGGGTCTCTAGAGCAAATTCCGCTCAAGTGGACACCGGTTGAGCGGAAGAATTTGCGACAGATCATAAAACTAGGGCAAGCGATCTGATTCCATCAGATCGCTTGCCCTAGGCTGGCTTGCCACGGCGAAGTAACCGGCTTCCGCCCGAAATCAGCGCATCGACCAGCAACGCGGCCACCAGTGTCACCCCCGCCATAGGCAGGAAGACGCAGAGCACCGCAATCACCACGATGACCCCGGCGGCGATCCGCTTGTCACCCGGCATCGGCGGCGTGCCCAGCCGGCCCTTCGGCCGGCGGCGCCACCACATGATGCCTCCCGTAACGCTGAGCAGGATGACACCCAGCGTCGCAATCACGCCGACCAGCTGGTTCAGCCAGCCGAACAGCGCGCCCTCATGGAACGCGACGCCCAGCGCCATGAACCGGTCAACCGGATTGTGGTCGGTGAATTCGATCCGCATGATCTCGTCGCCCGTCCAGCGGTCATGATGCACCGTGACACGGTCCGGGCGGGAAGCGGCCAGCGAACGGATGGTCCAGACGCCGTTCTCGCCGCGCGGCGGCTGCACTTCGACCGGAGGGGCATAGCGCTCCGGCTTTGCGGCGAGCAGCACTTCCTCGAGCGACAGGGCGCGGATCGTGCTGCCACCCGCCGACGCCGACTGCACGCCAACTTCGGCTGCTTCGCTCCCCTGATTCCAGAGTTCGCTACCTGTGCCATGATCCATGCCGGCATGCATGTCGTGCATCGAATGATCCGCCATCGGATTACCGGATTCCAGCGTCACGAACCATTCCTGTCCGGGCGCCTTGAGGCCTGCGAGGTCCTTCACCTTGTTGAATCCGTCGCCCCAGACCTGCGTCCAGGGCAAGCCGAAGAACAGGATAGCAAGCACCAGCCCGCCGATCCATGCGCCGGCCATGCCATGCACCTTGCGCCAGGTTTCGCGCCCGCCCGGCCCTTCGCCGAACTTTGGCACGAACACGCGCCAGGCCGGCACACCGCGCGGCCACCAGAGATACACGCCGGTGATGATAAGGATGATCATCCAGCTCGCCATGATCTCGACAACCAGCGACCCCTGGTCGCCGCCGAGCAGCGTACCATGGATGCGCTTGATGAAGTTCATGAAGCGGCCGGGCGTTGAGGTATCGTGGAGGACTTCGCCGGTCGTGCGGTCCACCCAGAGCGTGCGAGGCCCCGCTTCGCCGCGAATGTCGATTTCAACCGTCGGATCGGCTGCATCCGACGGCAGGGTTAGCTTCGCAAACTTGCCGCCCGTGTAGGCGGCGAGGCCCGCCTCGACGAGGGCGTCCGCCGGCAGGGTTTCCCCTACCAGCGGCGCCGCCCGGGCGTTGATGCGCCCCTCGACCGCCGCATCGAATTGCGGCTTGAAGAGGTAGATCGCACCCGTGATGGCCAGGATGACGGCGAACGGAATCACCATCAGCCCGGCGAAGAAATGCCAGCGCCAAACACGGTGCTGAAGCGTTGAGCGTGCGGCGCTGGCCATGGATCAGAACCTCGCGCGAATGCCGCCGAAGACAGAGCGGCGTTCCACAGGGTTGTAGATGACCGAGGCCGGCGTCGCCGTGATCACGGCGCTGACATCGCCCACCGCATTCTCGTCGGCAAGGTTGCGGCCGTCGATGAAGAAGTCGATCTTGTCCGTTGCCGACCAGCTCGCCGTGGCGCCCAGGAGGGTGTAGCCATCGGTACGGGTCGTGTTCCTGTAATCAGACCACGGACCTTCAGCCACCCATTCGAGATTGGGCGCGACGGTGAAGTTCCCGCCGGAGAAGCGAAGTTCCGCACGGTACACATGCTCAGGGATGACCGGCAGTGAGTTGTCGCCATACTGGGCATCGCCTTCGAACTTGAAGTCCGAATACTGATACACCTGGCGCAGCGTGAGCCAGTCGGTGAAGTCAAGCGAGAGACCCGCCTCAATGCCCGCATGGGTCGTTTCATCCGCGTTGAAGGTCGAAGCCGGAATATCCGGGCCCACCGTGAATTGAAGGAACTCGCCCTCGAGGTCGGCCGAATAGAGCGAGACGTCCCACTCGGCGATGCCGGCGCGGCCGCGCGAGCCGACCTCGAATGTCCAGGCCGTCTGCGCCTCGATCGGCACGAAGGAGGCGATCTGCGCCACTTCGCCCATGCCGGGGAACTCAGCCGACCGGCTATAGTTCGTGTACAGCTGGATATCCGGCGTCGCCTGATAGAGCGCACCGAACTTCGGTGAGATTTCCTCGAAATCCGCCGTGCCGAACGCCGCAGTGGGTCGGAACAGTTTTTGCTCCCTTTCGCCTTGTGCCACAATCGCACCAGCGATCAGGGTAAGCTTGTCCGTCGGGCTGTAGCGGCCCTCGCCGTAGACATTGGCTGTCCAGGCGGACTGGTCAGCTTCGAATGTCTGGGCACCTCGGGCGCCATTGATGTTCACGAACCGCTTGGCATCCGTCTCGCCTTCGCGGGCTTCGGCGCCGAGCGTGAAGGCCCACGGACCTTTCTCCCACTCGTACCGTCCCCAGACGCCGCGATCGAGCGACTGAAAGTCGATGACCTGGAAGATGGGGTGATAGAGTTCCTTGGAGTTCAGCCACACGCCGACGGCAAGATCGCCCTCGCCGAGATCGAACCGGGTCTGGTTCTGCACACGGATCGAATTGATGTCGCGGGCCTGATCGCCAACGAAATTGCCCTTGGAAGGATTGGTCAGGGTGTCATTCAGGTTCAGCGCGCCCGGCAGTTCCTGATTGATGTTGTTGAGGCTGAGATAGAAGCGCGTGTCGATTTTGTCGGTGACCTCGTAGCCGACATTGCCATGGAAGCGGTAGGAATTACGGCTGGCATGGTCGCGCCCGCCATCCGATGTATCGGCGCTGACGGCACCCCAGGCGTCCCAGCGGCCGGCATCGACGCCGCCCGAGACAAGGCCGCGATAGGTCTGGAAGCTGCCCACATCGCCGCGCACATAGAGGCCTTCGGCGGTTTCACCCGTCGGCGTGACCCCGTTGATCGCGCCGCCGAGCGTGCCCGAACCGAAGCGCAGGGCGTTGGCGCCGCGATAGACTTCGAGGTGATCGAAGAAGATCGGCTCGAGTTCCTGGAAGTCACCATTATCGTCGGCGAGGTTGATCGGTGCGCCGTCCTGCAGGAGCGTGAGGCCGCGCATGTGGAAGCCGCGGCTGATGCCCGATCCGCGGATCGAGATGCGGATTTCCTGGCCATAGCGGGGCTGCGTATAGACGCCCGGCGAGAAGGCCAGCGTGTCGCGCATCGAGACGAGGAAGCGGTCGGCATATTCCTCATGGCTGACGACATCGGCGCCGCCGGCGGTGCGGGAGGCGTTGAGGACGGCTTCGTCGGTCCGCGCGGTCGAAGTGACAATGATGGTCTCTTCGATGCGGACATCATCTTCGCCGGCCTCAAGTTCCTGGGCGGCAGCGGGAAGAACAGCCCAGAGCGCAAGCCCAAGGGCGGAGAGGCTCACGGCGGAGCCCGTTTTCAGGGAAAAATTCATGGTGTGTCGGCTTCATTTGAAAGTGACCGGGAGCTGGCGCTCCGGCAGACTGCCCTCCCTCAGGAGAGCGGCTAGATCAGGCTTTCAAGGAAACGGGCGGTGCACGTGAGCCGACCGGCGGGCCGCGCGGGACATGCGCGAAACGGACCTCAAACACAGGCGCGGTTTGGGACACGCTGCCTGTAATGGGAGACTTGAGGACAACCGGCTCGGGAAGCGTGGCCGTTTGGGCGATCACGCATGCCGGGCAGTCATGGTCCGTGTCCGACGGTGCAGGCGAAGATTTGCTGGCGATAAGCTCAGCCAGGTCAGAGCCGATCACATGGCTCACGCCATGCATATCAGAGCCCGGCATGGCACAGATGACGGCTGCCGGATCGCCCTTATGTGTGGAAGCTGCCGCCATCGACCCCGACATCAAGGCCTGGGTCGCCATCGCGATCAGCGCGAGGGTTCGCGCGAGCAATCTGATCGTATGTCCCCACATCCTTTGATTCCTAGCACAGCTGCAACTTGCGTGCATCGCAAAGATTGCCGCACGCGAACGGCCCGCGCCAATTCACCCGCGAGGCGTTAGAATTCCCCTAACGGCACCCCTAGCCGCCTGCCGCTGCCTCTCCTAGGGTCGGTCCTGACAGACCCGATAAACCAAGGAGGATCCCCATGAGCCTGTTCGACCTGACCGGAAAATCCGCAATCATTACCGGCTCTTCGCGCGGCATCGGCCGAGCCATCGCCGAGGCCATGGCTGACCAGGGCGCCCGGGTGGTGATCTCTTCACGCAAGCCCGGCCCCTGCCAGGAAGTGGCGGACGGCATAAACAAGAAACACGGCGACGGAACCGCCATCGCCATCCCCGCAAACATCTCGTCCAAGGAAGACTTGCAGGCGATGGTCGACGAGACCAACAAGTCGTTCGGCAAGATCGACATTGTCGTCTGCAACGCGGCCTCGAACCCCTACTATGGCCCGATGGCGGGCATCACGGACGATGCCTTCACCAAGATCCTGCAGAACAACATCATCTCGAACCACTGGCTGATCCAGATGTGCGCGCCGCAAATGCGCGAGCGCAAGGATGGCGCGGTGATCATCGTCTCGTCGATCGGCGGCCTGCGCGCTTCGCCTGTGATTGGCGCCTACAACATCTCCAAGGCGGCGGACTTCCAGCTCGCCCGCAACCTCGCCGCCGAGTTCGGCGCCGACAATATCCGCGTCAACTGCATCGCGCCCGGCCTGATCAAGACCGACTTCGCCAAGGCCCTCTGGGACAATCCGGACACGCTCAAACGCGCCCTTACCGGCACGCCGCTGAAACGCATCGGCGAGCCGGAAGAAATCGCGGGTGCCGCAGTCTATCTCGCCTCCAAGGCCGGCAGCTACATGACCGGCCAGATGCTGGTCGTCGATGGCGGGGCAACCGTTACCTGATATCCAGATGACCACCCGCACCGAACTTTCCGCCCAGCAGCAGGCCTTCTTTGACCGGCTGCGCTCGGGCAAATGGGATCTGCCGAATGGCATCCGCAATCTCGGCATCAAGCCCCATGAGTGGCTGAAGGATGTCGCCTATGGCTACACGCGCTATGAATGGCCGAACACGGGCGACCGCGACATCCAGCCGGACCGCGTCTTCGGCGGCTGGGTCGCGGGCCTTTCGGACCACATCGTCTCGATGACGATGGCCAGCGCGCTGGATGACGGCGAATGGTTCACCACGATGGAGTTGCAGACCCGTATCCTGCGGCCCGTTCCGAATGGACTGATCACCATCGAAGGCCGCCTCGTCAGCCGGGGCAAGACGACAGGGCTTGTCGAAGCCGATTGGCGAGATGACAAGGGCCGCCATCTCGCCCGCATTACCGCCGCCAAGGCCATTCGGGCGATGTCGGAGTTGCGACCGGGGGGCTGAGCGTGCGCATCGAGATTACCAAGGGCCGGACAGATGACGACATCCGCATCACACGGGCAGATGGTTCGGTGGCATCGACGCGGTTTCCGAAGAAGGGGCCGTTTCCGCATGACCTTGTGCATGTCGCCGTGGAAGACACACTTGGGCTTCGCAATGCCTTCTGGGGCATGATTGCCGGAGGCCGGCATCCGGAGGAAATCGCGGCGCTGGCCTCCGCACTCGGTCATTCGAGCGCCGCCAAGGCGCACGTGCCGGATCCGTACATTATCGAGCTGATCCAGGCCGAACGGCTGGTCGAGTGTTTCGAGGCTGAAATCTGGGGCGGCCCGGCGTCGCTGGAAGACCTTCAGTCCATTGCAGATGCCGCCTTCTCCACATCTCTCGTTTCGCGGGTCGAACTGTCAGCGGAAGGCGTTGGTGCCATTCGCGCCCGTTTGGCCGCCATGCAGGCAGAATGGAACAGCCTTCCGCCGGGCGGCACCCTCGCCTGCGACTGGATGTGAGGCGAAAGCCGTTCACTGTCCCCAGCACCGGCTTTCGCCTCTGGACATTTCGTGGCCAAACCACAATTGGTGCCGGAACTCGCAGGAAACATTCCGAATGACATCTCCCGACCCTGCCCCGCGCAAGGATCCGCTGCTCGAGCGGGTCATCGAGCAAGTCATCTTCTCCAGCCGCTGGCTGATGGCGCCGATCTATCTCGGGCTGATCGCCGCGCTCGGCATCCTGCTCGTGATCTTTTTCCGGGAGCTGGCCGTCACCTTGCCGACCGTCCTGTCGATGGATGAAGAGGACGCGATCCTTCTGGTGCTGACACTGGTCGACATTTCCCTTGCCGGAAACCTCGTCCTCATCATCCTCTTCTCGGGCTACGAAAGTTTCGTCTCGAAGATCGGCTCTGCTGAACACCCGGACCGGCCGAGCTGGATGGGCAAACTCGACTTCTCAGGCTTGAAGACCAAATTGATCGCGTCGATCGTCGCCATCTCGGGTATCCATCTTCTCAAGATCTTCATGGACCTCGGCAAGTACACCGAGACGCAGCTTCTCTGGTACACGGTAATCCACATTACCTTCGTGGCATCCGGCATCGGTTTCGCGGTGATGGACCGGATCGATACGCGCAGCAACGGCAAGAAGTAAGCCGGCCTAAAGCAAATTCCGCTCAAGTGGGTATCGGTTGAGCGGAAGAATTTGCGACAAGTAAAAACCTGGAGCAGAGTGTCACTCTGCTCTAGGGCAACAGCAGGCACGCGTCGCCGTAGGAATAGAACCGATAACCCTCACGGATCGCATGCGCATAAGCCGCCTGCATTGTATCCGTGCCCATCAGTGTACAGACGAGCATGAACAGGCTCGATTCCGGCAGGTGGAAGTTGGTCACGAGCGCATCGGTCGCGCGGACCTTGTCACCGGGCTTCAGGAAAATGTCCGTCGGCCCGGTCGCGGCATGCAGCGTACCGTCCTCGTCGGCGCAGCTTTCCAGCGTGCGCATCGCGGTCGTGCCCACCGGCACGACGCGCTTGCCTGCCGCCCGCGCCGCATTGAGGCGCGCCGCGACGTCGGGCGTGAGGCGCCGCCATTCCTCGTGCAGCTTGTTCTCCTGAAGGTGCTTCTCCTCCAGCGGCTTGAACGTGCCCAGCCCGACATGCAGGCGCACATGTTCGCGCGCGATCCGGGCCGCGTCGATCTCCTCGAGCAGGCGCGGCGTGAAATGCAACCCCGCCGTCGGCGCCGCAACACTTGCGGCCTCGTCTCCGGCAAACTTCGTCTGGTAAGTCTCGCGGTCCGTCGCATCGGCCGGGCGGCGCCGTGCGATGTAAGGCGGCAGCGGCATGGCGCCGTGCGCATCAAGCGCCGCCTCCAGCTCTGCGCCTTCGCGGTCAAAGGTCAGCTCGATCTCGCCGCCTTCGCGCCGTCCGCTGATCGCGGCAGAAAAGCCGTCGGCGAACAAAATTGTGTCGCCTTCCTTCAGACGCCGGCCGGGGCGCGCCAGCGCCAGCCAGCGCCGCCCGTCGATCCGCTCGACCAGGTTTGCATCCACCACCACATCCCGGCTCACCCCATCGCGCGCCGGCCGCACGCCTTTCAGCGCCGCCGGCAGAACGCGCGTGTCGTTGAACACCAGCACGTCGCCGGGGGCGAGATAGCGCGGCAGATCGCGCACGCTCGCATCCTCCAGCCGCCCGTCGCCGTGCACCACCAGAAGCCGCGCCGCATCCTGCGGCTCAGCCGGCCGCAGCGCGATCAGCGCTTCCGGCAGGTCAAAACTGAACGGTGTCAAGTCCATCTGTGCCAATCATCTTCTCCCGAGGGAGAAGCAGCCCCCGGCAGCCTTCCCGAATGCCTACTTTACGATCGCCGGAATGGCCGGCAGCGAGCAGACATCAACTTCGCCCTTGGTGGCGAGTTCAGCGGCAAAAGCCGCGGTGTCGGTCCTCAGTACCCAGACTTTCGGGCGTGCTGCTTCCGGAATGTCGGCCGCAATCTTGATCGATGTAAGGACATCCGGGTCAATAACGGGCTCACCCTTCTTCAGCGCCATAACGACCTTCTGTCCATCGACCACCCGGCCCCAGGAGGTGTACTGCTTGTCGAGAAAGGGTGCGTGGTCTCGCATCAGGAAAAACTGTGTGTCGGCCGAATTCGGAAAATCCGTCCGCGCGGTCGACAGAATCCCCTGGCAGTGCGGAATGGAGCTGGAGACCAGTCCGTCGGCGGACATTTCGGCAAAGAAGGACGGCTGGGTCAGGATCGGGAAACCGCGGACATACCCCATCTTGCCGGTATCTTCCGGACCGATCACCGCATCCAGTGGCAGCGCCGCGATATCGCGGCGGAAGGTGAACTCGGCTGGAATACCCGGCCAACCCGGATCCTCGCCTTTCTTCATGTAGACGTCGCCGCCCTGCGCCATGAAGCCTTCGATCACGCGGTGGAAGACCGTCCCGTCAAGGTCGCCCGAGCGGATCACCTTGGAGAACTGGTCATAGTGTTTCGGCGCAACTTCCGGAAAGGCTTCGACAAGAATGCGGCCCTTGGTGGTCTCGAAGACCAGGAGGTTCTGCGGATCGACCGCGCGCCAGTTCGCTTCGTCCGGCGTCTCGGCGCCGGCGCCCAGGGCCCAGCCTGCCGCCGCCGCTGTCGTATCCCCACAAGCCGGCATAGCCAGCCCGAGAAGGCCAGCCATCAGTCCAAACGCGACACGTTTCATTTTCCGTACTTCTCCAACAGCGCCCGCTTCACGTCTGGCGTGACAAAGGGCGTGATGTTGCCGCCGAGGCTCGCGATTTCCTTCACGAGCCGGGAGGCAACGGCCTGATGGCGAACATCCGCCATTAGGAAGACGGTTTCAATGTCGGGATTCAGTTGCTCGTTCATCGCGGTCATCTGGAACTCGTATTCGAAGTCCTGGACCGCCCGCAGGCCGCGCACGATGATCTGGGCGCCGCAGGCCTCTGCAAACTTCATGAGCAGCCCGTGCATCGGCAGCACGCGGATCTCCGCCAGCCCCGGCCCGTTCAGCTTGGCGCACTCGGCCTTTACCATCGCTACCCGCTCATCCAGCGAGAAAAGCGGCTTCTTCGACTCGTTGACCGCAACCCCGATCACCAGCTCGTCGACGAGCTTCATCGCCCGGCCGAAAATGTCGATATGGCCATTCGTCGGTGGATCGAATGTCCCCGGGTAAAGTCCGATACGGCGCATCTGCCTGCCCTCCTGTAGCCCGTCCAGTCGTCTGGCAGCGTGCGCTCAGCCCTGTCCGCCTTGATCTTTATCCATACCGGCTTCGCCGTCTTCGACAAGACGCGCAACCGAAACGACCCGTTCCCCTTCATTCGTCCGCAGCACCCAGACGCCCGCGGTCGAGCGCCCGGCGATCCGGATCTGGTCGACCGGCGTGCGGATCAACTGGCCCGCATCGGTCACCAGCATCACCTCGTCGCCTTCGCCCACAGGGAAGGATTGCGCGACCCGCTTGACCGGCCCGCCTTTCTTGTCGCGGCCCCAGATATTCTGCGCCACGAGGCCTTTACCGCCGCGCCCGGTGACCCGGTAGTCATAGGCGGACGAGCGCTTGCCCATGCCGTCATCGGCCACGGTGAAGATGAATTCCTCGGCCGCGCCCAGCGCCGCAATCCGCTCGGCAGACAGCGCCGCCTCGGCCACGGGCTCGTCATCGTCCTCGGAGATTTCCTCCTCCTCGCCCGTCGCCGCCCGCCGCATCGCCGCGGCATGCTTCAGGTAGGCGCGCGCCTCTTCGGACGTCACGTCCATATGGCGCAGGATGCCCATCGAGATCACCTCGTCGCCCTCGGCGAGGCGGATACCCCGCACGCCGGTGGAATCGCGACCCGCGAACACGCGCACTTCGGTGACGTCAAAGCGGATGCACTGGCCGAGCGCCGTCGTCAGCATCACGTCTTCCTTGTCGGAGCAGACCTGCACCGAGACGATCCCGTCGCCCGGATCGAGCTTCATGGCGATCTTGCCGGCACGGTTCACCCGGATGAAATCGGCGAGCTTGTTGCGGCGCACGTTGCCGCTGCGGGTCGCAAACATCACGTCGAGATCTTCCGTCGCCTTCTCGTCTTCCGGCAGCGGCAGGACGCTTTCGATGCGCTCGTCAGTCGCCAGCGGGAAGATGTTGACCAGCGCCTTGCCGCGCGAGTTCGGCCCGCCGACCGGAAGCCGCCAGACCTTCTCCTTGTAGACGAGGCCTGCCGACGAGAAGAACAGGATCTCCGTATGCGTCGTGGCGGTGAACACCCGCACGACAAAATCTTCGTCCTTCATGGCCATGCCCGAGCGGCCCTTGCCGCCGCGGTTCTGCGTGCGGTAGGCAGCCAGCGGCGTGCGCTTGACATAGCCGCCATGCGTTACGGTCACGACCATGTCCTCGACCTCGATGAGGTCTTCGTCGTCCATGTCCGTTCCGCCTTGCGTGAACACGGAACGGCGCGGCACGGCGAACTTGGTCTTCACCTCGTTCAGCTCGCCCTTGATGATCTCGAGGATGCGCGGACGCGAACGGAGGATGTCGAGGAAGTCGGCAATCTTGGCAGCGAGGCCGCGCGCCTCGTTTCCGATCTCGTCCCGGCCGAGGCCGGTAAGGCGGTGCAGCGGCAGGTTCAGGATGGCGCGGGCCTGCTCGTCGGAGAGATAGATCGTGCCATCATCCGGGCCACGGCGCGTGCGCCGGTCGGCAATCAGGTCGATCAGCGGGCCCATGTCCTGCTGCGGCCAGGCCTTGTCGAGCAGGCGCTCACGCGCCGTCGCCGGATCCGGCGAATTGCGGATGATGCGGATGATCTCGTCGATGTTGGCAACGGCCAGCGCAAGGCCCACCAACACGTGCGCGCGGTCGCGCGCCTTGCCGAGTTCGAACTTGGTGCGCCGGACGACGACTTCCTCGCGGAACGCGATGAAGTATTCGAGCACCTTGCGCAGGTTCATCAGCTCAGGCCGGCCGCCATTCAGCGCCAGCATGTTCACGGCGAAGGAGTTCTGCATCTGGCTGAACCGGTAAAGCTGGTTCAGCACGACATCCGCGCTGGCATCCTTCTTCAGCTCGATGACGACGCGGATACCGTTACGATCGGATTCGTCGCGCAGGTCCGAGATGCCCTCGATCTTCTTTTCGCGAACGAGTTCGGCGATCTTGGTGATCATCGCCGCCTTGTTCACCTGATACGGAATCTCCGTAACGATGATCGCCTCGCGGTTGTTCTTCGCCTTCTCGATATCCGTCTTGGCACGGACAATCACGCTGCCGCGCCCGGTGAGCATCGCCTTGCGGCTGCCGGAAAGGCCCATGATCAAGCCGCCGGTGGGAAAATCCGGACCAGGAACAATGTCGCACAGCGCATCTTCATCGATGGCCGGGTTCTCGATCATCGCCAGCGTCGCGTCGATCACCTCTCCCAGATTGTGCGGCGGAATGTTCGTCGCCATGCCGACCGCGATGCCGCCGCCGCCATTGACCAGGAGGTTCGGGAACTGCGCGGGCAGCACCATCGGCTCTTTCTGCGAGCCGTCATAGTTGGGCTGGAAGTCGACCGTGTCCTTGTCGATATCGGCGAGCAGGTAGGTCGCTTCCTTCGACATCCGGCTCTCGGTGTAACGCATGGCGGCGGCCGGATCATTGTCGATCGAGCCGAAGTTGCCCTGGCCGTCGACCAGCATCACGCCCATCGAGAAAGGCTGCGCCATGCGCACCAGCGCGTCATAGATCGCGCTGTCGCCGTGCGGGTGATAGTTACCCATCACGGAGCCGACGATGTTGGCGGATTTCTTGTACGGCTTGTCCGGCGTGTTACCGTTTTCGTTCATTGCATAGAGGATGCGCCGGTGCACCGGCTTCAGCCCGTCGCGCACGTCCGGCAGCGCCCGGCTGACGATCACGCTCATCGCGTAATCGAGATACGAGGACTTCATCTCCGACTCGATCGAGATCAGTTCGATCCCGTCAGCCGGACGCGGGCGCTCGCCGCCATTTTCCGGGGTTTCCGGCTCGTCCGGAGGGGTCGTGTCGTCGCTCATGGGAAGGCCTTCTGCATGGGTCGGGCTTGGCCGGAAACCAGTGTTCCGAATCGCCCTTTTTCGCTGGCTCCGAGACTAGCAGCGCAGCCGCTCCGGGGCTACCGTCAGGGGGCCACTAAATACAGTCCTACCGGGGCTTTTCCGGCTTTTTCAGGCCCGCCGGAACAGGAGTTTGCCATGCCGCCGGAAACCGCCCTCCATCTCACCCGCCGGACCGCCCTGCTGGCCATGGCAAGCGGCCTTGCCGCCGCCGCCTGCAGGGCCGCGCCGCAGCCCGCAAACTCGCCCGGGACGGGAATTCCACAAGGCTGGTCGATGGGCGACGCGCTGCCGTTCCCGGTGCAGGAAATCTACCCCTGCGCCCATGCCGGTGCGGTCCACCTCGCTGGCGGCTTCATCGCGCAGGATGGCCGCATCACGGGGCCGACCGGAGCACACCATCTCTGGCGCGCGGACGGCCTCGGCTGGAGGCCATCCGTGCCGCTGCCCGCCGACCGGCACCATCCGCATCTCGTCAGCTGGGAGGGAAGACTCTGGGCCTTCGGCGGTTTCGAATCGCCCGCGCCGGAGGCGGTCTGGGCCATGCAGGCGACCGGCTGGTCGCTCAACGAAGCCGAAGACCGCTGGCAGCCCGCCCCGGCCTTGCCCGCACCCTGCGCCGAGGCCGCGCTGCTGGTGGCCGGCACTGGCCACCTCCACCTGGCGGGCGGGCGCTCGCCTGCCGCCAGCGCCAATGCCAACTGGCAGGACCAGTCCGACCAGACGCACCATTTCGTGCTCGATGCCCCCGGCGGCGTCTGGAAACCCGCCGCGCCCTGCCCGACCGCGCGCAACAGCGCCGCGGGCGCTGTCATCGACGGCCGCTTGCACATCGTGGGCGGGCGCAGCGTTACCGGCGGCAACACGGCCGCGCACGAAGTCTACGACGCCTCCGAAGACCGTTGGCGCACCGCCGCCCCGATGCCGCAGGCGCAAGGCGGTCTTGCGGCGGCTGAACTCGGCGGCAAGCTCTATGCCTTCGGCGGCGAGTTTTTCGACAATGGCGGCGGCGTGTATCCCGAGGCCTGGGCCTATGACCCGGCCAGCGATGCCTGGACCGCCATCGCCCCCATGCCGCATCCGCGCCACGGCCTCGGCGCCGTCACCCTTGACGGCGCCATCCACGTCATCGGCGGCGCGCTGAAGGCCAGCGGCGTGGACACAAGCGCGCTTGTGGAAATCTACCGGCCCTGAGGGCAGGCCTCAGAACGGGATCTCGTCGTCGAGGTCCTGGCTGAAGCTCTCTTTCGGCCCGCTCATCTTGCGGCTCGCGCCGCCGCCCGAATAGCCCATCTCGCTGCCGCCGCGTGCGCCGGCGCCTGCGCCGCCACCTTCACCGCGCCCGTCGAGCATCACGAGGGCCGCGTCATAGCCCTGCAGCACGATCTCGGTCGTGTAGCGGTCATTGCCGTCCTTGTCCTGCCACTTGCGGGTCTGCAGCTTGCCTTCGAGGTAAACCTTGGAGCCCTTCTTCAGATAACTCTGCGCGACTTTCACGAGGCCTTCAGAGAAGATGGCGACCGCGTGCCACTCGGTCTTCTCTTTCTTCTCGCCGGTGGCCTTGTCGCGCCAGCTCTCGGTCGTGGCGACCCGCAGGTTGCAGACCTGCCCGCCATTCTGGAACTGCTTCACTTCGGGGTCCGCCCCGAGATTGCCGATCAGGATCACCTTGTTGACTGAGCCCGCCATGAGGACCTCCGTTCTGTCTGTTTCGCTATCGATTCGAACGCTTGTACGCTTTTGCCGCCCGCCTGTCGCCTGAGAGGCGATGAATTCCACCGGTGCCTGCACCCGCCACCAAAAGCAGCCCGCCAGATATGTTCACACTTTGTTCTTGTCGTCAACGGGGACTCGCGGCACAGATAGACGTGAGGCTGTTTCGCCCATGCTCATCTGAAGAGACCCTTTCATGCCCGACGCCCTCACCGCTTTCGTTGCCGCTGCCATGCTGGTCTTGGCCATCGCCTGGTTCGTGATCATATCGCGGGCACTGGCCGACAAGTCGAAGGTCGAGTCATTTTTCTTTGGCGGCAAAACGCCTAAAGACCCTGTATAATCCTTCTTTTCCGCGTTTCCTCCTGAGCGAGCCCCGATCCCATGGCCGAGTCCCCATTCATCCGCGTGCGCGGCGCCAAGGAACACAATCTCAAGAACATCGACGTGGATATCCCGCGCGGTGAGCTTGTGGTGATGACCGGCCTGTCGGGATCGGGGAAATCCTCGCTCGCCTTCGACACGATCTATGCCGAGGGCCAGCGCCGCTATGTCGAGTCGCTCTCGGCCTATGCCCGCCAGTTCCTCGAACTGATGCAGAAGCCGGACGTGGAGAGCATCGAGGGCCTCTCGCCCGCCATCTCGATCGAGCAGAAGACGACGAGCCGCAACCCGCGCTCGACCGTCGGCACGGTCACCGAAATCTACGACTACATGCGCCTGCTCTGGGCCCGCGTCGGCGTGCCTTACTCGCCCGCCACGGGCCTCCCCATCGAGAGCCAGACCGTCAGCCAGATGGTCGACCGCACGATGGAGTTGCCGGAAGGCACACGCCTCTTCCTGCTCGCGCCGATCGTCCGTGGACGGAAAGGGGAGTACCGCAAGGAATTCGCCGAGCTGCTGAAGAACGGCTACCAGCGCGTCAAGGTCAACGGCACCTTCCACGAACTGGAAGACCCGCCAAAGCTCGACAAGAAGTTCAAGCATGACATCGACGTGGTCGTCGACCGCATCGTCGTGCGCGAAGGCATGCAGCAGCGCCTCGCCGAAAGCTTCGAGACCGCCCTCGGCCTCGCGCAAGGCATCGCCATCGCCGAATATGCCGACCTCGCCCCCGGCGAGACCGAACCGAAGCGCATCAATTTCAGCGCCAACTTCGCCTGCCCGGTCTCCGGCTTCTCGATCCCGGAAATCGAGCCGCGCCTCTTCTCCTTCAACAATCCCTTCGGCGCCTGCCCGTCCTGTGATGGTCTCGGCGAGCAGCTGAAGATCGACCCGGCCATGATTGTTCCGGACAAGGATCTTGGCCTGCTCGACGGCGCCATCGCGCCCTGGGCGAAATCCACCTCGCCCTATCAGACGCAGACGCTCCAGGCCCTCGCCGCGCATTACCGCTTCGACCTGACCAAGCCCTGGAACAAGCTGCCCGAGAAGATCCAGGACATCATCCTCTACGGCACCGGCGATGAGGAAGTGCAGTTCCTCTATGATGACGGCATGCGCACCTACAAGGCGAAGAAAACCTTCGAGGGCGTCATCCCGAACCTTGACCGGCGCTACCGCGAAACCGACAGCGCCTGGGTGCGCGAGGAAATCGCGCGTTTCCAGTCAGCTGCTCCGTGCCCGGATTGCGGCGGCAAGCGCCTGAAGCCGCAGGCCCTCGCCGTGAAGATTGCGGGCCTCGACATTTCGCAGGCCGGCGAATTCTCCATCCGCAAGGCGGGGGACTGGTTCGGCGGGGTCAACAAGACGCTGACCAAGCAGCAGAAGGAAATCGCCGCGCGCATCCTGAAGGAAATCAACGACCGGCTGAACTTCCTCAATGATGTCGGCCTCGATTACCTCTCGCTCGGGCGCGCCTCCGGCACCCTGTCCGGCGGCGAAAGCCAGCGCATCCGCCTTGCCTCGCAGATCGGCTCCGGCCTCACGGGCGTGCTCTACGTGCTCGACGAGCCGTCCATCGGCCTGCACCAGCGCGACAACGAGCGCCTCCTCGTCACGCTGCGCCGCCTGCGCGATCTTGGCAACTCGGTGATCGTCGTCGAGCATGACGAGGACGCGATCCTCACCGCCGACCATGTGATCGACATGGGCCCCGCCGCCGGCGTGCATGGCGGCCAGATCATCGCCGAAGGCACGCCTGAAGAAGTGATGGCCAATCCGAAAAGTCTGACGGCGGACTATCTGAACGGCACGCGTGAGATCGCAATTCCCAAGCGCCGCCCGGTCACCAAGGGCTCGCGCAGCCTCGTGATCAAGGGCGCCACCGGAAACAATCTCAAGAACGTCACCGCCTCGATCCCGCTCGGCACCTTCACCTGCATCACCGGCGTCTCCGGCGGCGGCAAGTCGACGCTGATCATCGAGACACTCTACAAGGCGCTCGCCCGCAAGCTCAACGGCGCCTCGGAATCGCCCGCCCCTTACGAGAGCCTCGAAGGCCTCCAGCATCTCGACAAGGTCATCGACATCGACCAGTCGCCCATCGGCCGCACGCCGCGCTCCAACCCCGCCACCTATACCGGCGCCTTCGGCCCGATCCGCGACTGGTATGCCGGCCTGCCGGAAGCCAAGGCCCGCGGCTATGCGCCGGGCCGTTTCAGCTTCAACGTCAAAGGCGGTCGCTGCGAAGCCTGCCAGGGCGACGGCGTCATCAAGATCGAGATGCACTTCCTGCCTGATGTCTACGTCACCTGCGAGACCTGCAAGGGCAAGCGCTATAACCGCGAGACGCTGGAAGTCCTGTTCAAGGGCAAGTCGATAGCCGACGTGCTCGACATGACGGTCGAAGACGGCGCGAAATTCTTCGCTGCGGTGCCGGCGATTGCGTCGAAGCTGGAGACGCTGAACCAGGTCGGCCTCGGCTATGTGAAAGTCGGCCAGCAGGCCACGACCCTTTCAGGCGGCGAGGCGCAGCGCGTGAAGCTCGCCAAGGAACTCGCAAAACGCGCCACAGGCCGCACACTGTACATTCTCGACGAGCCGACCACGGGTCTGCACTTCGAGGACGTGAAGAAGCTGCTCGAAGTGCTGCATGAGCTCGTCGATGCCGGCAACACCGTCGTCGTCATCGAGCACAATCTCGATGTTGTGAAAACGGCCGACTGGGTGCTCGACCTCGGTCCCGAGGGCGGCGACGGCGGCGGCAAGCTGGTGGCCTTCGGCACGCCGGAAGCCATCGCCGCGATTCCGGAAAGCCATACTGGGCGCTTCCTCGCAGAAACCTTCCGCCGCCAGGACGAGCGCCGCGCCCAGCGCAACAAGCGCGAAAAGGCCGCCGCCAAAGCGCCGCCCACAGATGACAAGGCGAAGAAGCCCGCGAAGAAGTCAAAAGCAGGCGCGGGCGCGAAGTAATCGCGGAGCTGTCATCCCGGACAGGCCGCAAAGCGGCCGTGATCCGGGACCCTCCCTAAGCTGCATCCCTCAACAAGGTCCCGGCTCACGCGCTCTGCGCTGGCCGGGATGACAAACCTTCGCCTAAACAAACGTCTCGGAAATCGCCGTCCCGCTGCGCGCCGTGCTTTGCCGCACGATGAAGGCGGCAGGCCCGCCCATGGCATGGGAAAAGACGCTCTGGATTGTCAGCACAAGGAACATCAAGAGCACAACAGGCGCCCAGAAGTAAGGCTGGGACATCGTTGCCAGAATGGCGGGCGCTGTCTCGCTGCCTGTGCTGGAGTCAATCGCCGGCGCGAGCAGCAAGATGCCAAGCAGAAGCAGAACGCCGAACGAAACAGATACCAACACCACATAGCCGGCGAGCAGCAGGAAATAGCTTCCCGCCAGGCGCCAGCCATTGCCCCGTGTCAGGTTCCAGGCCTCGAAGAAACGGATATGGCGGTCACGTATGGTCAACGCGCTGGCCGGCGACAGGCGTGCAAACAGCCAGATCGCGCCGGCAAGCCCGACCAGAAAGATCAGCCCACCCACAATGGCGCCGGCCGCTGCGCCGCCTATCAGGCCGATGATCAGGCCCGGAAGAACCGTTCCGAACACCAGGGCCAGATAGCCGCCAAACAGGAGGGCGATCCAGATCAGGGCAACGATGGCAAGGCGCCCCTCATCCGCCCCGATCGCGAGGCGAAAGCCCTCGCTGCGGAGATAGCGCCTCTGGCTAGCGCCTTCGAACACAACCCAGACCGCGAGCGACAGCGGCAGCATCAACAGGGACGTGAGGTTTGACTGAAGCGAAACGGCGTTGAGCTCGTCCATATACGGAATAAAATCACATTCATTCTCGAGACAGGCGCGCAGGTAGATTTCATAGACCGGCGCCTGCACCCAGAGCGACACCGCCTGAAGGATCAGGGCAATCGTTGCATAGACGAGCGCAAACCGCACCACAAAGCCGCGCGGCCCTTCCGTGCGCAGGAAGTGAAGCGTTGCGCCGCGCAGGTTTACAGGTTCGCCGGTCATGATCTTAGTCCGTCAGCTGAAGGCATCGACTTTGGCTTCGTCCTCAACCCCGCCGCGCGGATCGTGCCGCGCCGCAAAGGCGGCCGGGCCGCCGACGACGTGTTGCAGCAGGCCTTGCAGGAACTGCGAGACGAAGAGGAAGATGCCCATCGGCAGGAGGAAGCCCGGCGACCAGAGCAGCGCCATCACATCCTGGCCATTCTCCGCAGCATTCGAAAGCGAGATGAAGGACGGAAAGATGATCAGCTGCGCGATGCCGGTAATCACCTGGCCAAGGATGGCGCCGGAGAATGCAAGGATCACATAAGCGCCGAAGATCGCCCAGAACCGCCCGCGCGACACATGCCACGCATCGAAAAAACGGATACGCCCGTCTTTGACGGTGAGCCCGAAACAAGGCGCGAGCCGCGTGGCCACGAAGGCATAGACCGGCAACAGCAGCAGGATCAGCCCCATCGCGCCGAACATCGGAGCGATGATGCGCTGTCCGGCCTCCGCGTCAGTCAACCCTTCCGCCGCCGCCGCAATGGCCGCCCATACGCCTCCGAGGGTTATCAGGATCGGAAGGGCCATGATGGCCAGCCCCAGCAAGGCCCAGAGCAGGCCGACCACCATCATGTTGAGTTCGTCGCGCCCGAAGCCGAGCGAGAAGGGTTTGCCCCAGATATAGCGGCGCTGCGAGGCCGTCTCGAACATTGCCCAGATGACCCAACCCGTCAGGATCGACACGCCGATCCACGGTGCGAGTGACCAGATGCCCTGTCCGACCGCCTGCATGGCAAGGTCCGGATCCTGCGCCTCATCGGCCGCCGAGGCCGCGGCCACCCAGTCCATCATGGAGCCGGAAGCGGCAAAGCCGATCAACGCAATCGCCAGCAGCGAGACCGCCGCATAGGCAGCGCTGAACAGCCAGGGGAAAGTGGCAATGTGCGGCGCCGAAAAAGGCCAGCTGAGCGCGCGTTCGAACGTGAAACCCCGGATCATCTGCGGCCCTCCAGTCAGTGCTGCGAGGACCCTAACCGCGTTCGGCGCGATCTATCAATCGCCTGCCGGAACCGGGGCCGGCTTCAGCCGCCGGTAAGCCGCTGCGGCCATCGCGTGCCCGGTCAGCAGGAAGGGCGCAAACAGCAGCACGCCGCCGGCGCCTTCGATGACATGGCCGAGCGTTGTATCCGGCACGGCCGCCCGCAGCGCGGCGTTTGCCGCAAGACCAGCTGCAAAGGGCACTACATGGGTTGCGAGCGCGGCGAGAGTGAGGGTCTTCACCTGGCCGCGCGTCCAGTCGAAGGTCTCGAACACCTTGGTCTTGCCCTGATCGACCGTCGCGGCGCCGTAGAGCATCAGGCGGATCGCAAAGTAGGACAGCGCCGCAAACCCGGCCGCGGCGACCAGGATGTAGACCGCGCCATAGGCCGTCGGCAGCATGTCGAGGAAGGCCTTCTGGACAAGCTCCGGCGCGGCATCGGCGCCCAGTTCATACTTGCCCTGCGCCTCGATCAGGATGCCGGGCAGGATCAGCAGGAAGAAGCCGACAAACACGCCCATGAACAGGAAGGCCAGATAGACGGCGAGATTGGCATGGGTCAGCTGCAGGAAACCGCCGGGGCGCGGGCCGATAAGGCTGCGATAGAGGCCGCGCGACAGCTGGATGCCCGCAAGGAATGTGACCAGCACCATCGCGAAGGGCGCGGCGAGGTTGCCCTCCATGTGCAGCGCCGCGCTGTAAGCGCCGCCCGCAGCCGCCAACAGGGCAAGCCAGCGCAGATTGGGCACCAGCGCGGCGAAACCGTGCTGCCAGCCTTCTTTGACGAGGTTGCGGACCGAAAGGTGGGGCGTCATCGCCGTGACAGGTAATTCGCCCTTGCCCGAGGGGCAAACGCCATCTTGACGCGCCCGGCCCGGCTGGCCCATGTCCCCGGCATGACCTTGAAACCCATCCACGTGATCGGCGGCGGCATGGCCGGCTCCGAAGCGGCCTGGCAGATCGCCTCTGCCGGCGTCCCCGTCATCCTGCATGAAATGCGCGGGACAAGGGGCACCGATGCGCACCAGACCGACAAGCTGGCCGAACTCGTCTGTTCGAACTCCTTCCGCTCGGACGATCACACGTCCAACGCGGTCGGCGTGCTGCACGAGGAAATGCGCCGGGCGAATGGGCTGATCATCTCGACCGCGAAGGTGCACCAGGTGCCGGCCGGCAGCGCGCTGGCGGTCGACCGCGAAGGCTTTGCCGAGGCCGTGACAGCGAAACTGGAAGCGCATCCGCTGGTGACGATTGTCCGCGAGGAGATCGCCGGAATTCCGCCGGAAGAGTGGGACTCGGTGATCGTTGCGACCGGGCCGCTGACCTCGCTTGCGCTCGCCGAAGCGATCCGTGCGCATACCGGCGAGACCGACCTAGCCTTCTTCGACGCAATTGCGCCGATCGTCTATTTCGACACGATCGACATGAGCAAGGCCTGGCGGCAGAGCCGCTATGACAAGGCCGGCCCCGGCGGCGACACGGCGGCCTATATCAATTGTCCGATGACGGAGGACGAGTACAACCGCTTCCTCGACGCCTTGCTGGCAGCGCCCAAGACCGAGTTCAAGGAGTGGGAAAAGAACACGCCTTACTTCGAAGGCTGCCTGCCCATCGAAGTGATGGCGGAGCGCGGGCGCGAGACGCTGCGCTTTGGCCCGATGAAACCGATTGGCCTGACCAATGCGCATAACCCCACCGTCAAGGCGCATGCCGTGGTGCAACTGCGCCAGGACAACGCGCTGGGCACGCTTTGGAACATGGTCGGTTTCCAGACCAAGCTGAAATATGGTGCGCAGACGGACATTTTCCGGATGATCCCCGGCCTTGAGAATGCCGAGTTTGCGCGCCTCGGCGGCATTCACCGCAACACGTTCCTGAACTCACCGAAACTGCTCGACCGGCAGCTGCGCATGAAATCCATGCCGCGTCTGCGGTTTGCAGGTCAGGTGACGGGCGTGGAAGGCTATGTGGAGAGCGCGGCGATGGGATTGCTGGCTGGGCGCCTTGCCGCCGCCGAGCGCTTGGGCAAGCGCCTCGAGCCGCCGCCGCCGAGCACGGCGATGGGCGCCCTCGTTAACCACATCACCGGCGGACACCTGGCGGCAGGCCAGACCTTCCAGCCGATGAACGTGAACTTCGGCCTGTTCCCGGATATCGAGGATTACTCGAAGACCGGCGCAGATGGAAAACGCCTGAAAGGCAAGGATAAGGGCAAGTCGAAGAAGATGGCGCAGGCCATCCGTGCGCTGAGCGATTTCGATGCTTGGCTGGCCGGCGAAGCTGTGGTCGCGGCAGAATAGCCTGCACGTGCGGCCGGACGCGCCTGTTGGCGGCCGGCTTTTTCTTTTGTCGCGCACCTCTCCGCAGACCCATGCGAAAGCAGGGGTCCAGATTCCGATGAGGTTTTTTGGTTGGGCTGGGTGCCTGCTTTCGCAGGTACCTGCGGGGTTGGGGGGATTGCCTCTTTGGTCCGGGCATCCCCGCGAAGGCGGGGATCGGGCTCGGCACAGTGCCTCCCGGGGTCCCCGCCTTCGCGGGGATGAGCGGGTCTTGTCGCTAGGAGGTGTTTGGAGGTGAGGCGAGAGCCCCCTCCGACTCGCGCCTATGGCGCGGGCCACCTCCGCCCGCTTCGCGGGGGAGGATGAGGATGCATGCCGCTTCGAAGGGTGAGAGCCCTTCGAGATTTGCCGGGAGATCAGACGCCCAACCGGCATCCGTCAGGGGACGGAAGGTTCGGGAGATGGGTCTGTAGTTTAGCGGATCGGGCCGCAGGTCGCCTTCGAAAGCGATGTAGACCTGGCCCCACCAGGTGATGCCGAGAAGGAATTCGGTGCGGTTCGAGGCATCGTACGCGCGGAACACCGCATTCAGCGTCCACCAGATCACCGGCCAGAAGAACGGATGCACCACTTCGAAGAAGCGGCCGAAACGCGGATGCTGGCGGAGGGCGGTGAGCGAGACCATCCGGGAATCATAACCCCGCTGCGGACCCGGTCGGATTCGGAAGCCCCAAAAATCTGTCATCCCGGCCAGCGGGCGAAGCCCGCGTGAGCCGGGACCTTCTGTGTTACCTGCGAAGAGAAGGTCCCGGATCTGCAGCCGCTGCGCGGCTTTGTCCGGGATGACAAGGGTGTGGGGGAACGCCGGAAAGCAACTGCAGAAAGTTTTCGAGGAGCGGCGTTCTGAGGCAAAATTCGTTGCACAAGGCGGCTATTGTGCAACCAATTCCGGGCGTCAGACCTCGCCTGTGTTCATGGCTTTCATGATCGAGAAGCGTTTGGATACGGGGTTCGGGGATTTGCCATCACAGTAGAGCTTGCGCAGGCGGAAGTGGGCGACGGCCGGGCGCAGGGGTTTGGGCGCGGGGGCCACGTGCGGGCCGAAGGCCTGGGTGGACTTGCGGCGGGTGGCGGCATAGGCGGCCGAGACGCTGCGGATTTCCTCGGCCCAGTTGTGCACCGGGATCAGGATGTTGGCGGCGGTCAGCGCAACCCAGGCCTCGGGCTCTTTCGCACGGTCCTGCTCGACGAAGGCGGTCTGGTAGCCATCGACCAGCTTCTGCAGGGCGGCGGGCTTGATGCGGCCTTCGGCGGCTTCCTCGGCGATGGCGAGGCAGACGTCGTGCCCGCGCGGCGCCTTGCCGGCCTCGATCTCGCCGATGGCCTCGCGCCACCACTGGAAGCGGATCAGGCCGAGCGTTTCCTCGCTCACCACTTCCTGTACGCGCACCAGTTCGTAATTCAGGGCGTAGAGGGCAGTCAGCGCGCGCCTTTGGGCAGGCGGGGCAAAGCGGCTGGAAATCCAGCGATCCTCATCGACCCGGCGCACACGCTTGTCGATCTCGTCCCAAGGTGTTCGGGTCAGGGGTCTGGTCTCGTTTGACATGAACCCCATATGTGCGAAACCGCTGCGAAGCGAAAGACATCAAAGCTGCAATAAAGGACGTTTCCCCATGGCCTTCACCCTGCCCGAGCTGCCCTATTCCAAAGATGCGCTGCTGCCGCACATCACGCCCGAGACATTCGACTTCCACTATGGCAAGCACCATCAGGCCTATGTGACGAACCTGAACGGCCTGCTCGCCGGCACGCCGCACGAGAATGCCGCGCTGGAAACGGTGATCAAGGACTCCGCCGGCGACAAGGCCAAGGCGGGCATCTTCAACAACTCCGCCCAGATCTGGAACCACACCTTCTACTGGCACTCGATGAAGCCGGGCGGCGGCGGCAAGCCGTATGGCAAGGTGGCTGAGCTGATCGACCGCGATCTCGGCGGCTACGATAATTTCGTGAAGGAATTCAAGGCGGCTGCAACGACGCAGTTCGGCTCCGGCTGGGCCTGGCTGTCCTACAAGGATGGCAAGCTGGTGATCAGCAAGACGCCGAACGCCGAAACGCCCCTGACCGAGGCCGGCACGACGCCGCTGCTGACCATCGATGTGTGGGAACACGCCTATTACATCGACTTCCGCAACCGCCGCCCCGACTATATCGACACCTTCCTGTCGAGCCTCGTGAACTGGGACTTCGCGAACCAGAACCTGGCTGACGCAGGCGCCTGACTCGGCGTTTGAAAAGGGCGCGGCGTTTTGCCGAAAACCGGGTTCCACTTTTCGGAACGCCGCTTTAGCTTCCCCTCTCCAGTATCGAGAGGGGAGACCTGCCCATGTTCTGTACGCAGTGCGGCAAACCGGCGGCGCCGGAACACAACTTCTGTGCCGGGTGCGGCGCGCGGCTGTTGCGCAGCGGCATGGCTGAGGCTGCCCCTGTAACAGCGGTCAGCGCAGCGCCCGCCAGTGTTGTTCCTTCCCCGCCTGCCGCGCCGCTCGAAGACTGGCGGGCGACGAACAACTACCGCGTCGTGCTGGCGCACCCCGAGGTGAAGGCGCTGATTGCGGACGCCTCCAAGGCCAGCAAGGCGGGCATGTCGGCGGACGAATTCATGAAGCTGGCCCAGCCGGTGCTGGACGCGGCAGGTTCCGGCGGCGTGCCGATGAAGCTGATCGCGGAAATCGCGGCGCCGATGTACGCCAAGATGGGCGTGAAGACCGGCAAGGACGCGAAGAATGGCTATGCGACGCCGTATGGCCGCGTGCTGGCGGCGATCCTTTGCTCGCTGGCGAGCCGCAACCAGACCCTGATCGCGATCGAGGAAGGCACCGATGGCTGCGTCGTGCAGGCGGAGATTCCGTCGAGCATGACAACCTGGAAGGGGAAGATGTCACTTACCGTCGAGCGCAAGCCGGAGGGCACGCTGGTGTCGAGCGCAGTGGTGTTCGAGGGCCAGTCTTCAGACTGGGGCCGCGCCAAGCGGGTGCTGGATGATCTGCATCAGGACATTCTCAACTACCGGACGCTGCAGCCTTAGAGCGGTTGGGTTCTAGGGCGCTGCTGCCACCCGGAAGCCGGTAATGTCGTCGCGCGTGGCCGGGGCGATGCGGGCGCGGGCGGCGATGCGCAGTTCCTCGGGCGTCGACTTGAACGATCCGCCGCGGACGACGCGCATCTTGCAGGATGGCAGCTCGACCGAGCGGCCGTCGAGTGGCGCGTTGGCGAAGGTGTTCACGTAGCAGTCCTGTACCCATTCGCGCAGGTTGCCCGAGACGCCGATGAGGCCGAGCGCGTTGGCGGGGAGCGTGTCGACACCGTGCGGCGCCGTGCCGGTAGCGGACTTGGCGGCGTCATAAAGCGGGCCCCACCAGAAGGGCGTCGTGGTGCCGGCGCGGGCGGTGTATTCCCATTCGGCTTCGGTCGGCAGGCGGTAGGGCCGGCCGGTCTTTTTCGTCAGCCAGGCGGCATAGGCCTCGGCATCCTTCCAGGAGACTTTCGCGACCGGCTGCGTGCCGCGGCCCTGCGTTCCGGCGGGAGGGGAGTAGCCGCCGCAGCCGCCATCGGCGACGCAGGCATCCCACTGGTCATAGGTGACTTCGGTCACACTGATCGCGAAGGGCGCCATCGCGACCTTGCGCTGCGGGCCTTCCCAGGCGTTGCGGGCGAGCTCTTCGTCAGGCGCGCCCATCAGGAATGTGCCGCCGGGAATGGTCAGCATGTCGGGGCACATATCGCATTCGCGGAAGGTGGCGGGCGCGGTTTCGGCGGGTGCTTCGGCAACGGGTTCAGGCTCGGGCTCCGGCGCGGCGACGGGCTCAGCGACGGGCGCAGTAGCTTCCGGCGCGAGAGAGGCGGTGGCAGCGGGCGCGGCCTGTGCGGTGTCGGGCGCCGCACCGGCGGCGAGCTGCGTCAGCACGGGCGCCACAAGGTCCGGGCGCAGGACATAGATACCGGCGGCGCTGATCATGCCGAACAGGAAGGTCAGCGTGACGGCGGTCAGCATGCCGCCCCCGGAGCGCTTTTCCTTTTGCTTCGCGGGCTTCACGCGCTTGCGTTCCTTCGGCGCCTTGGCGGGGCGGCCGCCGCGGCTTTCACTGCCGGTAGAGGCGGCGGGCGCTGCAGCGAGGCGTTTGCGGACGACTTCGACGACGGCGAGCCAGGCGGGATCATTGCGGTCGCCGTTCCAGCCGGAAAGGTCGGTCGTCTGGATCAGTTCGAACATGACCGGCCGGTCGCAGGGCTCGATCATGATCGGCACGAGTGTGTTCTTGCGGGCGCCGATGGTCGCCTCTGCACGCACCCAGCGCGACTTTACCGACCGGCTGGACCAGAGGACGACCACCGCGCGCGCCTTGTGCAGGCGGTCTTCGGTGATCTCGTCATAGTTTTCGCCTGCCTGGAGATTCTGGTCCATCCAGACGCCGAAGCCTTCGGCGATGAGACCGTCCACGACCGACTGGGCGGCTTTCAGGTCTTCACGATTGTACGATACAAATACTTCCGACATAGGTCCCCACCTCGGCCGATACCTGACGGCGCTGCAGGAAGCGCTGGATTTTGCCGCGAGGCAAGTCCCGGATATCATTTTCGTTAGGTTTCAGCGGGTCTGCTGGGCCCGCAGGCTATACGGGGGCCGAAAAATGCAGTATGGCCCGCGAAATGTACCGGGCATGGGATTCGCCCGGCTGCGCATGTGCAGGTCATGAGGACCTGACACCGCAGGACGAGAGCCGCCAATCCGGGCGGCCAGGCAAATCAACCAGACATCCCGGAGACACTACCCTTGACTGAGACCACATTCGCGGACTTCGGCCTGGCCGAAAACATCCTCAAAGCCGTTACGGAATCCGGCTACACGATCCCGACCCCCATCCAGCGCGAAGCCATTCCGCACATCCTGATGGGCGGCGACGTGACCGGCATTGCCCAGACCGGCACCGGCAAGACGGCCGCCTTCGTGCTGCCGATGATCCAGCGCCTTTCGACCGGCCGGGCCCGGGCGCGCATGCCGCGCTGCCTGATCCTCTGCCCGACGCGCGAGCTTGCCGCGCAGGTCGCCGAGAACTTCGAGAAATACGGCAAATACCTGAAACTGACGATGGCGCTGCTGATCGGCGGCGTCAGCTTCAAGGACCAGGAAGTGCTGCTGCAGCGCGGCGTGGACGTGCTGATCGCAACGCCGGGCCGCCTGATGGACCAGTTCGACCGCGGCAAGCTCCTGATGATGGGCGTCGAGACGCTGATCATCGACGAAGCTGACCGGATGCTCGACATGGGTTTCATCCCCGACATCGAGAAGATCTGCTCGAAACTTCCGGCGACGCGCCAGACGCTGCTCTTCTCGGCAACCTTCCCGACGGACATCCAGCGCCTCGCGAAGACGTTCCAGAAAGATCCGAAGAAGATCGAAGTGACCCGGCCGACCGACGCGGCGCAGACGATCACCCAGCACGTGGTTCATCTGCCTACGAACGACGGCAAAGCACGCCGCACGGCCCTGCGCCGCGTGATCGAAGCCTGCGACGTCAAGAACGGCATCGTCTTCTGCAACCGCAAGGTCGAAGTGGACGTGGTGGCCGCCTCGCTGACCAAGCATGGCCATGACGCCGCACCGATCCACGGCGACCTGCCGCAATCGGTACGCAGCGAGACGCTTCAGCGCTTCCGCGACGGATCGCTGAAACTGCTGGTCGCCTCGGATGTGGCCGCGCGCGGCCTCGACATTCCGGACGTGGGCCACGTGTTCAATTTCGGTCCTCCGCCCAAGGACGAAGACTATATCCACCGGATTGGCCGCACCGGCCGCGCAGGCCGCAAGGGCGAGAGCTTCACGCTGGTCGCACCGGCGGATGACAAGTCCTGGGGCTTCGTACTCAAGATGATCAAGCAGGACGTGAAGGAATTCATGCCGGAAGGCCTGCTCGACGAACTGGCGAACCTTCCGCCGGAAGAGAAACGTGACCGCGATGGCCGCCGCGGCGGACGTGACCAGGGCCGCGACCGCGGACCGCGTGGACGCAGCGAGCGCGGCGAAGGCCGTGACCGTGGCCCGCGCCGGCGTGAACGCGGCGGCGAAGACCGCCCGGCCGTTGCCGAAACCGTGAGCGCCGAAACGATCGAGGCGCCCGTCGCCGCTGCGGTTGCCGTGACCGAAGCCCCCGCCATGCGTGAAGACGCGCCGAAGCGGGAGCGAGGCCCGCGCAATGACAAGCACCGCGAACGCAGCGAGAAGCCGCGCACCGAAGGCCGCGACCAGCCGCGCATGGAACGCACCGAACGGTCTGACCGTCCGAGCGAGCGCAGCGAGAAGCGCGACCGTCCGGGACGCGACTACAAACGCAAGGACGATGACCTGATCCTCGATCCGGCCCCGGAGAAGGTCAAAGGTTTCGGCTCCGACATTCCGTCCTTCCTGAAGAAGCGCTGAGACTTCGCTGATCCCCGCTCGCCAAAGGCGAGCGGCTTCACGCTTTTGTGCTTTCGCGCGCCGCTCTGGGGGCAAACGCCGCTTGGCGCGGCAGACACCTCAGCGCCATATTGGCGTTGATGACCCCTGACCTGATCCTTCGCCTTTCCATCACTTTCGGCGGGCTGGCCCTGTTCGCCCTGCTCGAGGCGCTCTTGCCGGCGAAGGCGCGGGTGATGCCGCGCTTGCAGCGCTGGGTGACGAACCTTTCCCTCGGCGGGCTGTCTTCGCTGGCCGTGCGGCTGATGGGGCCGGCGACGGTTGCGGGGGCCGCGCTGGCGGCAAACGCCGCAGGGTTTGGCCTCTTCAACCTCGTTTCCCTGCCCGGCTGGCTGACGGCTGGCGCGGCGATCATCCTGCTCGACTTCGCGATCTGGGCGCAGCACGTGGCCATGCACAAGGTGCCGTTGCTGTGGCGAATGCACCGGGTGCACCATACCGACCGCGACCTCGACGTGACCAGCGGCCTGCGCTTTCACCCCTTCGAGGCGGCGGTCTCGATGCTCTGGAAAGCGGGCATCGTGTTCCTGCTCGGCGTGCCGGTAGAGGTCGCGCTTGCCTACGAAATCCTGCTCAGCGGCATGGCCCTGTTCACGCATGCAAACCTTCGCCTGCCTGGCTGGCTTGACCGCGCCTTGCGCCTCGTGATCGTCACGCCGGACATGCACCGCACGCATCACTCGATCATCCGCGCAGAGACGGATTCGAATTATGGCAATGCGCTATCGATTTGGGACCGCCTCTTCCGTACCTATACCCCGATGCCGGCGGGTGAGCTCGTCCTCGGTCTTGCGGAGTGGCAGGACGAGCGCCCGGCGCGGATCGGTTTTGCGCTGAGCCTGCCCGTGGCGCGCCCGGGTTGACTCCTGTCCTTAAATCGTTGGGAGCCGCCTTCCGCAGGCTGACCAAAAAATGAGGGCCCTCTCCCCCGGGGGAGGGGCCCTCTTGTTGATCCGCCTGCGAACTACTTCTTCAGGCGGCCCTTCACCTGCGCGCGGAACTTGTCGCCATAGGGCGGGCGCATCATGGCGAGGATCTCGTTGTTCGACTGGGTGTAGACCGCCTTCTTGTGGCTGAACTCGAAGAAGCCTTCGCGCCCGTGATAGGCGCCCATGCCGGACGGGCCAACGCCGCCGAACGGCAGGTCTTCCTGGGCGACGTGGAAGATCACATCGTTCACGGTGACGCCGCCAGAGGTCGTGTTGTTCAGCACGAACTCTTTCTCTGACGCATCCTCGCCGAAGTAATAGAGGCCGAGCGGGCGCGGATGCGCGTTGATGTAGGCGACGGCGTCGCGCGCATCATTGTAGGATTTCACCGGGAGGATCGGGCCGAAGATTTCGTCCTGCATGACCTTCATGTCGTCGGTCGGATCAATGATCAGCGTCGGCGGGATCTTGTGGTGGGGCTGCTGGGCGAAGCTTTCGGATTTCGGATTGAGCTCCACCACTTGGGCGCCCTTGCTGCGCGCATCTTCGAGATAGCCCTGGATGCGGTCGAAGTGGCGCTGGTTCACGATCGAGGTGTAGTCGTCATTATCCTTGAGGCCGGTGGGATACATCGTCTCGACCGCGCGGGTGGCGGCGCCGACGAATTCCTGCGTCTTGTCCTTCGGTACGAAGGCATAGTCCGGCGCAAGGCAGATCTGGCCGGCGTTCAGCGTCTTGCCGGCCATGATGCGGCTGGCGGCTTTCTGCATGTCAGCCGAGCGGCCGAGGATGACCGGGCTCTTGCCGCCGAGCTCGAGCGTCAGCGGGACGAGATTGTCAGCGGCGGCGCGCATCACGTGATGGGCGACGGAGGTCGCGCCCGTGAAGAGGATATGGTCGAAGGGCAGCTTGGTGAACTCGGCGCCGATATCCGGGCCGCCGGTGACGACGACGCATTCTTCTGCCGAGTAGTATTTCGCGATCAGGTCTTTCATCAGCGCCGAGGTCGCCTCGGTGAATTCCGACGGCTTGATCATGCAGCGGTTGCCCGCGGCGAAGACGCCGGCAAGCGGCGTGAAGGTCAGGTTGACCGGGAAGTTCCACGGGCTGATGACGCCGATGACGCCCTTCGGCTGGAACTGCAGCTCGGCCTTCGAACCGAGCAGGCCGAGCGGGAACTCCACCTTGCGCTTCTCGGGGCGCATCCATTTGGCGAGGTTCGCCTTGGCGAATTTGAGCGCGCCGATGGAGCCGGCGATGTCGGTGAGGTTCGACTGGTCCTTCGAGCGGTGACCGAAGTC
>Ga0315904_10001896_pt1 | contig 32981 bp, 41 predicted proteins | sample LakEriMetagenome_6_FD_203529 | JGI IMG/M metagenome (GOLD analysis project Ga0315904, IMG submission 203529) | Freshwater fungal communities from buoy surface, Lake Erie, Ohio, United States - Buoy 12 MA120 | ecosystem: Environmental > Aquatic > Freshwater > Lake | place: USA: Lake Erie, Ohio...
GGTTGAAGCCGCCGGTGAAGGACGTCTTCTTGCCGTCACCGCCCCACTCGGCGCTTGTGATCTTGCGGGTGTAGCCGTCCTGGAAGTTGATCGCCACCTCGTCGCCCGCCACTTCGCGGATGATCTGAGTGAGCTCCTCCTGGCGGCGGGCCCGCATCTCCGGGTTGCTCTCGAAGGGGTCATTGGAGACCGAGTCCCAGCCAGCCGGCGATTGCAGCTCCCCAAAGTCCATGCCCTGGTCGGGCACCTGCAGCTTCATTGCCTTCTGCGGCGCAGCGGCGGATCCGGTCTGATCCGCCACGATTTCCTTGATGGCCTTGTTGACCTTGGCTCCGTGCGTGCGGATCGCTTGAACGCTGTAGCCCGCCTCCTTAAGCGCAGCGACCAAGCGGTCCTCGCCTTTGGACTTCTTGCTGACGTCGCGCAGCATGTAGGCCGCGCGGTCTAGGTCCGAATCAAACGCCAGCTGGGCCATGCCGTAGCGGGGCGCCGATTTCGACAGATCCGCAGGGAAGCCGAAGCCGGCGGGGGCGGCGAGGCCGCGCCCAGTCATTCCCTCAAGCTGCTTGCGGAGCTTGGCCGCATGAGCCCGCAGGTCGGCGGCGAACTCAGCTCGGCCGTTCGCCTCGGCCGCGGGGATGCGCGACTGCTCTGTGTCGCGGATCTGGCTCTCGAGTGCGGCAATTTCCTCTGCTCGCCTTCTTGCAGCGGCCGAGCCCGGAGGCGGATCCGCGAACCCGTCCACCGCTCCCGCTGTTTTCTTCTCGTCGAAGGTCAACAGGTCATAGCCCTCGGCTTCACGGGCGGCCTTTTCGGCCTCCTGGGCCATGGCGTCGTCGATGGCCTTCTGAGCGGCCCGCAGGTCCAGCTCATCGGCCATGGCCTGCACCACGTCGTCGCTGATGGTGTTCTCCGCCAGGTCGCGCTGCACCTTCATCAGATCGACGCCTGAGTCGATCGGCAGCTCGGGGATTGGGGTCTCCGGTGGCCGCACCTCGCCGTTCTGAATGGCGCGCTGGATCGCCAGCATCTCCATCGCCTGGCGGTCGTCAGGCAGCAGTTCATCCAGCTGCTGCGGCGCTTGGGCCAGCAGGTCTTCCTGCACCACATCGGCGCGGACCACGGCCTGCTCGCCCATCAGATCGCCGAGCTGACCCACCAGGCGGTTCTTGATCTGCTTGGCCACGGCGCCTTTGTTTTCGCCGGCTGCCACCCGTGCGCCGCCCTCATTCAGCAGGTCGCGGATTGGGCCGGTTTCCATCCAGGTGCGCTGGAAGAACTCGATCGCCCGGGCGTTGGCGTCGGCCACGGCCTGGGCGCTGGCCTTGTCGATGCGGCTGCCCTTGGCCTCCAGCGCTGCGCTGTTGGCGTCCGCCATGGTGAACAGCCGCTTCTCGCGCTTCAGTAGCGATCCGACCTCATCGGCCAGGTCGGCCACGGCAATCATCTGCTTGTTGAAGGTCTGATCCCAGTCGGTGCCGGACAGCAGATCGGTCTGCTCAGCGCCGGCAGCCTGGGCCTCGCCGGTCATCTGGCGGCTCATCTCGAGCATGTTCCGCAGGCGGCCTTCGGTGACACCTTGGTTCTCAAGCAGGTAGCGGTAGGCGCCGCGCATCGACTCCTCGCTGGCGCCGCTGCCACCGATGATTCGGCCCATGCGCTCCTTGATCTGCCCGCTCTCCACGGCGCGCAGGATGTCGTCCGGCAACTGGCTGAGCTGGAAGCCCGATAGGCCGTGGCCTGAATCCGGGGACAGGGGCACACCCATCGCCTCGAGCTGGGCGGGGTCGGTGACGCCGGCGCCCTTCATGAACCAGGCCGCGTCGATCGGCCGGCCGCCACCGCTGGCAATGTTGCTCAGTGCGCCGGCGGTCTTGGCCTGCTCCGGTGACTCGGCAATCAACTCCTTGACCGCAAGGGTGGGGATGCCGAGCTCCTTGGCTTTGGCGAAACGGTTGTGGCCGTTGACCACGTAGTAGTTGCCATCGGCCGGGTCTTGCCACACCTCGACCACGCCTTCCATGTCGGTGTTCCAGCGGTCGACGCCCTCGAGGGAGGAGCCTCGCTGCACGCCCCTGGCGTCAGTGCCGCCCTTGTACTGAAAGCGCTCTGGGTCGACCTTCAGGTCGCCGGTGCTAACGATCTGCTGACCGGGCAGTAGCCGGTTCGGGATAACCGTGACGCCCTCATTGGCCGCGGCCTGCAGGGTGTCGACGGCATCGGTGGGGGTGAGCTCTTCCCACTGCTTGCCGAACATCGCCTGGGCGCGATCAGCCAGTGCTGGGTTCACTTCCGGGTGGAGGACATTCAGCAGCTGCTGGGGATCCTTCTGCCCAATGCGCTGCCACTGCTGCGCGAAGGGTGTGATTGGAGCAGCCAGGCGTTCAGTTGGCGCCGCGTTGAGCTCAGTGCTGAGCGCTGGATCGGGCTCGAGCGGTTGGCGCATGGCCATCTGCTCGTCGAGCGTGTTCAGCACAGGGCCACCGCTGCGCACGGCATCAAGCAGTTCGGCGTCGGAGGCGTTCTTGATCTGGCTGAGCGCCACATCGGCCTCAGGCAGCTCGGGGTCGTAGTCGATGGCCCATGGATCCAGGCCGGGGTCAGCTGTCGGCAGCTCGCCGTCCATGACGGCGCCACCGGGCTCCATCGCCTGACTGGGGATCTCAGGCGCAACCGCCGGCTCCGCCTCGGGCTCCGGTGTCTTGATCCCGTACTTCTCCTCCAGGGCGGCGTTGGCCTCGCGCAGGCTGGCGCCAGTGATCGCTTCTTCCGTAAACGCGGCAGCGCCGGTTTCTGGGTCGGCCTGCGTCAGGCCTGCGCTTTCAAGCTCCGCCCGTGGCTGAACGGCGGACTGCTGCACGACACGCTGGCCGCGGCGAGCGCGGTTGATACCCATGAACACAGCGCCCAGGCCGCTGCCGAACGCCACGTTCGGGATGAAGGCTGCGCCCGCTGCATCCGGGAACGCCATGCCCGGCTTGACTGGGTCAATCTTGGTGCCGAGCACCATGTCCACCAGGCCGGCAGCGCTGCCGCCAGTGGCGGTGTAGTCGAGCGGGGTGGTGAGGGCTTCGCTTGCGGCGGCATCGAAAGCGATGCGAGCCAGGCCGCCCGAAATGCTCTGCGCCTTGGTGGGGTCCATGGCATTGGCCAGGGCCTGGGCGCCGGGGCCGACGAAGCGCACGCCGCTGAGCGCCTTTAGGCCCAGCTGCAGGCCCATGCCACCAGCAACGCCGAGCACCAGAGCGCTGCGCATGTCGTCGGCGCCCTTCTGCTCAGCCGTCATTTGCGACGGCGGTGTCTCGCCTGCAGAGCGGTAGACGTGATCGACCACGCGGTCAACGGCGCGCCCCGCCGGGCTGGTGGTGTAGTCGGTCTGCTTGCGGCCCTGGGCCCGCTGCTTCCACTCAATGCCAGCGCGCACAGCGTTGGCTGTGGCTTGGGTGGCGCCTACCGTCCCCTGGGAGAAAGCGATGCCGGGCACCGTGCCGCGCATCGTGGTCATCGAGGCCCGCTCAACGCTCTTGAGCGGGTCAGTGACGAGTTGCCTGGCTTCGTAGCGCAGGTCGTTGGCCAGCTTGCTTAGCGAGAAGCCACTGGGGCCTACGCCCCACCAAGGGGTCGGCTTGGCCTTGGGCTTTGGCTTGGCCCTTGGCGCCGGCGGCCGCTCAGGTGCGACGGGCTGGCCAAATCCCAGCGCTCCCTTGGGGACAACTTTCCCGGTGCGGGGATCGGTGACGTACTCGATAGGCATGGGTCAGTTCCTCCCCAGGTAGCGGTTGAGAATGTCGGAGGTGTATTCGGAGATCGACGGATAACGTCGACCGTTGGAATACTGAGGTCGGGTGTTGTTGTAGAGATCGCCGCGGCCGCTGTACCAAATGGATGCGGTCCGCCGGATAGCGGTCTCCATGCCGTATCCGGCCTTCAGTTGTTGCTGAAGGATCTCGTTGATCTGGCCGTTGACGACAGCCAGCTGGGCTTCTTTGTTGGCCAGGAATTGCTTGGGTGTCAGCCGCTTGCCGTAGTGCCGCTGCGTCCACGGGCCCACGTTTTCTGGCATCACCTGGCCAAGGCCCAACGCGCCGGAGTCGGGGTTGACTGCGCTGAAGTTGCCGCCGCTCTCCTTGCCGATGATTGCCTGGCGAAGACGGTTGATGTCCACGGGGCCCGATGCCCGGGCGACCGTTGTGCGGCCAGCCGAGAAGCCCTGCATCGAGCCGGCGTAAGCGGGCGCCGTGCCGGTGAGTGCATCAACCACCCAGCGGCCGGCAGCGGCCAGCGGCGAACCGGAAGCCCGGTAGCTGGCAGCCACCTGCTGGGAGTAGGTCTGCGTCGCCCTTGACTGCTGGCCATTGCGGCCGAGCGTGGCGCGCTGCGCTGGGGTGAGATTGATGTCGTTGGGGTAAAACTCAGCCTGCTGCAGCAGGAATTGCTGCGGGCTGGTGCCGGCTGCCTTGGCCGCGCGGGACAGCGGTGCCGGCATCCCTTGGCCGTTCAGGGCCATTGGGATCAGCCGGGCGACTTCGCTGGCGCTGAGCACCGCCTCGCCGCGGTAGTTCTGCAGCCGCTGCTCACGGTTGGGCATGGTGTCCAGCTGGCTCACCGCAAAGGTCGGCGTGGCCTGCGCGCGGCGGCCCGGCGGTGGCTTGGGTGCCTGCTGCTCAGGAGACGGCCGTGTCGTCCCGAAGGGCACGGCGCTGGGCTGGCCATTGGCGCCGGGAAACAGTGTCTTCCAGGTCTGCGGGGCGTTCTTTTGGAAGCCGGCCAGGGTGCTGTCGATCGTTTGCTGCGCCTCGGCAGGCGTCAGGTCGCGGTCCAGCTGGGCGCGCTTGGCGTCGACTGCGGTGTAGATCGCCTGGCGGAAGGCCGCCTGCTGCTTGGCGACTGACGCGGCGGCATTGGCGTCGCCGACCGCCAGCATCTCCTCGATGTTGCGCGCGCCGCGGATCGCGGCCGTAACGGGGTCGGGATAGACCGCTTCGACGTTGGCCTTGATCTGCCGGGCGATTGCGCCGGAGATCATCCCCTCAGGCATCGACGCCTTCTGGGTTTCCTTGCGCCGGCGGGTCTCCATGTAGCGAGCGCGGAACTCGCCGTGCTTAGAGGGATCGACGTTTCGGAGCTCGGCTTCAAACAGCTGGTCGTAGAGCTTGGGATCCCAGTCCTTGCCATAAGCGCCCTCGGCGGTTTGCAGGAACAGCTCGGCGGCGTCATCGCGGAAGCCGCGGCCAGTGATCTCCTCGGTGACGTTGGTGGTGCTCTGCTCGATCCGCAGCCGCTCTGACAGCGGCAGGTTCTGGAATTGATCGCGGATCTGGGCGAGGGCCTGGGCCTTCTCTGGGCCATCCGGCAGGCCAAGCGTGGCCTGGGCGACCGCGTCGGCGTATTGCTGGCCAACTGCTTCTTGCTCGGCCTTGATCGCCCGGAAGCGCATCTGATCGGTCTTGTCCGTCGCCTCGAGGATTTCCAGCGCATACATCTGCTGGGCCGTGGGCCGGTAGCCGTTGGAGTCCGGCGGCCCGACGAGGATCGCGCCGATCACGGCCCGAGCCTCCTTGTCGATCACCCCTGTCTTGGGGTCGATAGCCATGGAGATGGCGCTCTTAATCGCCTTCTCCTTCATCTCCTGGCCCTTGCCCGGGATGCCAAAGCGGCGGGCCTCGCCGTCCAGGTAGCTGGTCTCGTTGGCCACGATCGTGCTTAGCGGCACGCCGGTGGCCATCGCCTGCTTCACCCGCCCATAGATGGTGGCCGCCGCAATCCGCGGCACCGTCTCGTCCAGGTAGCTGTTGTGATCGTCGATCTGGTCCTGGGTGATCTTGTCCCACTCGCGGTTCATCCGCGGCAGGACGTAATCCATGAAGCCGGGCGTGAACTGATCGAGCCCGAACTTCTGATTCACCTGGGCGATCGCCCCAGCCTTCACGGCGTTGATCTGCGGATCAGCCGGATCGAGCAGGGCCAGATCAGCGCGGCGCCGGTTGAACTCCTGCCGCATGATCATCGGCATCTCTTGCGCCGCCAGTTGACTGAGCTGGTTCTGGCGGCCGGCGGTGCGGAACGGGTTGGCCCGGTCCATCAGCAGGCCGGCCAGTGGATCCTTGCGAGCCAGGTCGCGGGTCTCGGAGGCGTACTCGTCCGCCGAAACCATCAGCTGACTGTTGGCCTGGCTGTAGGCCTTCAGTGCTTCGTTTTGGCCCTGGCGGTATTCGTTCGACGCATACAACTGGACGCCGTAATTCATCAGGCGGCTCAGGTTCTGGCTGAACGGCGCCAGCGCCCTTGCCAGCTGCTCGCCCTGGTCGAACCCGCCGACATTGGGCTTGGCTGCGGTCTGCACCAGGCCGATGCGGTCGCTGTTCAGCTGCAGCATCTGCGGCTGGGCTGGCCTGGTGGGCTCGATTAGCCCGGGCTGCACAAAGCTGGAAACCGGCCGAGCAGCGGGTTGGATCTGTCCGAGAGGGAGTTGTTCGCGTGCCATGGCTTAATTCGCGTTCGCGTACTGCTGCCAGCCATCGGCCAGCACTTGGCTGGCGCCGGCCTTTCCGCTGCTGGTGAACTGCTGCAGCCCCTGCCAGACGCTGAGGCCGGTGTTGATGCCACTCAGCACGGCGTTGCCGATGCCAAGGTTTGCGGCCGCCTGACTGGGGCCAGCGCCGGTCATTGACGGCGGCTGCGGCATGACCAGCGTCGGCAGCGGCGCAAACGGACGTACCGGGTCTTGGTAAGGCTGGGGCTTGTAGAACTGCTGGCTGTTGTATTTGCTCAGGTAGCCGGCCACGAGCCCGGCCTGCTCGCGGGTGTACTGCCGCTCGCGGAAGTTCTGATTGATCTGCTGCAGCGCGCGGAAGTCACCCAGCTGCCGGTCGTAGTCATTCACGAGCCGATCAACGCTGGCGCCTTCCATTCCCGCGGCCACCACCTGGCCCTGGGCCTTCATCGCCTGGTGGGCGTACTGGTATGCAGAAACTGCATCCTGAGCCGCCTGCTCGCGGATGCCCTCGCTCAGCGCCTGGGCCTGCAGCGCGAAGTCGGACATGGCCGACGTGCGCGTGCGCCGCACCACCACAGCCTGCTCGTAGGCCTTGGTGAGCTCGTAGTTCCGCAGCTGATTGACGTAGCTGAGGTTCTGGTTGTAGTTGACCAGCTCCGCCCAGTAGCGGTACTTGCTCTGGGTGTTGGCGATGCGGGCGTTGATCTTGGAAGACCACCGCGCGTACTTGTCGCTGACCCGCTGGTACTTCAGCGCGTCTTTGTATTGCTGACGGGCTGAAGCGCTTTGAGCGGATGCACCGGCAATGCCCATGCCGGTGTTGACCGCCGCCATCCCGAGTGAAAACAGCGTTACTGGATCCATCAGTCCGCCTCCCTGAAGAAATACCGGAACAGCTGGGCGTAGGGCCCATGCGGCTCAGCCGGGTAGACCGTGAAGTCCATGAACCGCAGCCACGCCACCGACTGCGTGTTGGCTGCAAACACGTAGTTGTGCAGCAGCCGCCAGTCGCTCAGCAAGGAGTCGACCCACTCCCTGCCACGGCGCACCAGCTGGATGCGGTGGCTCTTGGTGGCCAGCAGCTCGTCAGTGCCGAGCATCCAGATCTCACCGGCGCCGGCGTCAGGGCAAACGCCGCAGCAGCCCACCAGCCGGCCGTCGTCGCCCTCGATGCCAAGGCGCACAGTGCTGGCGTGCCAGCTCTGCAGCACCGCCTCCCTGGCCCCCAGGCCATGGCTGGCTTGCGCCTCGCGGCGGTCGGTGGCGCGCAACAGGCTCGCCATCTCACTCAGCTCGTCGGTGTCGGGGTTGGTGAATCTCATTGCATTGACTTGGCCTTGCCGGTGATCAGCCCCACCCACTCGCAAGTGCTGAACTTGCAGGGCAGGGCCGAAGCGTTGTGGATCTCCACCACGGCGTTCTCACCCTTGGAGAGCACCGGGATGGTGAACACGCCCTCGAGGTAGCGCTTGTTTTCGGTGGCGACGTCGTAATTCCAGGCGCTCTCGCCGACCACGCTGTTGCGGTTGCCGAGCAGGATCCCGCTGTACTTGTAAACAGCGGTGCTGCGGCGCTCCGCCATGACGTGGGCCTCGAAGTAGCCCGTCTCGTGATACCGGAGCAGGGCCTTGCGCACCTGCGTTCTGAGGCTGTTGGCAGCCGTCTTGCCGCCACCGATGTCACGCAGCGCCTTGAACCGCGTGAAGCGGTAGTGGAAGTCATAGACCTCGCCAAAGATGATGTCCTTGGCGCTCCAGTCACCGCGCGCCGTGATCGCGGTGCCGCTCAGCGCTTCACCCAGCAGCACCCCGCCATTGGCGGTCGAGAACGCGCTCCAGGCCTGGGTTTTGGCCTTGATCGCGTAGGGCAGCGTCCAGGTGGTGATGCCCGTTGTGGCGTTGTAGGAGCCGGCCGCCACACGAATCGCGGCGGGAGTGTCCGTGGTGGTGGACACCCAGCGATCCAGCAGCAGCGGCGTTGGCTTGGTGGCGCTCTCGGCGGTCTGGTCGGCGATCGGCATCCGTTCGAGCCACACCTCCGTGCCGTACTGCACCAGCAGGTACAGCACCTCCTGGATGGCCAGCACCTGGAGGATCTTGTCGGCGCCGCTCAGGCGCCAATGGCTCCAGCTGTTCTGGATGCGCTCGAGGCCGGAGCCCGTCGTTCGCAGGAAGAACTTCTGCGCGTAGATCCGGTTGAGGTAGCCGGTCCGATCGCTGATGGCGTACCAGCTGTTGCTTGTGTCGTCGGCCGTCACTCGGAAGACGCCACCGGGCACATAGGCCGACACCTGCTGAGTCAGCTCCACCGCATCAGCGGTGATCGACGTGCCGTTGCCGCGGATGCTGAACTCCCGGAACTTCGTCCAGTCGCCAGCCACCTGGGCGAACACAATGCCGTTACCGATCTGGATCGGCCGGCAGCGCGTATCAATCTCGAACTGGGTCAGCGTGGTGAGCTGCGCCGTGGCCGCTGTCAGCGATGTGTCGTTGCTGGAAAGACGGAACTGCGTCTGGTCCGAGAACAGGATCAGCTCGTCCTGGAAGGGGACGGCGTAGCGCAGCACGCTCACTCGAGTGCCGCTGGCCCTGATGTCGATCGGGTCGCTGGCCAGCGTGGTGGTCACCGTTTCCGGGAAGAAGTCAAAAAACTCCCCGGGGCGGCTGAGTACCACCGCCTCGTCCGCCAGGATCCCCAGCCGGTTTTTAAAGACGAAGAGGTCCTGGATGCCCTTGCCGATGAAGCTGGGGTCAGGCGCGGTGTTGTAGTCACCGCAGGTGCGATCACCCCATTTCCGCAGCGTCACCCCAGTGGCAATCGTTGAGCCATCCATCGGCCCGAAGTGGAAGGTGCCATCGGGCTTCCGCACCAGGACGTGGGGCATGGTCCCCGGTTTGACCCGGTATTCGGCGCCAGGCGCGACGGTCTCGTTCCAGGCGCCCTCGCCGAAGGTGCCCTGACCGGTGCGCGGCTTGAACTCAACGAAGTAGCCATCCCACTTGTTGCCCGGGTCGCCCGTTACTTCGACCTGGTAGCCCTGGGGCGCGATCGTCGGCAGCTCGGTGAAGGCCTGAACGCTATTGGTGATCGCCGTGATGTCGGCATTGGCTCGAGCGTCCGTCGCCTTGATCGTCATGGCGCTGCTGCTTTTGAGATGCAGCACCGAACCGGAGCGGTCGATGGTCACGCCGCTCACCCCGGCCAGGCCCGTCTTGATGTTCTCCGCGATTTCGGCGGCGCTGATCTTGACCTCAGTGACGGTGGAGCCAGCCACGATCACGGCAGCCGTTGCGGTGGTCACGTCGACCGTGGTGCTGTTCAGGGTGACGGTGTATTTCTGCCCGTAGTTGGCGGCCTTCACCCACACCAGCGCCTCATGCGTTGCGGGCCGCGCAGCCTGCGGAGCAAGCAGGGTGCTGTCCATATCGGGCAGCGCCTTCACGTTGGAGACAAAGGTGTAGTCCCCGATCGACACCGCCCGGATGTCGCTCTTGGCGCTCACCACTGACGACAGGTAGCTGTAGGCGCCAGCAGCGGCTGTCACCGTGTACTCAGTGCCGGCCAGATCAAAGACCCTGATCGCGGTCTTGCTGATCACCACCAGGTATTTCTCGTTGCTGTCCCGCAGCACCGAGTGGACGAACACATCGCCCAGATCCGTGTTGCTGATCTTGGCCAGCGTCTGCGTCGGCTCTCGCTTCCTCAGGCCCTCAGAGATCGAGGAGTAGCCGTTGATCTGGATCTCACCCTGGGTTGGATCGCGCTGCGCATCAGGCTGCTGGCTGATGCCCTGAAACAGGTTGGGGACCGTGTACGAGAAGAGCTCAGCCAACGAGATACCCTCCTCCCGGTCCACGCAGCAGGCCGTAGCCAGGGCTGTAGGTGGGGAAGGGGCGTAGGCCGTGGCCGTCAGTGAGCAGGTTGTAGTGCTCGTTCTCGGCCTCCATCCGCAGTAGTTCGCCCAAGGCCGCCTGCTCGTCGACGGCCGTGAACTTGAACAGCGCGTCAGAGCTCAAGACCCGGTCGCTGAACACCCGGGCAGAACGCACCGTCACCCAACGGTTGAAAGGCTCGGGGCAGTCGTCCCACGGCAGCAGGAAGACCACGTCTGCCTTGACCTCGGCGATGTCGCTGGCCAGGACGGAGCTGCGCTTCTCCCGGTCGTAAACCTTCTGGCCACGAAGCTGGAAGCGGCCAGCCCATTGGTACGGGTCAGGCGACCAGCGCACCACGTTCGCCGGCACCGTGATCGTGTTGGTGACCAAGTCCTTGGCGAAGGGGTAGGCGGCCTCGCTGTTCCACGCCCACCCGCGGCTCTGCCCTTCCTTGTGAAACTCGAGCAGCGTGCGCTCGGCGATCCGCGCTTCCGCTACCTGCTCGTTCTCGAGGGTTTCCACCGGCGCTTCGCCGATGTTTTCCAGCAGCACATTCACTGCCTCCAGCAGAGTGGTCCGCCCGGGCGTCAGCGACTGATTGGCGGTGCCCATTTGCTCTGCGGGGCTGTAGCCCTAATCGTACGAGGCGCACAAAAAAGGGGCCAGCTGACGCCGACCCCATGAGTTCCACTCTTAAGCCGGATCCTAGGGGACCACAATCTTGTAAGCGGCCTCAGCGCGGAGCACACCCATGCCGATGGCTTGGCGGGCCACCATCAGGGTTGCTTGCATCTGCACGTTCCAGTCACCGCTGGTGATCTGCAGGGAGGGGCTCATCAGAGTCACCACGCCAGCAGCTTCCTTGTTGAACACCAGGCCGCGGCACTTGGAAAGATCCTGTGCGTAGTCGGTGTTCTTGTCACCGGTGACGTTGGTGTACGCCGCCTGGGTGACGTGGTTGGACATCAGGATGGGGATGCCAGCCACCTGCAGGGTCTTGCCGCCGGCGATGGTGCCGTTGCCGCCACCGCCGCCGTTGAAGTCGGCATTGATCGCGCGCGAAGACTGGGTGATGTAGTAATACTCTTCGGGCGCAAACACGGCATACATGCCGTCGACGGGCACATCCTTCTTGTCGAAGTTGACGCGAGCAGCGAACAGTGCGTCCACCAGCTCGTCGCCTTTGGCCTGGTTGGTGGCAGCGGCGTAGCCAGCAGTGAGGGTCTTGCCGGCGCCGATGCGGCCAGCATTGCCAGCCTTGCCCAGGGGCTCGGTGACGTTGGAGGCAGCAGCGAACAGGATGCGAGCGACGCGCTTGTCGTACTCATAAGCCAGGGCGCGGCCCAGCTCAGTGGTGTAGATCTGGCGCACGTCGTAGTAGGCCATCAGCTCGTCGATCTCCGCCACGGCGGCATCGGCGATCATCAGACCATCGAGCTCAATCAGGCGCTCGTTCAGGTCGGAAGGGTTGTTGCCTTCACCCAGGATTGGGACCCCGGGGGAGTGGTAACGAGCTGCCATTTTCCCGGTGATTGGGAAGGCAACGCTCTTGCCACCTTTGATGTTGCGCTCACGGGTTTTGCCCTTGAACACAGTGGTGCGCTCGAAGGCATCGAGCACCTCGGCGGCGCCGAGCTTGAGGAATAGGGCGCGGTCATCACCCGCGCCTTTGATTTGACCAAGCCGCTGAAGCGCGGCATCGGGAGGGGTAGCCATGGTGTTTCACAGAAGAAGTTGAAAGGCCACTTCTTCCCCTCTGCACCGGGTTATCTCCCTAGGGAGGCCCGTTCAGTTCCAGGGGCGTAGAGATCGCCTGAACTGAATGTACCTAGAAAACATCTGAGGCATCCAACATCCGAATCACCTGCGCGCGGTAAGCCTCATCCACGTCGTACAAGCGCTGGCCCTTGGCGTTCAGCTTGTTCATCGCCTCGAGCACCTGAGCCTTCGACTCGAATGTCTTGCCGCCACCAGGTGGGCGGCCACTGCCCACCAGCTCGGGCTCTTTCAGCGGCGGGCGCGCAGGGGCTGAACCCTGGGTAGCTCGGGCCTGCATGGCACGCAGCGCCCAGCGGATCGCATCCTTGTTCCCGCTGGCGACGACAGCGTTGTACTCGTCAATCTCGTCCTTGGGGACGTTGTCCTTGACCCAGGCCGAGAGCTGCTGGAACTGCTCCTCCCCGCCCACCAGGCCTTTCAGCTCAGCCGTGTCATCAGCGCTCAGCTCAACGGAGCTGCCCTCATAACCGCCCTCGAGGTAGCGCTCGACAATCGAGCGGGGGATGCCCACCGACTCGAGCTTTTCCATGAAGGGCTCGACGTCCTGGCCGGCCTCATAGGCAGCGGCCATTTCGTAGGGATTGAACTCGGCCTCCTCGAACTTGTCGGCCAGGAACTCGCCGTACTCCTTGACGCCTTCGTCGCGGGTGTAAGCCTTGAGTTGTGAAGGCTCAGGGAGCTCGGGTTGGTCTTTCGGCTGGCCCAGCTTTTTCTCCAGCTCCTGGTAAGCCTTGGCCAGCTCCTCAGCGCTGTTGAACTTGCCCAGGATCTTCTCGGTCTCCTGGGCCTGCTGCTCGCCATCGCGCTCAGCCAGGAACTCGTTAAGCAGCTCCTCTTGGCCAGGCGCGATCGGCGTCTCGTTCATCGCCTCGGCGTTGCTGAGGCTGTTGTCCACGGGTGTGGCGGTCATGCGGCTTGTGGTTCGGTGGGTTGGTCAGCAGCCATCTGCTGCTCGATGGCAGCGGCCTGGGCCTGCTTCTGTGGGTCGGCCATCGGCGATGCCATGGCCTGCTGAGCGAGCGCAAGCTGTTGCGCCTGCTCTCGCTCAGCGGCCACTTCCTGGTCGGTCTTGATCAAGCCAACCGTGTCGACGCCCATCGAGGCGGCGAGGCGGCGGATCAGCTCTGACGGGTTGACCCGCATCATCACTTCCTGCTGGCCGATGGCATTGCCCAGCTCGGCGATGGTGCTGACAAAGCGCACCACCTTCTCCAGGTCATTGCTGCGGCCGACAGCAGCCAGGCCGACAGAGACGACGGGGCGGATCAGATCCTTCGGCAGGGGCTCGAGCTTGCCCTGGCGGATCAGCAGATCCAGCTTCCGGCTGACGTAAGGGGTTTGGAACTCGGTGGTCAGGATTGAGTAAATCGAGCCCAGGCTGTTCTCGATCTGCAGCGCCTGGAGGCGGACCTCCTCGGCCGTGGTGCGCTCGGAGTCGCGCACATCGGCAAGCATGAACGCCTGGCTGAGGCGGGCTTCCACCCGAGCCAGGCCAGCCATGGCCACCTGCATGTCGCCGCCCTTCTGCACCTGCAGCGCCTGGACGTCGTTGATGTCACCAACAACAAAGGCGCCATTGGCGGCCTCGGCCAGGCTCTTGGCCTTGGTCACGCCGTTGGGGCGCACCAGGAAGCGGATGGCTGCGCTGGCCAGGGAGCCTTCTGACACGGCTTGGCTCAGGGCCTCAGCGGTCTTGAGGTCAGCCAGGGCGGCGCTCTCCACGTAGCCAACGCCGTACGGCTGGCCATCCACCCGCGACATCCGAAGCGGCATCCAGGGATTGGAGTCCATGGGCGCCTCGCCTTCGCTGCCCGGGATCTCCTTACCCTTCACCTCCTGGTGCCAGGCAACGCGAGTCTTCTCCCACCGAACGTGGGTGTAGATCTTCACTGTCTGGTCGTACTCGCCGATCTCGTCGTATTCGTCGTTGGCGAGCTGGCCGACCAGGTCGTCTTTGTCATCCTCCAGCAGCGCCTTGACCTCGGGTGGCAGGACGTTCACCGCCAGCTCCTCGCAGGTCACGACCTCCAGGGGGTTGCCCATGGGATCGCGGCAGCAGACATAGCGGTTCAAGTGGTGAACCCTGAGCCCCTCTTTGCCCACGTAGAGCAAGACGTTGCCGCAAACAATCAGCCACAGCAGGGCCTCATGGAAGGCGACACGGTCATTGGTCGACTCGATGGAGCGGAGCACTTCCTGCTCCATCTTCGCCAGCGCGGAATCGAACTCAGACTTCTGATCCAGGCTGATGTTCTGCCGGATCATTTCCATTTCATTGAGCGTGAAACGGAAAAAGCTCTGCGTGGGTGGCAGCAGGGCCAGCAGCATCCGGCTGGCCAGGTTGAGCACACCTCTGGCGCCGATGCCATTCCACGGCAGCGGAAACACTTCCTTGTTTCCCTTGGTCGGCTCGTTACTGGAGGGGATCAGGTACGGCAGCGTCAAACGCGCAGCCTCCCTCCCCCGCTCCAGGTAGTAGTTGCGATCGGACTCGAGCGCGCGATAGCGCTGTGCTGCGGTGGCCATGATCAGACGGGGATGTTGAGGCCAGTGCCAGCAGTCGCTGTTTCAAGCGGCGTGATGGCCAGCGACGTGTTCAGGTTCTTCTTGCGGGGCGCAATCGCCTGCGTCATCTGCGCGCCCTGCGCTGGCGCATTGGTCGATGTGGTCACCGCGTAGGGAGTCGCCACCTGCTGCGGCTGCTGCACTGCCGCCATCTGGCTCATCATGTCGCTCATCATTCCCATGTAGAGCTGCTGATTCGCCTGGTTGTCGAGGATCGACTGATTCAGGGCGTCGATCATGGCTTGGGTGCCAGCGTCGATCGAGTCGCTCCAGTTCTCGGTTGCAGGGGTGGCAGGAGCAGGGGCCGCGGCAGGGGCCGGCGCGGGAGTAGGAGCCTGCGTCACCTTCACGGTGGTCGGCGCCATGTAGGTGTACGTGGGCGTCTGGCCGGTTGAGACGCCGCCGTTGTGCGATCTGGATTGAACGGCCTGCGAGCCAGTGATGGCCCAGCCGCTGCCTGGCTTCGGAGGCTCAGCGTATGCGGGCGGCGTGTAGCTGATCACGCCCTTTTTGTTCTGGTCAATGTTGTAAACCTGCTGGGCGTTCTGGCCGATCGTCGCGTTGTTCTTCGCGGCGACAGTCAGGATCTGGTTCATTGAGATCCCCGCGTTCTGCAGGTTCCGAACCTCGCTCTGGGTCAGCTTGTTGCCGCTGGAGATGGCCGCCTTGACCTGCTGCTGCTTGGTCTTCTTTGCCACTGATCAGTCCTCCTAGATGGTGAGAGTGCTGGATGGTGTGCGGTCGATCCGCAGCGCCTGCCGCGTGCGACCAGGGCGCTCGTACCCGTCGCGGTTGCGGCCGGCCACGATCGTCTCGGCGCTCTTCTCCGGTGGCGGCGCCCCTCTGAGAAGGCTCTGCCGCATGGCGTCTTCCTGCAGCAGCTGCTGGTTGTCGGCGGCCATCGTGGCCAAGTCGCTCAACTGCGTCAGCGTGTCCTGCAGTCCCAGGTTCGACTGGTTCAGTGCATCAAACGCCTGGTTCAGTGGGTTCTTGTCGCTGAGCAGATCCTTGACCTTGTCCAGCATGAACAAGGTGTCGTTCTCAGCGTTGTTGGCGCGATTGTCTTTGTACTTCCTGCCAACAGCTTTCCTGGCTTGGCGCGCCTCTTTGAGCTTGGCGTTGTAGGTCGCAGCGTCCATACTGCCCTTCTTCGCCTTGACCCTTTGCACACGCTGGGTCGCCTGCTTGTACTGCTTGGTCGCCTTCAGCGGATCAGTGATGCGCGCTGCCGGCACACTTCCGCCGCCGCCTCCAACACACATCAGCCCACCTCCAGGTCGATGCCTTTCTCAAATTGTTCCTGCATCACGGTGATCAAGTAGCGGACCACGGAGGCCTGTCCAGCACGGAACCAGACCTCCTTTTCGGCCCACTGCAGATCCGGCGCTCGATCCGGGAACTGCTGCGCCAGGGCGCTAACCAGGCGCTCAGAGATCGGAGGAAGCGCGACCACTACAGGACTGCAGATGAACTCAGGCTACCGGCGGGCTCCATAGCAGGGGAGTGTGAGTTTTCAAGTCGTACTCGCCAGCGCGCAAGATCCGAGCACACCTGGCCTGCGCGATTGCGTAACTCTCGCTGAGCTCCTTCTTCGCGTAGGCAGCAACGACGCGCTCCCACATCTCCAGCTCTGTTGAGCAATCGGCCAGTGCCTTCTCTGCAGTCACCGGCCCGTACCCAGGGCAGCCGGGATAGTTGTCGGTGCTGTCGCCGGTCAATGACTGCCGGTAGAAGTTGCGATCAGCCTCAAGCCTGCTTACCGAAAGAATCTCTCCGTCCCGCAGGTGAAGGGCCGGCAGGGTGAGCATGTCCTTGTCGATCGAGGCGATCACATCGCCCTCCTCGTACAGCACGCCCAGGGCGTCGTCGCCCTCGATGTCCGGGAGCTTGACCACCTGCCAGTCTCGAGCGGCCGCGGCTTTGCTGACCCACTCGATGAGCTGCCGGTAGCCGGCCGGCCGCTTGTACTTCTTGCGGTTGGCCTTGTACTGCGGCCAGATGCCGTAGCGGAAGCTGACGCCATCGCTGAACACAAGCACCGGCTGGTGATCAGGGGCGCCCTCGCGGATGTCCCCGATCACTTCCTGGAAGTTGGCCTGGGCATCTCGATGGCGACACAGGTATGTCCAGTCGCCGTCGTCCCATTCCGCCTCCCACTCGCTGGCCGTAGCGGCCCGGTATAGGTAGACCTCGGCGTCGATCAGAAGCTTCACTCGCTGATCTCCCTAATCAGCCGGTCAGCCACCTCGTTGATGGCCAGGTTGCAGATGCGGGCCTGCCCCTCATCCGGTGCCCAGGTGCGGATCACATTGGAGATCTCGCGGATCACCTCCTTCATCCGGCGCCGGTCGTCGATGCCGTATTCACCCAGGGCCTCCTGAACCATCAGGCAGTTCTCGAGCAGGTTCATGCGGCCTCCTTGAGCGCGCCGTACTTCAGGGCCAAGCCGGTGTACGTGTCATGCAACGGGTGGCATTTGTGCTGGCGCCCATCCAGGTGATAAAGCTTCTCCAGGTGCTCAATGCGGCGCTCGTCTTGCGCGCGCCAGGCGGGGTCGTAAGTCATTTGGCTGCTTTAGCAGTGCAGTTGGGCCAGCGGTTTTTGCAGTACAGCAGCGCTGCTCGCTGGTTCGGCGCAGGGATCACCACCTTCATCAAGGGCATCCCGGGCTGCTTTACGTTGACGCGGAACAACCGCGTTTGCTCGCTGGGCTTGGGCCTGCTGATGCCCTCCCCCAGGTTGGGCTCCACCCAGCCGGGCGGGATGTAGTTCGGGGCCAGGCCCATCACTCATCCTCCATTTCAAGGATGTGCTCAAGGGCCCGGATGTATCCGTTCCAGTAGCCCTGGGTGAAGCTGCCTTCGACTGTTTCGGTGTAGTGCCGCAGCGCCATCTTTCTCAGTCGAACAAGGGCGCGTCTTGAGACGTCGACGGGCTCTTCGCCTTGTCTGGTTGCCATGGCTGCACGTTGCGTTGGTCGTGGATGTTGACGTAGCCGTATTTGCCCAGGAACACCATCAGGCTCCGAACCCTGCGGGACACAACAGCGCCACGCCGCCATGACCCCTGGTGGTAGGCCTTGATCTCCTGGCCGATTTCGTATTCGGTCCAGTTCATCCGTGGTGCTCCCGAAAAGCTTTCATGTCCCTGAAGTCCATCTCTTGAAACTGGGGGTGCTCGGCCAAGAACGCCGGGCTGGGCAGGATCACGTCCCTGCCCTTCTTGTTGAACTGAAGCGTCGACCACTTGCCGGTCAACAGCCCTCGCTCGAGGATTTTCTGCAGCTCGTGGTGACTGAACAGTGGTTCCATCACTGCTCACGGCTGGCTTCCTTCTCCGCCCACTGCAGGTAGTCCTGCCACCGCTTTGGCGTAAGCGGGCAGTCCTCCTGGATGGGCGGCAGCAGCGGCTGCTTCTCGTCGTTGGCGAACGGCACGTACGCGTCGCTGTTGTGCGGGTCCGGCGCCGCAGACAGCGAACGCCGCGCGGCAGGCAGCATCGACAGCTGCGATTCAGTAGGCCGGCAGAACGGGGGCAACTCCTCGCGGAAACCCCAGCTCCTGTTTGCCATGCCGTTCTCTGTTCTGTAGAGCGGGGCCATCAATTCCTTCCAGGTCGGGTAGCGCTTAAACGTGTTGGGCTCGAGCCCCTGGATCCACTGCTCGGCAGCCCACATGAACTGCGTCTCGGTGATCTCTGGGAACTCGCTGGTGAAGCTGTGGAACTTGAGCCGGCAGATGTGCGGGCTCCAGCGATCGGCTTCTTTGATGCGCAGCTGGGCCGCGATCATTTCGGCCACGGCCAGGAATGTCTCTGGCGTCAGGCTGTTTGGCTTGGCCATTGCTCCAGGGCGGCGAGCATCGCCGGGTCTTTGGGCATGGGGCGGCCAGTAGCAGTGGGCTTGGCCAGCTCCTCTTTGACGTAATCCGCCTTCAGCGCCTGCCAGCCGTGCTCAACGCCGGCTTGGGCCAGCAGCACCTGCTGCCACTCGGGCAACTTGGCGACGCGATCGGCGCTGGCTCTCCACGCGGACTCGGTCCACGTGGCCTTGGAGCCGTGCTTGCTGCGGCGACTTTCGTTCCACCACTGCACAAGCAGCGGCTGGGCCTCGATGCACACCGGGCCTAAGGCGTCGTGCTCCGGGTGGGCCACGAACTTTTTGCTCGCCGCGACCTTCGGCTCCTGCTGCTGCAGCTGGATCACGTTGGTGATCTCGACTTCAGGCTCTTCGGCTGGGGCTGGCGCGTAGTTGCGGATGGTGTGATCCCATTCCTCAATGCGCTCGAGCGTCCGGTATTTGTGCCGACACCATTTGCTGTTGCAGATGCGGTGACGGCGCAGCCCCTGGGCGACGCGGATGGTTTCGATGATGCGGGAGCTCGTGCCGCCGCACTTCGGGCAGTTCATTGGGCTTGCTCCTTGGGCGCCCACTCGCCGCACCACTCATTGGGTGAGACGCCGGGCCAGAGATTGATGGATGTGTGATCCCACGGGCTGAGCGTGGGAGGGTTGCGCTGGCAGAACGCGTAACCGCCCTCTTTCCCGCCACGGGAATAGAGGCAGTTGATGCACTTCTGGTCAGCGATTGGAGGGAAGAGGCTCATCCCAGATCACCTTCAGGTAGATGGATTGCTCAGCCTTGGGGGCCCGGGTAAAGCGCAGCGCCATCGCCGGCACCACGTTCACCCGGTCGTCGGCCCACACCAGGCCGTTGCCGCTGTCGAGCACCGCGCCCGCGAGGTTGTCCAGGTCGCCCCGGGCCGGGCCGCGGAAACTCAGGACCAAGACGTTGATCTGCTCGAGCGGCGGGTCGGTCCACCACTCAGCCAGCAGCGCCCTGACCGTGGCCTTCCACTTCATGTAGGCCGGGGGCATGTACGGCCGGCCGCCGCCTCTGGGGGAGCGGGGCCTGGCCTTGGACATCAGCGGAACGCGGAGCTCGAAGTCGGCGGTCTGCATCAGAAGGGCATCTCGTCGCTGTCCCAGCTCGAGGGCGCGGCGTCCTGCTGCTCAGGCGCAGCGGTCTTCACCTCATTGCCGGTCAGCACGTAGCCGTCCTCGGCGTCGCCGAAGGCGCAGCTCACATCAGGCGCGCTGTACTCCACCAGGTGCAGCACCCGCACGCCCTCGAGGTTGAGGCTGACGCCCTTGCCGCCCTCAGGGTTTGTCCAGCTCCAGGTGCTGAAGGCCACCTTGCCGGTGCTGCCGTTACCGATCAGCACGTCCTTGGGCCAGGGCGTTCCCTTGGCGTCCTGCACGGCTGGGGGCGGCAGTTCGATGCCGCGCTTGGTCACGACATTGCGCTTAAAGGCGAACTGCCACAGCTGGGTTTCGTCGCCGTTCTGATCCAGGTACGTCTTGAAGGGCAGGCCATTGGGCCCCGGCTTGGAGCTGCTGCCGTGGGCGTCGATGAAGGCCTGCTTGATGCTCTTGGCAAAGGCCTGGGCGGCGGCGTCGGCCTTGCTCAGCAGCAGGTCGATCGACCACTGCTCCTTCTCTGATTCCTTGCCTTTGTTCACAACGCCAGGCAGTAAGACCTTGGCCCACATCAACTCCCCTTGAGGCGACACAAGAAGCTCTTTCGGCATTTGCTCTACAGGTCTGTAGTAGACGTGCGGAACGTAGTCGCCTACCCGCTAGTCGTCAACACGTAGTAGTCGCCTACGACACTCCTAGGAGAACGCGTACGGGTTGGTCCCCACCTGTCCAGGACAGAGATCTCCGGTGATCGGTGCGGGACTCAGCTTGCGAACCTTTGCGCGGCAGGCGATTTCGTCCGCCATCAGCTGCAGCCAGTCGACCTTGAACATCTCCCGCAACTCGCTGTGCAGCCGCTGATGCAAAGACGCTGCATGTTCCGGCGCGACGGCAAAGCAGTCGTGATTCGTCAGGATCTGTACGCCCTGCGCTTCAGCCCCGCAGACGACCGAGTGGCAGAAGGCTGCGTCAAACGAGTGGATGGCGTTTGCGGTGATGCCCCGGTTGGTGGCCCGGGCGCTGAGCTCACCCTCTGGGTGCTCCTCTCGCCTGGCCCGCTGCCGGGGGCGGCTGGTGAGCGCTGTGCCGCTGGCCACCGTGTCGCCCAGCTCAGCCGCCAGTCGCATGGGCCAGCCCATGGGCGAGGTCCACTCGATCGCCTGCTGCTTGCTGACCACCTTGCGGGACACGCTGCGCAGCCACTCCTGCAGAGCCAGACATGGCGCGATCTCTTCCTTCAGCGCCTGCCGCATAAACCCTGCCATGTACCGGACCGGGGCGAGCACGTCGCCCTGCAGGCGCCATAAGTCGGCCTGCCCCTTGCGCTCCTCGATCGCAGCGACCAGCCCATCCATCAGTGACTGGTGGCTGGCGCCATAAATGCTTGTCATCACGGGACCCTTGGCCAGGGAGCGGTCGATCCCAAAGTCCAGCCAGAAGACGGCCTGCCGGGCAGCCACATCCCCAGCCGCCTCCACCTCGTGGCGCAGCAGCTTGGTGACTCGATCCGCCACTACTTGATAGATGTCGGCCCTGGTGCTGCCGATCAGGTTGGTGAGCCGGGCCAGCCGCTTGTCGCGCAGCAGCGCCGCAGCGATGCCAACCCCGGAGCACGTCTGATCCAGCCGGATCGGGCAGCCGATCGGCGTAGCCGGATCCTCCAGCCACTGGCGCACTGCTTTGGCCGCCTGCAGCAACTGCCACGGGTCATCGGCGCCGCGCCATAGCTCGAGCCGCTCGAGGGGGTGGTCGGCGATGGCCACCAGCAGATCGAGGCTGTCCTTGCCCCACGCCAGTCGCTCCTCCCACTTGGCCTTGCCCAGGCCGTAGTGGCCGGCCGCTGCCTTGAGCAGCCACTCGAAGCCTTCTTCCCCGCATGGCGCGCCCTGCAGTGAGACCAGCGCCTTTTCGTGATCGGGTCCCTGGTGGGTGACGTAGCGGTTGGAGCTGTAGACCCGGCCGCGGAAATCCAGGTCGTACGCGAACCACACCGGGCGATCGCCGATCGCTTCCACCTGCCGCAGCGACTCCTCGATCTTCAGCCGGGCCGCCTTGTTGATGGCTTCGTCTTTCCAGGCCTCGGCCTTGCGCTTGTGCCACTCGGCCCACTCCTGCTTGCCGGCCCACGGTTCGGGCTGGACAGGCGCTGTCAGCGGGTCACGCTGCACGGGGAACAGCCCGCGGATGTTGGCGTCCCATGCCTCCCGCTGGGTGGCTGCCATCCACGGGTCGACCACCAGCTGCTGGCGCTGCAGGGCGTTGACCACCCGCAGCTGGGCGCCGATGTCACGGCCCTCGAGGTAGCCCAGCTCCAGTGGCTTGCGGCTCACTACCAGGGGTGAGCTGTTGTCCAGGTGCCCGCCGCCATGCAGGCCGGCCCACGGCCTGGGCTCCACCAGCATCGGCAGCCTGCGGACGGGCATTGGCCGCGGCGGGTTGGCCTTGATCAGGGCCAGCACTTCTGGGGTGGGCTCGAGCGATGGGCTGCGCCGCCCCTGCTGCAGCACCCGCACCAGCCCGGTGTTGGCGACCACCAGATCCAGCAGCAGGCCGCCGACGTGGAAGCGGTCCTGGTTGCTCCAGGCCTCCTGCCCCAGGCGCAGCTGATCCAGGGCCCACTTGCCCACCACTTCTTTGCGCCGGCCGGCCGCTCGCTTCTTGAGCAGGCGCAGCAGGTCGCGGTCCTTTGCCTCGATCTTCAGCGCTCTGGCTTCATCCTCGATCTCACGTCCGATGGCCAGGGCCACCTCTCTGTAGGAGCGCCGCTGGCTGAGCCGGTCGAGCACCACGCCCAGGGACAGGGCCGCGATAGGCCGCAGCCCTTTGCTGCTGAACGCCAGCAGTGCCGGCACCGCGCAGTAGTGGGGGCCAGCGATCGCCTCGCCCCGCACGACCCGCCCGAACAGTGCATCAAGGGCATCGGTAACGCGCTCGCCGTACTCCTTGAACAGGGCCCGGCCGTATTCGGTGGCCGACTCTTTCCCCGCAACCAGAAGGTTCCTGCGGATGGTCAGCGCCCGTTCTTCAGATGCCTTCCGCTGCGCTAGTTCCCGGGCTTTTTCCTCTGCCAGATGTGTGGTGGACGAAATGCGGGGTGCATTGGCCACCGAAAACACTGCGTTTTCCGCAATTTATCCACCACACCCCTGTAGAGCTCGGATGTAACGGTGGAAACTCAGTGCTGGCGGATGTTCTGCAGGGGTGTAGAGGTCGAATTGGGATTTTAAGTCCGCTGCGTATACCAATTCCGCCATGCTCCCCCGTTCCGCTGGAAGGGATCTCAGGGATTTGGTCGGGTGCGGCGGTTGCATTGTTAAGCATCCAACCGCACCCAATCCGCACCCTGAGCCGGTCCTGCGGATGCTGCCCACAGTAGGCCGGGCTCAGGCGTCCCTGGTCATGACAAAGACGTAGCGGGACGGGTCGTCACCATCGACGGTGTAGAGGGCGTAGCTCAGGCGCCCCTTGGTCCGTATCGGCACCTCGAGCAGGGGATAGTCGCCGTGCTTCCACGGCATGACCTTGCCGTCTGCGGGACCGCCGCGCAGTTCGATGAACCGAGTGCTGTCGCTCATCGCTCAGGCCTCGATCGCAGCCGTGCAGGCCGTCAGGTGGTGCGTCTGCAGGTGCATGTAGCGCTGGACAGCGGCCAGGGTCTTCCAGCCGCCGAAGGCCTGGATCTGCTGGAGGGGCACGCCGGCCTGGGCCATGCGCGTGGCTCCTGTGTGGCGGGTGCAGTGAATGGTGAGCAGCTTGTCGTCCTGCAGGCCCAGCTTCCCCTTCACCCGATCGAAGAGATCACGGGCCCGCCAGTAGGGGTAGCCCCAAACCCTTTGCCTGGGCACCGCCGGCACGTAGGGCTCGATCACGCTGCGGGCCTTGGGCCCCAGAGCAATGGTGCGAGGAGTTCCGTTCTTGGTCTTCCAGAACGTGATCAGCCCGCGCTCCACGTCCACGTCCTCGCCCCGCAGGCGCTCCACTTCGGACCAGCGAGCGCACGTCAGGGTGAGGAACACCAACATGTCGGCGAACTCGTGCTCGCCGAACTCGCGCAGGACGTGGCACATCGCCTCGAGCTCTCGCTTTGAAATCACCCGGTCCTTGGTGTTGTGGACCTTCAGCTGCTTGGGGATCGGCGGGATGCTCTCGATAAAGCCGTGCAGGGCCGCGTCGTCGAGCATGGCCCGCAGGCAGCTGACCTTCTTGTTGACGGTGGTGGGCTGGTTGCCACCGGCCAGCAGGTGCTGGCGCCAGCGCTCGATCTCCGGTGCGCCCAGAGAGCCCAGCTGGACGGAGGCGCCGAAAAAGTCGATCGCGTGCTGGCTGTAGATCGACGCGGTGCGCTCCCATGCCAGGCCCTTCCACCTGATGCGCATCGAGAGCTCGCGGGCCTCTTTGATCGTGATGCCGGGGCCGCTGCTGCGGTTGCTGGCGGGCCGGGCTGCGATCTGCTCGAGCAGCTCCTTGTGCCTTTCCAGGGCCTCGGCCTTGGTCTTGGTCTTACGTGTGCGGCGGACGCCGTCGACGGTCACGTCGGCGATCCATCCGCCCGCGATCTTGCGGACAGCCATGGGTTGGTGGGTGGTGGTTGGTCACAGGGCCCGCAGCTGATTCATCAGGTGCTTGCCCCGGGTGGTCAGGCGAACCAGGAAGCGCCGCCCATCGGCGGGATCCTTGAAGGTTTCGACCAGACCGAAGCCCGCTCTGCCGTCCTCGCGGATGTCAGAGAGGGCTTGGACGTTGCGGGAGACGGAGGCGTTGCTGGTGACTAGCCGTTGCTCGAGCTCCCGGTAGTCGATCGGCCCGTGCTGGGCGATCTCCAGGAAGAACCGGATGCGATGCGCCGGCAGCTGAGCAGGATCCAAAGTCTTGAAAACATCAAGAGCCCGCGCCAGTTGATCCAGATCCACGGGCCTGGGTCTCGTAGGTGACTCCTAGGACTCTCGCACAAGTGGAGAGAAACCGTTGCCCTGCCTGCGATCTGCTCCCCATAGGCCGCAACATGCCGCCACGACTGGGATCCGGGGATTTCCGCCGATAGAAGTAAAACAAGACGCACAATCAATGGTCTCCAGCCCTGTTGAGTGGTGCAAATGTACTATCTAAGAGCTGTAGAGCCTCGTCCGTCAGTTGCAGGCGATACCCCTGGCGATGCGGGTGGCTGCTGACCTTCACCAGGCCGATCTTGCTTTCGATCCAGCGGCCGCCCTCGAGCCGGCCCCTGCCCCGCAAAAGAGACAGGGTCCGGCTGGCCTGGCCACTGCTCAGCCCCATGTGGCGCTGCAGGTCGGGCATGTTGTCGATGCCGGAGGCGATCCACATCAAGGCCTCAGCAGCCACCAGCGGGATGCCGGCATCAAACCGAGAGCGCACCGAGGCTTTGCGCAGGCCGCCCAGCAGGCCGGCGACGTTGTGGAGGGTGCTCATCGTTGCCTCCGGCGTGCGGTGGGCCGGGCCAGGCCCTGCAGCACTCGGGCGCGGTTGGCTGGCGTGTCGGCCAGCTTGTGTGCGACCAGGTGATAGCTGATCAGCTGCCGAATGCGGGCCTGTTCTTTATCCCGTTGCCGCTGCTCCTGTTCCTTGCGGCTGGGGTGCTTGTAGATCTGCCAGAGCACCATCCCGGGAATCAGCACGTAGCCGACCAGGGGCAGCACGGCCAGAGAGAGCACGGCCGCGGCGGGCGCCAGCACGATCACGGCTGCGGTGCCGAGGCGTTTGATGGTGCGCTTCATGCTGCGGCCTCCAGCACCTGGGCGTTGCGCACCTTGATTAGTGCGCCGTTGGTGATGCGCAGGGCGTCCTGGGTGTCGGCCCAGCTGTCGTCGCCGGGCGGCAGCGCCTGGATCTGCACCTCGAGCAGCTCGTGGAGCAGGTGGGCCCTGGGGCGCAGCAGCGCCTCGATCAACTGGGCCTCTTTGCGGGTGATCGTGAGTTGTAGGGGCATGACTTAGGCGGCAGCGGTGGCAGTGCGCCGGGTGCGGCGTGTTCGTGATGTGGCCTTGATGGGTTGCGGGTTTGGCTTGGGCCCTTCGTCTTGGCTGGCGGGTGCGGCTGCTGGAGGGCGCCAGCGGGCGGCGGTGAGCACCAGGGCGCTGCCATGGGCCAGCAGCGGCCGCAGGGCCAGCCAGAGGGCCTCGAGGGCGATGGCCAGCAGCACCAGGGCCACGATCACGGGATCGCTCTCCAGGGGTGTGGTGTTCTTCGTGGTTGTATCGCTTTTCATTGCTCGAGCTCCTCGAGGGCCCGCTCGAGCAGGTAGGCGGAGAGGTTGGAGAGGCTGCGGCCTTGTTCGGTGGCGTTGCGCTCGATGCGCTGGAACGTCGACCAGGGCACGGTGATGGTGAGGCGCTGCGGCTTGGGCTGTTGGCCGCGGCGATAGGCGCTGTTCATGGTGTGGGTGTGGTGGTTGGTCGCTGGGTGAGCCCAGCAGAAAGCCCGAGGGCGAGGCCCAGGGGCTGAGTGCTGAGATCAGGCGCCGAACCAGAAGAGGCCGGCGAACCAGATCAGGGCGTCGTGGTCGACATCGAGCCATTCAGTCCAGGGCGTGCCCCAGTCCTGGTGCTGCAGGCGTGCCCGGCAGGGCTCGCAGTGGGCGTTGAGCTCGCCGACGATGCGCAGTGCAGGGCCGCCGGTGCTCAGCAGGATCTGGAACTCGTCGGGGCTGAGGTCCTGCGATTCGCAGGGGTCCTGCCATTCAGAGCAGCGGACGCCGACGCTGAGCGCCTGCTCCCGCCCTTGCTCCTCGATGGCCTCGAGCACGTCATCGTGGTTGGTGCCGTCGTACCCAAGCTCTTTGAGGATGGCCTTGGCCTCACGGGTGAGGTGACGGCCTTCCCCTTCTTCCATGCAGAACTGGTGGGCCTCGTAGGCCGCGGCGATCGCCAGAGCGTGGCCCTGGGCGTTCTGTTCCGCGTGGGTGGTGGTGGTGGTGGTCATTGGTCGGTGGTGGTGGTTGGTCGCTGCTTGAGGGCAGCAGAGAAGCCGAGGGCAGGGCCCAGGGCCTCGGTGCTGACGTCAGGCCCAGACCCCTTGGATCTGGATTTGCTCGGCCACGCGTTGGGCGTGGAAGGGCAGTGCGTCGAGGCGGAGCGTTAGCCCCTGGCCGTTGCGCGCCAGAAGCTGTTTGTGGGCCACGAGGTAGGCGTCGGTGCCCCTGCTGCCCCAGCGGGCGCAGTAGTCCTCGTGGCGGTTGTGGGCCTTGGCCAGGGCGTCGATCAGCTGGTAACGGCTGAGCGGGCCCCAGCAGGCCGCGGCGGTGATGCGTTGCATGGGTCGGTGGTGGTGGTTGGTCAAGGCCCGGGCCATTCCGTAGGCATTGCGTGCCCGCGGATCAGCACCAGGGCCGGTGCGTCAGGTACACCCGGCGCCAGTGGCCGGTGAGCCCAGCCCAGGGCCAGCCCAGTGGCCAGCCCCAGCGCCAGTGATGCGAGCGGCCGCATCAGTAGCCGAGCCAGGTCAGGGCCTGGCCCGCGTGGCAGCGGTGCAATACGGGCAGGTCTTGGTGGACTTGCTCCACCAGCTGCAGCCGGTATTCCTCCAAATCGGCCCCGTGTGTCCTGAACAGGGCCTCCAGGTCGATCGGGGCCAGGCGGCAGTTGTCGTCGGCCGCCCAGATCACTGAGCGCTCGTAGCTGTCGTCCGCGTAGGACTCCAGCCAGTCGTAGCGATCCCACCCGATCAGCTCGGGCGGGACAACACAGCACACGGCCAGGTCGGCCGCGGGTGCGGTGGTGGTGGTCATTTGCCTAGGTGCGGTGGTTGGTCAGACCGCGGCAGCAGTGCGCTACGCCCCTGCAGCGGTCTGCACCCATTGTGGGCGTTGCTCTCCAGGGGCGGAGTAGATGCGGTGGGCGCACCTGCCAATCTGTAGTAATTCTTTACACTCCCCTAGTGGGCAGGCTGCCCCTGATGCGGTACGGGCCCCAGCCCCGTCAGGCGCCAGAGGGCTGCAGCCGCCCCCAGCGGATGTGCAATCCGCATCGGGCCCAGCCACCGCAGGCGATCACGCCGGCCGGGTGCGGGCCAGCCAGCACCACGCCCACCAGGGGCAGGCCGGCCAGCACCAGCACCACCGGCCCGGGCTGCCCAGCAGGGAAAAGGCAGGGGGTACAGGGGGGCCTGCCGCCGCGCACGTACTGGGCACCCCACCACATCACGCGACCCAAAAATCGGCCCCCAGGCGGGCCAGGAACGGCCTCGAATCAATACGGGGCTGTAGGTGGGGCCAGGTCGGGTGAGATGCGGCTTCTTGCCCCGTCTAGCGAGGGCTGAAGACCACCCGGCTGTTGAGTGTGTGCCCACCCCCGGGAGCGTCCCCGTGTGGGAGCGCAGCCAGGGCTTTTGCCTGCTGGTCAGGAAGGGGGCCGTACGGGGGTGGGGGCTGTTGGGTTACTTGCCTTTCTTCCCACCGCTGCCCTTGCACCCCTTTCCGCGTGGATGGCTGTCCATGAATCTGTACCTACCCGGAAGATATCCAGACAAAGGGGAAAACGGCCCAGTCAGGTTGCGGAGTTCTACAGGGCTGAATACCATTCAACTTGAATTTGCCCTATGGCAAACCCCTTCCAGCAACAGGGTCGGGTCCTGTCGCTGGGGTTTGGTGGGGCCTCGCCAGCGTCTGGAGCGCTGACTGAATGAAAGGTAACGAACGGGAGCAAGAGGACTTCGTCATGCTTCACCGGCAAGGGCGAGAAGCCTGTGTGGCGCTGCTCCAGGAGCGGAAGCTGCAGCCACGGGATCTGGCGGTGCTGTGGACCATGACGCTTCACCTGAACTGGCGCAGCGGCCGGATGCGGGTGACGGCATCGCACCTGGCCAAGGAGACGAAGATGGACGTCTCGGTCGTGGTCAACAGCCTCAAGCGCCTCCGGGACAACCTGGTGATCAGCAAGGTGTACGAGGAGTCGACCGGGGAGACGTACTTCTTGTTCAACCCCTGGTACGTCTCTGCAGGCAGCTCAAAACGCCGCGGCCATGCACAACAGCAGTTCTCAGAATCGCTGGAGTGAGCTGTTGGTGACCGATAGCCTTGGCTGTAGTTGCTCTACACCCGTGTACCTCTCAAATACGGACCGGGAACGTCTTGGTTTGTTTGGCTTTGGCTCTGATGTTCCTGATGACGTGGTGGCCGACGCTGAAGCGGCGCTTGCAGCGCGTTGTGGAGGCGCTTGTCCTGCCCCAGCGGCGAAGACCACGAAGCGCGCACGGAACACCAAGGGTGAGTTTCAAGGTGATGACCCGATCACGGCGGAAGTGAATGAGGCCTATGTGGCTGGCTAGGGTCGTGATGCCCACCCAAGTGGTGTTGGGAGGCTCACCGCTGCCGTTGCTTGGGGGCTTCCTCCGGTGCGGTGACGGTGGTTGGTCGGAGACCCCTTCTGCCCTTGTGGTGGGAGGGGTCTCCTCATGAGTTGGACGCCGATTCCACCGGAATTGGGGATCGGACGGTTCCCGTATTTCTTCTGCTACATCCTGCGGGAGCTCAGGTTGGCGGAAGTGCCAACCAAGCAGCAGCTGCGGATCTGTGATTGGCAAGAAAACGGCCCTTCCCGGCAGATCACCGTGGGCTTTCGTGGGGTGGCAAAGAGCACGATTGCCGCCGCCAGGGCGTTGCATCGCCTGCGGATTGATCCGTTTAACGAAAAGGTGTTGATTCCGGGCTCTACAGCGGAAAAAGCACTGGAGATCACCACCTTCATGGCACGGTGCATCCGTGACATCGACATCCTGCGGTGTCTGGAGCCACGCAATGACGGCCGCAGCAGCACCAGGGCGTTCGATGTGGGCCCTGCTGTGGTGGATCAGAGCCCAAGTGTCCGCGCTGTGGGAATCCTGTCGCCGTCATTGACCGGGAAACGCTGCACGATCGCCATCCCGGATGACATTGAGACCCTGAACAACTCGATCACACCGCTGAAGCAGGAGCGATTGGCCGCGGCCGTGACCGAACTCGAGGCGATCTTGAAGCCGGATGAGGGCCAGGAGCTGCCGCGGATGATCCAGTTCCTGGGTACGCCTCACCTGGAGACGTCGTTGTACCTGCGGCTGGTGCGCGAGCGGAATTACTCGATCCGCTACTGGCCGGCGCGGTATCCAGACCCCACCGATGCGGACCAGTGGGACTGCTACGAGGGCCACATCGACCCGGTGATGGCGGCGGAGGTGGAGGAAGACCCCTCCCTGGTGGGCAGGCCGACCGACCCAGAGCGCTTCGGCCACGAGGAGCTGCTGGGCCGCGAGATGCGGATGACCAGGGCATCGGTGCAGCTGCAGTTCCAGCTGAACTGCCGGCTGTCGACCCTGGATCGCTACCCCGTGCGCCTGGGTGATCTGATCGTGATGCCGTTGGACGGCAAGGCGCTGCCGGAAGTGGTGGCGTGGTCGTCCGGCAGCGAATACCGGATCCAGTCAATCCCGTGCGTGGGCCTTGGTGCGGACCGCTACTACCACTCTCCGGCGTTGATCCAGGGCTGGGTGCCGCAGGAGGAGACGTGGCGGTGCGTACTGGCCATTGACCCCTCTGGCCGCGGCAGTGATGAGCTGGCCTGGGCGGTGGTGGCGGAGCTCAACGGCAACCTGTTTGTGCTGGAGAGCGGTGGCACCACTCGCGGCTATGAGGAGGAGGTGCTGGTGCATCTGGCCAATGTGGCCAAGCGCTGGAAGGTCAATGCCTGCATCCCGGAGCCGAACTACGGCGACGGCATGTTCACCTCACTGCTGAAGCCCGTGATCGCGCGTGTGTGGCCCTGCACGGTGGAGGAGGCGCCGCGCAGTGCTGGCCAAAAGGAACGGCGGATCGTTGACGTGCTGGGCCCGCTGAGCCAGCAGCACCGGCTGGTGTTCAGCAGCGAGTTGATCCAGAAGGATTGGACCGGAGCTGAGCGCGACCCGGACACGGGCCACCAGCGGTCGCTGATGTACCAGCTCAGCCGGATCACGGCTGATCGTGGTTGTCTCAGCTTCTACGACCGCATCGACGCCTTGGCGATCGGCTGCAGCTATTTCGTCGACGCCGCGGCCCAGGACCAGCAGCGGGCAATGCAACAGCGCGCTGATGAGATCGACGACTGGAGCAGGCAGGCGTGGATGGATGAGACGGGAGCCAGCGTGGATGCACTGGCCCTGGGGTTCCGTCCGATGGCGCGGAGTGCTGCCTACGGGGGGATCAAGCGGCGCTAGGCGGCCGTAGCGGCACCACCTTCACCTTGTCCTCGAGCTCAGCGAAGTTGAGCTTCCCGGCCAGACGCGCGAGATCAGCCGTGGGCGTGTCGGGCATGGCCGCGGCCGTGATGCTGTTCTGCTTCAGCAGCTGCAGGGCTTCACGGCGGGCGTTTTTGTCGCCATTGCGTAGGTCATCAAGGATTCCATGGGCGACTTCCGCATGGATCTCCTCCAGGACGTCTCGTAGATCGTTCTTTGCCACGGTTACATGGGTGGAGAGCTTCCTTAATGATGCCGATACAGGATGTGCAGTTCACCGATAAGCGGTGGCTGCAATTTTGGGAGCACTACGAGGGGCTCGAGCATCAAATGAAAGCGATCGTCAAGCTCGGCGATCACATCAAGGACGCCGACCCTGGGCTGCTGACTGAATCAGCGGACTGGGTGGAGGATTGGCGCGGTCGGCGGGTGTCCTATGGCCCAGCCTTGGAGCTGATCAAGGCCTTTGAGGGCTGTCATCTCAGTGCTTATCCCGACCCATTGCATGGCTGGTCGGTGGCGACCATCGGCTACGGCACCACGCGCTATCCCGACGGCAGGGCAGTGCAGCGGGGCGACAAGATCACAGTGATCCAGGCGAATGATCTGCTCGCTGGCGAGGTTGATCGGATCGCCCAGAGGCTTGGCAGCAGCGTGCCGCACTGGGCTGAGATGAATCTGGATCAGCAGTGCGCGCTGATCAGCTTTGCTTACAACCTGGGAGCCGGCTTTTACGGCACCACAGGCTTCTCCACCATCAGCGAACGGCTGCGGGCCAAGGACTGGGAGCGCGTCCCGGAAGCGATGGAGCTCTATCGCAACCCAGGCACCCCTGTTGAGGCCGGATTGCTGCGCAGGCGGCGCGCAGAGGGGGCGTTATGGCGCGGTGAACAGGCTGCGGAGGGCAAGAAGGCCTCATTGCTGCAGGTGTCATGGCAAAGCCAGCTGGATAACAAGAGCGGCAGCGGCTACCGGGAGTGCTTCTCCTCAAGCTGCGCCATGTTGGCGATGTTCTGGGGGAAGGTCGCCAACGACGACGCCTACAACAACATCCGCGCCAAGTACGGCGACACGACATCGGCTGAGGCGCAGCTGGCAGCGCTGCGCTCCCTGGGCCTAAGGGCTGACTTCCACACCAATGGCAGCCCTGTGGCGCTGGAAGCGGAGATCAACGCCGGGCGGCCTGTAGCGGTCGGCTGGCTCCACCAGGGCCCTGTCACCGCACCAAAGGGCGGCGGCCACTGGACGGTGATCATCGGCTACACCGACGCGGCCTGGATCCACAACGACCCCAATGGCGAGGCGCTGCTGGTTCAGGGCGGCTACACCAAGAACACCAAAGGGGCCGGAATGGTTTACAGCCGCAAGAACTGGAATCCGCGCTGGATGCCTGGTGGCTCCGGCGGTTGGTATCTCACCTGCAAGCCATGAGAAGAGAACGACTGCACCTGGGGCCCGGTACGTCAATCGAGACCGGCCGCGATTGGAATGGGCGCTTCTTCATTGCCTACACCAAAGGCGCCAGCGTCTTTCTGCGCTGTCCGGTCGAGGTCAGGCGTTGGCTGAAGCTGCCGGCCAAGATCCCCTCCAGGGAAGCGTTCGACAGTTGGATCGCATCTCTTGAGGCGGCGGACGAGACGCAGCCGCTCACTTAGGCCTGCTCGCCTGCCATGCCTCGCCCAGGTTCTCTGCTGCTTCCTGGGCAAACCAGCGGGCGATGGCGGTCTGCTGGTGCCACAGGGTGTTAAGCAGCATCGCGGTGTTGAGCAGCCCCTCGTGGTCGCCGGACTCGAACAGATCAAGCAGCGTTCGCTTCGTGGCCTCTTGCCTGAACTGCAGCTCCTGGCCGACGACGAAGGGCTGCACGGCTACCTCTTCACCTTGGGGCTGATGATGCCGGCGGTCACTTCGATCACCCGATAGAGCTTCACCAAAAGCCGGGTGTAATCGTTGAGCGCCTTGTTGTCTTTGGGGGTGGGCGTCATGTTGACGATCACCAGGGCCACGCCATGAATGGCAACGGCAAGGGCGGCCAGATCGGCTAAGCGGTCCATTAGGTCCTCTCGAGATCTCGGAGCCTGGATTCGTGG
>Ga0315904_10001897_pt1 | contig 32962 bp, 53 predicted proteins | sample LakEriMetagenome_6_FD_203529 | JGI IMG/M metagenome (GOLD analysis project Ga0315904, IMG submission 203529) | Freshwater fungal communities from buoy surface, Lake Erie, Ohio, United States - Buoy 12 MA120 | ecosystem: Environmental > Aquatic > Freshwater > Lake | place: USA: Lake Erie, Ohio...
GGCTTCCCGTCGATTTCGCCGGAAGTACCTATTGCTTTCCCCCTCCCTGGCGGGGTGCCATTTTGGCACTGTAGCGTTTTGCATCAGTTGCATTTTGCGGCAGTCGCCTGGCGTCAGACCAGCGACCCTCCATGCTTCGCAAGCGACTCAACGATCTGGTCGATTGAGATCGCAAACCACTCTCCGATCTCGTGTCGATATTCGTCGAACTCTTCATGCAACAACGCTTCTGTCTCAGCGATGTTGTCGGTCTCAATCGTCGCGATCAGATGCAGTTTCCTTGGATTGGATGTCTGCATGGCTGCGACGCGAGATCGAATGCTGTTGGACGTGCAGCCAATTTTCACGAAGCCACTTCCATCCGTGACGAAGTAGACGAAACCGCTTGTCCGACCGATTAGCAATTCGGCCTTGAGCCGCTTGAACTCCTCACGCTTTCGCTGGATTCGGCGTCGCTCTCGCGACCGATTCCAGGCAGCTTGCTTCTCTTCAGGCGTTCGCACGAATGGCGATGTCACGGCAATCTTGTTCCTTCAATGGTGACCGTGGTCTGTGGGCTGTGGCCGTATTTTTTCTCAATTGTCAACAGCCTGACGTTCGTGTCGTCTCCCATCACGTCCTGAAGCGAATCAAGGATCGCCTTCGCGATGTTGTCCACGTCTGGCCTTGGCAGCTTCGGCGCTGTTGGCTTCACACCCTTCTTCGTCATGTGCGATTTGGGCCGCACAAAGACCGCTTCGACGATTACCTCAACTGGCTCGCTTTGCGGCTCTAGGCCCGCCTTGGTGGCCTCTGCGGCGATCTTCTGGCGGTACGCATGAACTGGGTGCTTCGCTGGCACATACGCACGAGCGAACCCGCCCCGAGTCGAGACGCGCGGCCTCGGCTGCGGGACGGGCTCGCCCTGTACGACAAACGTGATCACTCGTAGCGAATCACCGCGAAGTAGGCACGCTTCACGGGCGACCATGCAACGCCTTTTTCGACGATGCGATACCGCCCGTAGTAGCAGCAGTTCCGCTCTGCCGCCTGCGGCGTCGGCCCCATGCCGATTCCTTCCCTTCGACCGCCTGCGCGTCCACAGTGACGCAGGATGCCCGTGCGAGCCATGTGCTCGGCGTCGTCCTGTGCCGTCGTGATCGTCGTCGTGATGACCACGCCGTCAGCCAGGGCCACGCCGGAACACATCAACGCCATCGCCAAGAAAAACGATTTCATCCTTGAAACCTCTTTGGGGGTGGGGGGTCTTTCCGCTCGTCATCTTCCTTGCCGCGTCAAGTTGTCAGCCTCATTCATCCGCCAACGGCATGATCGCAGACATCAATTCCTTGTCTTCCCCGGCCCAGAAGACGACGGCGTCGCCTTTGCCAGCGGCCTCCACGCTCACCGGCTCGCCCTTGTCGATGCTTTTGAGCAGCTGCCCAACGAAACGCGGGTCGAGTTTCACCGTGGCGGCTTGACCAAAATCAAGAATCGGGCACTCCACCTGCGATTCACCGGCTTCGCTGCTGCGAGCGGACAATGAAATGCCGCTGCTGCTGAAGGCGAATGTGACACCCTTGGATTGCTCACTCGTGACGATCGCGGCCTGTCTCGTCGCAGACGCTAGTTCGTCGGCGTTGATCACGGTCGGCTTGATGTCACGCTTTGGGAACACGTCTTCCCACTTCGGGAAGCGGCCGTCGATCAAACGGCTGGTAATGACCGTGCCGTCGATGGTGGCCACGAGCTCGGAAGCGTTGGCCTCAAGCAAAACCTCGCCCTTGCTTTCCTCCGCAGCCTTTTGGATCTCTTTGATCGCATTCGCTGGCACCAGAGGGGCTTTTTTCTGACCGTCCTTGGGTTGCCGCACGAAGTCGTCGGTAGCTTGGCTAAACGACATCTTGTAGCTCGCCAGTCTGCGACCGTCGGTCGCAACAAAGGTGGCGACCCCGTCTCGCGTCTCGACCAACACGCTGCCAAGCGCGTACCGATTCGATTCTTCGTCGATCGCGTAGGTGACGGCCCGCGCGGCCCGGACGAACTGGTCCGCTGGCACGTGGCACATCGTCTTGAGCCCCTGAGGATCCCAGCGTGGGAATTCGTCCGGGTTTTCCGTCGGTATCGTCCACTTGCTGTTTTTGATGGTGATAACTGCCGACGATCCCTGCGGATGAATCGTTACCGTGTCCTCTTTCGTCTCTTTCAGGATCGCCGCCAGCCTCGCATAAGGCAGGAGCAGCGGATCTCCGACGTAAGGCACTTCGACCGAAATCATCAACTCAAGGTCGGTTGCCGTCAGGCCGCCGTTGGCTAGCAGCACGTTCAGCAGGATCGGCTTTGACGTTTTGCCCGGCACGGCGGCCGCTACGCAGTTCAGGGCTGTGCTGAGAGCCGATCTGGAGAGGCTGATGCCATTGTCCCGAGCCTTCCGTGGCTTGGTCGCTGTCGCTGTCATGGGAATCCTTTCGCGTAAGGGAACAACCAACCAAAATGCCCAGGCAGAAGGTGGCCGCGTTGGCCGCCATTCCTGCCGAAACAAGTGCGAGATCGGAGAACGTCACGAGCGGGCCTCCGTGTGTTCGATTGACTGTGCCAGCGTGATGCAACGCCGCATCAGCAGCCGGATCGTGTCTGCTGCCTGCTCGTGCAAGAGCCGGCTGTCGTCGTCGATGTCGTCGAGCCATGCCTGCATCGCGCACATATCGGCCACGACCATCGGCGCGGGGAGCTCGTATGGCTTGTCGCTCATCGCTCACCTCCAATCGGGCGAATGGTGCGAGCCTGACGCTCAGAGCGGACGATCCAGCCGCGCCGCTCTAGCGTCTTCAGGTGGCACTCCACTCCGTTGTTCGAGGCGAACCCGAGCAGCCCGCAAAGCTCGCGGACGGTCGGGGCGTATCCATGCGAGTCGATGTAGTCGACGATGGCGTCGTAGACGCGGCGCGCGGCGTCGGTGATCGGCTCGGGTGGGCTTGGGGCTTTGGTGGTCATGCGATTCCTTTCGCTTCTGTTTTCGCCTTGGCTGCAAGCGCACGACGGGTCCGCTCGAAAGCCTCGGCATCTGGTCCTGTGAAAGCCTTGGGTGGCGGTGCTTCTCCGAAGTCACGGCCGCTCTTGGCTGTGCGCTTTGGGTTGTTCCACTTGCCGCCGAGCACTTCATCAACGAATCCGGGCTTACAAAACTGGTTGAGAGTCACCGGGTCGGTGAAATACAGGCACTTCGGCAAGTGCTCGATCGCCTTGATCGCGTGCTCTAGCCAGCCAGGCTCTGCCATAGCCGCCTTGACCGTCTCTGAGGGCCGTGAAGATCGCCACTTCACGCCAACGCCTGCGTTCCAAGCCAGACGCAAGCCAGGCCAAAACTCCTCCCAGGCGACCTCGCGTGCGGAAGAAGAAGTATCCTTCATGGACATGGACATGGGAGCATCTGCACTAGCAATGCGAACGCATTGCTCAGGCATATCTGGCGGCTTGTCGGACGGTTCGCCAGCGCCGGCATCCGCGTCACCAACGGCCCATCTCGTGGAGGCAGACTGACGAGCCCGCTCGCTCCGTTGATGAGACTTTGACCGTTCGTGCTCCAAGCGGATATTGCGGCGCTTGCCGTCCTTCCACACTGGAAACTTTTGCGAAACAAGATCCCAGCACTTACTAATGCCTGGGGACATTAGTTCGAGCCGAGTCAGGTCGTCTGGAAGTCCCGCCTGTTCCCACTGCAATGCCAGGAGGCTTATGTAGTGGCCGCGCTCCTCGGCTGTCCAGCCGCCAGTAGCGGTCAGGAAGTCTCGGCCGAAGAATGGAAACCAAGAGGACATAGATCCCTCAATAAACCCGGTCTTCTACTTCAACCGGCGTGATGTCATGACCACAGAGAAGGCACGCTTCCAGCAACGCCTGCACAGAGCAGCAATCCGACATGGAAAACCACTCGCCGTGAAGTCGATCGGTCGAGTTTTCTTGATGAGCAGCACGCTCTACGCGGTCTGCGTCATACCTTGAATCAAGTCGGACGAACGCTATTAGGTAGAGCCTTGCTGCGTTCCCGGTCTGAAGCTGCTGCATTCGCTTCCGTATGTCATCTGCTGCGCCGATCTTCACATGGCCGTGGCCGTCTCCGATTGCGTAGCAATAACTAGATCCGGCAGCAGATGTAGGAACGCACGCCCCGCGACCGACCGATGCCTCCTGCTCTGAACGGCCCAGAGGGCATTCAGGCGGATGCTCAAGCTGGCAGTCTTCGTCAAAAGAATCAAAAACCCACTGCTTCAACTCACGGAACAGCCAAAGGCGGACGTTGTGTTGGGTCGATCCACTCAGGATCAGATTGCAAGCGGCAAGCACACCATCCCAGTAGCCGCGCCTGTAGCCTCGCTCGCCAGCAGCGGACTGCTCGCAGATGAACTTTGCAGCGTCTTGTGATTCGCTTGAAAAAACGCCAGAGAAGCTAGGCATCACGCAACCCTCCACACATCCGCATTCCGTCCGCTCGCGGTCTTCCTGGTGCCACCCGTGACGATCAGCCCGCGCCGTGCAAGTTCGATCCGCCGTGGCCGCTCTGTGCTCGGGTTGAGTCCCAGCCCGCTGGCGATCTCCTCGTCAGTCGCGCCGTCTGGTCGACCTCGCAGGAAGTCGAGCACCAGGCGGTGCAGCCGCGTGAGCGCCTTCGCGTCCATCGAGTCGGCCGCCTGCATCGACGTGATGCTGTGCTGCTGCGCCGGGGCCGGCCGCGAGAACAGCGGGAGATCGGCGGTTGTTTCAGACCAGTAATCGGACATGGGTTCCTTCCCTTGTGTATTGGCCCCGTCAGGTGGGGCAGACCGTCGAGTCACGCCTCGGGAGATGACTGGTTTAGAGACGCCTCGACTGCGGTGGTTTCCGACTCCCGCTGCGGGTCGCTGTCGCCGTGAACGGTCGGCGAGTCTGAGGCTGCGACTGCCTCGGGTGGTGTCCATTGGGCCGCGTGATCCAGCATCGAATGCGCGAACGTGTGCGCGTGCATCAGTCGATTCGTCCACCGTGCGTCCCAGACCTCGCGGTCGAGGCTTTCGACCAGGAGCACAACCGCCTCGTGCAGATGCTTGGCGTGGTGTGCGACCTGCTCTGGCGTGAGGGCTGGAATGACTGGCGGTGCCCGGCGCGGGCGCGGCTTAGACGCCACGCGCCGGGGCTCCATGTCGTCTGGCTGCCGACGCTCGAACTCGTTCCATTCGTGCGTCGTGGGCGGACGGTGCTCGTTGATGCGACGCGACATCAGCCAGCCTCCGCCATGAGGGCGTCGAGCTTGGCGTGGATCGCCTTGCAGATCTCTTGGTGCTCGGCCTCGGTGAAGGTGCCGTCGCCCAGCCGCTCGTCTGCCGTCGTGCGGAGCGCCTCGAGCCGGTCGACCGTGGTGGCACGGGAGACGGCGGCGCGGGCCTTCTCGATCGCGGACGGAGCCAGGGCAACCTCGACTGCGGCAGGCACGGGCGGGTCGAACTTGGGGCGGACCACCACCGGCTCGGACTGGCTCACCTTGACGGCTGCCGGCTCGCTGGCGGGGTAGTCCTGCGCCTCCTCGGCCGTGATGAGCCCACGCAGAGCGTCAGCGAAGGCGTTGCGGAGCGCGAAGCCCCTTGCTCGTAGGGCCAGCATCCTCGTCGAATAGGCAGTCCACGGGCCGCTCTTGCCCCACAACTGGGCCTTCTTCGCATCGGCCACCGAGAACTTGCTGACGTGCGGCGAGGGGTAGCCGCGCCGCTTCACCTCACAGACCGCCGTGAGGTTGTCGCCCTCGCCTTCGGTGTATTCCTTGACGTACTCGCAGACGGGCGACGCCTGCACGAGAGCCAGGGCAGCATCGCCCCAGATCGTCGGCCTGCCGTTGATGACGGCGATGCTCTGGAGCGATTGCATCGGGGAGAGCCCGACCTCGCTGCCATGCTGGATCGCCAACATGCACGATTCCGGCTTGCCACGGAAATCCTTGGGGGCAAAGTCCGAGGCCGAAACCATCTTGGCGAACCGAAACGCATCGTCAAACGAGGCGAGAGCCAACCCTCTCGCTGGTGCCGTGTTTGTCGAAATCTCCGTGCCCATGCTTTCGCGTCCTTTCGTGAAAAGCCCCGATCCGCGTCCTGCCTCACGGGGGTAAACCCTTCCCTGGTCAACCCGGCTCCGCCGGGCTCCTGAATCGCTAGAACGGCAAGACGTTGCCTTCCGGCCACGGGCGAGGATCGACTTCGACGATGTCGGTGTCGGTCTCGACCAAGAGTTTGCCGTTGTGCGTGTTAATGACGTTGCCGGAGTCCCAACTCGTTTCTGTCCAGCCCTTGAGGCGGAAGGCGATGCGGTCGCCACGCTTGAAAGGCGTGCCGTAGATGTCGTTCATGCCTGCGGCGGCGGCGAGATACTCGTTTTGGTGGGCGTCCATGCGAGGGGTTCTCCTGTGTTTCGGGGGAAATGTACAAGCGTTCCGCAAGCCGTCAATGGGTACTGTACAGGCTTTCTAGTGTGTAGCGTTAGCGTTACTTCTATCAACCAAGAATCCCGACAAAAGTCAGAGCCAGAGTGATGCAGTCGTGAACCATCTTGGCGAGCGGCGATTGTGTGCCGAGCTCCTGCCCGAGCCTGACAAGTACGAGCGAGCGGATGATGGCGTCCCAGTCGATGCGTTTCATGTGGTGGCCCTCCTTGGCCGTGGCCCCGGTGGCTGATTCCACCGGGGAGGGTGGTCGATTAGTACCGGGCGGCGGCGATGTCCACGCTACGGCCAGCAGGGTCCAGCATCACAGCGTCACAGTTGTTGAACCGCAGATCCTTGGCGAGCGACAGCACGTCGTAGCGGCTGCCGTTCCAGTAGAGGCGACGGCCGTTGCTGGCGGTGAACTCAACCCGGTAGGCGTTGCCTTCGGCAATCAGCTCGCGGCGAACCCGAGCGACCGCCGACGCCTTCGCGGCGTTGGTCAGGTTCTTGGCGTGGTCGTAAAAAGCGGCGTTCATCGTTTCATCTCCCGGTTTCGTGTCCTGCGAGTCTCACTTGCTCGCATGGCCCCATTGTAGCGTTATCGTTACTTCCCACAAGGGGTCTTGAAAAGATTTTTTGGGATGCGGTTTTCCTCGGGGATTACGAGGTTTTCCGCTTGCGTTTCGGCTTGGGTGCCGCCGGACGCTCTGACTTCCGCAGGTTCGAGCGGGTGGTCAGGCTGGATTTCAGGGCCAGCACATCGGCTCTTTTGACGAGCCACGCCCGTTCGCCGGCCTTCCAGCCGGTGAGGCGGCTGTCCTGCTCGCCCAGCAGGCGGCGCAAATAGCCTTCGGTGCAGCCCGCCAATGCGGCTGCTTCGGCGATCGTAATCCACTCTTTATCGGGGGAAGCCACGCAAACCATGCCCATATAGTAACGCAAGCGTTACGTCCGTCAAACGTCCGCCGCTTTGCCAATTCTACTCGAAACGCTGTACACTATGCCCAGCCTCCAAACCGGGCGATTGTTCCAGCGGATGGGGTGACGTTCGCAGGTTTGTACACCTGTCCATCACCCGCTAGACTGTCACCCGCAACGGGCATGGAACTGACCGGCCTCTTGGCCGGCAGGAGCCTGCAAGGACGCACAGCAGGGAGACAGAGCGATGACACTTCGAGAGCTTCTGGTTGATCGGATCGCGGAACTGAAGAACTACCAAGACCGAACAACGGTCATGTACGGGCAAACCCTCGACCGCTTCAGGGACTTCTTGGGGCACGAGGCCACGGTCGACGACCTGGACGACCTGACGGTCTCCAAGTTCCTACGGTGGCGAAGCAAGACCGTCCACGACCCAAAGCGTGGTTTGATCAAGCCCGCAAGCCTGGCCAAGGATTCCGCCCACATCCGTGCCCTGTGGGTTTGGCTCGCTAAAAAAAGGTGGAAGAAATCCAACGGCGAGTTACTCGAATTTCCCGACTACGCCCGCCCGACGGTTCCTAAGCCCATACCGAAGGCGTACACGGCCGACGAACTCCGGGCCCTGCTCGCAGCCGCCCGTTGCCGCAAAGGGGCCGTAGCGGGGCTCCCAGCGGCTTGGTATTGGACGACGAAGCTCTGGGCCATGTTCGTGACCGGCGAGCGGATCGGGGCGGTCATGCAACTCCGCTGGTCGGAGGTCGACCTCGAGCGGCGAACGCTCACGTTCCTCGCCGAGACCCGTAAGGGCCGCAGGGAGACGCTCACGAGCGAGATCCCTCCCGCCCTGGCCAAGATGCTTGGCAACCAGAAGCGGGCTCCTGGCGATCGCGTGTGGCCCTGGCTGGACGACCGGGAAATGCTGTCTTGCTACGCATCGCTGCGGGTGCTCTGCAAGACCGCAGGCGTGCCCTACAAGGCCTTCCACTCGATCCGCAAGTCGACCGCCTCCTACCTCAAAAAGGCCGGGGTGTCCGCCAAGGAGCAGTTGGGCCACTCCTCGGAAGAAATGGCCGAACGCCACTACTACGACGAGAACATCGTCGGGCGGGAGAGCAATCTCGGCTACCTGCCCGACATCACCGACGCGCCACCAAAACCGGCTGACGAGCCGACCAAAGGCGATGACAAGGCCGCTTGACGTATGTCTAGTTTCCGACTGCCCCTCGTCAGGGGTAGCGTAGTTTCCCCGAAAGGAGGGTCTGATGATTCGTTTTGTAGGAAAGATTATTTCCAACTTGCTCGCGATGTTCGTGGCGATTGGCTTGATGGTAGGCGGGTGCCTTTTCGTAGGCAGCGCCGCAATGAAGGGGGCTGCCGAGGCCCAGAAGAATGGCGGCGGTTCCCTGATGGATGCCGCCAAGAATTCATTCTCGGAAAGTGTCGCTCGCGATCTCATTCAGCAATATGAGATCGTGAAGGACGGGAGTGACGAGATGGCGAAGAGCGTTCGCGCTGGTGCCGTTGCGGAGATGTATCTCCAAGCGAAAAGCCAGTCGGACTATGAGCTCTGGAAGGCCAGGGCAGACCGTCACTTGCAGGCCGCTCTCGGCAAGTAGTCAGAGCAGGCGGGGGCCGCGAGGGGAAAGCAGGGAAAACCCTCGCGGCCGCTCCCGCCGCCCGGCTCAGTGGCTCGCGTCGCCGTCCACGAAGATGCTGCGCCCGTCGAGGGCGCGCCGCTCCATCTCGGCGACCTTGTCTCGACTTCCAGGCAACGCCTTCGTCGGTGGCGCGCCGTCCATGATCGACTGTACCTCTTCTCGCACCTCCGCGAATTCGTCCATCGCCAGCGTCAAGGCATCGTAGAGGATCGTCCGGTCGTTATTCGCCGCCCGCTGATTGTATGCCGTGTTAAAGAGCGAGCACCCGCCGACGTTCCGTTTCACGGCGTAGATGGCCAGCGTCGACCGGAGGTGCGCCTGCACGCGCTGCACCCGCGTCAACCACTTCCGTAGTTTCGGATCGAGGTCGTCCGGCCATCGCAGCCGGCGACCGTCTGACGCCGCCACTCGCACTCGCTCTTCTACCCTGCGAGAGCAAGCATGGCCCGCGTGTCAAGTTTGCCGCGAGAGCCGCACTTGGCTGATGACGGCGCGTATGGCGATCCGAGCCTCCGGTCCACTGAACCATAGGTTCGCAAACTCAATCACGCAGCACCGGAGCACCAGTTGGAGGGCGGCCTGCTCACTCGCCCGGCACCTCCACCGGGCTTCGATCTGCTCGCGGACGCGGGCAATGATCACCGCGATCGCGTCGAGGGCCTGGTCGCCGGCCGTGTGGCTCGTGAGGCGGCGCGCGATGTCGGCCATCGTCCGCTCCGGCCACTGCCTGCAAATTTCGTCGACGATCACGTCGCAGGTGTGCTCGAGCACCTCGCCGGGCGGGCCGACCGCCTCGCGAATCGCGTAGCGGAGCCCCTCATGCGTCAGCGTGTCGAGAGCGTCGCCCACCGTCACCTCCTGCGATTAGTGCGCGGCCGGTGAAGCAGACGCGGGCGACGCTCCCGGCACGCGGCACTTGCCGTCAGGGCAACCGGGCTTCTTGATGCACCGCTCGCATTTGCAGTGGCAGGGCTGCTCAATCCTGCCGTCGGGCTTCCACTTGCCATTTACGCAAGTCCGGCCGCAGCCGCATTCCTGCGGGGCTGGGCCGGGAGGGGCCGGTTGGGCGTCGATTGCCATGCTGGCCCGTGCGGCGGCCACCGCGGCGGCTGCCTTGGGATGTTCGACATCCAAGGCGACCGGGTCGGCTGCGAGCCAGACGAGCCAAGCGATGATCCAATCGCGCATCAGAAAGCCCTCGCGTGGTCAATCACGGGGTAGCCGTCGTCGCCGATCACCGTCTGCACCATGCGTGCGTCGCGCTGCTCTGGGGCCGGCTCGGCAATGAGCATGAACCAGAGAGCCGTCTTGGCTGCCTTCGCGACCCATCGAAGGACGGGGCGGTCATTCTGCGGCGTGGGATTGAACGGCGTCGGCAGCGGGGCCGCACCGGAGTTCATCCACCAGGCGAACGCGCAGCCCGCAACGAAGGCGTAGACAAACTTTCGGTCGATGGTCATTTCTCATCCTCTGCCGGGTTGGGCGCGAAGAATGCGCCGTGATCAAGGTCTCTGTATGTGAAGCCGCTCACCGACCCGATTACGAATGAATCGCGTTGGGCCAAAATGATCTCCGCATCTTGACGGGTCATCCAAAAACTTCCGTCCGGCTGGTCTGGTGGGTGTTTCCCACCGGAGATCCACGTCGAGCCCCATGAATTCAGGCAGAGCACGCCGTCGCGTGGATTCTGCATGGCGGGCTCGCCGTTCTTGCCAGAGTTCTTCGCCCATTTGATTGAGCACAGGACCATACAATGAGCCCAAGAGCCAGAGCGGCGAACGAAGCCATCGGCGTCGCGGGTCTGGTTGGCGAATCCGACGTTAGAGCAAATGGGCACGCACATGCCCGACTCCAATGCCGCTGCCAGCCCTTCCCACGAATCGCAAAGGGCAACCGCCTTCGCGGTGTGCTTGTTGGCCTGCTTGGCGAGCGTCGGCGGAACGCCGTACGCGCCCCACTGCTTCGAGAGCGTGGTCGAGTAGATGCTGAGATCCACCTCGCCGTATTTCTCGCGGAAGAGGATGCCGCCGTGGCCGTTCTTGAGGCCCGCCACCCAGCGAGCCGCAGCGGCCCCGTAGGAGCCATCTGACCAGCCGGCGAACGTGACTGGCGGCAGGCGTCCCTCGGTCCGAGAGCCGCCGTAGATGGGCTCTGTGGCGACGAGGCGAGGCGGGGCGGGCAGTTGCCCCTGCGCCCAATCAACGCTCTGACCGATGTAGGAGCCCATGCCCCAGCCGAACGCCACGCATGTGCCGATACTGCCTTGGTTCCACGGGCCGAAGGGCTTGCCGTAGACCGCACGGTGGGCGCGGTCAGCGTAGCGGTAGAGGTAGGCGTCTCGCCCCTTCGCCCCCTCGATGACCTCGCGGCCGGCGTCGCGGAAGAGCGGATGCTCGAGCTCGCCGAGAAACGCGCGCGTCGCGTCGGGGTCGGGGTTGTAGCCGAAGTTGCCACCGGCAGAGCCGATGGAGTTTTCAAGCGTTCCTGCCGACCGGATGCCGATCAGGATCGCCGCGCCGAATAGCACCGCAGCGGCAAAGAGCCGCCACGGGAAATGCTCACTGCGATGCGTCACCAGCGGCCCTCCCGATCTCACGCATCGCCTTCACCCACTCGGCGCGTTGCTCCGGGCCGACCGGGCCACCGCTTACGCCGACCTTCGCGGTGAGGTATGCCTTGATGGCGTCGCGAGCCCGCGGCTGCCGGTCGCCGATCTTTTGGCCTCGGCAGCGGAGGTCGAACGCCCTCGTCCGCAGGTCGTCGAACGCCACGCCGGTCGCGAGATGCGGCCCGCCCGCCCGCAGCCCGTCATATTCGAGCTCGTCGGCCAATTCCAAAAACATCCCGGCAGTGATCGAGGCGTCGGAACTGGCCGTCGGGCCGGCGAACTTCCCGACGAGGACGATGTCGCCGCTGACCGGCACCGGCGTCGGGCCGGTCTGCCGCGAGCCGAGAGCCGACAGCAGGCCGAGCACAAGGAGAGCGGCGGCGATCAAGTGGCGCGTGCTCATTGGTCGCTCCCGGCCACCAGGGCAAGCGTGAGCGTGTCGATCGCGGCCTTGGCCTTCTCGTCGAGTTGCTTGGTCTGGATCAGCCGTAGGCGGACGGTCGCGAGGTCGTGCATCGCCTTCTGGTAGCCAACACCAGACGGGGCGGAATGCGGCATATCGCCCGTTCCGAGCAGGCGGATCGCCTGGCCGATCATCCACGGCGAAAACAGGATTAGGAGGGCAGAGCCGACCAGAATGGATGGGATCATGGACGCGACATCCTCACGAGGGGCAGCAGGGATTCGATGGCACCGTCGGCGGCGAGCAGCACGAGCGACCGGACGGCTGGGCGGACGATGAGCCAGACGGGGTAGGCCAGCGTCGGAATGCACTTGTCGGCGACCGCGTCAAAGAGCATCGCCACGGCGTCGAGCGCCAGAGCCTTTTTTTCGACGCCGCTCTGCGGCATTTCGTCGATCGTCTGCATGACGATGCGCAGGAGGGCGATCGCCAACTCGGCGAATTCGCTGATCGTCACGCCGCCCTGTGCCTTGAGCCGGGCCACGGTAATGAAGGCGGAAATCTTGTCTCGCACGTTGGCGAGATCGAGCGTCGCTTGGACGGGTGCGGAAGTGATCATGCCTTGTTCCCCACGAGATAGAGTTCGATGTCGGCGGCCGTCGCGCCTGCGTTGGTGAGCGTGATCGTGGTCGCAGCCCAGCCGGTCGCGTCGGTCTTGGTGGCGTAGACCGTGCCCTCTGGCCCAAGCGTCGCCGTGACGTGGGCATTCATCGCGAGGGCGACCGTGGCCGTGGTCGAGCGATTGCGGGCGATCAGCACCTTCGTGGCCGCGAGGTTGAGCGTGCCCGTGCCACCGAAGACATTGAGCGGCAGCGCCGAGAGCGTGATCGTCTGCGAGCCAGAGCCGGCGACCGTGACAACGTCCTTCCAGAAGGTGTTGGCGAGGCCCGCGCCGGTGCCGTCCTCGAGGGCGAACGTCAGGTTGACCGTCGCCGTGTCGATGATGTCCGTCAGGTTGAGCGTGTCGGTCAGCCTGGGCGTCACGCGAAGCGAGCCGGAAAGCGAGAATTCCGTAGCCATCAGCCAGACCCTCCCGAGCCGCCGGCGGCCTGTGTGCTGGTGCCAATCAGGTAGAGCGAGTAATTCACCGCCGCCCCGTTGGGGTTGGCGATGCGGATCACGCTATTCGCGGCCGTCACCTCCCAGGCGTCGGTCTGGTTGACGGCGATCCACTCGGAGCCCGGCCCGACCTCGGCGGCATACACGACCGTCGGGCGACCGGGATCGACGCCGACGAGGATTCGCCGCCCGGCCGTGGTCGATTCGTTCACAAGCCGGATCACTCGCAACTGGCGGAATGTAAACGGCACCGTGACGCCGAGCGCCTGCTGAGTGAGGTTCAGGAGATCGAATGACTCGATTGAGTTGGCGGGGATCGACCGGGCATCGGCGAAGACGAGATCGGCCTCGCCGGGTCCGTCGCCGTCGGTGATGGCGTAGGTGCCAGTCTGAGTCTGCCGGTTCGTGATCGTCCCGACTTCCTGCGTGTCGGTGCGGGTCCACGAAAGCGACGTGCGGACGGTGCCAACGAGCGTGTCGGTGAGCGTGTCGGCCATTAAACGAGCCCCATTTCGATAGCGCGGCGGGCGGTGTCGATCGAGCAGTTGAAGCGGAAGGCGACGAGCTCAAGGTCGGCTCGAGATAAGCGTTGGGGCCGCTTGCTGGTCACCTTCCCCCAATACTGCTGCGATGGCGTGTAACTCGCGGCGAGCGACACGATCTCTCCGGGGGCCGCGATCTGCTCGCGTCCGTCCGCACCGCCTCGCCGCCAATGCGCTGCCGCGATCATGCCAGCCTCCGACCGTTCAGATTGCCGGGGGCGGGGGCAAAACCGGAGGGGCTATGGACGCTCGCACTCGGCCAGACAGGCGGCATAGCCAGCCAGGTCGGTGATCTGGTCGCTCGTTTTCGTGGGACCGAGAAAGCGGGCCACCTTGTCGAGCGTCATGATCAAAGCCCAGTCGCTTGGCGTGAGAGGACGCTTGAGCACGTCAGCGAAGGCGGCGTTGATCATGCCCACCGTGCGGGCGAAATGCTTCCGGGGGCCACCGTATTTCGGACGGCGGTCGCGGATCACCCGGATCGCATCTTGGAGCAACTGCTCGGCTGGCGTGTCGTCGCCTTCACCGTTGCTCATGACGCCGAAGCCCAGCGGCATGACTGGCGTGCTGGTGGACTCGCGCTCGGCCTTGAGCTCCTTCTCACCGCGGAGGATCCAGTCCACCGGGATCGCAGCCTCGCCGGGATCGTCGATGTCGGTCGGGTCGATGTCTTCCTCGTCGCTGGTCGTGTCGAAGCACCTGGCAGCCGCCTCCTGCGCGGGCCGGCAGCCAGCGAGCGACGCCGCCATCGGGCTGTAGCCGCGCTTCTTCGGGTCGGTGTCGGGCGTCGCGTCCATGCGAGCGGCAACCGCCTCGCGGAGAGCCTTGTTGTCTGCTTCCAGTTGATCGAATGCCGCTGTCATCTGTTGCCTTTCTTTGAGGAGTCGCATTACGTCTGCGGCAAGCGTGCCGCTGGTGCCGGTGTACGCGCCGCTGAATCGCCGGGCGCGATACTCGGCCTCGCGTAGGTAATCTGCCGAGAGCGTCAAGCCTTCGCCTCGCAGAAGATCGGCAGCGCCTTCGTCACGCCGCGGTCGCGGTCAATCAAGACGAGCGACTGGGCTGCGGGCTGCCATTCCGCTCGGATGAAATTGGCAAAGGCGTTCCACCCGATGAGGCTGCCGTTGGAAACGTAGCGGCCGTAGTTCCAACTGAATTGGTGGTGATGCCCGAAGATGTCGAGGTCGGCCTTCTCCATCCGATTCCACTGGGCGATCGCCTTGTTAGCGCTGATCGACACGCCACCGATCCCGCCGTTGCTGCGGATAGCCTGCCCGTGGTGGAGCCGCACTTTGAAGCCGTCGAGGTTGAGCCAGTTGTGGTAGCCGACGCCGATCTGCCAGCCGACGTTCTTGTGGCGGTTGGCGGACTCCATCGTGCGATAGAGCGAGTATTCGTATGAGAATTCGTGGTCGGTCGCGATCCTTGGCTTCTGAGTCGACCGGCCGTGATTCCCGTTGCAGGTCGCCACGGTCACGCTCTTGAAGCGGTCGGCAACCATGTCGATGCAACCGCCGAGGAGCTCGCCGGCGAACCGGGTCGCAGCCAGCGGTGGCAGGAGGGCAACGTCCCGCGTATCGTCGTGGATGTCGCCGGAAATGAAATCGCCCAGGGCGGCGACGACCACATGATTGATCGGGGCGAGTTTCGACTCGTGCTCGAGCAGCAGGAGCGCCCGCCGCATCGTCTCGGCGACGCGGGCCTCGGCGACGTTGAGATCAAAGGCGTTGCGGCCCGCGACGGTGGCCGGATCGACCTCCTCCTCGACGTGCCAGTCAGAGAGGACGAGGATCGCCGTGACGGGCGAGCCCTTGGCCTTGGTCGTGCGGGCTGGCGGTCGCTTGCTCTTGATCCCGGCCAGGCCCGCGACGGTGTCTGCCCGCTCACGCTCGCGGTCGATCTGGGCGAGGGCGTGCTTGTAGCGGGTCTTGAGCGAGGCCACCTCGGCGCGCAGCCGGGCGAGCTCGGCATCGGTTTGCAGTTGCGACTCGGCACTGATGGCCGACTCAATTTCCGCTACGGCCTTGCGAGCCATTGAATCACCCCTTGCGGGCCAACGGTGGAAATGTTGTTGTCGTTCAAAAACTTTGCGATTGCCCTGGCGGCCGTGATCTTCTTTGAGCCAAACGCCCCGCCCTGATAGGCAGCCTTGATCTCTTTGATCGTGCTGAGGTGCTTGTTGTCGATTCGGTGCTCCCAACTGAGATGCTGCGGCGGCGGCAAGTTCGCGCAGATTTCAGCAATCACTCCCCTCGCCTTCGCCATGCCCTAGTCCTCCTGGTCGTGGTGGTCTTGGATCAGCAAACCAGAGGCGTCAAGAAACCCGCTCACGGTCTCCGCGAAATCGGCCACGGCGTCCTCCGAGAGGTCCGGCCAGCGGGCATGAATCATCTCGTGGAGGATCGTGTCGACGAGGTCGCCGACGGGCATCCCGCGGCGGAGCTTGATCGTGCGTGCGTTGTAATCGCAGAGGCCGTCCGCGTCGCGCAGGCGGCAATCCCAATGCACTTTCCAGCGGGCCTCGCCGATGTAGACGGTCTTGCGGCGTCTCACATTCCGCTCCATCGGGCGGCGAGATCGGCGGCAGCGTCGGCGATGAACCGCCGGTTGATGATGCTGGGAATCATCGTGCCGTCGGCTATCTCTGCTTTGCCACCACAGGCGTGCTGGAAGAGCAGTTCCCCGTCGAGCCCAAACTGGTGGATCGCCGGGGCCACCCAGCGGGGATTGCGGGCGGGCATCGCGAACCTCTTGCCGACCAGATGCCACGCGAGCAGGAACGTGTCTTTGTCGCCGTACACCCACTGGTAGACGTAGTCGCTCCATTCGTTGAGCAAGAGCGCGACATCGAGGGCGGCGAGGTGCTTGAAGCGGCTGACGAGGATCTGGCCGCTCTCGAATGGTCGCGCGGGCCTGGGCTCAAGGCCCACGTTGCGCCAAGCGGCTTCCGGCACCCACTCGGCACGGTCGCGGTGGGGCGGAAGGTCGGGCCAGAAGATCGCCCCCGTTGCCATGAAGTCGATCACATTGAACAGCGGCGTCGGATCGACGACGGGGCAGTTGTCGGCGTCCAAGAGCAAAACCTCGGCAAACGAGGAATGCCGCAGGGCGAATGCCTTGAGCTCCCAGCCGCTCTGGGGCAGCCGCAGGCCGTGGGCGGCACAGAAGGCATCGGCAGCCACCACGCGGACGCTAGGCCGCTCCTCGAGCAGGCCACGCATCTCTGGCGTCATCTCGGAATCGCCGAGCGTCCAGACCTCAATGGGCAACTGGCAGCCGAGGCCGCGCAGGCAGGTGATCAGGTGCCACGCCAGGCGGACGTAGAGGTCGCCGCCGGCGACGATTACCACGCCGCGCCACGCGGCAGCCACAGGCAGCGCGCGAGGCGGATTGGCGAGACGAGCGGCGAGGGCGTCGCGAAAGGCGTCCATGCCGCCTATCGTCGCCGGTTAGTCAACCGGCCCGGAGGGGGTCGGCGTTCCGATCCCCAACTTGTACCCGACCTCGTTGAGCCGCTCCTGCCGCTGATTGCAGCCGCAATCGTCCAGCCCGACCGCCTGGGCGACAGCCTGCGCGCGGTCCTTCGTGATGCCAACGCTAGCGAAGGCAGCGGCCACGAGGTCGCCGAGGCCGTTTTTGTTCTCTTGGTGCGTCACGATGCCCGGAATGAAATTGTCCAAGAGTTTTCAGGCCGCGTGACCGTCCCGCCGTTGGCAAGCGTTTCCTCTTCCTCGGTGGAGAACTGGATCGGGCCTATATAAAATGGAATTAGCTGGCATTGTTGTGAGTCGCCAAACACGTCCTCGAAAAATCCTGCAACAAAAATTGTCAGCCGATGCAAAAACGCAGTCTTGAGAGGGCGATGCACGCTCACGTTCCTAGCGGCATATAGGAACGCATGATAGTTGTCGTCTGCCCACACGTTTTGCTGGCAGTCGTATCCGCGATAGGTCGATGAAAACGACATACTTGTCGGCCAAAAAGGCGACGAGACTGGAATCTCTCGCGTGATCGTCCAGTTCAATATCTCATTCGTTGAGCAAATAACCGACGAGTGCTTTTGCGGCATCGACGGCGCGGCGCATGGCTCAACCAAGGCGGGTGGCGACGGGTAGATCGTCGTCGGAAGTCCGAAATAACTGTGCGCGCCGGTGATTCCGCTCCCGTTGAAGCGACTGGCTGGAACGTTGGGGATAAAAGACTTTCGCGTCTTGTCTGCCGTGAACTCGCCAGCAGACGAAGGCAGATACATTTCGCGAGAACTCGAAAGCGTGATGTCGCGATAGCCTCGCCCTGGACTGCTGCCTTCGGCTGCAATCGTGTCAGGTCGTCCGTTTACGTCAATTTCTACTTCTTCTGTGATGCTGGAAACGCCGCCGACCAGCATACTCTCTGGCTGGCAATCGATTGGCTCCATCACTCCACGCTGCGGCAAAACGGCCCACATTGATCGAGCAGCGAGCCGACACTGCTCTTCGTCGTCTTCGTTGTCGCCGTCTTGGTCGATCACGCGGACTTGCCCGCCAGCCGGATCAACCTTTGCGTACCAGACGCAGTTGCGGTGTCTTGTGTCGAACGAAACCAGCCATTCCGTCGGCGACCGTTGCGTTACAGTGATGTCAGATGGAGGAACCGTCGAAGGAACCGACCAGCCTGGCTCTCCCCACCGTTCCAGCGTAATGTGATTGCGAGTCAAACCCCTGACGGGCCTGTCGAATCTCACGACGAACTGCGTCACCGGATTCGCGTAAAGCAACGCGCGAGACGGGGTCGTGATTCGACCAAAGCGAAATTCACTAGTTGCCCTGTCGAGCCCAGTCACTGAAACGCCAACGTAGTCGTCGCCGATAAACGGCAATTCAATCTGTGCGTGCGCGCCGAACTTGCCGTCTGGCGGCACTGCGTGAACTGTCAGGCGGAGCTGTGGGTTGTGGCGGCATAGATTGCCGGCCCTGTCGTAGACTGACCCCTCTGCGGCCCACGAGTAAATGCCTTCGTCCGGCGGCATTGGGTCGAAATGCGCAAACGCCTCGCCACTGTAAGGATACGTGAGTCCGTAGACGCTTCTAAACGAGTCAGATGGCTCGGAGCAGGCAGCACCTCGCTGCTTGGGGAACGCCTGGAACGACTCCGACGCATCGCCCACATACATATCGTTTCGCTGCGCGATCACGACCAGCGGTGGCGTCTGGTCAACCACAAAACTGCCGAGTGCAAACGGCGGTTTTCCGCTGTCGTCGTTTGGCTCGAATTGCAGCAGGTAGACGCCTTCTTCGCTCGTGGCTTGTTGCAGGCCGGCGATTGGCGATGCAAAAAAACCATCATAAAAGAAATTTCCAAGTGGAGTAATGTTTGCGAACTGCGACACGAACACGCCGTCGCGAAACACTTTTAGCGTTCCTGTCACTCCGCCGAAACTTGCACCCATCCCACGAATACCAACGTCCGAAAAGCTGCCGACGGCGTGAACGCTGCGGCTTGGCGGCCAGATGGGGCCGACGTTTCCGATCTGATCCGCGCCTTCGACAAGCCAGGCCTCAAAGGTGTTATCTATGCCTAGCCCAAACTGCCTCCTGAACGTGTGCGCCGTTGCCAGCACAGTGTTCTTTGTTCCAATAACTGCATCTTCGTCAATGAGCGCAACCAGCCTCACTGCCGTCGTCGCCCAGCCCTTAGCAGAATGCTGCATAAGTCGCTCCGTCTCGCCCAGCGACAACCGAAAGCGTTGCACAAAATAGTCTGTCGTTTCCCTCAACACCTCCCAATCGTTTGACAAACCCGCACCAAGCCACTCTGCTGGGCGCGAATAAATATGGTTGCCTTCAATGCTCCAGTGCGCGTTCTGAAATAGCACTGACGTAAAGTAGAGCGCATATGGAACCCCGCCTTTGTTCCTCAGTAGTTCCGCTCCATGCAGATAAGGCAGCACGTCTATATTCAGCCGAGCAGAAATCTGCTCGTCGCATATCTTGGCTTCGACGTAATGCGATAGTTCACTGCCGGTCGGCGGGTATGCCGCCAGATAATTCGTTCCGACTGCATTAACACCGTTCCTCCCACTTAACGGCACGAGCGCGGCCTCTGCCTTCACGCCGCGAGCAGTCAGGTCAAACGTGATCTTCCCGCCCGCTGCGCGATTGGGTTGCGAGGGCGTGCTTTGCCAGGCCGGGAAACTGTTGGGCGCAGGTGGCGGCGGAGGCACGATCAGCTTCGTCGGCGACGGCCCCTTTTCGATATTCCGCATTTGCGCGTTGCTGATCCCATCCAAAAACTCACCGCAAAACAGGTTCTCCGTAATCTGACGAGTGCCAACCCAATAAAGATGCGTTGGCAGCACCTCAGGCGCAGGCACATGATTGCACCGCAGGATCGACAGATACGAGCACGGCGTGCAGCACGCGCAGACAGATACCGATTGCTTGCGAGGCATTTACATGATCCCGACGGCCCACTTAAGGGGGCCGGTCTGGCCCTCTTTCCAGAGAAGCTGGATCGGGCCGCAGGCGACAGAGTCCAGTTGACTCAAGTCGCCGTCTTTGGAGGTCGCGAAATTGTGGCCCGCCGAGTTAATTCGCACCTTGCAGGCGAACGCGCCGCCAACGGCAGCCCTTCCGATCTTGTCATTCGCGATTGGCTCCAACGCGATGGCGAGGTTTTCGTCGCCACGGCCCGGCATACTTCCGGTCAGGATGGGCTGCGCGACGAATTGCCTTGCCAGTCTGTCGGCGTAGCCTTGGCCGTCAAGCGTGCCGCCGCTGGGGTTGATCTCCACGCCGCTGATGCCGAGCACGCCGCACATGGGCACGTCCTGGCCGCTGTTGTTTTTGATGAGCACGACGTTGGGCGCGGGCGTCGCGCTTGTGAGCCCGGCCCCATCGGTTCCTGGCTGCGCCCCGAGCACGCGATCGGCGGCCTCCTGCGCGCGGTTCCACGCTCGAGCGGAAATCGCCGTCGAGAGCCGCTGACCCTTTTCAATGCGGCCGTCGGGGCGAGCCATTAGGCCACCCCGATGCCGAGGCCAGAGAAGCTGCCGTCTTGGTAGACCTTGCTGACGTAGACCGCCTTGGGCTGCTGCAAAAGCGAGTTGCTCTCGACCTTCGGCTCGTATCGCACCCAGAGGTAGTGCCAGCCCTTTTTCTGGATGCCGCCGATGGATCCGATCGTGATGCCGGTCTGGTTCTCAGAGGCCGAGAACTTGAACGACAGCGTCCACGGGCCGTCACCTTTCTCCTGGTCCCATTCTTGCGAACCGGATGCCCCAAGAAAGAGCACCTCGCCAGCTTCAAACCCGCGGAATGAAAAGTTATTCACCTTGCCCGTCAGTCTTGCCACGTTGCGAATGTAGTCGCTTGTGACGTAGGTGCTCGGCACGTCATACGTTTCCGTCCACGTCAGGGCCGGCACAACGACATCGACGCCTTGAACGCCGTTATCGTCCACGCCGATCGCGCCGCTCATGTTCGTCGCGGAGGACGGATAGCGATACTCGGCGTCGAGCGTGGTGCCAGAACCGACGGAATACGCCTGCGTCTTGTGCTGCGAGCCGCCGCTGGTGTCAAACGACCGCGAGCGACGCAGCGGATTCGGTTGGCTATCGTCATCCGCGCCGTTCTTCTCGTAGTTGATCGTGACCTGCCACGCGTCGTCCCCGAGGTAGGAGACGCTGTAGCTCTCGGCCATCAAAATGACGTTAGTGCCGGGGTATTGCCACGATCGGAGAGAGTTCGATATGCGGCTGTTCGCGTCGTCGTGGAGTTCCACGTCGTCCGTGGTGCCAAAGACCTTATACGACCGCGTCATCGACGAGGACGCCTTGCGACCCAGGCGGACGATCGTCGCCGAACGGGATTCGTTGTCTTCGACCCAGGTGAGGGGCATAACTGTTCCTTAGTCGGCGACCAAGCCTTCGCTGTCTTTCTTTAGCTCGTTATGTATTCCACGCAGTTCGTCAAGTTGTTTCTGCGCGAGCGATGAGCCGAAGCCCATGCCGCTGAGATTGGCGGAGAAGGTGCCGACAACCTCCGACTGGCTCTTCGCGGCTTCGCCACCTGCGGCCCCAGCACCGGCGGCGATCTTGTCGCTCGGCGAGGTGCCACCCATCGAACTGGTCGCCTTGCTGACCCGCTCCTGGGCGTCTTCCAGGGCGGTTTCCAGCGTCGCCATCTGGCCGCTCGTGAGACGGCCGTTGGACGAAAGGGCGTCGAATTCCTCATACATCCCGCGGAGGGCGTCGAGCGTCGTGGCCCCCTCGATGTCTTTCAGGAGCCGCGTGAATTGGTCGTTGCGGGCGCGGTTCTCACGCTTGCCGCGAGCCTTGCCGGCAAGGTTGCCCTCGGCCGCCTGCGTGTCGGCGCGACGCTGATCAGCCCGGCGACGGTTCTCGGCCTCACGGCCGTCGATCGTGGCCTGCGTGTTGGCATCGACGGCATCTTGGCGAGCCCACATCTCGTCTTTCTTCCGCTTGTTTTCCTTGGCTGCGGCGTCCATGCGGCCCTCGACGCCAGGCCGCTCGAGCTTCCGCTTGCGGGCGCGAGCCGCCATCTCGCTTTTGACCTTGTTGTTTTCCTCTTTGAGATCCATGCCCTTCTTGAAAAACGACTGAATGTAGTTCCACGACTTGCGGATTCCGGCTTCCAGCCTGTCCCAGGCCGCCATCACGCCGTTGATGACGTTGTCCATCGCCCCCTGGATCACCGCCCCGACGGTGTTGAACGCTCCTGCGATGCTCGTCCACGTCCAATCCCACGTCTTGTAGATTTCTGCCCCGAGGATCGTGAACGCATTTTGAAACATGGAAATCCACGGATCGACGTAGCCCATGATGGCTTCGACGCCGCGGAGCCACCCGGCCACCAGCCCAGCCCACAAGACATCCATCGCCCCGGAGAGGTCGCCGTCGGCGATCGCCGCGTAGATGCCGTTGAAGGTGGTGCTCGCGGTGGAGGCGAGATCGGAAAACACGACCGTCGCGTCGGCGGCCATTCCGCGGAACGCATTGCCCACCCCACCGGCAGCATCGGCCACGCCGTCGAGCACACCACCAAACGCGCCCCGCAATTGCGGACCAAGCATCACCGCCGCCGTAATGCCAGCCACAAGCAGGCCGATCGGGCTGAGAACCACGCCGACCACCGCGGCGATGCCACCAATGGCAGATGCGATTCCCGCAAAGCCTGCGCTTCCCGCGCTGATCGCCAAGCCAAGAGCAGTCAGTGCCCCGCCGATCGCCATCACCGCGACTGCCCCCTTGATCACGGCGTTCGCAAGACCTTGATTCTCGCGAATGAATTTCGACATTCCTGCGGTCATTTCGGACAGCACGGTCGCGACCTGCGTCATCGCTGGCGCAACAGAAGAGCCGATCTCAACGAACGCCATCCGCACCGCAGAGCTCAAGGCGTCAAAGGCGTCTCCGAGCGAGTCTGCCTTGGCCGCAGTTTCCGAATCCATTACTAGGCCAAGCCTTGCTGCCTGCCTGGCGAAATCATCCATCCCAGCGGATCCGCCTTCGAGCATCGGGATGATGGCGGTGCCTGCCTTGCCGAAGATCTTCATCGCCACGGCTGCGCGTGCGCCAGGATCTTCGATCGCCATCAGCCCGTCTGCGATCTTGGCCATCTGCTTGTCGGCAGGAAGCCCGATCAGGTCTTTCGCCGAAAGGCCGACTAGGTCAAGCGCCTCGCTGGCTTCCTTGCTGCCGTGACTCGCCCCGAAGATGGCTTTCTGCATCTTCTTGATCGCCGTCTCCAGCGATGCCATATCGGTGCCACTCTGCTCGGCCGCAAACTTCAACACCGACAGCGACTCAGCGGCGACGCCGGTTCGCTGGCTCATGTCGTAGAGATTGCTGCCGACGGTCGCGAAAGCGTGCGCCGACGCCATAATTGGGGCAGCGATGCCAGCGCCAAGGGCCGTCAGCTTCGCGCCGGCAGAAGCGACGTTCGCGCCGACCTTCCCGATGCTCTTATTAAGATCGCCGAGCGCCTTGAAGAGCTTCCGCGGGTCGGCCCCGATCTCGACGAATACCTGACCGCCGCGGACCTTACTCATGTCGTCACTTCGTGAAAGTTAGGGCCGAGGAGTTTCTTGATTTCTTCAGGCGTCGCCTGCCGCGGGGCCTTCTTCTTCGCGAACGGGTTGAGCTTGCTCGGGTCGGTGCTGGGGGAGTGCTTCGGCTTGTTAATGTTGGCCTGTTGGGCGAGAAGGTTGGCGGTATGCCACCAGTCCATCTCTAAGCGGCTGTTGCGGGCGATGACGAGATTTCGGAGCGTCCACTCGCCGGGATGGATTCCGAGGATGCCTGCGGCTTCGTAGATGGTGTGCCAGACTGTGCGACCAGCGTCTCCACCGTCGCCGCTTCCAGCCCCGCCTCCGCCCTGGCCATCAACTCGCCCGCCATTTCGTCCATCTTGGCGACGAGCAGACCGACCATCCTGCGGAGGCGCGTCGGGAAAAAATCGACGAGCTCGCTTTCGAGCGCCTTCACGCCCGCCTCCAACGCATCACCACGCAGCCCGTCGAGAAACTGCTCTTTCGTCAGTTTCTTGTCGTCGCACTGCTGCCGACAGATGGCGTAGAGGATTTCGCCGATCTTGCCGAAGTTGCTGCGGAGCACCTCGAGCGTCTGCTGGATGCTGCCAGCGTCGATGAGGTCAAACGGGATCTTCCGCGTCTGCCGCTGGATGCTGCCGTCTGGCTGCTCCACGTCATCCGTCACGTCGATCGTGACGAGCCCACGCACGCGATCCGCCGCGGCCACAGTAAGGGCCACCATCCACGGGCGGCCCTGGTCATCGCGAAACTCTTTCATGTTACCCCTTCTGTTACCGAAGCCCTGGTCGAGTCATCCGCGCCTCGACCTGAAAAGTTGCCACACCGTCGATCGGATCGCTCTCCGAAATGGCCGTTACCACCGCTGGAAACGACCACCCACCCGCGCCGCCGCTGATCTGTACCTGTGTGCCCTGCATCAACTGATCAAACGAGAGGTCGGTCGAGTCGTTGAACTCAAACGAGACTGACCCCTCCCAGCCCGTGCTGTAGACCTCGACGCTCCGCTCCCCAAAGGCCCCGATGTCGATCGTGCGGGCCGAGCCCGTGAACGTCACGTTGCGAGCGGAGCCGATGTTGCCGCCACAGGAGATCGTGCAGTCTTTGCCGAGCGTGATCGCCACGGGTTTACATCTCCCGCAGCGACACGGTGTAGGTCACCGCCCCGTCGATGCTGATGTTTTCCGAGACGCTCATGACCTCGAACTGGCCGGGCGTGTTGTTCTCGAGCGACGTAACCAACCCAGTGGCGTCGTGGCACTCGATCTCCCACATCTTCGTCTTGAAACCAGCCTTGTAGGCGCGGTAGCCAGCCTTGCCAGTCGCGCCGCCTTCGTTGCTGCGGTTGGTGACATCGACGACCTCACACTCCTCGGTGTAGGTCGCGTTGATGATGTCGCTGCCCTTCGGAGGGGCTGCGCCGTCTTTGCCAAGTGCGATGCTCATGTGTGTGGTTTCCTGTGATTAGGTCGTTAGTGCTCTGGAGGCAGAGACGGTGTAGGTCTGGATACCGTCGATAGGGTCAGCCTTGGCGACGCTCGTGACGATGTAGGCCACGTCGCCGGTCTCGGTGCCGCCGAGCGTGAAAATGTCGCCAGCCTCGACGCCAGGGTCGTCGACACACTCAACCTCGACGGTCTGCTCGACGAGGGCCTTGCGGAACTTGCGGCTCGTGTCGCCGAACTTCGTAACGTCGATCTCAGCGGCGGAATTGTTGACGGTGACACTGCGGGCGTTTGCGATGCCCGTGATCGTCACGTCTTTTCCGAGGGTGACTGCCATTGCGGCCTCCGGTGTGCGGGGTATGCGTCAAACGTAAGACGCCCGCAGGAAGCCCCGGAGGGGGTGTGGATAGGCTCACGGGCCGGAGATTTTGTTGCCCCACTCGGCGGCGAGGCGGTCACGCTTGGCGGCGAGGCCCTTGGCCATGAAGCGGGCTGGGGGCACGCGGCCGGAACTCTTGGCGAGATCCACCGTCGGGCGGCGACGGGTATGCACTGGGTCGATCCAGATGCCGACGTAGGCCCGACCACGCCTTGCAAACCGGCCCCGCTTGTCGCGCCGCGGACCGCCGCCGCCCAGCATGGCCGCTGGTGGCTGGTGCTTTTCGAGCAAGGCGTTTTTGTTTTTGCCACGCTGCGGATAGCGACCGATCAGCCGCAGCACACGCTGCCCGGAGCCGCCGAACTCTTGGAGCTTGTTCAGCCAGACGGCCTCGTTCGTGGGGCCGATTGCCACCGAGTCGCGTCGCCGATCGACCTCGAAGTTGATGAGCGTCCGCAGGAAGCCGGTGCGAGTGGCACCGCGTCCGCGTGGGTTTTTCCAACTGGTGATCTTCCCGGCGATCGGCGGGCGAAAGTCCATCGCCAGGACCGGGCGGCCGTCCTTCGTGCCGACCTTCGACCATTGCGGCTTGCTCTTCACGTTGCGGTGGCTGAACTGCTTTCGCGCTGACCGCTGGACGATCACGCCAGCCCCGTGGAGGGCTTTTTGCGTACCCTCCTTCGTCCGCTTCTTGATGTGGCGGACGTTGATCTTGCCCTTGACCTTCGCCCGCACTTGCATGGTCGCCCCCTAGCGGTGGACGCGATAGGTCGCCGTGATGACCGCCCGCCAGACGTTCCGCTCGGCGAGCGCGTCGTCGGGGTTCATGTCGATCTCCACCGTCATCGGGCTGGTGACGCCCGCGGGCCACTCCACCCCACCCCACGAATGCTGGCGGATCATGTCGAGCAGTTCCTCCGCCATGTCGAGCATCGCGTCGGCGTCGGCCTCGGTCGGGGCATGGCGACCGAGAAACACGTTGATCCCGTAGTCGTACTGGAAGCTGTCACGGCTGACGCGAACGGCCTCGGCGGCAGACGGCGTGATCGCGATCACCGGATCGGCCATCGCGTCGATGTCGTAGGTCGGCCAGTTCTTCCGCTCGACGAGCGGCTGCACGTTGACGCTCGAAAACGTCTCGGCGGCCAGGCTCGTCGCCAGCGCGTCGGCAATGTCTTTCAAAACGCTCATGCCGCCTCCACGCCCTCTTTCATGATCCGCTCCATCGCCTCGACATTCCTCGCCAGACGCGGGTCATCCGGCAATCGTGCCAGAGCTTCCCTTGCCGCGATAAGGGCTTCTGGCCGCTTGCCAAGCTCCCAGAGGGCCACGGCGAGCAGGTCATAGGCTTTCGTCTTGGCCTTGGGATCGTTCGCGTGGGTCATCGGCCACGGGGCATCGATCGCCTGCTGCGCGAAGCCCGCCACGCTGCGCCAGTCCTTCCGGTGATAGTTCACCAGGGCGAGCTCCACCCAGGCATCCGGCTCGCCGATCGCCGCCTTGGCAGAGTCGTGGAGATGCTGCTCCACGCCCGTCCGCCGGAAGAGCACGCGATGAGCGTAGGCCCGCTCAGTCGGTGCCCCGCCCTCCATCGCCAGATACTTCTCGAAGGCCGCGACCGTGTCTTCGTGGCCGGCGTAGTCCATCTCGCGGGCGAGATACCACTGGGCACGGGCGTCGTGCGGGCTCTCCCGCGTCGCCACCTCGAGCAGGAAGAGATCGGTCTTGTGCTTCTTTCCGGCGTCGCGGTGGTGGTGGATTTCCAGCCCCTCGCAGAATTCCTGCCGCTTGTCGCCAGCCCAGCAAATCAGCCCCTCGTGGGTCGCCTGTGCCCAGCGGAACCCGTGTCGGGCGTGGACGCGGTCGCAGTGGAATTCCAGCCCCGGCGAGCCGTCTGGCTTCCAGCCCCAGATGTAGCGGTATCGGAGGCTGTTGACCTCGCCCGTCCAGGCCCGCTCGATCGCCTCTCGCCAGCCGGGTTGCAGCCGCTCGTCGAGGTCGAGCCGAATGCAGACATCCACGTCGGGGGGCACATGGTTGAGGCTCAAGTTGTGGGCGTCGTCCCACCGCCACGGCACGACATACCCGTTGCAGACCGTAACACCGCGTTGCACGAGGGCCTCGACGGTGCCGTCGGTCGAGCCCGTGTCGGTCACGATCCGCAGGTCGGCCCCTTCGCACGAGTCGGCCCATTCGGCCGCGTGCTTCACCTCGTTTTTCGCGAGCGCGTAGACGGCGATCTTCATGTGATGACCGCAGACTCGCGGAGCCCGTCGTGGTGCCAGTCCACCCGGCGGCGTCGTTCGCTCGCAAACTGCACGACCGCCCGCTTCACATCCGGGTTGCAGCAATCGTCCGCGAGGATCGTCTTGCAGCCCGAGACGAGCCGCAGGTCGCGGAGGGCACCGTCAAACGAATGGTCGCCGTCCACATGCGCGAAATCCGCCTTCGGTAGGCTGCGGACGTGCTTCGTGTCGGCCACGATCAGGTCGGCGTCGATCGCCCATCGCTCGACCACGCTCTGCCAGTGGAGCAGACAGTCGATGCTGTCTGCATCCATCGCCCCATCCACACAGAGATAGCGGGCGTCTGGCGACGCCGTCGCAAACGACACGAGCGAATACCCGCAGCGGGTGCCGATCTCGATCACCCGCTTGGGGCGAACGTCCGCGCAGACGCTCGCCTTGTGGTAGTAGTGATTCTCGACTTGCTGGTTCAGTTCAAACCAGTCATGGGGCCGCCAGGCGTCGGCGAGGGCCTTCGCCACCTTAGATCGAAACGGGCTCACGCAGCATCCTCCTTACGTCGTCCGCGGCCAGACCCACAATCCACGCCTCGGCATCTCGCACGCCGAAACTCACCGCCACCATCCTGCCAACCAGTGCCAGCCCGGCGGCAAACTCGATCGCCCGCGTCTCGCGGAACGCAAACGCTGCCGACAGTCGCTTCAGGGCGAGGGCCTGGTCGAACCACACAAACCGATGCTCGTAGCACCGCTGGCCGTTTTCGAGGATCGCCACCTCGTGAATCACGCCGAGGTAGCCGTTGTCGAACGCCACAAGCTGCCCGCCACCGCGGAACTCTTTGGCGATGTGCGGAGCCGGGCCGTGCTGCAAGAGCGAATACGCCCCGCGGAGCGTCGAGTCGTCGGCCACGCGCACGACGTGCCCGTTGTGGGAGCAAGCGTAGAGCCAGCCACCGGCGAGCGGCCCGCCTTCGATCGGCATCCAGTTTTTTTCGTGATCGGCTGCCGAGAGCCCGTCGAGGACGCGAAGCCCGCTGGCTTCGCCCGTGTCGAGGTCGAGATCCGCGACGCCGATCCTGGCCCGCCCGTCGAACGGGGCCGCGTTCCTCACGGTGGCTGAAATGCCTATACCGGATTTGGTATGCCGCAGGCGACAGTCTTCAAGGCCGGTGACGGGGTAGTCGGTCGTCTCGTAGGTTGGCCCGCGGATCGCCCGGCAGGATTCGACGCAGAGGCTTCCGCGGTCGAACCGGACGAGGAGGTTTTCGGTGCGGATCGTGCTGCCGTCGGCCTCGGGCATCGTGTAGACGCCGTCGATGATGCGGTAGTTGCTCGAGCGGACGACGCCGTATAGCTCGCCCTGGTGCTCGAGCAGGGTCGGATTGAAGAGCGACCACCCTTCATGGGCCGGCTCCACGTCGATCCGCTGGTGGCGGACGCTGGCGAGCTCGTCGAGCGTGGGCGTGTACCAGGTCCGGTTGGTCCGCACCATGTGCTCGATCTCTTCCGTGAGGTCGGGCCGGGCGAGGAGCCGCTCGCACGCCCGGCGGCCGGCGTCGAGCTCGCCCGCGTAATACGCGTGGACGCAGAGGGCGAGGTCGTGCTCGTGGCCGGTCATGGCGGCCAAGTGTGCCGACCGCGGCGGGCGAGCCGCAGGGGGTCAGTCAGCGGCTGTTCATCGCCGCTGTAGCGCACTTCACGCCACGAACAGCGGCATCTTCGCTTTCGACTTGGCGATCCGCTGTTCTGCCAGTTCGATGTATTCAGGATTCAGTTCGCAGCCGATCCCGCTGCGGCCAAGCTCTGCGGCGACGGCCAGCGTCGTTCCGCTGCCAGCGAACGGGTCCAGCACCGTGCCGGGCGTGGTGCCAGAGGCGGCGCAGTCGCAGGCAGGAGACCAGCCGAGGGTCTGAACTGACACGACCGGCCCCATGCGAATGTCTGGCGTGCTGTTCGTGTCGCTGGCGGCGAGGTCTTGCTTGCCTTCGATGGCGTTGCCGCTGCGGCCCGACCCAGACTCAAACCGCTTCTGCTTGGCGGTGATCCGCTCGTAGCCAGCCCCGCACACGGGGCAGCATTGCTCGGGGCAGCCCGCCAAGATGCACGGCTCCACCAGATCGGGCGGCATCACCGCGAAGTGAGCGCCGCTGTATGGCTTCGTCGTGATCGTCCAGACGGAGCGGCGATTGCGAGTGCCATCGCACTGATATGTGCCGCGATGGTTGCCGTCAGAACGAACGTCCCCTTTGTCTTGCGGCCCAAAGTTCCTTTGAGCCTTGCCTATAACGCTTGCCTCGCTAACCGCCTCCGCGTCATAGAAATACCGCTCGCTCTTGGTCAACAAGAAAACGTATTCATGGGCCTTCGTGCAGCGATCCCGCACGCTCTCGGGCATCGGGTTGGGCTTGTGCCAGATGATGTCCTGCCGCAGCCACCAGCCGTCAGCCTGCAAGGCGAACGCGACACGCCACGGGATGCCTACGAGGTCTTTGGGCTTGAGGCCGTGCTGTAGTCGCTGAGTCGCTCTCGTCACGATGCTCTTGCCGATAACGATGCCATTGCTATCCCGCTTGGCATTTAGGGTGCTTGATGCCTTGCCGCCGCCACCCTTCATGTCTGCCGCGTAGCTGTCGCCCAGGTTCACCCAGCAAGTCCCATCCTCCCGCAGCACCCGCCGCACCTCGCGGAACACTTCCACCATGCGGGCGACGTAGGCTTCCGGCGTGGACTCCAGGCCGATCTGCCCGTCGTGGCCGTAGTCACGCAAGCCCCAGTAGGGCGGGCTCGTCACGCAGCAGTGAACGCTAGCGTCGGGGAGCGTCCGCAGCCCTTCGATGCAGTCGCCTTGAATGAGGCGGTGAGTTGCCATTCCGCCAACGTATGCGGACTGTCAACTGGGTCAATGCTTATTCAGATCGGCGCGGCCGCACTTTCGCTCAAGAGCGCACTCGGCGTCTTATCACGCACAGTTTCTCGTTTCGCGGCCGTGCGGAGTCGATTCGACCGCCAGACGGCGCGTTATCCGGTTCAAGATAAACACTGGTTCGCTGGCTACTTGGCGTCCGCTGGCGGGGCCGGGAGCGGCATCCAGTGGGTGACTCGCTTCAGTATCCTCCCGCCACGCCTCTCAAAGCCTTGGCAGGCGTGCCACCATCCGCTTCGCCACCACTCGGCGTTGCACCGCCTGCCGTCTGCAAACGCAAGCACCTCAACGCTTTCTTCCGGTAACCGCTCGTCAACAGGAATCCAGCATGGCTGGGTGGCGTAAAGCGGCACCAACGCCCACCCGTATTCTCGGCAAGCCTCCTCCGCCTGCTCGCGGAGAGCGGAAACGTAGATCGATTCGCTGCCATCAGCAGCGACTGCGGCGTAGGCGATGGGTTCGTTTGTCATGTTTTCTCGCAAAAAAACTTGGTGTAGTTCGCAACAGAACCAGCGGATGCAGCGGACGGCGGAGCCGCCGCTGATCCTGCGTGTTCTATTGCTCTACCGATGCCTTACGAAGGTCAGCGGTGCCGGATGGTTTTTCCATACCTGCAACTTGGTTTCCTTGCCGTCCTCGCCAATCGTCGGTACAAACGACTTGCCATCCCTGACGAGATGCACAGCCTCACCTGTCTCGGTGTCGCACCAGACGGCGTACTCCAAGAGTTTTCCGTTGGCGTCAAACACATCGCACTGGCAATCATCCGGCACCTTTAAGATCACGCTTCGTACTCCTGTGTTCGCAACAGAACCAGCGGATGCAGCGGACGGCTGCGCCGCCGCTGATCCTGCGTGTTATGCGTCCAAGATTACGCGCCGCGTCCAGTTTTGAAATGCCCTGCGCGACCGTCCCTTCGCTCTATAGCGCAATTTCGCTTTTTACCCACGACCAAGACCGGCCGCTCAGGATTGCGTAGACAGTGCAAGAGGCGATGCAAAACGAGTTTGCTATGGCATCGACAGTCATGCCGTTAGCGCTCATTGTATGGATTTCTCTTACGTCCTTTTCCGACAATGTGGACCGGCCCGACCGGCCCTTCTTGACCATATCCAGTGAGTTTTCTTTTTGCGTTCCGAGCCGCAGGTGGTCCGGGTTTACGCATCGCCTGTTGTCGCATGTGTGCATGACGACTTGGCCTTCAGGGATAGGGCCGTGATGGTGCTCGTACATAACCCGATGGCAAGACACTGGCTTGCCTTCTTCGCCTCTACGCAGCCGTGCATAGCCATTGAAGCTGCATCCGCCTTGCCAGACCCAGCATCCGGTCTGCTCGTCAACCGCAACGCGAGCCATGACCTTTTCGTGGACCGGAAGGCCGTGCGTCCGTATGCGTAGGCTAGGGTTCAACGCTTTGTAGCGTTGGCGCAACTCACGATCCCGTTTTTGCGGGCTCCCTCGCTCGCCGACGATGCGACGGAGACGCTGGATTTCTGCGGCGGCTTCACCGCAGTGAATGTCGCCAGCGTCGGCCCGCAACTTCAGAATGTGAACGATGTCCTCTTCGTCCATGCCCCGAATGTACGGAGCGTGTCCAGTTCTGAAATGCCCCAAATCGCGCTAGGTTTTCGCAAGACGGTCAGATGTCCAACATTTCCGGCGGGATCATCTGGCGAATCTCTTCCGCCAACTGTCCAGTTTCGCTTGACGGTTCGCCGTGTTTCAGCAGACTCCGCAGCCGCTGGTCGATCTCCCAGAGGGCGAGGAAAGCCTTCCGCCCGTTGATCGCGGCGTCGAACTCGCCCTGCTCTTCTGGCAGCGTGTAACGGAGTGTAACGACTGGCATGTGAGTTGTTACCAATCCTAATAGGTTGTGTCATGTTTTTTGGCAGAAAAACTGGCCGGTTCTCCTTCCAAAATCATACGCAAAACATCGCACTTTTGAGCATTTTCCGTATACGATCTGGCCGCTTCATTGGCCGGATGTACCGGCTGTAGGGTCACTCTAAAGACACTTCTAAAGACGTTCTAAAGACAGGTGTCTTTACGGAAGCCTATTGTTTTCCAATGTTTCTGTCACTCGGCGTCGTTAGCGTAAAAACTTTTACGTTGCGCTACACGAACTCCGGGCAGATTCACTTCGAATCGCGGCGGCCATCGCCGCTTGAATCTGCGGCGGAATGGTCACGGCAGTTACTCGCAGCGTCGCGCCCGGTCTAGACACGGTTCGAACAACGACCTGTTG
>Ga0315904_10001898_pt1 | contig 32950 bp, 23 predicted proteins | sample LakEriMetagenome_6_FD_203529 | JGI IMG/M metagenome (GOLD analysis project Ga0315904, IMG submission 203529) | Freshwater fungal communities from buoy surface, Lake Erie, Ohio, United States - Buoy 12 MA120 | ecosystem: Environmental > Aquatic > Freshwater > Lake | place: USA: Lake Erie, Ohio...
CCTCCGAGGAATTGGCCATGGGCTTTTCGCAAAAAACATGCTTGCCAGCCCGGGCCGCGCGGATGGTGAACTCGGCATGCATGCTGTTCGGAAGTGCGATGTAGACGATATCGATCGAATCGTCTCCCACGATTTTGTCAAAGCGATCGTAGTCGTAGATGTGGCGGGGATCGATTTGGTAGCGATCCGACCAGATTCGCTCCTTCTCAGGAGTCCCGGTAACGATGGCTGCCAGCCGGCAATGCTTCGTCTTTTGCAACGCCGGGGCGACTTGGTTGGTGCCGAGGCTCCCCAACCCCACGAGGGCGACTCCCAGTTTTCGGTCTTCGGTGGCATGAGCCGCGGAATGAAAACCGCCCTGCGTCATCCCCGCAGCCACCGCCGCCGAGACACCGGCCAAAAATTCGCGTCGTGATGTGCTCATTCGTTACTCTCTCGATCGAAGGGACTCATAGATGTCAGTGTACTGGAAAACCGCGCGTCGTCATGCGGATCAGGTCAGTGGGTTGTTGTTTTGCGAAGGGGTCGTCGATGGCTCGGGCGTTGCGGGCGAGTTGGGAGATTTTTCCTCGCTCGGCGCGGATGGCTTGCCGTGCGGCGCGGCCTTGGGGGCATTGAGCAGCACGGTCACTGCGCCGAGGATGCCCAGTAGCAGCGAACCGCCGAACATGGCATTCAAACTTTCAAACTTCCCTTTTTCAACAATGCTGGTCAGCGTATTGATCACCGGCGCAAATCCAAAGACCAAAGGCATCACGAAAATCGGTTTGCCCCCGTACGTGAAGGCGAGAATGATCCCCAAGGCTCCCATCGCACCGCAGGTTCCGGCGAGAACGGACCACATCATTCCCGATACGCTGTAACTGCTGCTGGAGTGCATCGACATCGATTCGATCAGCACCACCGGGACCATGACCGCGATGACAAAGTACGCGATGCCTACACAGCAAAAGGGACGCAATCGAGACCCACCCATCTTCGCTTGGCCGATATGCAGGAACGGACCATACGCCCCCCAGCACACAACCGCCATCGCGATCGACAATCCGATCGCCAGCCAATTGGTGGTTCCCGTCTTGCTCCGATCTGCCTGATCAGTCCGATCAGTCGGATCAGTCCGATCAGTCGGATCTGCCTGATCGGTCGCATCGGTCGGATCGGACGGAACTTGAACGCCGGCTTTCGCATGCGCCGTCGCTTGCGGTTTGTTGACGAATACGCCGATCATTCCCACCGCCACCATCGCCATGCCGACGAGGAACAGCGGTTTGATCTGTCGGAACGATCTATTCAAATACGATGTCAGGAGCGTGTTGACCACCGGCGCTCCGCCAAAGACAATCGGCATGACAAAAATGGGTTGTGCTTTGAAGGCGAGCGCCATGGACACCCCGAGTGCCCCCAACGCTCCGACCGCGCCGGCGAACAAGGACATGATGGTGCCACTGACAGACCAGTAACCCGTTTCTCGTTTGCGATTCAGGAGTGCCACAGGGACCAGCACCGCGATCAGAAAATAAGCCAGTCCCACGCCGACGAAGGCTCGGAGAGAAACTCCCAAATCTCCTTGAAATGTTTTTTCCTTGAGGTCCATCAGGCGAGTGCCTTGGTGGAGCACGATACCGTAGATCCCCCAAAAGAAGGCGGTCATCGCGGTAAAAGCCAGGACCATCGGAAGTTTCAACATACCAAGTCAGTCGTTCGTAGGAGTCGTAAAGGGAAATGAACGCGTGTCGAATTCCCGCGTCAGCGCACGGTTAGCATCCGTTCCAAGGCGACGAGCGACCATCGAGCGACATCCTCCTTGACGAGGATGCGGTTGACGATCGTGCCGTTGAGAATGTTTTCGAGGCTCCAGCACAGGTGGGCCAAGTCGATGCGGTACATGGTCGCGCACATGCAGACCAGGGGGGACAGGAAGTGAATCTCTTGTTCGGGATGCTCCTTCTTCAATCGATTCACCAAATGAAGTTCAGTCCCGATCGCCCACTTGGTTCCGGCCGGAGCATTGCGAACCGTCTCGATGATTCGGCTCGTGGAACCGGAGATGTCGGCGATGTCGTTGACCTCCTGCGGGCATTCGGGGTGGACCAGGATCTTGATACCAGGAATCTTCTCCCGAAACTGATGGACGTGGACGGCTTGGAACATTTGGTGCACCGAGCAGTGTCCCTTCCAGAGGATGACCCGCGAGCCCTCGATGGCTGGGCTGGTATTGCCGCCGAGTTCGTCTTCGTGCGGGTTCCAAACGGGCATCTGATCGTTGGTGATCCCCATTTTGAGCGCTGTGTTGCGACCCAGATGCTGATCCGGAAAGAAAAAGACTCGCTTGCGTTGCCGAAAGGACCATTCCAACACCGCTTTGGCATTGCTGCTGGTGCAGACGATCCCACCGTGTTTGCCGCAGAATGCTTTCAAGCTCGCGGCGCTGTTGATGTAGGTGACCGGAGTCAGGTCCCCCGTGTCGATGACTTCGCCGAGTTGCTCCCACGCCGACTCGACTTGGCGAATCGCGGCCATGTCAGCCATCGAACAACCCGCTGCCATATCGGGCAGTACGACGGTGACCCGTTGTCCGTTGCGCGCCTCAAGTTTCTCGGGGCGGTTGGCGAGAATGTCCGCCGTCTCGGCCATGAAGTGGACGCCGCAAAAGACGATGTACCTGCAGTCGCTGCTGTCGGCGGCCAATCGGCTCAATTGGTACGAGTCGCCGGTCAAGTCCGCATGCGCGATGACCTCATCCTGCTGGTAGTGATGACCGAGAATGAGCAAGCTCGAGCCCAGTTTCCGCTTTGCCTCAGCGATCCGTTCGCGCAGAGTCTCATTTCCCAGTTCCCGGTAGGGGGCGAAGGGGAGGGAGGAATCCAAGGTGACTACGCTCATGCGTCTACTCGCAAAGGGAGATGCGAAAATCGAATGCTTTGCAGATTTTCATTATCGCGAAAGGCTCCAAGCACGCAACGTGCAGTTTTCTGACCTCCGAGCGAGCGAAAGGGGCGATTCCCGAGAAATCGGGATTATTTCTCAAGATCGCCGGGACTTCCGGACGACGCACTGACGAAGAAGCCACGCTATTCTGTCGCGGAATACCCGATGTCCATTTCCGATCGCTTCGAAACCGATGATCCCTCTCGAACGGACTTTTGGAAGAGTCTGCTCCGGATCCAATCCGATGTGGCGGTCGTTCTCGCCCAGCAGTCGTTGTCCGTCGACAGCATCTTGCACTTCGTCCCAGGGATCATGATCCAGTTCGAAAAGCCCTGCGATTCTCCATTGACGCTCGAAGTCCGGGGGCAGAAGGTCGCCGAAGGAGAAGTCGTCAAGGTGGGGGACAAGTTCGGGATTCGAATCACCGAAGTCTGCGAACATGCCGAAATGTGGGTGCCGCTGGTTTCCAAAAACCCCGGTGACTCGAAAACCGCAAACGACTGACGGCCTGTTTGCCCACGCGGGAATCGATCTACAATTCAAGATCCATCCCGCCTCCAAATCGCCGTCGCTATGACATCCGAGAAACCGCACCCGCCCACAGCGTCGCCCATGACCTCGATCGAGATGGTCAACATCGCAGCCTATCGGTTTTCTCCGATCGCAAACGACGAGCTGCGACCGCGGCGCGAGCGACTGCGAACGCTCTGCAAGAGCGTGGATCTGAAGGGAACCATCCTGCTGAGCCCGGAAGGGATCAATCTATTTCTGGCGGGCCCCCGAACCGCAGTCGATGCCGTTCTGACTGAAATCCGATCCATTCCAGGCATGGAGAGTCTGCCAGTCAAGGAAAGCATGACCGACTACCAGCCGTTCCATCGCATGCTGGTAAAAATCAAACGCGAGATCGTCCCAGTGGGGTGCCGAGACATCGAACCCGTTCCCAATGCCACCCCCAAATTGTCTCCCAAGGAACTCAAGGCGTGGCTCGACGAGCGCCGCGATGTCGCTCTTCTGGACACACGCAACGACTACGAAGTCGAGTTGGGAACGTTTCGCGGCGCGATCGATTTGGACCTCAAGACATTCCGCGAGTTCCCCGACGCGGCAGCCCATCTTCCCGACGAGATCAAAAAGAAACCGGTCGTGATGTTCTGCACCGGAGGCATTCGCTGCGAAAAGATCGGGCCCTACATGCAAGGGCTGGGCTTCGAGCAGATTTACCAGCTCGATGGAGGAATCCTCAAGTACTTCGAGGAATGCAACCAATCCCATTACGAAGGGGACTGCTTCGTTTTCGACCAACGCGTGGCGCTCGACCCGGCCTTGGCCCCGACCGACACGCGCGAATGCTTTGTGTGCAAACATCCGCTTGTTCCCGACGATTATCGCTCCCCCAAGTATCGCGAGGGGATCTCCTGCCCGTACTGTTTTGTCCCTCCCGAGATCCAGCGAACGCAGCGGCTGAAATCCCGCCAGCAAACCATCGCCCGCATCGCAGCGGAACAACGCGGCTGCGTCCCCTATACCAATCGCCGCTGGATCTCGATTCCGCAGCGATGCGCGGGGCAATCGCTCGTCGAGGCCCTGAGTTCGATTTACCCCGGACTTGCGCGCGAGCAATGGATCGAGGCGATCGAAAACGGCGAGATCACCGCTCCCGCCACCCGCGAGAAAGTCTGGCAGACCGTTCCGGTCCAAGCCGACCGCAAGGTACGGGAAGGAGAGCGTTTCTTGCACAGTATCGATAACTACACAGAACCACCGATCGATCCCAACATCGAGCTGGTGCATGAAGACGAAGCGATTGTTGTCATCAACAAAAGTGCACCACTGCCGCTGCATCCCTCGGGCCGCTACCAAAAGAACTCGCTCGAAGAGATCCTGCTGGCCGCCTACCATCCGGAGAAACTACGCCCCGCGCATCGGATCGACGCGATGACCACCGGGTTGGTGGTATTCACACGCAAGTACCAGTATGCATCGCGGCTCCAGTCGCAGTTCGCTCAAGGGAATGTCCAAAAAACCTACGAGGCTTGGGTCGAGGGATCTCCGAGTTGGGAGCAAACCTCATGCAATCGATCGATCGCCTCGGAACCGCTCCCAAACGGGGGGCGCCGACTGGACGAGTGCGGGCAACACGCCAGCACGGAATTTCGCGTCGTTCGCAGGCAAGAGAATCGCGCATTGATCGAAGCAGTGCCGTTGACCGGTCGAACGCACCAGATTCGGATCCATCTGGCGGCGCTCGGACATCCCATCGTGGGCGATCCTTTGTACCTCGCCGGGGGAGACGCTCGCGAAACTTCCGACCACGATCCGATGCAACCGATGTACTTGCATGCTTCCAAGCTGGCATTCATTCATCCTCTCACCGGACAACCGATCGCGTTTGCGTGTCGGTTGTCCCGTTGCGATCCTTAGCCATCATCAGTACCCTTGGGAGCCCGTGGACCAGAATGTCTGGCGACGCGTCTCTCGTTCTTTTCTCCCTTTCCAGGAAACGCACCTATGGCTTTGTCATCCCAAGAGCTCCGTGAATTATGCACTCCCAAGGAGTGGGCACTCATCCTCGCCAGTCAACCCGGCGCGATCGAAAAGCTGTCCGCCACCGCTTTGAAGAACCATGCCTCCAACGCGAGGAAATTGGTTTCGAAATGGCAGGATCTGTCCCGATCCCAGGCTCGCGTGGAGAGCCGCAAGAGCGGATCCCCCAACCCCGAATCGCGCAGCCATGAAAAGCATGAGGCGTTCCGCACTGCGCTGACGGCGTTTCAAGCCAGGCTGGCCTCCGTCCCGGCTGGCGCCCCCGCTTCGAAAACGCAACGCAAACCACCAGCCAAAGTCCGAAGCATCGAGGCGAGGTCCCAACGACGCGCGACCCGCAAGACCTTGGGGAGCGCCAAGCAATCGCTCAACCGCGCTGCCAAAGCCGCTGCTCCCAAGGCCGATCCGGTCGCGGTAGCAGCAGCCGCCAAGGCGCCGGTCGCGAAGACGGCCACCAAGAAAGCCAGCACCAAAAAAACAGCAGCGAAAAAACCAGCCGCCAAGAATGCGTCCGCGAAAGTCGCCGCCCAGCGCAAAAAGCGAGCCGCAGCCCTGGCATCAGCAACACCTGCGGCTTCTCAAATCAAGCCGTCCCGACCCGCCAAGGCTCCCAAAACCATCGCGGCCAAGGGATCGCCTGCGGCCAAAGCCAGCTTGGATGGCAAAGTCAAGGCGACCCGAACGGCCATCGCCGTCCGGACCAATAAGATCGCGGGTCATGTATCCGGCAAGGGAAAACGGGTTCAAGGCAAACGAGACGCGCGCGGGCGATAACGCCTCGCGCGATCCTGTTCCTCGTCGCTATTCCTTGTCCGCCGTCACCCCCGGCCAATCGTCGGTGCGGAACGGAGTCAACGGCAAACCGGCCCGGCTGTACATGTTGCAGACCGGGTTGTCGGCCCAAGCGTAACGCACAGAAACTGGCTTGGCCACCTTCGAACTCGAGACTCGGATCTTGCCACCATCGAGGATCTTGGCTTCGGCGACATGAAACACCTTGTCCTCGCCGGCGATCGTAAACCCGATCGGCTCATTGACATCGAATGGTCGCCAACCGTTGGGGATGTGATTGAACGTCAGGATGATCCCATCCCCATCTGCCTGCATCGATGCGTAGCGCGGGCTCTGGAACTCGATCGGGATGTTGTACTGCTTGGCGAGCGCCCAACGAGCCAACCTGCGACCGACATCGACTTTGTTCATCGGGTGAATGTCCTTTCCTTCGCCGATATCGATGATTACCGCCTGCCCGGTGTTGGCGAGTCGATCCATGGTCATGGTCTGCGCTTCGCGAAGCTCCGCCCAATCGCTCTCGCCCGGCTCGGTCTTCTCCGCTCGGAAATCCGCGAGTTGAACCCAGTAGAACGGGAAATCACCTTGACCCCATTCGGTGCGCCAATTCTGGATCATCAGCGGAAATAGGTCGCGGTATTGATACGCGCGACCAGCATTCGATTCCCCTTGATACCAAATCGCGCCGCGGATTCCGTATCCCAAATGCGATTTGAGGACTCCGTTGTAGATATTCGCAGGTCGCTGGTTGCCCCGCATGGTGTTGGTCAAGTTCTTGAACTCCTTCTCCTCCTCCTCGCTCCGTCCGGTCTTTGCGCTCAGTTCCTGGTATCGAGCTTCATTGGCCTTCCATCGATCCATCAGAGTCTGAAAACGGGTATTGCTGGTCATCACATTTTGGTTGATCCAGGCTTCGCAGGCCGATCCTCCCCATGCATTGTTGATCATGCCGATGGGAACTCCGGTGGTTTGATGAAGCTGCCGAGCGAAGAAATAACCGACCGCAGAAAAATTGCCGACCGTTTCCGGCGAACAGACTTGCCATCGGCGTTCGTCATGCGACCAAATCGGCTCTTGGGAACCGGTCTGCGGAAAATTGATCATGCGGATCTTTGGAAAGTTGGCCGCGATCCGTTCCATGTCCGGGTCGTTGGAGGCGTTGATCGACCACTGCATGTTGGATTGTCCGGAACAGATCCAAACTTCACCGACGAGAACATCGCGCACGATTTTTGCGGAACTGCCCGCGACGGTGAGGAGATGCGGACCTCCCACCGGCAGCGATGGCAGTTTGGCTTCCCAGTTCCCCGCCGCATCGGCCGTCGCAGTGAGTTGATGGTCCCCGATCGCGATCGCGATCGCTTGGCCAGGGTTGTCTCGTCCCCAGATCTTGTTTTCCTGACCCTGCTGCAGAACCATTCCGTCGGAGAAGATGTTGGGGAGCTTGGTCTCGGCCGTTGCCATCGATGCAAGGCCGCACACCCAAACCGTCGACATCAAAAGGATGCGATGCATCCAAACCAATTTGCAACGTTTCATACTTGGACTCTTCTAAGTTACCGGAGGGTTCGGAAGGAAGGAAAGGAAAGGAACGAAGGCAACGAGTCGCCAACACAAATGATGTAGCAATAGCGTAGTAGTCAGGATCGCAAGTGCAAGAACCTGAGGTCGCATCCTGGGATCGTTAGCCAACCCCGCCGCACTCCCGAGCGAGAAGGGGCGCAACGCGAGAATGACCAGCGAGGTTGCAACAATCCCGACCTGGAACACCGCTTGCCAGCCCAAAAGCGAGCCCGCCAACAGGAAAATAACAATGCCGTGATAAAACCATCGCGGTCGATCCGATACGTCGTCGGTGGATTGCGCCGGACGAAAGAACGCCTGCCAAAGCAGCCCTGAAAACCCAAGTCCTACCAGACCGCCGGCCGCAAGCCCGAGCAAGGAAGTGGCGAGCCGTTGCCCAGGAACCGACATCATTCTCGGATAGGTTGCCCCCCAAGGCTCGGCCCACCGAACCGGGGCGACAATCGGGTGAAAGGTCGCGCAGGCGATAGCGATCGCCACGATCACAGCCATCGGCAAAACGGGGAAACGAAGCCGATCCATGTGGGAACCAATCAGCATGACAGCGACCGCGAACAAGCTGGCGTGGATGGCAAATGCACTGATCAAATCCCACTTCGGATAGAAGACCGTAAAGACGATGCCTGAGCCGAACCTCCAGTCCCGGTGGGGCAAATTCATCCCGTTCCCCATGAGTTCGACTAGCGCCAAACTCATGAAGATCGCACCGACGGCAATTTCCATGATCAAGTAGCGCGGAGAAATCGGGAGATGGCATGAGCGACACCGACCGCGCAGGGCAATCCATCCGAAGATGGGCATGTTGTCGAGCATGGTCAGCCGTCGATCGCAAAACGGGCAATGCGAACCGCGCCATATGATCGACTTCCCCAGGGGCGTCCGATTGGCGACGACGTTGATGAAGCTGCCGATGCTGGCCCCGAAGTAGAAGAACCAAAAACAGAATAGGTACTCGCACGTCCGCAGCATCACCCGATACGTCAACGAGATATTCATGTCATTCGGCGCATATTTCCACTTGGTCGTTGCTATCTGTCGGCGGATCTCGATCGGTGGCCAGACCAGACCATAGAGCACCCAGCCCAGGACCAACACAGCAAGCACGCTCAGGATCGGCCCATGTTTGCGCCATAAACGCCCTTTCTTGATCCGTTTGCGAATCGGCCCTAACTTCGGCGCATCGACTTGTTCAGAAACAGAATCGTCGACGAACGAGGAGGAGGGCACGGGCAGTTCGTCGCTCAAAACTTGCCTCGCTTGCTCTGGATCTTGTCGAGGAGGTCCTTGAGCGGGTCGCGAGGGGGTGCTTGCGACGAAGAGTTAGGAAGGTCTTTCTTGGGGATGCGCCGGACCGCTCCTGGGTTGTTGGCTTCGACCGCAGCGCCGTAGGCATCGATGGTGCCGCTGTCGGGCAACGCGTCGCCCGCAGGCAGGAGAAAGAAGCCGACGCTGCGGGGTTGGTAATTGACGTCCTCGATCACGTTCGGGCTTTTTCCGGTGCGATCGATGGCGATCGACTGAAGGAATTCCTCGTACACGCTCATGTCATACAAAATGCTTGGGGGAACGGGAATCTGGTAGTCGTAGCGTTCCCAGTTCCCGAGGGCATCCGCAACTTCGACGGTCTGAACAACGGTCCCTCCTGCGTCGCGATCGAGGGTTACGGTTTCCGATCCGCGGGCGGGAACTCGCAGTTTGGTCAACTGGTTGGGAGAGCGTCGATCGGCTAGCAGGATGAACAGGGTATCCGTATGGGTATTGGTGACGCGGAGTTTGGCGGGGGGAAGGGGCGGATTGGGAACATATTGCTCAGCGACATTGCGATATTGTGGGACGGGGAGCGGAAAGGAAATGGTTTGCGGCCACCAGACTTGGTACGGAGTGTTCACCAGCGGTTGCAACCACAAGCCTCCGTTTTGGCCGCAGGTCAGCCACACCCCCGGCATTCCGACGTTTTCGATCACATAGCCGCCGACGTTCAGGGATTGAATGCGCCATAACTGTTGAGCCGAGTTGCCGATCGGAAAGAAGTCGACCGGGTAGCCCAGCGGTCCGCGGCCCGAGAGACCGACGGGATCGATCCCGAGCGCAAACCAACGGTTCCCGATGGACTGCTGGATTCGCACCATGTCCTGGGCGACGGGGACGATATACCAGGCCGACTCGATCCCGCGCGGCTGCGGTGCGAGGAGCAGCTCGCCGTTGGGACTGGACTGCAGAAAAATTCGTCGCCCGGAATCACCCGCGGCCAGATGCATGGCTGTCATCGACGCGGGATCTTGGGCGTCGATCGATCCCAGCAATGCAAGGAAAAGCGCGATCGATGCAATCGGCGATACGGAGAGGTTCATGATGCGACCCTCGGGGACGATGGTGAGTGATCTGCGAGTTTGAGCAGCAGCGATTCCAGGGCCAGTCGACCGCGATCATCGTTGCTGTGGCTTCCTTTGAGCGCGAGTTCGAGGTCGAGCAACCAAGACAACAATTCACGCGCCCGCGGTCGTCCGATGCGCCGCAACCGTTTCTCGGCGCTCGCGAGTTCAAAGGTTTTGAATCCCGCCTTGGTTAGGGCGGAAGAGAGATCCGGCCGTTGGCCGAATCGTTCCATTTGTTCGATGGCCCGCGCGGCGACGCCGTAGCGCCTCAGCGACCACGACAATTGGGCCGCGATACCGATCGGGGACTGGGCTGCCATGATCAGGTTGTTGATCTCGGCGAGCGCTTCGTTGATTTGACCCTCCGCGATGAACTCCGCCAGTTTCCACACCGTTTGGGTACGCCAGCCGCCGACCAGTTCGTCCACGCGTGCATCGCTCACCGCCCCTTTCGCGTCCGCGAAGAGCGCTAGCTTGGCCAACTCGCAATCGATCAGTCCGCAAACCGATCCGATCCGTTCCACGAAAACGTTGGCCTGCGGACGACGCAGCGATAGTCCATGTTGATTTTTGCCCCAACGAACAATCCAATCGGCGAGTTCCGAATCCTTGAATTCCCCTGTCGGGATCAACCATCCGACTTTTTTGATTTGCTTGGCGAGAATCGTATTGGCTGGGAGCGTGCGCACATCCAGCAGGAGGGTTGCTCCAGGGGAAGGCCGTTCGACCCACCGCTCGAGGGACTCGCGATACTTCGAGACGAATGAGTCGGCATTGCGAAGACGTGCAACGCGTCGCCCGCCCAGGTCGAACAAACTTCGGGTCGCGAGTTCGTCGTGAAGATCGCGCCACTGGGTCTCTTCGCCGTCAAACGAACGGACTGTCTCGGAATCTACCCCACCGAGTACCATCGCATGCTCGAGCGATTTGAGTCTTAGAAAATCGTCCGAACCAGACGCGGCGACAACGGACGGTAGTTCTGCCGGTTCCGTGCGTTCGAGAAAGTTCGACGCATTGAGCGTTGAATCGCTGGCTGCCATGCAGACTCCGTCTGAAAAATTGTTTTCAAGCCCCTTGCCATGGCGCTAAATTTGGGTCGACTAACGGGACTCGATTCCCGAGGTAGATTGTAAGCGGAGTTTCTTAAGTTTCCAGAAGCTTGAGGGACATGCCGACGTTCGAAGCCCATTCTCTTCAAGATCTTTTTTCGTTTATCGAATAGAACTGCCGATGCAACCTGATTTCATCTCGCCCGACCAATGGCTGACGTTCCTGAGGTGGCGCTATGCTACCAAGCGATTTGATCCTGCGCGGCGGATCGATTCCCAGACTTGGCAAACGATCGAGCGGAGCATGGTTCTGACCCCGAGCAGCTTCGGTCTGCAGCCGTGGAAATTCCTGGTCATTGAATCCCAGCAAGTCAAGGATCAACTCCCGGCGATATCCTGGGGTCAGTCGCAGCCCAAGGACTGCTCCCACGTGGTCGTCTTCGCGTCCCTCCGAACGCTGACCGTCGAGCATGTCGATCATTTCCTGAGGGATGTCGCTCGCACCCGTTCGACCACGATAGCGAGTCTCGAGGGATACCGCAAAGTGATCTTGGGGTTCATGGATGCAACGAGCGGTACGCACGACGTGTGGTCAACCCATCAAACCTACATTGCGTTGGGGCAATTGATGGCTACGGCAGCAGCGTTGGGGATCGATGCCTGCCCCATGGAGGGAATCGTGCCAACCAAGTACGACGAGTTGCTGGGTCTGGCTGGGGGACTGTACGCGACGAGGGTCGCCTGTGCGCTGGGGTATCGACGTGCCGACGACGGCTACGCCCACAATGCGAAAGTGCGATTCGAAGCCGACGATGTGATCGTTCGGTTTTAGGAATCTTTGCCGATCGCGACAAGGATGCTTGCGATCAGGGAGAGTTCTTCACCGTCCGAATCTGCCGCAGGAAGGTCTGCATATCTGGAGTTCTCAGGTCGGGGTTGGCGACGATCGCTTGCATGATCGCAGCCCCAAGCGTTCTGTCCAAATGCGGACACAGCTCGTTAATGTCTCGCGGAGGAGATGTGTCGTGATGGAGGGCCGCGCGGCCGGAAGTATCGGACATCTGCCACGGGAGCTCGAAGGTGATCAAGTGGTAGCAAGTGACCCCGAACGAAAAGATATCGACGCGATGGTCCGTGGATCTCCTGCGCACGATCTCGGGAGACATATAGAGCGGCGTGCCGGTTCGATTCCCGGGAACCATGAATGGACGAGTCGCAGGCAGCGTCAATCCAAAGTCGATCAGCTTGACCGTCTCCAGGTCCGCGCTGGCCATGTAGTTGCGAGGGCAGATGTCGCGGTGAATGAATTCCTTGAGATGAACATATTGGAGGGCTTCGGCCATCTGACGGATCATGCTCAGGCGACGGCCTCGCAGCTTCTCTTCCTCCCGCTCCATGATCAATTGCTGCAACCCTGGTCCATCGATGAATTCCATCACCAAGAATTGCTGGCCTTTGTTGGAGGTCCCGTGCTCGTAGGTTTTCACGATGTTCGGGTGATTGAGCTCGATCGCAATCTCACCTTCGGAGGGTTTGTTGAGCCCCTTGAATCGGCTCTCAAAAAAATCCACTTTCTCTGAATCGCATAATTTGACACCGACAATGCGATCCCCGTGAGCTCGGTCTTTGGCAACGTAGAAGTTGCTCATCGTGCCGCTGATGGCCGACCTCAATCGCTCGAATCGAGCTTCGATGTCAACCCCTTTGGTTCCGGTGTTCTTTCGTCGAGACGACTTGAACAGGCTATCGAAAATTCCCATGAAACCTTTCAGCTGCGTCCTGGTTGGCCACGCGCTGGGCGAACGAGTTGTGGAACCTGCCCCGAAGGATGCTTCAGAGTGAACCGTGTTCATTATATCCTTCCCCAGTGCGGAATCCGAACGCTTCCCGGCTCAAATCCTTGGGCCGCCAGTCGGGATTGTGGGAAAATACCGTTCTGGGATACAGTAGACGCGCTATGAGGCAACTTCGAATCCCCAAGAATCCCCTCGAACATTTTCCGGCGGCCGGCAGTTACCAGGTCGATCCTCCGGAATTGGCGTTGTCGGTGGAGAACCTGCACAAGGCTTTCGGAGACCGGAAAGCCCTGCAAGGGGTCTCGTTCCGTGTCCGCCCTGGGGAGCGAGTCGCACTTTTGGGGCCCAACGGGGCTGGCAAGACAACGTTGATCCGGTGCATCAGCGGACGGGTCCGACCCGACACCGGTTCGGTCGAGATCTTTGGCCGCGATTTTGGCAAGGGTGGAGCCAACCATCAATTGGGAGTTGTTCCCCAAGATCTCGCGATCTACCACGACTTGACCGCACGCGAAAATCTCCTCTGTTTTGGAAGGTATCACGGTCTGCGGGGCCGTTCTCTTCGCGATCGGGTGGATTGGGCGTTGCAATGGATCGCCCTCGAGGATCGAGCCCATGAATTGACCTCTCGTTTCTCCGGCGGCATGAAACGCCGCGTCAACATCGCGTGTGGTGTCTTGCATCGCCCCCGCGTGCTGCTCCTGGACGAACCCACCGTGGGCGTGGATCCCCAAAGCCGGCAACGCATCTTTGATATGCTCGACGAATTGAGCGATCTAGGGACCTCCATCGTCCTGACAACCCACCATCTCGACGAAGCCCAGCAACGCTCCGAACGGATCGTGATCGTCGATCACGGTCGGGTGATCGCGGACGGCAATCTCCAAGAACTCGTCGAACGCACCGTCGGCCCTCAGCGGCGAGTGACCTTCCAGGTACTCGGCCAGCTTCCCAGTCTCCCGGCGGGATTGGCATGGGATTCCTCCCAGCAACGCTATGCATGCTCCGTGGAAAGCCTCGCCGACGAGCTTCCCGAATGGATCTCTCGGGTCGAACAAGCGGGCGGAAACATCGAAGACCTGGAAGTCCACACTCCGAACCTCCACGACGTTTTTTTGCATTTAACCGGCCGCGAGCTCCGGGACTGACCCGATTCCGACGCGATCTTCGGAAAAAGTGAGTATCTGACGGGAGAAAACCGAGCTATTCCTGTTGAAGCGATTGCTTCGACCCCGGACAATAAGAAACAGGACGCTCGAAGAAATCCACTCGGTTTTCGTGACTTGTGAAACGCCCCGCTCGATCGCGGGGTTGCCGGTGAGTTATGCTCAAACGACTGCGCCAACAGCTTTCTTCCCAACGCGATTCGGATATCGCGGCCGACCCCTCGCAGCGATCCGATCCCGCCCGCCCCGGCGATTGCGACAATGATTGCGACAATGATTGCGACTATGCCGCCGACGAAGTTGCCGACGAAGATGGCGACGAAGAGAATACGGACCAAGAGCCCTCGAGCCCATGGTCATGGATCGACCGAGATACCCTCGCTTTCCTGACCAGCATGGGCGCCCACGTGGCCGTCATCCTGGGCTTGGCCTCGATTACCATTGTGTCCCAACCCGAACTGCTCTCGGTCCTGATCAACTCCGAGCCGATCGAGGAAGAGCTCGCTCCGCTGGACATCGTGACCCAGACAGCCTACTCCGACGATGTGCAGACCGACTTCGGCGCCGACTCGGTCGGTTCCATCGACATGGCGATGTCCGCTGCACCGGTTCTCTCGGATATCTCGCAAGTGGAAACCCTCGACTTCAACTTAGAAGTTCCCGATGGCAACGTAGCGATCGCCAAATCGGTCCAGCAAGCAGTCGGCTTGACCCAGAGCTCAAAAACGGTTCGGGGCAGCACCGGCGTAGGAACCACTGGCACCGATGGGGCTGTTGATCGCATCACCTACGAAATCCTGACATCGATCGAGAAACAGCCCACCGCGATTGTTTGGATCTTCGACAGCTCGATCTCCATGGTCAAACGCCGCCAGGAAATTCGCGATCGGTTTGACCGTATCTACGACCAATTGGGAATTGTTCAGAAGGCCAATAGCGAGCGCGATGGAGCCTCCCAGGTCGCTCCACTATTGACCTCGGTCATGTCGTTCGGGAGCGAGGTGCAGATGTTGACCAAAGAACCGACCGACGACTTGGATGAAATCCGCGCTGCCATCGATTCGATCACGATCGCAGGGGGCGAAGAGATGGTCTTTCATGCGATCCGCAACGCCATCGATCGGCACAAGAGCCTGCGGCAAAACCGCGGGCCCGCCTCCCCGGCTCGCAATGTGATGCTGGTCGTCGTCACCGACGAACGAGGAGATGACCTCCAAATGGCCGAAGAAACCATCAAAGTTTGTCGGTTTCATGCCATGCCCTGTTACGTCATGGGGGTTCCCTCTCCGTTCGGCCGAGACAAGGCCTACATCCGATTCGTCGAATTCGATTCCAAATACGCACAAGGGGAGGATTGGGCCGAAGTCGATCAAGGACCCGAGTCCCTGTTCCCCGAACGGGTCAAAATCGGATATGCCGACAACTACATGGAGGAACCGGTCATCGATTCCGGCTTTGGTCCCTACGCCCTCTCCAAGCTTTGCTACGAAACCGGAGGCATCTATTTCACGATCCATCCGAATCGTCGATTGAATTCTCGCGTCGAGCGCAATGAAATCGAAGCCTTCGCGTCGCAAATGAGCTACTTCTTCGATCCCGAAACCATGGACCGGTATCGGCCCGACTATCTGACCGAGGCGGACTACATGGCACGTGTCAAGAAGAGCCCGTTGCGATTGGCTCTGCTCAATGCCACCCAACATGCCCGAGTCGGGACGCTCAGCCGCCCCAAAGCGATCTTCATCAAACAAGACGAAGCGGTCTTCACCCGCGAACTCACCGAAGCCCAACTGGAATCCGCACGCTTGTACCCCGAACTGTCTCAGATGTGCGAACTGTTGGCCGAAGGTGAAAAATTCCGAGGCCGAGAAACCTCCCCGCGTTGGCTGGCGAGCTTCGAACTCTCCTATGGCACGGCCCTGGCCGCCAAGCTTCGAGCCGAATCCTACAACGCCATGCTCGCGAAAGCCAAACGGGGTATGAGCTTCGAAAACCCCAAAAGCAACACATGGACCCTCAAGCCCAGCGATCGCGTCGATGTCGACAGCAAGTTGGAAAAAGAAAGCAAGCTTGCCAAAAGTCTCTTGGAAAGCGTTGCTCAGAAGCACCGCGGAACACCTTGGGGACTCCTCGCGGAGCGGGAACTGCGACACCCCATCGGCTGGGAATGGGTCGAATCGTTTACTGACTTGAATCCACAACCGCGAGCGAACAATCGACCTGCCCCCAACAACAATCCTCCGCTTCCGGTCGATGACAAAGCGAAGATGCTCCCGCCGCCGGCGCCCAAGCGACCTATTATGAAAATCTGACTCTCTCTCTCTCTCTCTCTTCTCGCGAACAACCGGACGCTGACATGGAAATCTTGAACAAGCAACTGACGCGGGTCTGGCGACGACTGTGGTTGCAGTCCTGGCTAAACAATCTCGGGTGGTGCTGGGTCGGTGCATTCACCGCTTGCTTCGCCGCCTTGCTCATCCCCAAGATCTGGTTTCTTCCGTACACCTTCGACTCGTGGGCCCGCATTTGGATGATCGGCGCGGCGATCGCCGCGGTCCTGGTCTCGCTCTTGAGATCGTGGATGACGAGCCCCACCCGTCTGGCAACGGCGGTCGAACTCGATCGACGCCTCTCCCTCCGCGAACGATGCTCGAGCACGTTGGAATTGCGATCCGAAGACAGAGAATCCGCCGTCGGCCAAGCCCTGATCGAGGATACAAGCAATCAACTCCAACGGATCGACGTCCGTGACCACTTCCCGATTCGACCCGCACCGCAAATCGGTTGGACCGCTCTCCCTCTCGCGGCTTGCATCGCCCTGTTCTGGGTTCCCGACGCAGATCTGACCTCCACTCTCGTGGCCGGCAAATCCCCATCGCAACCCTTGGTCAACGTTAAGAACAGCACGCAACCGATCCTCAAAGCCATCCAGAAAAAACGCCAAGACGCCGAAGAGGCGGGGGACTTGGAAACCGCCGAAGAATTCAAGCGGATCGAAGAGAAAATCAACTCGCTGCAAAACGCCAAAGAAGCCGATCAGAAAAAAATCATCGCGGATTTGAATTCCATCAAACAGGAATTGCAACAAAAGCGAGACGCGCTCGGCGGCGGCGATCGCATGAAAAAATCTCTCGAGAACCTCAAGGATCTCGACAAAGGGCCCGCAGAAAAATTAGCCAAAGCCCTCAAGGACGGTGATCTCGAACAAGCAGAAAAAGAACTCGAACGGATGATCGAGGATCTCAAGTCGGGATCGCAGGACGCAGAGCAATCCAAGCAGCTAGAAAAACAGCTCGATCAATTGCAAAAAGCCCTAAACGAAGCGCAAGCCAAACGAGAACAGGCCAAGCAGGATGCCAAACGCGAACTGGCCAAAGCCGAACGCGAGGGAAACACCGAGAAAATTGCAGCCCTCCGAAAACAACTTGAAAAACTCGGCGATGGCGAAAAAGAAGCCAAAGCCATGGAAAAAATCCAAGGGAAACTAGCCAAAGCCCAAGAAGCCATGAAGGAAGGGGACAAGCAAGCGGCCGCCAAAGCGCTCGAGGAACTGAAAGAAGAAATTGGCGAGATGGGAGAGAACCAGGAAAACGCAGAAGAACTCGAGGAAATGCTCGAGCAGTTCGAAGACGCCAAGAACGCCTCGAAATGTAGCGAGTGCCAAGGAGAAGGTTGCTCCGAGTGCCAAAAAGGTTCCAAGGGTGGCCAAGGCAAGAACGGACAGAACGGACAGAAAGGACAAAAAGGGAAAGGGAAAGGGAAAGGTGACAAGAAGGGCGAACCCGGCGACGGCATGGGCGAAGGACAAGGATTCGGCGATCGCGATGAAGAAGAGTCCGGTTTCAAAGACTACGACGCTCGAGTCCGCGACGAAATGCGAAAAGGAGAAACCGTCAATGGCGGCAAGACCGAAGGGAAGAACCGAAAGGGAATCACACGCGAAGAAGCCCGCGAGGCTGTCCTGACCTCCCAACCCGATGAGCCCGACGCCATCGAAAATATCCAACTCCCCAAAGCCCAACGAGATCAACTCAAAGAGTACTTCAATTCGCTCCGCGGCGAAAAGACTGCGGGCGAAAAAAACGGGGATGAAAACAAAGGCGCAGAAAAGTGATGCGATGAACCGTCACTCGCGATAAACCGTCACCCCGACAACTCTTCGCGGTTGATCGCGTAAGTCTCCAGCTTGCGATAGAGCGTCGCCCGGGAGATCCCCAACAACTCCGATGCCTCTGGAATATTCCCGCGAGTGCGGCGCAGCGCCTCGCGTATCAACCGCTGCTCCCACTGCTCGATGTTGAGCGTATCGAGCACCTCGGTACGAGCTTCGTGAAGGGTGAGGTCGCATGGCCGAATTTCGTTCCCCACCGCCAGCACCACGGCACTATCGATCACATTCCGCAATTGCCGAACATTGCCCGGCCAACCGTATTCGAGCAACATGCTCCGCGCCGATGGACTCAGCTTCAGACCCGATCGCCCATGCTGGCGCGAAAAGTGATCGAAGAAATGATCGATCAACAAGCCGATGTCTCCACCGCGTTGGCGCAAAGGGGGGACCAGGATCTCGAAGACACTCAAGCGATAGAACAAATCCTCGCGAAAACGTTTCTCCGCGACGAACTCGCGAAGATCACGATTGGTCGCCGCAATGACGCGAACATCCACGCGAATCTCCTTGCGACCGCCGACCGGAAGGAATGGATGCCCCTCGAGAATTCGAAGCAATTTCGCTTGGCCATCGAGCGTCATCTCCCCGATCTCATCCAGAAACAGAGTCCCGTTGTTGGCTTGCTGGAACCAACCGATGTGGTCCTTGTCCGCTCCCGTAAACGCTCCCTTCATATGGCCGAACAATTGGCTCTCCATCAACTCCGAAGGGATCGCCGCGCAGTTCACGCTCAGCATTGGCACTTTGGCACGCGGACTGGCGCGATGGATCGCACGCGCGACGAGCTCTTTGCCCGATCCGCTTTCGCCTCGAATCAAGATGCAACCCGATGCCCTCGCCACGCGCGTCAACCGCTCCTTGAGTTCGAGCATGACGTCGCTCTCGCCGAGCAATTCGTCGAACGCCGCGTTCTTGTCAGCGATACGATCGTGATGAATCCTGAGCGACTCAGCCGAGCGGGCGCGGATCAAGGCCGCTGACAAAATGCTCGCGGCGGCAATCGCAAAATCAAACGCGTGAGCTTCGAAAACCTGCTTCTCGCGATACAGATGAACCGCTCCGATCGTCTTGTTGCCATCGATCAACGGCACGCAAATCGCATCGGCATAGTGACGTTTCGGACTGTCGGTGCTCGCCTTCGATTCCTTCTTCAGCCATACCGCTTGCGAATGCTTGCAGACCATGTCGGTCAGCTGATCGCTGAGCGGAAATTGCTTCTCCGTCGTGGAGGGTATCTGCGAGTGAACGTCCAACCCCCCGTACTCGTTGGCGATCAAAAAAGCAGCGACTGTGGCGTGCGTGCGAGCTCGCATCACTTCCAACGCCATGCGCGCCAGTTCATCCGACTGGGAAATCGAGATACAACGGAGGGACAATTGATGCAGATCGGACAAATCCTCCGCCCGGCCGCCAGAGCGGAGCGCTTCGAAAGCACTCATCCCCGTCACCAATCCTGCCGAACCCTTGGTGCCGTCCCCTGGTACCAAGTCGTGGGACTGATTGATCCGCTCGAGGGTCAGGTCATCGGTGATCGTGTCGTCGACGAACCGGAACTCCGTGTTCCCGATTCGGATGCGGTGGCCGCTGGTTAGAACCGCAGAGTCGGTGCGCGAGCCGTTGACCAGCGTTCCATTGCGGGACTCGGAGTCGCTGACCTTCCACTGGCCATTTTCGTGCTCGACGATCGCGTGCACCCGCGAAGCCAGAGGGTCGCTGATCTGGATCTGGCACTCCAACCCTCGGCCGATTCGATTTTGCAGCGTTCGGTTGAGAGGGAACCGCGCATTGAGGTCATTGCCGCGAAGGACGGCGAGGTAAGTCGACATGCCGTGTTGGTGAATCCAGAGGGAAGAGACCCCATCCAATATAGTCGGGCGTGTCTCATTTTGCTACAACCACTCCCGAAACCACGTCGCGATGGACAACACGTTCTCGCAAGCGAAAAAACCGGCGAGCCGCAGAACGCTTCAGGCAGGATCGGCGATGCCCGACGGTACGCGAGGGCGTTTGGAAGAGTGCGGAAATCAGCCGCGTTTTGAAAACGACTTGCTCCCACCTCTGCCGCGAGATTGTGGGGCCGCAACACGGCGACCATGTCGTTCATGAAAGCATTGTCTTGGCGTCCACCGCCACGGCTTGGTACTTTGCTTCCCAGAACACGAGGAAGAAATGATACGAGGCCAGTTGAAGAAAGTACTCTTGGACCGGACTCCAGTTGCTGAGCCAAGCGTTAACCTTGATATGGCAAATTCCACATGCTGGTGAACCAAGACAGCTACTTTTTCAGCCTGCTGTCGATGATGTAGCGAAAGGACAAGCAGGCAAATGGCCAAACCGAAGTGAAACGCTCCACGGTTTTCCAGATCCAATAGGTCTTTTCGTTCAAGAAGCTGATGATCGTGTTGTCGAAATGGATCTTCGAATCGAAGTGGCTTCGAAGTTGTTGGGGTATGGTGAATTGATTCTGCGTAAACAATCGCCACTCGGACCTGCGTCGCGCGTGATACCAGGCAATCGAAGGGTTGAGTAGATTGGGCTCAACGGCTACAAATCTGCCGCCTGGCTTTAGCACTCGACGGATCTCTTGGAACACCAGATTCAGGTCGCTGACGTGATGCAGGAAATCCCACGAGTGAACGACATCGATCGAATGATCTTCCACTGGAATTTCAAATGCTGAGCTTCGAAGCACTTTGCAATTCGTCAGGTTCCGCGATGCAATCATTTTGTCGGCTTGATCCAGCATTGGCTTGCAAACGTCGATCCCGGTCACTTGCTGAGCATGTTTTGAGAGAATCGGAAAGTAGAACGCGGTTCCACAGCCGAGGTCGAGAATCGAGCCAACCTTCTCCGGAAACAGTCCCTCGAAAGCTTTTTCTAACAAACCCGCCACGATAGGTCGCGACTCGAGAATGTCATCGGCAAAGCGCTCGTAGTAAAGGGAGTTCTTGGACAGCAACACACGGTCATAGTGCTGCTCATTCTCTTTCAGATCGTGAAACATGATGTTGCTCGCCTAGTGACATGCCTCCAGCAATTCGCCCGATTGAGCCGAGACAAGGCCGGTCGCTGAAATGAACGATTGCTCTTGATAGGACTCAAAGTCAGAATTCAGATTCCACAGATCGTGACCAGCGCGATGAAGGATGTTCTCAGCAACCAGCAGTCCCATGAGTATGCTGTGATCTTGATTGTTGTACTTGAACGAGCCGTAACGACCGATGACCGATAGGCCATCGATCGAACTCAGGTATTCGGCAATCACTTCGATATGCCGATCGTAGCCAATCTTGTAGACCGGGTACGAACGTGGAATACGAATGATGTGACTGTCGGAAATGGTCTGCGAGTGAAGAAGTCCGATGCGATTTAGTTCTCGTGCGGCTGTTTGCGTCAAATCGCCATTCGATGCGTTCCAGGTCGCGTCCGTTTCACCACACCAGTATTCGCAGCAAAGGATGGTTGACGAGCCGCTCTGGGCTGATTTCCTCCAGTTGTTGAAATTCGTGACACGGCCGACGGATACGGAAGCGTCGTGGATGTAGAGCCATTGATCCCGGAAAAGATTGGGATCAGCCACTTCGAGGTAAACCAGAACCGTGTTTCTGAAGCTCAGCTGGCGAGTGGCATCGAGCACTGCGCTAGGAACATCCCGAAGATTTTGAACGAGCAACGTCAGCGGCATGGTTGAGATGACATGGTCGTAGCTAGCCTGTTCTCCTGATGTCGTCCTGATGCCGATAACGCGTCCATCTTCAACGTCAACGGATTCAATGGGCTGGTTGAGGAGAACACCGCCACCGGCGGCGCGAATGCGATCGGCGATACGTTCGTACACCATCCCAGTGCCATCTTTGGGATATGCAAAACAATCTGCCAACGTACGGTGTTGACTGCGACTCTTTCGAAACAGTGCACCGGCAACAGCATTGCTGAGCGTGAGTCTGCGAATTCTTTGAGCCGCAAAATCCTCGCTTAGTTCCGAGCAAGGTATCCCCCAAAGCTTTTCGCTGTAGGACTTAAAGAATTTTTCGTACAACCGGCGTCCGAATCGCTTCACCACCCAACTCTCGAACGAGTCGCCCGCTCCGGTCGATGGGTTGTTGAGCACTATTTGCTTGGCATAGCTAAATAAAGTCTGAACCGTCTCTCGAAACCCTAATTTGCCAAAAACATCCAGCGGCTTGAGCGGATATTCGAACAGCGTACCGTGGTAGTGGATTCTGGTCAGGCGATCGATCAGATCGTAATCTTTGCCAACAATGTCGAGCCAAAATCGATTGACTCGCGCATCCGTGCTGAAGAAACGGTGAGGACCGATATCGACGCGTTGGCCCCAAAGATTGATCGACCTAGCGAGCCCGCCGACCTGGGAGCCTGCTTCGTAAACATCGACTTGTGCACCGCTTCTGGCAAGCTGCAGAGCGGCTGTAAGACCAGCCGGACCAGCCCCAATGACTGCAATGCGCATATGCAATGTTTCCCAAAAAACGCCAGACCACCTGCAGGCGGGCTTTTCGACTCAGCCAACTATAGGATGCACAACCGATTTTCTACGCGTCAACCTGGAAATCCTCCGTGGAAATATCGATTTGTAAACCGGAAGCGTTCTAGGGCCTGCCGCTGTGGAATTTGGAGGTACGATTCGCTGGTTCTCAGGCTGCAAGTTCGATACCCGGAACGCGATGGATGCCGTCTGTATCGATTGGGATAGCTCAGCCGTATTTGACACTCAAATCGATTTTAGCGAGATATTGCTGTGCCCGAGAGCGCTTTAGCTAGTTCTTCGAAGATCAAACGGCAAGGAAAGAGTGTCCTCACGACCTTGCTGGGATTGATCGTTTTGGCTGCGGTCGCTTGGTTTGTCTATGGTCGCACGCTGCATTACGACTTGATCTACGATGACTACGTCGCGATTACCACGAACGAATCGATCAAAAAGCTTTTTCCGCTCTTCGGCGAGCCAGGTGAAGATGGGCCATTGCGGCCAACTCGGTACTCGCCGCTCGAAGTTCGACCATTGGTCAACTTGACCCTGGCACTGAATTACCACTTCAGCGAATTGGATCCGGCCGGTTATCGACTGTGGAATATCATCGGACACTTTGTTGTGTCGGCGATTCTGTGGTGGATCGTCGTCCTGACCTTGCAGCAACCGGTTTTCCAAGACAAGTTCGCTGCTCTCGGAAAATCGCTAGGTCTGGGCGCGGCAATGATCTGGATGATTCATCCCGTCCACCAGGACACGGTCGTTTACATTACTCAACGCACCGAGTTGCAGATGGGGCTTTTCTATGTCCTTACCATCTTGGCTGCAATCGGCTTTTGGAAAGTCAAGTCCAGGTGGCTCAAGCTGCTGATTGCGTTGGCCGCAACGTGCCTCAGTGTTTGCGGCATGCTGAGCAAGGAGATGATGGCATCCGTTCCCTCGATGGTGGCAGCTTACGAATGGACCTTCATCGGAGGTTCCCTCGGGGTGATTCTGCGAAGATCTTGGATCCTCTACCTGGGATTAATCTTGAGTTGGGTTCCGATAGCTGCGATCTACTATACGGGAGGCGGTACACCGGCTGCGGGCTTTAACAATACCATCTCCGCCTACGATTTTTGGTTAACGCAGAGCAACACGTTTTTCAACTATTGGCGATTAACCTTTTATCCGTTTCCATTATTGATCCACTACTATGTTCCAACCTTGACCTCGATGGCGGAAGCATGGCCCGGTGTCGTAGGGCTTGCTGTGTATGGCTTGGCTACGATTTATCTCTTCTGGCGAAGGTCTGTGTTTGGCTTTGGATTTTTGTGGTTCTTCGCCATCCTATCGCCCACCCTCATCGTTCCGCTACCAAATGAGGAGATGGCCGAACGAAGGTTGTATGTCACGTTGATGGCCGTCATTCCAATCTTTGTTACCGTTCTTGCAGTGGGTTTGCTACGCATTTCCAAGTCCTGGTCCGACTTGCCCATCCGCAGCAAGATTCTCGCGTGGATACCGATGATTGCGATAACACTTGGATTGGGTGCTGTCAGTATCAGCACCGTCCATCGGTTAGAGAAGTCCTCTGAAATCTGGGATTACGTTGTGAAGTATCATCCCGAAGACTTCATCGCATTGGCGTTCCAGGGAACCGAGGAGTGCAACCAGGGCGATGTCGACACTGGGTTGCCGAAGATTTTGGCCGCTTACCAAAAGAACCCCAAATCGTTCATCTCCGACGCACTCATCAAGACGCTCGATTTCATTCGCGACTATCCTCGGCTGCTGGCCATTTGCCGTCAGCAGTATGAACTGTTTCCTGGTCAGCCCAGAAAAGTGTACATGCTGGCGGTTGCTTACGAAAAGAACGGGATGGCCGCCGAAGCGATCCAGAAGTATCGAGAGACGATTGATCTGTATCACGATACCTGGGAAGCTCACGGCGCATTAGCCACGCTTCTGGTTGAAGCCGGGCAGGTTGAGGAGGCAATCAAGCATTTTGAGATTTCGGTACGTCTTCACGAAGACTGCGTGAACTGCACCAACCTATTCATGCTGTATCTGGATACTTTTCAAGCCGAGAAGGCAATGAAAATAGCGCCGAAGTTGCTGAGGGCAACGCGAAAAGAGAAGTCCGCCGCCGAAGCCGAACAACTCGAACGGGAACTCAAGCGGCTCGAAGCTCAATTGCAGTCCCAAGGGAAGTTGAAGCAGCCGTCAGCGTCCGAGTAAAGGCGAGCGGAAACGCTAGCAAACAAAAACCGCGAACGCATACCACCGCCGCGGAGGGGCAATTGACCGGGCGGCGAGCCATTAATACGCAGGGATCCGCCCACCGTCTGGCGACGGTAGTAACGAGTGGCTATTTCTTGGCAGGTTCTGCTGCTTCGCCTGCCGCAGCCGCCGATCGCAACTCCTCGCCAGTCAAATCGTTTTTGCCGGGCCACTCCAATGGCCATGTAGTCACGTATCGCTCGACTTCTAGCCCTAGCTCCCGCACATATCGGGCGAGGGTCAACGAGCGATTGCGGAGAGGCTGACCAGGGCGATAAAATAGAAGGTCTCCGGTCAGCAACGTACGCGTGCGAGGCATGTACACCACGAAATACTCGTCGGTATGATCGGATTTCAAATCGTTCAGGATGACGACTGAGGCCGATGAATCCTCGCGCGACCATTGCTTGACCACCGTCTCGATCCGAGGTGTTCCATTTGTGCGGGACCACGCGTCTGGTCGAAGGTCAAAACGGGCGGCAAGGGTGCTCGTGACCGACGGGACCGAGGTGGGAGGTACAAGGATGGTTGCATCTTGGCTCGCCCAAGCTCGAACACCGGCGAGATATTGCGGATGAATGTGGCTGAAGGCGAAGTGCGAAACCGGCTTGCGAAACCGATCTCGCACCGCTGCGGCCATAGTCTCTGCATTGCGACTGCTGAAGAGCCCTTCGAAGACAAGAAGTTCATCCTCGAATTCTACGACGAACACCCTCGCATTCGGTTGCGCAAGTTCGCAGGCGAAAAGCCCACCGCCTAAGTCACGAAAGCGAAACTCTTCGGGAGGAATCACCATGGCCGCATCGCGACGCGGGTCCCCTTTGGGTGTGCGATACGGTTCGATCGATTCCGGAGCACCGAACTGAAATCTCGCAACCGTGCGTACTCCGTCGCCGCTCGAAGAAAGCGATCGTGTCACGGTCACGGAGCTCTCCGAGTATTGAATCCGCTCAAGCATCATGCCGTCGATGTCATTGTGAACGGTTCGAGTCAACGAGTGAATGAGTGAACTGGTTGCCGTTGCCACCGGCGGTGACAACTCGGCAAACCAAAGCACATCCCCCATCGCGAACCAAAACGTACTTCGTAGATTCGACCCTTCCATGCCGAACGCGGTGTCGGCGTTTTCCGGGCGCTCTCGCAGATAGGTGGCAAGGAGTTTCGGGTGAAGTACCGCGATCGCTGCAGACGAAAGATCGTTGTAACCTTCCGCTGAGAGATCCTCTTGGTCGGCATTGGACTGAAACAATCGCCCGCGACGCCAATAGTAGGTCGTCGCCGGAGAACTGGTATCCTGCGTATCGAAAAAATCGAGCCGACCTTCACCGGTTCGCTCGTCGAGCGCAATCTTGAGTTGGGTCGCAAAATCCCGAATGTCACCCGGCCGTTTGGGATGAGCGCTTTCCACAACAACTCCCTCACCAACAACGCGCCACGCGGCAGGCGGATCCGAGAAAGCGACCGTAGGCCCCAGTCCAATAACGAGCCATAGAATCAGGAAGACGAAAAATCGAAGGAACATCGAAGAATCTCAGAGGTGAGGGGGGATCATGACAACCGCCTCCTGCGTTTTGCTAGCAAGGCCATACGAAGAGGAGTCCGGCGGAGTTCAAAATCCCCACCGTCTGGCGACGGTAGCTACGGGGGAGGGGGCTTGGGCTTGACGCATACCTTGGGGATTTGGGATACCCTTCGATTGCCTGCAAGACCCAATCATGCGAGAGATTTGAACGAAAAATGAAGTCGTTTTGGAACGCGGTCCGCGATTCACTCCACCATACCCCAGCTCTGATTCTCGCTACCTTGTGCTCGCTGGGGATCGCCTTCCTTTGGGGATCCAACATCGGGGCGTTGTTGCCGGTGGTCGAAATGACACTCAACGGCGAGCCGATCCAAAAGTGGCTTGACAAAGGGGTCGCGACCTCCAAAGCGGAACTGGCCAAGATCGATGCGGAGATGGCTCAAGTACCGGCGGGAGACAACGCCGATCGTACCCGGCTCGAGCGCCATCGCAGGTATCAGGCGTGGGTGTTGTCGTGGCGACAGTGGTCGCTGCAAACGGCGGACTCGCTCTTTCCTCGGGATCCGTTCAGTTCCATCTGCGCCATCATGGGGCTGTTGATGGTAACGACGATGATCAAGCATATCCTGATGCTCAGCAACGATCTGATCATCGGCCATGTATCGACAAGCATCGTCCGCGATCTTCGCATGCGAGTGTTCGATTCGGTATTGAAGATGGATCGGACCAAGTATCAGGAATATGGGACGAGTGGTTTCTTGGCGGCGATCACTTCCGCCGCAGACGGGCTGACCAATGGACTGGTGCAATTGTTCGGAGCGGCGATCCGCGAACCGCTTCGGATCGTCTCCTGTCTGATCTTTGCTGCACTGATCAATTGGCGACTGCTGCTCTTGTCGTTGGTACTCGCCCCGCTCCTGGTTGGAATCGTCGTATTTTTCAACCGCCGAATCCGGGCGATCGCGTCTTCGATTCTGAATCGCAATGCTGGATTTCATGAAGTATTGCTCGAAGCATTAAGCAATATCTTCACGGTTCAAGCGTTCACGATGGAGTCGCACGAAAAAGCGAGATTCGGACATGCCACGCGCGACATGCGACGCATCAGCATGCGGATGATCTTTTGGAATGGTGTCAGCAAACCATTCACAGAATTGGTGGGCGTCGCCATGGTGGCAATCACCGTATGCGCCGGAGCGTACTTGGTCGTTAACAAGCAGACGCATCTCGGTACCCTTCGCGTCTGTGACGCCCCGATGAGTGTTCCGGACTTGCTGATCTTCTTCGGCTTGCTGATCGGCGCGAGCGATCCGCTTCGCAAATTGTCCGGCGTGTCGGTCGTGATCTACCAAGGGGTGGTGGCTGCGAATATGCTGTACGGGATCCTGAACACGAAGCCCGTTCTGGTCGAGGCCCAGCAACCGAAAACCATCCTCGGACGGCATCATACGCTTGCCCTGCGGAATGTTCAGTTTCAGTACCATCCGAGTCAACCGGTGCTGGTCGATGTCGACCTGTCGCTCCCATTCGGGAAGACGATTGCTGTTCTGGGAGCCAATGGCAGCGGCAAATCGACGCTGATTCAATTGCTGTGCCGGTACTACGATCCGGTCGCTGGATCGATCGCGTTGGATGAAATCGATTTGCGAGACTTGGCGCTCGTCGACCTTCGCCAGCGGATCACCTTGGTCAGCCAGAGCACCGAATTGTTCAACCGTTCGGTCTATGAGAACATCCTTTATGGAAAGCCCGAGGCGTCCCGGGAGGAAATCGAGCATGCGGCCAAACTGGCGCATGCCCACGAATTCATCACCCATTCCCTTGCCAACGGCTACGACACGATCGTCGGTCAGTCCGGGCAGAAGCTCAGCGGCGGCCAGCGGCAGCGCATTGCGCTGGCCCGAGCCATCCTGCGGAAGCCTGAAATCCTGATCCTCGACGAATCGACCAGCCAGATCGATATGGCCAGCGAATTGCAGATTCGAGAAACGCTGCAGGCCATGAAGGGGCAAATGACCATCATCATCATCACCCACCGCGAAGCCTTGGTCGCCCTGGCGGACGAGGTCTATACGATGGAGGCGGGGGTTCTGAGGGCCGCGACTTCGTCGCGTGCTGCTGCGGCCTAACAGGTAATGACCGCCCCGCGCCGGGAGTGTACAACGGAGGGATCCGGGAAATTGCATTCCCATCCGCTTGGTATGTCCTCTCCATGAAAAGGGATCGAGACGGTCGTGAGAAAGAACCCAAAACGCAGCGAGGTTCCGGTCGGTGACACGTGGGATTTGGGGAGCTTGTTCCCCAGCGATGCCGCTTGGCAGCAGGCGATCCCCGAATTGGAGCGATTGATCGAAGGCTTTGCTCGATTTCAGGGGACTCTGGCGCAGTCCGCTGAGCAACTCGCTGAGTGCCTCGATCACGACGTGCAGACCGATAGAATGGCCGAGCGGATCGGGACGTACGCGTTCCTGAAAACCACCGAGGATCAAGCCGACAGTACGTATCAGGCATTCCAAGCCCGCTACCAGAACTTGGCCACCCGGGCCGGTCAAGCCGCCAGCTTCATTCGCCCCGAAATCCTCTCCATCCCGGCTGAGCAGATGGATCGCATGATCGGCAGCGCGTGCTTGGCTCCGTATCGTCTGGTGCTCGAGCGAATCAATCGCTACCGGGCCCATACGCTCAATCAATCCGAGGAGCGGCTCTTGGCCATGCAGGGCGAGATGGCGCAGACTGCGGGCAAAACCTTTCGGCAATTGAGCGACGCGGATTTGAAATTTGGGCAGATCGAAAATGAACACGGCGAGACGGTCGACCTGACCAACGCGTCCTTCACCTCGTTGCTGATTTCTCCCAAGCGCGACGTTCGGCAGCAAGCGTTTCACCAATACTATGCCGAGTTCACCGACCACGAAAACACCCTCGCCGCCACGCTCGCCGGCAGCATTCATACCGATGTGTATTATGCGCGGGCTCGCAATTATCCCAGCGCTCTGGAGTCGTCCTTGTTCGCCGACAACGTTCCGGTCAGCGTTTACGACAACTTGATCGCCGCCGTGCGCGAGAGCTTGCCGGCCGTGCATGAGTACTTCGAAATGCGTCGACGCAAAATGGGGATCGATAAGATTCACCATTACGACACCTACGTCCCCATCCTCAACGATGTTCCATCGCATTATTCGTGGGACCAAGCGGTCGCAGTGGTTTTGGCGTCGCTCAAGCCCTTGGGGGAGGAATACGGTCAGAACCTCGCAAACGGCCTTCGCGGCCGTTGGTGCGATCGGTACCCAAACCAAGGCAAGCAGAGCGGGGCGTTCAGCTGCGGGACGTACGACGGCGATCCCTATATTTTGATGAACTACAAGCCCGAGGTGCTCAACGACGTGTTCACGTTGACCCACGAGGCAGGCCACTCGATGCACAGCTACTACTCTGCCCGAAGCCAGCCGTTCCAGTACTACAACTACACGATCTTTGTGGCGGAAGTCGCCAGCACGTTCAACGAACAACTCCTCGCCGATCACCTGATACGCAACGCCGAATCCAAGGCGCAGCGCGCGGCGATCATCAATCACGAGATCGACAGCATCCGCGCAACCATCGTCCGCCAAACGATGTTCGCGGAGTTCGAAAAGAAGACGCATGCGATGGCCGAATCGGGAGAACCCCTGACCGTCGCTTCGTTCAAAGAAGTCTACGGCGAATTGCTGCGGGATTACTTTGGCCCCAAATTCGTGATCGATGACCAACTGCGGTTGGAATGTTTCCGCATCCCCCATTTCTACCGCGCGTTTTACGTTTACAAATACGCAACCGGTCTCTCGGCGGCTATCGCGTTATCGCAGCGCGTGATGCATGGGGGAGGGGACGAACTGGATCAGTATCTGCAGTTCTTGCGGGGCGGATGCTCCAAGGATCCGCTCGACCTGTTGCGCGACGCGGGAGTCGACATGACCCAACCCCAGCCGGTGCAAACCGCGTTGGCTCGCTTCGCGAACCTGGTCCAGGAACTCGATCGACTTCTCTAGAAAGAGGGCAAACAACCATGCGGTTCCCGAACAACCGAAAATTTCCGATCGCGCTGAGTTTGCTGCTTCTGGTCAACTTTGGCGCATCGATTTGTTACAGCCAGCAGCGCGATGCGCTGCGGATCGGAACCTTCGATGTCGATGCGACCCCTCCGCTCGGCAGTCAATTGGCTTACAGCCCAACTCGCTCGGTTCTTGAAACCTTGCGGTGTCGAGGCGTGGTGCTGCTCGGGAGCGGTCGACCGATCGTGATGTGCTCGGTCGATTGGCTCGGGATCGGCAACGATGGGAATCGAATCTTTCGCGAACGACTGGCGAAGGCGGCCGGAACGGAACCGGATCGCGTGGCCGTGCATACCGTCCATCAGCACGATGCGCCCTGGTGCGATTTCTCCGCGGATCTGCTGGCCCAGTCGCATGGAGCGACCGGGATCATCTTCGACTCGGGATTCGCGAGGATCGTCCTGGATCGGGCCGTCGAAGCGGTACAAGCCGCGGTGGAGCGTGCGGAAAATGTAACCCACATCGCGGTTGGTCAAGGACGCGTGGAGCAGGTCGCATCCAATCGCCGCATCCTCGGACCCGACGGACGGGTCAAGGCGGTACGTTGGACAGCCACCAAAGACCCTGCTGTCCGAGCGGAACCTGAGGGAGTAATCGATCCCTTTGTTCGGTCGGTCAGTTTCTTCCATGGCGACCAACGCTTGGTGGTTCTGACCTACTATGCGACGCATCCTCAGAGCTACTACGGCAAAGGAGACGTGAATCCTGACTTTCCAGGCTACGCTCGAAACGCTCGCGAGAAAGCGACCGGAGTCCCACATGTTCATTTTTGTGGGGCTGGAGGAAATGTCGGGGCGGGAAAATACAACGATGGTGCCCCGGAGAATCGACCGATTCTTGCCGGTCGACTAGAGGATGGAATGCGCAGGGCAGTGGAATCCGAAAAACGATCCGCAATCACCGCGACGGATATCGCGTGGACGACACGCGATGTGGTGATGCCGGTGACGCAGCAGCTTCAGTTGGAGAATATCGAGAAGATCGTGCGCGATCCCTCCAGGACGCTGAAGGAGAGGATCTATGCCGCGACGCAGGAAATTTGGATGCGGCGATGTGCGGCGAAAGATCCGGTGACGCTTCAATGCCTGCGACTGGGCTCGGCGCGGGTCCTGCACATGCCCGGAGAATTGTTCGTCGAGTACCAACTGGCCGCCAGCGAAATGGTTCCTGACGCTTTCTTGGCCGTTGCGGCATATGGAGATTATGGGCCCTGCTACATCGGCACAAGAGTCGCGTACCAACAAGGGGGCTACGAAACCGAAGCCCGTTCGTCGCTGGTGGCTCCCGGGGTGGAAGAGGTCCTCTTGGAGGCGATGCAAGAGGTCCTCGGCGTTGAAAAGAAAGCGTGGCGATCCCTGGGATCGACTCCTTGAAGCGAGGAACCGTTACTGAACTTCCACAAGATTCTGGATCTCTGCATCCCGGTCGACTTTGCGGATCGCTTCCTGGATAACTTGCTTGTGATAGAACGAGCGGACGGTTCCTCGGACGATCAGTTGGTCCTGCTGACGCTCCACAAAAACCGGTTGCCGGTTCAAGTGGGGATGGTTTCGCAGGGCTTTGTCCAGACGGTGCAGCAGCGGCGGATTTGCCATTGGGAGGGTGCTCCAAGACGCAAGGGAGATGGGGAGAGGAAGGGAGCGACGGACGGTTCGCCTTGGGAAGTGTGGCACCCCAAACGGTGGTATTTCTCGGCTTGCACGTCCAAAATGCCCACAAATTCCCAAGACATGCCCCAGGGGAACAATCCCGGAAAGACGAACGGATGTAGGGGATTTTCCGGGTAGCGGACGCGGCGCGCGGGATCCGATACAATGTTCCATTCAGAAATCGCCGAAGCAGTGCTTTGAGGAGGTATCTTCCACACACAATGACAGACTGGTTACCGGATCTCGCGAAAATTTTTGTGGCGTTGATCTTGGTCTTCGTCAATGGTTTCTTCGTGGCGGTCGAATTCGCGCTGGTCAAAGTTCGCTTGAGTCGCATCGAGCAAATGGTGGCCGAGAAACGGCTGTTTGCGAGAACAGCCCGGTGGCTCGCCCAGCGCCTCGAGCACTCCCTGTCCGCCTGCCAGCTTGGGATCACCATGGCTTCCTTGGCACTCGGTGCCATTGGCGAGCCCGCATTTGCGCACCTCATCGAACCTGTGCTCAACAAGATCGGGATCCAGTCGCAGGC
>Ga0315904_10001900_pt1 | contig 32935 bp, 24 predicted proteins | sample LakEriMetagenome_6_FD_203529 | JGI IMG/M metagenome (GOLD analysis project Ga0315904, IMG submission 203529) | Freshwater fungal communities from buoy surface, Lake Erie, Ohio, United States - Buoy 12 MA120 | ecosystem: Environmental > Aquatic > Freshwater > Lake | place: USA: Lake Erie, Ohio...
CAGCCGTTTGGCAAGCTGTTCACGATCACCAAGTTCATGGTGATCGAGGTCCTGGTGTTGGTGCTGGCGGTCCTGATTTTCCGTGGACTGGCCCGGCGGGTGGCCTCGGGCGAGCCGTTGCGGGGCCGGTTCTGGAATTTCTTCGAAGCGATTCTGGTGTTCCTGCGCGATGAGGTGGTCCGCCCGACAATTGGCGATGATCACCACGGGCATGGTCATGACGACCATGGGGCCCATGGACATGGCGACCATGGCCATGCTGCCGCCGACCACGGGGACTCGGGTCACGGTCATGCTGGACACGGTCATGCAGTCCCGGCAACCGCTGCGGCCGTCGCCGTGGGGCATCCCGCCGATAAATACCTGCCTTACATCTGGTCGGTCTTCTTTTTCGTCTTGTTCTGCAACCTGTTGGGAGCCGTTCCTTGGCTGGGATCTCCCACGGGGAACATCTGGGTGACGGGTGTGTTGGCCGTGTTCACCCTCTGCATGGTGATTCGCGCCGGAACCGAGACCAGTGGGTTCGTCGGCTTCTGGCTGTCGCTGATTCCTACCATGGACCTGCCGCCCGCACTGGCCATTCTGCTCAAGCCGCTGATGTGGGTGATTGAGTTCATCGGTCTGGTGATCAAGCATGGTGTGCTGGCCGTGCGATTGTTCGCCAACATCATGGCGGGGCACACGGTGATCGCGGTGATTCTGGGATTCATTGCCCAGGCGGGAGCGAGCCAGTTGGTTTACCTGGTGGCCCCGGCGAGCATTCTGGGGCAGGTGGGCATTGGGCTGCTGGAATTGTTCGTGGCGTTCCTGCAGTCGTACGTGTTCGCGTACCTGTCGACTTTGTTCATTGCGGCTGCCAAGCATCCGCACTAGAGTGGCGGCTTGGTCATTGACTGGGTCCTTTCGGGGACTGCCGATGGCCTGCCGGTGTTGCTGAGAGTGATCCGCGCATCCCGCGCGAACCTGATTTGTCTGTTCCGTCACTGTCGAGAAAAAGAGAGAGGAGAGTTCCGTGAATCGTACGCTTCGCATGCTGGCTCTGGTGCTCAGCTTGGTGTTTGTGGCGACTCCTGTGTTCGCGGCTGAGGGAGACGCTGCTGGTTGGGGTGTGTTCCCCGGCACTGCGGCTTTCGGTGCGGCTCTGACCATCGTGGGAGCCGCCTACGGCTTCGCCAAGATCGGTTCGGCGGCTCTCGAGAGCATCGCCCGCCAGCCCGAGGCTGCCAACGACATCCGTGGTGCGATGATCTTCGCCGCCGCGCTGTTGGAAGGTGCGACGTTCTTCGCCCTGATCGTGTTGATTGTGAAGGGCTGATTCGGGGGGCGTTCGTTTCGGCGAACGCCCTCGTTCGGGGTCTTTCCGGTCCGTTTGGTCTTGTTGTCTCACGCGCGGATGTTTGCCTCCATGAGTCATTTCAGGATGTTTTGCCGGTCTCTTTCGAGGGCCGGGATTTTGACATTGACCTGTGTGTCGCTGATTTTCGCGGTGGTCAACCCGGTCTCCGCGGAGGACGCTCCGGCGGCCGCGGCGGAAGCCGGACCTGGCGAAGCGGCTCACGACGACGCGGCGCATGATCACCCGGTCGAGGGCCCGATGACGGCCCACAAGGCCGATGTCGATCTCGCGATCTTCACCCTCATCACCTTCGGGGTGTTTCTGTTCGTGCTGAAGAAGCTCGCCTGGAAACCGATGATTGAGGGATTGGACAAGCGGGAAGGGAAGATTCAGGCGGCGCTCTCGGATGCCGAGCACGCCCGAATCAAGGCCCAGAAGCTGCTCGATGACCACCAGCACAAACTGGACCGGGTGCAAGACCAGGTGCGTGAGATTCTGGCCGAAGCGCGGCGTGATGCGGAAGTCACCAAGAATGACATCATCACCACGGCACAGCGGGAGGCCGAATCGAGCAAGAACCGGGCCTTGGTGGAAATTCAGCGGGCCAAGGACGCGGCCCTTGACGAGTTGTTCGATCAGATGTCGGGCACGGTAGCCAAGGCCACGCAGCAGGTTGTGGGACGTTCCCTGACGGGAGCCGACCATGAGCGGCTGATTCGTGAGGCTTTGCAGGAGTTTTCATCGCGGAAGGCGTAAGCCTCTGCGGTGGGGGTGCCCGGCACCCGGAAAGTGGTTGCGGGATGTGCTTGTGCTGGTGTCTGACCTGGCGGCGTTCGGGCCATCCCAGGAGCAGGGCCTGCCAGCCGCATTGGCGACCGATTGTTGAGTGAGTGGAATTGACCCGGAGGGTGGCCCCCCGGTGTTTGTGGAGCGAGTGGTTTGGACGATCTGACACATCGCCCCAGCCAAATTGATCTTGCCTGTTGAAACGGATCATGACTGACACCCAGCAGCCTCAGACGCGAATCCCCAGCGTGCTCGAAGATCCTTCGGTGGACTCGATCGCGCGGGTCTATGCCGACGCACTGCTGGATGCGATTCCGGTGGCTGAGCAGGCGGATGTCGTGGCTGAACTGCGGGAGTTTGTGGAGGAGGTTCTGCCCCGGCAGGCGGATCTGCGCCGTTTGTTGTCATCAGCCGCGCTGGGGAAGGACGACAAGGAGGCGTTGCTGGGGAAGATTCTGGATGGCCGCGGCTCGCCGCTGTTTGTGAACTTCCTGAAGGTGTTGGCCCGCCATTCGAGATTGGATCTGCTCTCCCCCATCTGTCGCCAGGTGGGTTTGCAGGCGGAATTGCGGTCCGGGCGACGGCGGGTGCAGGTGACGTCGGCGATCCCGGCGACCCCGCAATTGCATCGGTTGGTGGAAGAGAGTCTGTCGAAATCTCTCGATTTCACCCCCATCGTGGAGTGGACAGTCGACGAATCGCTTGTCGGCGGTCTGCGGATCCGGGTGGGGGACACGGTCTACGACGGTTCATTGCGTTCGCGATTGCGGCAGTTGCAGCAGCGCGTGGAGCAGAGGAGCACAAATGAAATTCAAAGCGGACGAGATCGCTTCAGTCATCCAGAAGGAGATTGAGGACTTTCGCGGACAGATCCAGACCAGCGAAGTCGGCCGCGTCCTCGAAGTTGGCGACGGCATCGCACGGGTCTACGGTCTGGCCGGCGCCATGTCGGGCGAAATGGTCGAGTTCCCCAACGGGACCCGCGGTCAGGTCTTCAACCTCGAGGAAAACTCGGTCGGTGTGATCATTCTGGGGGATTACCTCAAGATCGCCGAGGGAGATGAGGTCCGTACCACCGGAGCCCTGCTGTCGGTTCCCGTCGGCGAAGCACTCGTCGGCCGGGTCATTGATCCGCTGGGGAATCCGCTCGACGGCAAGGGGCCGATCGTCACCGCCCAGAGCCGGCCGCTGGAAACCATCGCTCCGGGTATCGCCGGCCGCCAGCCAGTGACCGAGCCGCTGCAAACCGGGATCAAGGCCATCGACTCGATGACCCCGATCGGTCGCGGTCAGCGCGAGCTGATCATCGGCGACCGCAAGACCGGCAAGACCGCCATTTGCCTCGACACGATCATCAACCAGAAGGGGCAGGACGTCATCTGCGTCTACGTGGCGTGCGGTCAGCGGGCGACCTCGGTCGCCAGCGTGGTCGAGGCGCTGCGGGCCAACGGCGCGATGGACTACACGGTGGTGGTCAGCGCCCCCTCCAGTGCTCCCGCTCCGCTGCAGTACATCGCCCCCTACGCCGGCGCCGCGATCTGCGAACACTTCATGTATCAGGGGAAGCACACCCTGGTGGTGTACGACGATCTTTCGAAGCAGGCGACCGCCTACCGGCAGTTGTCGCTGCTGATGCGGCGTCCTCCCGGACGTGAGGCGTATCCCGGCGACGTGTTCTACTGCCACAGCCGGTTGCTCGAACGCTCGGTCAAGCTGAGCGACGAACTCGGTGGTGGCTCGATGACCGCTCTGCCGGTCATCGAAACGCTGCAGGGAGACGTGTCGGCCTACATTCCGACCAACGTGATCTCGATCACCGATGGGCAGATCTACCTCGAACCCGACCTGTTCTTCGCCGGTGTGCGGCCCGCCGTCAACGTCGGTATTTCGGTCTCCCGCGTGGGTGGCAACGCCCAGACGAAGGCCATGAAGAACAAGAAGGTCGCCGGCGGTCTGCGTCTGGACCTCGCCGCCTTCCGTGAACTCGAGGCGTTCGCCCAGCTGGGGACCGAACTCGACAAGGAAACCCAGGGTCGTCTCGACCGGGGTTACCGCATGGTCGAACTGCTCAAGCAGCCTCAGTTCCAGCCGCTGCACTTCGCCGACCAGGTGACCAGCATCTTCGCTGGTACGCAGGGTTACTTCGACGCTGTCCCCGTCAACCGGGTGGCCGAGGCCGAGAAGGAACTGCTGCGGTTCATGCGGGAAGAGAAGTCGGAAGTCCGCAACGCCATCATCGAGTCGAAGAACATTACCGACGACACCGAGAAAGCCCTGCGGGCGGCTCTGGACGAATTCCGCAAGCGGTTCGCCGAGAGTTCGAAGTAGTTGTCCGACTGAGTTTCCTGCTTCCATTCCCCTCGCAGCCCTGCCGGCAAAGTCATGGCCAAAGCACGTGCCGTACTGAAACGCCTGAAGGCGGTCAAGAACATCCGCAAGATCACGCGGACGATGGAATTGATCGCCACCGCGCGGTTCAAGAAGGCGATGGACCGCGCCACCCAGGCGTCGGCGTACACCAACAAGATTGCCGAACTGGCGTCGGACCTGGCTTCTTCGGCCACCGACTTCGTGCATCCCCTGTTGGAGGGGCGGACTGAGCAGAAAAACGGGATCCTCCTGATCCTGACTTCGAACCGTGGCCTCTGCGGCGGGTTCAATGCCGGGGTGATGAAGATCGCCCTGCAGCGCATCCGGGACGCCAAGGCGGCCGGTCAGAACCTGCGGATCGAGGTCTCGGGGAAACGCGGGATCAACATCCTCAAGTTCCAGAAGATCGACTACGGCCAGTCATTCACCGGGTTTGAGGACAAGCCCCGGTTTGACGAGGTCGACCAGATCGCCTCCCGCTATATCGCCCAGTACACGTCGCGGTCGATTGATTTCGTCGATGTGGCCTATGTGCGGTTCGTGTCGGCGTCGAGGCAGATCGCGACCCTCGACTCGCTGCTGCCCCTGGCCAAGCCGCAGGTCAAGGAAGGGGCAACGGAAGCGGCCGTCGATTACGAGTTTCTCCCGAATCCCCGGGAGATTCTGGAAGAGATCCTGCCGGCGGCTTTCAAGGCGCGGCTCTTCAAGTGCTTCCTTGATGCGGCCGTGTCGGAACAGATCTTCCGGATGGTCGCCATGAAGGGGGCCACCGAAAACGCTGGCGAAATGATCAGTTCGCTCAGCCGGCAGTACAACCGGGCCCGTCAGGCCCAAATCACCAGCGAGCTGAGCGAAATCATCGGTGGGGCCGAGGCGATCAAGTAACCCGGTCGCCCCGCTCTCCTGTCATTCCGCTTTTCCTTCGCCCATCACGCAGACTTTCACGACCCCCACGGGTCTCCCGAGCATCCGGAACAGACACATGGTCACGGCTACCGGCTCCAAGAACATCGGCAAGATCACCCAGGTCATCGGGTCGACCTTCGACTGCGAGTTCCCCGATAACAAACTTCCCGAAATCTACAACGCGGTGAAGATCGACTCGAACCAGAAGGGGGTCGAGATTCACCTGACCGGCGAGGTGCAGCAGCACTTGGGTGGGGGCCGGGTCCGCTGTGTGGCCCTCGGCTCGACCGACGGTTTGATCCGCGGGATGGACGTGGTTGATACCGGCGCCCCCGTGTCGGTTCCCGTTGGCAAGGGAACTCTGGGCCGCGTGTTCAACGTGACCGGCGACCCGATCGACGGCCGGGGCGAGGTCAAGGCGGAGGAGCGGTGGCCCATCCACCGGCATGCTCCCGAGCTCGGCAAGTTGAGCGCCAAGACCGAGGTCTTCGAGACCGGGATCAAGGTGATCGACCTGCTGACCCCCTTCGTCCGCGGTGGCAAGGCGGGCTTGTTCGGCGGTGCCGGTCTGGGCAAGACCGTAATCCTGACCGAACTCATCGCCCGGATCGCCAGTGCCCACGGCGGTTTCTCGGTGTTCGCCGGGGTGGGAGAACGGACCCGCGAAGGGAACGATCTCTGGCTGGAAATGCAGCACACCAAGATCGGTCAGACCGGTCGCAGCGTCATCGAGCAGACCACCATGGTGTTCGGCCAGATGAACGAACCCCCTGGAGCCCGTCTGCGGGTCGCGTTGACTGCGTTGACCATGGCCGAGTGGTTCCGTGACGCGACCGGCTCGGACACGCTGCTGTTCGTCGACAACATCTTCCGCTTCTCGCAGGCCGGTTCGGAAGTGTCGGCTTTGTTGGGGCGTATGCCCAGTGCCGTGGGTTACCAGCCCACCCTGGGAACCGAGTTGGGTGAACTGCAGGAACGGATCACGTCGACGACGAGCGGGGCCATCACCTCGGTGCAGGCGGTGTACGTGCCGGCCGACGACCCGACCGACCCCGCCCCCGCCACGGCGTTCGCCCACCTGGATGCGTTCATCTACCTGGAACGCCGGATCTCGGAAAAGGGCATTTACCCCGCCATCGATCCGCTCGCCTCGTCGAGCCGGATTCTGGATCCGCAGTACGTGGGCGAACGGCACTACAAGGTGGCCCGCCGCGTGCAGCAGATTCTGCAGCGGTACCGCGAATTGCAGGACATCATCGCCATTCTGGGTGTCGATGAGTTGAGCGAAGAAGACAAGCAGGTGGTGAACCGGGCCCGCCGCATCGAGCGGTTCCTGTCGCAGCCCTTCCTCGTGGCCGAGGTGTTCACCGGCAAGGCGGGCAAGATCACCCCGCTGGCCGAGACGATCCAGAGCTTCGAAGAGATCTGCGACGGCAAGTGGGACCACCTGCCCGAGTCGGCCTTCATGTACGTCGGTGGTGTGCAGGAAGCGGCCGAGCAGGCCAAGGCGATGGCTGCGGGCTGATCCGGATCCGCTCCTGCGGCGGCTTGACGTTTTTCTTTTGACCCTGTTTTTCCACCTGCCCGACGACCCGTTCCATGGCCCTTGGCAAGAACCTGCAGATTGTGCTGGTCACCCCCGAGACCACGCTGCTGAATGAGCCGGTCGAATCGATTCGACTGCCCATGTTCGACGGCCAGTTGGGAATCTATCCCTCCCGGGCCCCGGCTGTCGGTCGCCTCGGGGCGGGTGAGTTGCGGTTGGTGCAAGGCGGCAGCACCCGCAGCTACTACATCGATGGCGGGTTTGTGCAGGTGAAGGGGCCGGTGGTTTCGGTTCTGACCAACCGTGCCACCCCCGTGGAGCAACTCGACCCGCGGGTGGTGGAAGAAGAAGTGCAGGCGGTCAAGAAGCGGGTCGCCAAGACCGACGATGAATTCGCCGCCAAGGCGGCCGACCTCGCCAAGGCCCGCAAGCGTCTCGCGCTGCTCCGCAAGGGGCGATAAGCGAACCACCTTTCGGCAGTCTGCTCCGCAGGTCATCCCTCAGGCCAGTCTTCGGACTGGCCTGTTTGTTTGATGTCATGTCCACGACGCCAGCCCGCCCGGGTTTCTTTCGTCGTCCGGATGAACGGTTTTCCCCCGCCCGTCGGACCTCCTACCGCGATTCCCCCTCTCTTCAGCGGTGGTGATTGATCGTCTCGCTCATCCCGTCCAATCCACCAACAATTCCCTATGAATGGGCTGGGTGGTTGGCCCGCGTTTCGAGCGGCAAGTCGACACCGAAAACACGTTCCGCGAAGCCGTCCGCACGGGACAATCCATTGTCAAAAACAGGCAGGGGGCCACCCGGTCGCGAAGTCGTCAATGTGTGACACAAAGGCCAATTCCAGAAACGACTTACATCGCAAGTGTGGAATACGTTTCGCAAAGTCTGAGCTCGACTGTGCCCGACTTCAATCTCCAACTGCCTGGAGTCCGCCGCGTCATGGGGATTGACCGCCACTCCGCGCCGCGGACAGTGCAGGTGCTCGGCAGACAACGTCCGTCGCTCCTCGACGATGGGCAGGTGGCCATGATCCCGCCGCCCCGATCCCAAACGCTGCCGGGGCTGACCGCGCGGGCGAACGGGCGGCGCGGGTTGATGGTCGTCCCTTCCATCAACTGCAACCGGCGGCCGGTGCCAGTCTGCGCATTCTGGCGACCGAACAGCCTTGCCTGCAGCAGGCGATTTGTCGCCTGGAGTCGGTCGACTTCGATTTCCCGCTTCCCGTGCCGATCCATCGCCCAGCGACGGGTTTCGTTCCAATCGTCAAACTGCAGGCTTCGTTCGCGGCTCTCGGCACGCAGCTTGGCCATTTCCTGGCGGATGTGACGAGCCTCGCGCGGAAACTCTTCCACGAGGCGCGCGTCCAATCCTGACCCGCGCAGGGAACTGCATTCCGGCGGAAGACCTGGCATGATCACCCTCGTCACACGCCTTCCCAGCCCATTCCCGAGGTCTGCTTCAAGGCCAGCAGAGGGATGGGCGAATCGATCGCGAATCGCAGGCACCTCCAGCACGGTGTAGCCCCGGCGGCCATGGGATTGCTGTGATGTTCTTTGATCCCAAGTCGAGCGCAGACCAGGTATCGATCGCGCAAGGCAACGACCGAGCTACTTGGAATTCTCCCGTTGCTTGTCTCGAAAGAACTCCCAAACCCGTTTTGAACCTGAGAACGACGCGATTGGAGCGTTCCGCTCACGGCGATTCCGAGACCCGGGCCAACCATGTGCTCCCTCGGAGTCGACGACCACTTCGGTCACCGCGCCTGAGTCTGTCGCCGCATAGAGACTGGTCGTGACGCTTCCGGATTTCGTGACCTGCGGTTCCTTTTGAGATCGATTGACTTCGACCCAGAAGTCAGCGACTTGGCTCAGTGGTTTGAATGGAGCCTGTTGAGCACGGCGAACCAGCGGATTCTGGCTCATTCCTCCCTCCAGTGGAACCTCCTGGTCTTTCCCTCCCTGGATCATCAAGACGGGGAGTGGGACTTCGGGCTTTTCGTCGAAGCTGAACATGGAAGCGACCACTGGGGCAATTGCCGCCAACTTGCCAGCGCGACGCACGGCATACACATAGGTCATCATTCCTCCGTTGGATCCGCCGGTCATATAAATTCTCTTGGGATCGGCACCATGCTCACCAATCAGCCGATCGATCAACGCGTCCAGATAGGCAATATCGTCGGCATCCCGCACCTGTCTCCGTAACAGGTAGCCTGTGTTCCAGGCATGCCTTTTTTCACCGAACTCGATTCCTTCCGGATACACGACCATAAACCCCTCCGATCGGGCCACCGGATCAAAGCCCGAGTTCGCGCGCATGACGTCCGCACTCCCCTGGCCTCCATGCAACGCGAGCACCGCCGGCCGTCGCCTGCCATCGACCGGTGCATTGACGACCACCGCCCGCCGATCCTGCCGGTTGATTGTGAGCCGGATTTCGAAATCGGCCTGCAGATTCCCGGTCGTCTTGCTGGAAGGATCCCCGAACACCCGTCGATAGAAACTCCAGTTGTCATCGCCCAGAGCCTCGATCGTTTTCAGCGGGTTGTGATCGACCCCTTCCAGGACGGTCCAGGTATGCGGAATGCGAAGGTTGTCCAAATGTTCGTGGAATGCACGATTGTTGCTGAACGTCTCATCCTGATCTCCGCAGACATGACGGATGATGGAACCCTTTCGGATCGCTTCGGCATTCTCGACCGCCAATTGCCTCGGGCTCACCTTTTTGAAGTATTCCTGATCCCCACCGTAGACCCTCTGCAACACCTCGGCTGCGCGTTGTCTGCCTGCCCGGGGCGCTTGGACAAGTTCCGGCTGTAACGGACCACCACCCATGATCGAGATTCCCTTGAACATGTCGGTGTGTTTGAAACCGAGGCGTGCCGAACCATAGCCCCCCATGCTGTAGCCGTCCAAAAGCCGGCCCTCGCGGGTCGCCAGGGTGCGGTAGTTGGCATCGATGTGCGGGATGAGTTCCTGGATGATGATCGTTTCAAGCGGTGCCGATCCATCCTTCCAATCGACATACATCCCTTCAGCCAGTCCGTTGACAAACACCACCAGGCAAGCAGGCGTTTTCCCTGCCTCAATGGCGGCATCGAACAGAGCAGCAACGCGCGGTATCCCTGGCAAACCTCCTCCGGAGCCATGCAACCAGTACACCACCGGATAGCGTACAGACGTCTCGCGTCCATAGGCCCTGGGTTTGTAGATGTGATAGCTCACCTTGGTTTTCGCCACGCGGCTTTCAAATGCGGCATACGAAACACCAACACCCTGGATCTGAGGGGAGACCCAAGCCAACTTCGATTCCGAAGCGTTTGACTCGGCTGGATCCTGGGGCTGGGCAATCCCCAAAGATTCTCCAACCAACAGCAGCAGGAGACTCAGTACGATGTCTCGATTGATCATCGGTTCGCCTTTGGGATGGTTGTGCTGCTGCAGCGAGCAAGCGAATTTCTTCGGGACAGTATCGAGCAGACGAAGTCGACATCCTTTCGAGACCTCGCGACATCGTCCATCGAAGGCCAGACGCAGCGATGCCCATCCCAAAGCCGAGGAAGCGGGGCGCTCGGGAGAGCACCCAACTTCGGTCTTGGCCCTTGGGAAGGAGCTCTGGGTCCAGCTCTGCGAAGCCGTATCCTTCGCACCATTCATCGCAGATTGTCACGTGCAGCGTGTCGTCCGGCAACCTCGGTGTGGCGGCGTGTCTGTTTGCGGACGATCGGGGATTGCTGTCCAGCCTTCTCGAATTCGCGATCGCGTCCCTGACGGATCTTCCTTCGAAAGAAATGGCAGCTTGCCGCCCGGTGTGTTGTATTCGACCGGGCCATGCAACCGGACCGGGTTGCCGTGAGACGGCAACGCCGATCGGTGTTCCCGCCCACCAACTTGCCCGGCGCGAACGGTGCTCTGCATAATCACCTCCATGCACACGGTTGTCTGTTTCCTGTCCCCCCGTTCATTCCTTCCGCTTGTGAGTCGACGCAGATGCTGACCAAATGGGTACGCCGCTGTGGGGCCAATCTGAGCCTGGGCGGGAGCTGGGGCGTGGTCCTGCTTTGCCAAGTCTGGTTGGCGGCACCGGCAGCGGCACAACTGGCACCGGAAATTGGCTACATGCTGCCGGCGGGCGGAGCACCGGGTCAGACCGTCGAAGTGACCTTGGGCGGGTTTGACTGGACGCCCGACATGCAATTGCTGGTGCATGATCCCCGCATTCAGTTGGAACTGTTGGGGCCCCCGGGGCCGGTGCTGGTCCCCGAACCGCCGTACTGGTTCGGGGCCAAGGCCCGCGGCTATGCCTGGCCCCTCGCCCGCGAGTTCCGGGCGAAGCTGAGCATTCCCGCCGAGGTCCCCCCCGGTCTCATCAAATGGCAGGTGGCCAATGCGAATGGTGTCTCTCCTGTGGGAACCTTCCACGTCGCGACAGGGACTCCGGTGGCCGAAGAACCAGACCGGCTCGAACCCCAGAAACTACCCGCGCTGCCGGTGGTGGTCTCTGGACAGATCCGCCGGCTGGAAGAAATCGACCGCTACCAGTTTGAGGTGGCGCAGGCCGGCCCGGTGACGGTCGAGGTGGTGGCCCGGCGGATTGGCTCGCCGCTGCATGCGATGGTGCAGGTGCGGGATGCGGCGGGGCGAATGGTGGCCGATGTGGCCGACACCGAGGGGCGCGATCAGACCTTCTCGTTTTCCGCCCAGCCCCAGACCCTCTACACCGTCTCGCTGCATGACCTCGACTTCGCGGGGGATCGGTCGTATGTCTACCGCCTGCGGATTGCTCCCGGGCCCCAGGTGCTCGCCGCCTATCCCGCCGGTGGCCGGCGGGGAGAAACTCGCCCGGTTGAGTTTGTCGGGCCGGGGCTGGCGACGGGGGGACCGCAGTTGGAGAGTGTCACCCAGCCGGTGTCCTTTCCCGCCACCCCCGGCCTGACCAGCTTCGAGCACGTTGTCCAGACCCCCGTCGGCACTTCGCTCCCCTTCGTGCTGGCTGTCGGCGACGGCCCCGAACTGGTCGAGGTGGCGGGGAGCGCTCAGGGGGCTCTGTCTGAATTGCCCGCCGCCTACACCGGCGCATTCGAGACCCGGTTCGGACAGGAGCAAATCACGTTTCCGGGGAAGAAGGGAGAGGTGCTGCGACTGGCGGCGCAGGCCCGCTCACCCTCGCGTCGGCTCGATCTCGAACTGGTGTTGCTGGGACCCGATGGAAAAGAGCTCGCCCGCAACGACGACGCTCCGGGCAGCACCGATGCCGAATTGCTGGTGACAATTCCCGACGACGGCACCTACACCGCGCAGCTCACCGAGCGGGGTGGCCAGAGCGGCAGCCGGGGTGCGTGTTACCGGCTGTCGATCACGAAGCCGGTCGAAGAGTTCAGTGTCACCATTCCGCCTTTGGGGGCCATTCCCCTGGGAGGGCAGTTCAAGCTGCCCGTCAAGGTGACCCGCACCGGGGGAATGAAAGAGCCGGTGGTGTTGTCGCTGGCGAATCTTCCCGAACGGGTTACGGCCCAGGCCGATCTGACCATTCCCGCCGACAAGACCGACGTGACGATCGACCTCAACTGCCCGGCGGATGCCGCAGTGACCGCCCGGCTGGCGACGGTGACCGCCAGCACGACGTTGGCCGGTCAGGCGGTCAGCCGCCCGGTGGGTCCGATTGCGCTGGCCGTGGTGATGAAGCCCCGCATCAAGCTGACCCCCGAGGGGCTGGATGATGTGCGCAAAGTGCATCGCGGCAGCACCTTTCTGGCCCCGGTGTTGATCCAGCGGCTCGAGGGGTTCGACGGTGAGATCGTGCTGGAGATGACCGCGAAGCAGCAACGGCACCGGCAGGGGTTGGCGAGTGACGAGTTCACGGTGCCGCGGGGAGCCGGCCGGGTGGAATACCCCATCTTCGTTCCCGAGTGGCTGGAGACCACCAAGACCAGCCGGATGATTCTGAACGGAGCGGTGCAGGTGGCCGATCCCCAGGGCAAGATCCGCACGCTGTTGCAGCGGCAGGAATTGCGGATCGGGATTCTGCCGGAGGGGGCGCTGCTGAAACTGGCCCATGCGGCGGGAGAGCCGGCGATTACTCCGGGGGCCGATTTCGAGGTGCCGCTTGCGCTCTCGCGGGCTGCGGAATTTCCCGAGGAGGTGACGGTCGAACTCGTGGGGGAGATTGGCCCCCGGGCTCCGCGCGGCGACGCCCCCGCTCGGTTTACCGCGACGCCCCTCAAGATGACGGCGGGTCAGAACACGGCGATGCTGCGGATCCGGGCGGCCAACGGGCTGGCCCCCGGCAGCGAGTACACGCTGCGGTTGCGGGCCACGGGACTGCAGCAGGGGAAGTGGAAGGTGATGTCGGAGACGGACCTGTTGGTGATGGTTCCCGGGTCGTGACTCTTGGGCTTCGCCTTGGGGCGGAGTGACGGACGGGGATCGCCGCAAGCAGGGCTGGGGTTGATGGGTGGCAACTCTCCCTGTGCCAGCCCTTGCAACGCAACTTCCCCTGTCCGACGATGGGAAGACCCGTTGTGGAGTCGTGCGGAGGAATCAGGTCCCCGGGGACCTCAGTTGTTCGCACCACGTTGCGGGTACCGGATCTTCCACTTCAGACCACTTCATGATCGAACATCCTTCGCCAGTTCCCCCCGAGCCCCGTATTTCCCCGGTCTTTAATCCGGCCGAATTGGCGGCGTTTGAACGGGATGGTTATGCGATTGTGCGGGGTTTGGCACCGCAGGCCGTGGTCGAACGGATGATCGCCGTGACCGAAGCGGGGCTGCGCTCGGGTGAAGGACCGGTGGAGTACGAGGCCGACCTGCGATACCCCGGGGCCCCCGCGTCGCGGGAACAGGAGGGGGGCCAGACCATCCGCCGGCTCAAGGAGGCGCAGGGGCGCGATCCGGTCTTTACCGATTGGGTCCGCCTGCCCGGCGTCATGTCGCGTCTGCAGCAGTTGCTGGGCCCCCGCGTGGTGATGCCTCTGGCGCATCACAACTGTGTGATGACCAAGCAGCCCCAGTTCAGCAGTGAAACCCACTGGCACCAGGACATCCGCTACTGGAGCTTCACCCGTCCCGAGCTGGTGAGCCTGTGGCTGGCCCTGGGGCCCGAGACACCCGAGAACGGGTGTCTGTGGGTCATTCCCGGGACGCACCGGCAGCAGTTCGCTCCCGACCAGTTCGACAGGAAACTGTTCCTGCGGGACGATCTCCTCCAGAATCAGCCCCTGATCCAGGCGAAGATTCCGGTCCCGCTTCAGCCGGGGGACGCCCTGTTCTTTCACGCCCGCACGTTTCATGCGGCTGGACGGAACACCACCCAACAGTCCAAATACTCGGTGGTCTTCACCTTCCGGTCGGCCGACAATCCCCCGCTGCCGAACACCCGCTCGTCCTCCCAGCCTGAGCTGTTGCTGACACCAGGCGTCTGAGCGGCCCGCTGTGGCTGATGTCCCCGGTCGGGCGCGGTCGTCCCGCGCAGCCCAGCGCCGGTTCGTCTGCCTATCAGACTCGACCCGAGCGTGAGCCTGAGCTGGCCGACTTGGCTGGAAGCGGCGCGGTTGGAACCGCCGGCAGGCCCACTACGGTTTCATCTCCGAGACCCACTCGCGCAGCAGCCGCGCCGCCTTCTCGTCGACTACGTTCGATCCGACATGGGGCATGCGCCCCAGCCCGGTCCTGGTCATGCGGTGCAGCAGCATGGAGCGCGTCGCATCCCCCGGCACCAGCACGCGGGGATCGTTCAGTCCGAAGCCTCCCTGTCCCGGTTTCGTATTCACAATTCCCAGCTCTTCCAGCGGCAGCGTCGCCAGCAGTTGGAACCCGGCATTGCCGCCCCCCCACTTCATGTGGCAGTGGGAACAGTTGGCATGCAGGTACGAACGGGCCCGGGCGTCGAGCGGCTGGGTGCTGTCGTGCGGATTGACGAGGTGCCCCAGTTCGGCCGTCGGCTTTTCAGGAGCCTGCTTGAACAGCCCGAGCTGTTTGAAGACGTCGATCTGGTTGGCCACGACGCCGTTGCCGTAATCCTGGTCGCGGTTCAACTGCAGCGTCGAGACTCCCAGGGCGTACTTGGCCGGCATGGTGTGGCAGAGGGTGCATTCACTGCGGCTGGGGAAGTGCCACACCTGCCGGCGCTCTCCCCCCGGGGCGGCCGGATCGCGAATCACCAGTTCGCGGTCGAGACCATGTTCTTCCAGCAGCGTGGCGTCGGCCTGGTCTTCATCCCAGAGATAGGTGTAGCCGCGCCACACCTGGTCTCCCACCTCTTCACTGCCGGCCAGTTGTTCGAAGATCATCACCCGGGTTTCGAGGCGTTTGCGGCTGGCGGGGTTTCCCACTTCGTGCTCGATCGAAAACGTCTTGACGGTGACGGTGCCATCCGGGAATCGCCACCCGGCGGGTGCCCCGGGGGCCGGCTGGGGGTAAGTGACCGTTTCGAACTCGATCTGGGAATCTCCTGGCAGGGCCAGAAAGCGTTCCTTGAGGGCTCCGTCCGACCACAACTCGGAGTTGACCGCATAGGGAATGACCCCGGGGGCCACCACATGGGCTTTGGTCGACGCGAAGAGCCCGGTCTGCGACAGCTTTCGCGGGAAGTCGGCCGCGGTGGAGCGGGCCGTGTTCGGGGCCAGTTCGTACAGCGTGCCATTCATGTAGTCGACCAGCAGCACCTCCCCCGCGTCATCCTCGGCGAAGCTGACGATGCGCAGCGGGGTATCGACCAGTTCCTTCTGCCACTCGAGTTCGCCGTTGGTCACCTTCAAGGCATGCACCTTGCCGGTGTCGTAATCGCCGTAGATGTAAGCCCCCGCCAGACTGGCCTGCTTCTGGCCGCGGTAGACGAACCCTCCGGTGATCGAGCGGAAGTCGCTGTGGGGATGTTCGAAGACCGGCTTGAGAATGGGGGTGGGGCCCAGCGGGCGTTCGGGGCGGAAGGGATGGGTCCCCTCACTCACGCTCCAGCCGTAGTTGCCCCCTTTTTCGATCTTGAGGACCATTTCCCACAGATCCTGACCCACATCGCCCCCCCACAGGTCGCCTGTCTGACGGTCGAACGAAAACTTCCAGAGTTGCCGCAGACCGTAGGCGAAGACTTCGTGACGGGCCCCGGGAGTCTGCACAAACGGATTGTCCGCGGGGATGGCGTAGTTGGTGCCCGCGGTGTGCCGGTCGACGTCGATGCGCAGCAGGCAGGCGAGCAGGTCGTCGAGTTTCTGGCCGGTCTGGCGTTCGTCGGCGATGCCGCTGCCATCTCCACAGGCGATATAGAGGAAGCCATCGGGTCCAAACGCAAGGTTTCCGCCGTTGTGTCCACCCGAGGGCCATTCGACGACGGTCACTTCACTCTCGGGAAGCAGTTTCCACGGCTGGGTGGAATGGTCGACCTGGAATTGCGAGACCCGGCTGCCGGTGGGCGCCCCCTCGGTGGGGTCCACGATCGACATCACATAGAGCTTGCCGTTCTGGGCGAACTGGGGATGGGGAGCGAGGCCGTAGATGGTCCGTTGGAGGTCGCCAATGGCCGCGGCGGTGGCCTCGGACTGCTGCGCGAAGTGATGGATGGTGCCAGGCCGGCCGGCGACCAGAAACGACTTCAGGCCAGGGACACGGGCGATGGCCACCGGCTCAAACAGCTTCACCCGGGGATACGCGGGCTTGATGACGAAGGGGGCCGGGGGATCGGGACTCCCCACCAGCCGCGACCCGTTGAACGGCACCCGCCGGGTGGTGTCGAACGGACGCGAACCGGTTGGCTCGGCGGCCGGCAGGAGGGTAGCCCAGGCCAACAGCACCAGGCCAGTCAGCAGGAACGGTGAGCGCATGACGACAACCTCCGGGGGAGGGGACGGGAACGAGTCCAGGCACCAGCGAACAGCGTACGAACCGGATCTCCGGCGTCATCCGCACGGCCAGTTCCCGGAGCAGGAGTCGCGGCGCGGCAGGTGGAGGGAGTTGTCCCGGTCGAGCGTCGCCAATTCTCAGACTCCGAGTTACATTTTGCAATCATGCCATACCCCCAGTTCGACCGCAGCCGCCTGCTGATCAAGCCCCTCTTCGAGCGGACGCACGACGTTCCGCTGACGTACCAGCTCCCCCTCGACGCTCCGTTGATCGAGCCGGTTGATCCGGTGATGACCCGCCTGGGGGCCGAACTGGCCACGGCCAAGGCCCGCAAGGCCGCGATCATCTTCATGTGCGGGGGGCACGTGATTCGGGCGGGGGTCGCCCGGCACCTGATCGACCTGATGGAACGGGGCCTGCTGACCCACCTCGCCTTCAACGGAGCGGGACCCATTCACGACTGGGAACTGGCCCTGGTGGGGGCGACCTGCGAAAGCGTGCCCCGCTATGTGCGGTCGGGGGAATTCGGCCTGTGGCGCGAGACCGGCCGGATGAACGACGTGATCGCCGAGGGTTATCGCCAGGGGTTGGGTTATGGTGAGGCGCTGGGGAAGGCGATCTGGGAAGGGGGTTTTCCGAATCGCGAGCTCTCGGTGGTGGCCCAGGCGTACCGGCTGAATGTGCCGGTGACCGTGCACATTGGCATCGGCTACGACATTCTCCACGAACATCCCAACTGCGATGCCGAGGCGCTGGGGGGGGCCAGCTACCGCGATTTTCTGGTGTATTGCCAGGCGATCGACCAGCTGGAAGGGGGGGTGATGTACAACTTCGGCACCGCGGTGATGGGGCCCGAGGTGTACCTGAAGGCGTTGGCGATGGCCCGCAACGTGGCCCATCAGGAGGGCCGCCGGATCGCCGACTTCCAGACCGCCGTGTTCGACCTGCTCGAACTGGAGGGAGATCCCCAGAAAGAGCAGCCCAAGAGCCATCCCCAGTACTACTACCGCCCCTGGAAGACCATCCTGGTGCGGACGGTGGCCGACGGCGGGCGCAGCCAGTACGTGCAGTCGGAGCACCGGCGATCGATTCCGCAACTGCGGGCCGGAGCACTGGCGGAAGAAGCCCGGCTGACCCGGGGTTGAGCGCGGGCCCGTACCCGGGGGGCCGGCCGGTAAACCGGTGCGGCGCGAATCGGAGTGGAAGACACCATAATCCGCCGGGTGGCTGGACACCGGACAAGATTCTTTCGGAAGACCGACATGCATCCCCGCTGCCTGGAACATCGCCTGACCGAGGCCGAACGCGAGTTCTTCAACACCCAGGGCTATCTGGTGGTCGAGAACGCGCTCCCGGACGAATTCAACAGCCGGCTGCTGGCGGCGGTCGACCGCATCGACCGGCGGGAGCGCGCGGCCGACCAGGCGACCCGGCTGTTGTCGTTTCCCAATGTCCTGGGCGAAGACCCCGCCTTCGTGGAACTGGCGCTGCACGAGCGGACACTTCCCAAAGTCTGGGGGATCCTGGGGTGGAATATCTACTCGTACCATTCGCATGTGGATGTGACGCCGCCCGCCGACGCGGCGGCGTTGTCGTGGCGGGTCGCCTGGCACCAGGACAGCATGCGGATGAACGACGAGATGGAGACCAGTCCCCGACCGCGGATGTCGTTGAAGATTGGCTTCTACCTGACCGACGCCTCCGAGGCCGAGCGGGGCAATACGCTGATTCTGCCCGGCTCGCACCTGTGGAATGAGATCGATTGTCCGCAGGACGGGGTGTCGTGTCCCGAGGGGACCGAACCGTTGTGTGTGAAGCCCGGCACGGCGGTCTTCATCGACCGGCGGATCTGGCATTCGCGCAGTGCGAACACCTCGCCGATCACCCGCAAAGTGGTTTGGCTGGGGTACAGTTACCGCTGGCTGCGGCCGAAGGACCAACTCTCGGTCGCGCAGGTGCTGCCGACGCTCGACCCGGTGGGCCGGCAGATTCTGGGAGACTGCCCGACCAACAATGGCACGTACGACCCGGTCGATGCCGATGTCCCCCTGCGCGGCTGGCTGCGCGAACACTCCCCCGACGAGGCCGCCCGCACTCTGCACGGCGGCGGCCAGGCCCGGCCCCCCGCCATGGTGCGCGGCAAAAATCTGGGGCGGATTTAGTCGTTTGATCGCGTCTGGTGCCGACGGTGGGACCGGTCGCCACCCTGGGGCGGCGCTTCCGACGCACGCGGGCGGCGGGAGTGGTCAGGGGTCGCGGCGCGTTCCCCAGCCGAGCGAGAGTACTCCCCAGGCGATCAGCGGCAGCAACCCGACCGCCGCGAAGATCACGGGGCGCCACGTCGGATCGGTCTTCACCACACTCCCGATGTTCGCCTGCATCGCCCCAAGGATCATCCACAAGAGGAAACTCAACGAGCCCCCCACCTTCCCCTGCGCCTTCCCCGAGAGTTCCTGATTGAAGGAATAGTACAGGGGGGCGAGTCCAAGTGTGCCGAGCGCCGCGACCAACTGCAGCCCCAGCAGGGCCCAGCCGCGCGACAGCCACTGGGCGGGAACCAGCAGCAGCACGCACGCCGCGAACAGGCCAAACACCGCCAGCCGGGCGCGATGCACGTTCCAGCCCCGTCCCGCCAGCCACGCGGTCAGCCAGCCCGCCGCGAGGCTGCCCACAAACGCGAACAGGTAATAAACCGACGTGAAGTTGTCGACGAACGTCTTGTCGTAGCCATAGAAGGTCCGCAGGGTGTCGGGCATCCAGACCCGCAGGGCATGCCAGGGGACGTTGATTCCCACCACGGTGATCAACAGCAGCCACCACCGCCGCAGGGTGAAAATCTGGTACCAGGGAATCTCGCGGATTTCGCGGGGCTGACCTGCTCCCGCCCCCTGCTCGTCGGTCTGCAGGACGGGGCGGCGCACATCGGACTCCCGGACCAGTGCCAGCCAGGCCAGGCCCCAGGGAAGCCCGACGAGCGCCCACAGCCGAAACGACGACTGCCAGCCCGCACCCCACTGGTCTTCCCACAGCAGGATCTGCGGCAGAATCACCTGGGCGGCGGCGGCTCCGCTCTGCAGGATGCCATTGCCCCACGTCCGCTGATGCGGGGCGAATGACCGCTGGGTCATTCGCAGGGCGCAGGGCCAGTGGGCGGCCTGGAACAACCCGAGGGCGAAACGCCACCCAACGTATTCGTCCAGGGTCCCGGCAAGAGACGCCCCCCACCCGGTGATCGACCAGACCAGCACCACCAGGGGAAACAGCCAGCGAATCGACAGCAGGTCGGCCAGAATGCCGAACAGCAGGCCGCCGGCGGCAAATCCGTAGCCGAACCAGGCTTCGGCCCGGCCATAACCGGCATCGTCCGTGCCGAAGTGCTGCTTGATCTCCACCGAATTCTGCACCCCCACGATCCGGTGGGCGTAGACCAGGAAGGTGGCGAAGAAGAGCACTCCGCAGAGCGCCTGGGTCCAGCGGGAAGTGCGGTGCGGTTCGGACATGCCCGGGCAGCTCGGCAAAGGGATGGAGAACGCGGCCTTGGCAGTATCGTGCACGCCCCGAAGATTGACCATGCCGTGGGGGGGAACAAACGACAGGCTGCGTGTCGGCGGGCTGGAGGCGGGTTTCCGCAGGGGGGGGCCCGCGGTGCGGGATGAATCGCGTCGGGATGGCGCCTGCGAGAGACCTGTCCCCGGGGGAAGATCCCTGCGGGTGGGGTGGTACCAAACGGGATGGACGGGGCGATTTTGGGGTATCCTGCGGGAAGTTTTGTTTGGGGAATTGATTCGAACCGAAAAAACCGATGTCAAATTGCTCTCGCCGTCCCGGGGGAAGACCGCTAAAGTCCCGCGCCAATTTCCGGAACCCCCGAGTCACCATGGATTTCAGTCTCAAACTTCCCCGGTTTGTTCCCCACTGGCTGCTGCGAAACGGGCACTTTCAGACCCTGGCCGCGTTGTACCAGTCCGGAGGCCAGGAGCCTCCCGATTGTGCCGGTCGCCATCTGGTGGATGTCTCGGCGGGAGACCAGGTGGTTCTGCATGACGATTGTCCAGGAATCTGGCAGCCCGGCGATCAAGTGGCGTTGATGATTCATGGGTTGGCGGGGAATCATCAGGCGACGTACATGCGGCGGGTGGCCTGGCGACTGAACCAGCGGGGCATTCGCACATTCCGCATGGACATGCGTTCGTGTGGGGCGGGGATGAGTCTGGCGCGGCTTCCCTATCACAGCGGGCGTTCCGATGATGCCCTGGCGGCGCTCCGTGAGATCATCCGGCAATGTCCCGGCTCCCCAATCTCGGCCCTCGGTTTTTCGCTGGGGGGGAGTGTGCTGCTGAAGCTGGCGGGGGAACATCCGAAGTTCAACCCTCCCGAGCTGCAGTCGGTCCTCGCGGTCTGTCCGCCGGTCGACCTCGCGTACTGTGTGCGCAATCTTTCGGGGGGTTTGGGCCGACTCTACGACCGGTACTTCACCCGTCATCTGTTGGATCACGTGGCGAACTGGCGGAGGGTGGTTCCGGAGGTTCCCGATCCCGCCGCCGTGCGGTTCCCGCGGCGGATTGAGGAATTCGACGATCTGTTCACAGCCCCCGTCTGCGGTTTCGGCAGCGGCGCGGAATACTACGAGCAGGTCAGCGCCCATCAGTTTGTCGAGGGAATCGAGATTCCGACGCTGATCATCGGGGCCGCGGATGATCCCCTCGTCGGAATCGAGTCGCTGCGCCGTCTGAAGCTCCCCGCGATCGCCAGTCTGCACACCGCGCCGGGGGGGGGGCACATGGGCTTCCTCGCGAATCGCGGCACCGATCCCGACCGTTCCTGGCTCGACTGGCGGATACTCGACTGGGTACTGCAGCCCCGTCGGCGGCCGGTGATCTCGCACGCGGCCTGAGAGGGCCGCTGGTCATGCCAACCGCGATTCGGTCAGCAACTCCCGCAGCAGATTGTTGTGCGGGTAGGGATGGCCGGTATGCTGCCGGAACGCTTCGGCATGGGCTGTTCCCAGTTCCGCTCCGCGCCGGCCGCTCCACTTGCGGCAACTTTCCAGGTATTCGTCGATTCCATGCTGCTTCAGCAGCCAGTTCCGCTGGCTGGCATGGCAGGCCAGCATCTTCAGCTTGAGATCGAACACCGCGGTGGTGTCGATCAGAAAGTCGGGCGGGATCGGTTGACCAAAATGGTCCGTCCCTTCCAATGGATCCACGTAGTAAAGATGCGGAATGTGCGCCAGGGGCGGGGCGGGGTCCCATTCGTGAGTCGTGTAATTGGGAACCGACGCGCAGAAACAGGCGTCCCGCACCAGTTTGCTGGTGTTTTCGTGGTCCGACATGTAGTCGACCGGAGGGGCGGTGAGGACCACGTCGGGACGCACCCTCCGCAGAAACTCGGTGACACGTCGCCGGCCCGTGTTGTCGTGATCAATCTGCAGGTCGAGGAACTCCAGGCAGTGATATTCGGCGTGGATCAAACGGGCGGCGGCGGCGGCTTCGGCCCGGCGGACGGCGGCAATTTCGAGAGGGCCCAACTCGGCACTGCCGCAGTCTCCCGCCGTCATGGTGGCGATCACCAGAGCGCAGCCTCTCTGGCCCAGGCGGGCCAGGGTTCCCGCACATTGGAACTCCACATCATCGGGGTGGGCGTGAATGGCCAGAATTTTTGGCGCGGCGTGGTTCGGCATGTTTTTTTGGGAAAACAGGTGTGGCCTGATTTCTGGACAGGAACTAGACTCAGTGAAGTCACCTCCATCAGAGCCTGTTGATCCCCTGGCTCGTTGACAGATCTCCTTGAGCATACGCAGCGTTTCACACCATGGCCACTACCCGCACCATGCCTCGCGCGAAGCCCTCCCACTCGGGCCAGTTCATCCGCAACACCCACGTTCCTACGGTGGCGTTCGCTCACGCCGCCGAGGCGGGGCGCCATGTGGCGTTGATGGTTGCGGGACTGATCCGTGAGAACAACTCCGCGGGGGCCACCACCGTGCTGGGGCTGCCCACCGGGTCGACCCCGATTGGTGTGTACCGGGAACTGGTCCGTCTGCACCGCGATGAGGATCTCGACTTCTCGAACGTCGTGACCTTCAATCTGGACGAGTACTTCCCGATGGATCCGGGCTCGATCCACAGCTACCACCGCTGGATGCGGGCCAACTTCTTCGATCACGTCAACATCCCCGAAGAAAATATCCACATTCCGCGGGGAGACATTCCCGCCGAAGAGGTCGAGCAGTTCTGCGAAGACTACGAGCAGGCGATCCAGCGGGCGGGAGGCATCCAACTGCAGTTGCTGGGGATCGGCCGCACCGGGCACGTGGGGTTCAACGAGCCGGGCAGTTCGCGGCATTCCATGACTCGCATGGTCACGCTCGATCCGCAGACCCGGGCCGACGCGGCCAGCAGCTTTTTCAGTGCCGAAAGCGTCCCGATGCAGGCGGTGACGATGGGGATCTCAACGATCCTCTCCGCCAAGAAAATCGTCATCATGGCGTTTGGCGAGCACAAGGCGAAGATCGTGCGGAAGACGGTGGAGGGGGATGTGACTTCGCTGGTCCCCGCCACCTTCCTGCAGGAACATCCCCACGCCCTGTTCGTGGTGGACAGCCCCGCCGCCAGCCAGTTGACCGCCGTGCAGACCCCGTGGGTCACCGGCCGGGTTCAATGGACTCCGCAGGTCGAGCACCGGGCGGTGATTGGGCTGGCTCTGCAGTTGGGCAAGCCGCTGCACAAACTGTGCGAAGATGATTTCATCGAGCATCACCTGCACGACCTGCTGAAGCAGCGGGGACCCATCGGAGCGATCCGCGAACGGGCTTTTGAAGGGCTGCTGAAGGGAATCCGTACCAAGCCCGCCGGTGAAGACCGGGCCACCGTCCTGGTGTTCAGCCCCCATCCCGATGATGACGTCATCTCCATGGGAGGAACCCTGATCACCCTGGCCGATCAAGGCCACGATGTGCACATCGCCTATCAGACCAGCGGCAACATCGCGGTGCACGACTACGACGCACTGCGGCACATCGACTTCATGAAGGAGTACAACGCGATCTTCGGGCTGGAAACGGCCGAGACCAGGGCTCTCGACCAGCGGATGCGCGAGGCGATCCACAACAAGGCGTTGGGCGCCCCCGACTGCCCCGAGGTCCAGCAGGTCAAGGGACTCATTCGCCAGACCGAGGCGACGCGGGCCGCCGTGACGGCAGGGGTTCCCCCCGAGAAGCTGCACTTCCTGAACATGCCCTTCTACCGCACTGGCAAGGTCGAGAAGTCTCCCATCGGAGAAGCCGATGTCGAGATCATCGCCAACCTCCTGCGGACCCTGAAGCCTCTGCAGATCTATGTCGCCGGCGATCTCTCCGACCCGCACGGCACCCACCGCATGTGTGCCGAGGCGATACTGCGGGCCCTCAAGGTGGTCGAGGCCGAGGGGCTCCAGACGGAGACCTGGCTGTATCGTGGGGCCTGGCACGAGTACGAGCCGCACGAAATCGAGCGGGCCGTCCCCCTCAGCCCCGAGATCGTTGAACGGAAGAAGCAGGCGATCTTCCGTCACGAATCGCAAAAAGACGCCCCCCTCTTCCCGGGAAGCGACAAACGCGAATTCTGGGTGCGGGCCGAAGAGCGGACCAAGAGCACCGCCGCGATCTACAACCAGCTGGGCCTGCCCGAATACTACGCCCTCGAGGCGTTTGTGCGGTACAGCGGGCAGTTGTAAGCTGCTCCGTCCCAACCCCGCGCCGCGGAAGGGAATCCCAAACCAACAAAGGCCGTCATCTCCCCGGGGGATGACGGCCTTTGTCGCGTACTGCGTGTCTGAGAAAGTCTGTGGGCCGGGAGAGTCTGTGGGCCGGTGTTCGCCCACCGGCTCAGGCCGTGGAGCAGGCCCCGGGCTCTTGTTGGCCAGGACCTGTTCACACGGCTGCGGCCGCCCGGTGGTTATTTGAGTTCCACCGTCACCTTTTCGATCTTGCCCGTGAACTCAAACGGGAGTTCGTAATTGTCACCCACGGCGGAACCCGAGTCGCGCCCGACGTCGACCCCTTCTCCCAGCGAGAACTGCAGCGGCACGGTCTTGGGGAGCTTCCCCGCGCCCACCTTCTGACCATTGGCCAGCAGGGTGACGGAGCCTCCCTTCCCCAATTCCCCAGGCTGACCTTCATACTGAAACTGGACTTGCAACGAGACCTTCCCCGCCGGCAGTTTCTCGCTGCTGACGAGATACCGGTCAATCGCCAGCATGTTGTAGCGGAAGTGGGCTCGGCCCTCCTGCAGATACAGCCCCAGTCCTCCCGTCAGACCGCCGTGGGTATAGATCATCCCCTCGGCACCTTCCGGGGGAATCTCCACATCGGCGGTGATGGTCCACGACTTGTTCAGCATCGGCGGGCTGGCCCCGTCGGGCAGCGCGACCTGGCCGGGGAAGTAGACAAACTTCCGGCGCTTGCCGGCGAGACTGGGCCGTCCTTGCAGCTCGGCACTCAGCCGTTCCACCGCACGCCAGTCGAGAGGCAGCACGTGGTACTTCTCGGCCTCTTTCCAGAAGATCGCCTCCAGCTCACGCAGTTTCTCGGGATGCTGGGCGGCGAGGTCGGTCGACTGGGTGAAATCTTCATTGAGGTTGTAGAGCTCCCATTTGGCCGTCAGGGGATCGAATTCGCCCCGCACCGGAACCCACGGGACAAAGCTGCGGCTCGACGCCATCCAGCCCTGGTGATAGATCCCGCGATTCACGAGCAGTTCGAAGTACTGTGTGGGGCGGGTTTCGGGAGCTTTCACATCGAAGAACGACTTCAGGAAACTCGTCCCCTCGATCGGCTTCTGCGGGATGCCGTTGAGCTCTTCGGGCGGGGTGATGCCAATCGCCTCGTAGAGCGTGGGGACCAGATCGATGGTATGCACGAACTGGCTGCGCAGGCCCCCCCGGTCGCGGATCTTCGCCGGCCACGAGACCACCAGCGGATTGCGGGTCCCCCCCAGATGGCTGGCGACCTGCTTGGTCCACTGGAAGGGGGTGTTCATCGCGTGGGCCCAGGCACTGGGGAAATGGTTGAACCACTTCGGACCCCCCAGCTCATCGATATGTTCGAGGTTCTCTTCCCACTTTTCAGGGAAGCCATTGAAGAACAGGTTCTCGTTGATGCTCCCTTCCAGCCCCCCCTCGGCACTCGCGCCGTTGTCTCCCACGATGTAGAGGAAGATGGTGTTGTCGGCGTTCGGCAACTGCTTGACGGCGTCGACGATGCGCCCCATGTGGTGGTCGACATGGGCGGCGAAGCCGGCGAACACCTCCATCATGCGGGCATAGATCTTCTTCTGACCGGGGTTCAGCGAATCCCACGCGGGGAGCCCCTCGCTGCGGGGGGTCAGCTTCGCGTTCGCCGGGACGACGCCGAGCTGCTTTTGCCGCTGGAAGGTCGCCTCGCGGTAGGCATCCCAGCCCGCATCGAACTGGCCCCGGAACCGGTCGATCCATTCCTGGGGAGCGTGGTGCGGCGAGTGATTCGCTCCGGGAGCGACGTACAGGAAGAATGGCTGGTCGGGGGCGATGCTGGTGACCCGGCGGGTCCAGGCAATCGCCTGGTCGGCCAGGTCTTCGGTGAGGTGATAGTCGGGCTTCTTGCTTTTCGGAACCAGATTGCGGTTCTCGAACAAGACGGGGTTCCACTGATTGATGTCGCCCGCGTTGAAGCCGTAGAAGTAGTCGAAGCCCAAACCGTTGGCCCAGCGGTCAAAGGGACCGGCAGCACTGGTTTCCCAGGCGGGCGTGTTGTGGTTCTTGCCGATCCAGGCGGTGGCATACCCGTACTGCTGCAGCACCTGTCCGATGGTGCCGCAACTGCGCGGCAGCACGCAGGTGTACCCTTCGTACCCGGTGGCGGCCTCGGTGATGACCCCCGTGCCGGCCGAATGATGATTGCGGCCGGTGATCAACGCCGCCCGGGTGGGACTGCAGAGCGCGGTGGTGTGGAAGCGGTTGTACTTCAGCCCCTCGGCGGCCAGCCTGTCGAGCGTGGGGGCGGGAATCCCGCCGCCAAATGTCGAGTACTGGCCAAACCCCGAATCATCCAGCAGGATCAAGACGATGTTGGGGGCACCCTCCGGGGCCTTCACCGGCTGGGGAAACTGTGGGGGATCCGAAGTCTTGTAGGTCCGGCCCACTTTGCCCGGAAACTGAAAGTCGGGCCGGGGGAGGGACTTGGATGTCCCCTTTGTTTGCGGCGGCTGGGCACTGGCCACCGGTTCCCAGGAGCTGGAAGGCACACCGCTTCCGAACAGCACTCCCAGGATCAACACCACCCGCAGGTGAAAAAACCGAAACATGATTGGGCTCCAGGGTCCCTCAGGAGAGTTCGTCACCAGCGGACTTGCTGGTGACGTCAGCAAGACTCCCACGTCTCTCTCACCCTGAAACACGACGGGAGCGGATTGCATTCGAGCGGTGTGATGTTACCAACGCCTGAATCCGCGGGCTACGACAGGGCAATCCACGTCCGGCCTGACCGAAGCGGGGACAGGATTTGCGTGTCACGGAGCGGAAAACCTTCCTGCGGACGAGCGATGCGCGCCCTTCGGGTCGATTCTCCACTCCGTGCCGTGACCTGGCGGACCGCCCCTCTCAAGCCCGGTCCCGATGGCGAAATTGCCGGCGGAATTACTTGAGGGCCCGAATGTCGACATCGTGGGCGATGCAGGCCACGCAGTCTCCCTGCGCCACCATCGCCGGTCCCCGTGTCGCCAGCAGCACCCCGCCCGTCGGGGCGATGATGGGGATCGGTTCCCGGTCCGGACGCTCCAGGAAGTGAATCTGGGCGACGGTCTGCCCGGGACCCGCCTCGGCTCCCAAAGGCAACAGAGGTTCGAAGATGCCCGACTCCGGTGCGAACCGGTAGTCGTCCCGGCTCAGTGCCTGCACCCAGCGCGTGGGAGGCAGCCCCAGTCCCTTGCGGGTCAACACATTCCCCCGCAACACCCCCAGTTGCCGCAAGACGTTCGCCAGACCCTGCTGGGTGATGGCATGCACCTGCGAATTGACCGGTTCGCCCCCCCCCATCTCGGTGGTCACCACGATCTTCCCCTGGTTCTCAGCCTCGACGGGGAGCAGGCCCGAGCCGGCGACGTCGGCATACACGAAGGAGAAGTCGGTGTTCCACGCCTCGACTCCGTCGATCATCGCCTGCCGCTGAATCAGATCGGGCACCAGATGCATCGTCGCGCAGGGGACGAAATCCATGCTGCGCCCCCCGGTGTGGATGTCGATCACGATGTCCGACAGGGGAAACAGCACCGTGGTGAGGTAATGGGCAATCAGCGAGGTGACGCTGCCGTCGGGCCGCCCGGGGAACGCCCGGTTCAGGTTCATGCCATCCAGGGGAGACAGCCGCGTGGCCGCCTTGGCCGCCGGGTAATTCAACGAGGGAATCAGAATCAGCCGGCCGGTGATCTGTTCGGGTTCGATCTCCCGGCAGAGTTTCATCACGGCAATCTGTCCGGGGTATTCATCTCCATGGTTGCCCCCGCTGACCACCGCCGTCGGACCCCGGCCATTGCTGATGACCGTGATCGGCACCAGCAGGTTGGCCCAGCCCCCCAGGTTGTACGAGTAGGGAATCATCAGATGCCCATGTTGTTTCCCCGGGCGGTTGTAATCGACCGTGGCGTGGATGGGCGAAGCGGCGTGGGTGGGGTTGTGCGTCTGGCTCATGAAGTAGACTCGGGAAGCAAGCGATCAAATGGGGACGGGGAGCGACACGGGAGACGGACGACGGAAGGCGTTCAAGACCCGTGGTCCGGCGGGAGTGGATAGGCACTGAGGGGGAGCCCGCTGCCGGGGAGTTCCCGCAGTCGCCGAAAGGCGGCGGTCACCCGGGCCTCGCGGCGGGCCACGTCGGCCCGATCTTGATGACGCTTGTCGAAGGGGCCTTCGACAACCACCGGCTCGAACGTGGGATCGACGATGAACTGGGCCTGCACCGGGTTGCAGCGGAGGTGCCGTTCGGGGGCGGCCAGCAGCAGGCGGGAATCGAGTTCGCCCAACACAAACCGCAGGTACAGATCGCTGTCGGTGATCTCGGGGACCGGTTCGCCACACACTTCGCAGAGGTAACCGCGATCACACCGCGCCATGCCTGAATCTCAACCCTCGGAATTCCAACCCCTCGGACCGCGCCGCATCCTCGCCGGGTGACTCCCGGAACCGCCACCCTGCCGCAGGGCGGGTGCACCGCGTCGACAGTCCACAGAATACCGCTTCGCGGTGCGGCTCCATAGCCTGGCCCGGGGGCTGAGGAGACTTGCCGAAATCAGGCCCAGGGTTTTCATGGACTGCAGCGGGAATGGGGATCGGATCACGACAGGCGATCGATCCCGTGATTCCGTCCCGGGTTCAGCCCGTTCGCCCGACCACCACCTCATCCCCCCACGAAAGTTCCCACGGTTGTGGAACAGGCTTGTCAGCCTGTTCGTCAAAGCAGCGGGGAACAGCGGTACGACGAGCTATAGGTCGGTTGCGATTGTGAAGAGAGAAGGCGGGATCGATCGGGTCGTCATCGCGGAGGGAACTGACAGACCGGGATGTCTGTCACCACGAGAGAGCGGACACCGAGCTCCGCCCCCCCGCCGCCCGGTTGGTGGGCCCTTGCGGACGCTCTCTTTGGTTGCCGGCCCAGTGGGGGCTCACACGGAGGTTCATCCTCCCGGAGCGGTTGTGGCATTCGGGGTCGCGATGGGCAGAGAGGCGCGGCACACCCTCATCCGGACTGCGGCCACCTGCTCCCCCTGGGGCAGAAGGACCCGATGGATGCTGACACGTTCGGGCGGGCGGATTGAGGCCGGTCAGCCCTTGGGCCGACGGGCAAAAAACCGAGTGGAGGGACGGGATCGCCCAACTTCCGCTGTCGGCGGACCCCTGCGGACTTCTTCGCCCGATCCTCTGGAACCACCGGGTGGGGTCAGTCGCGGGGGCCGGCGGCTGAGTCGGACGAGGGAACCTCGAATTCCACGCCGGGAAGTTCGCGCGGCCGCTGACCGAGCCGGCGTCCTTCGAGCAGGTGGGGATGCACCAGGTATGGCTCGTCTTCGCCGCGCCGGAAGGTGTCTTCCAGTTTCAGATCTTTGGCTTTCGCCTTGTACACCCGTCGCACTCCGGGCCGGGGATCGACCAGATAGTGATATCCCTCTTCGGTGCCGCAGTAATACAGCGAACCGGGCCCGTCCTGCTGGGCCAGGGCCTGCAGGCGGTCGCGCGGCAGAACCACGGCATCGGCCGGGGCGAACTCGAAAGGAGACGCACAACCGGCGAGCCATGCCGCGAGGGGGAGTGCGAACCAGGCCGCCGGCCCCCAGCGGTGCCCCCCCCCAGACACCTCGGATCGGAGACTGAGGGGTGGGGAGGCGGGCATGGGTTTGGCTCGAACGGGAGTGAACCCGGGGCGGAGCGGGTGGGACGCCGCGACTGGTGGACTGCAGCGACTGGCGGCCGCTGCAAAAAAACGCGGCGGGTTGTACGCCGCAATCCGGTTCCGACGCAATCCCGGTTGCGGAGGTTGTAAAACTTACAAGAGGGGCGGGCGGGGAAGCCCAAACCGTTCTTGACCTGTCGGGAAAAGACTCATAAAAGGCGGTCCAGATTCAGGCTGGCCACGTTTCGGACAGTGGAATCCCGCCGGTTGTTGTGACGTTCGTTCGCACTGCGTCGAATCGGGTTGGCACCCGAACAGCCGTAGTGCCCGTCTCTCCGCCACCATTCCCCCCCCGATCTTCCCCATGCACGCGCAGCTCTCTCTCGGCGCCGTGTGCCGCCCGCACTGGCTGGTTTTGGCCAGCCTGGTCTGGTGCTGCGCGGGATGCGAGGTGGTGGATATCAATGGGGATGTGCGGACCAACACGTCCAAGAAACTCCCCGGGATCAAACCGCCCCTCAACGCCATTTGTCTCGATGTGGTGTTGGTCGAACGTCCCCGGGGCGACAGCCTGGTCGGGACGCCCCTCTGGAGCCGGGTCGACCAGGTCCAGTCGCTCGATCCCGATGTTCGCGAAGAACTGCGAAAGAACGGGTTTCGTCTCGGTGTGGTGGGAACCAATCCCCCCCGGGTGCTGCAGCAACTGCTGGGGGAACAGCCCGATTTCGCCTACGACGAGGTCTCGGAAAAGGCCAAACAGATTGGCGGACACCGGTTCTTCGTCGCTTCGGGGGGCAATGTGAAAATCATCGCCAGTCCCGTGCATGACGAATGTGAATTCGAAGTGACGCGCGATGGCGAGCGGCAAACGCTGGAACTGCAGGATGCCGAATGCCGGTTCCGGGTCACCGTGGAACAGCAAGACAATGGCTGGGCCAAGCTGACCTTCATTCCGCAGGTCTTCCACGGTCCCAATCAATTGCGGTACGTGGCCGACCAGGAATGGCGGTTTGAAGACAGCCAGCGGGTCGAGACCTTCTTCGACCAGCGGTTTTCCCTCATTCTGGGACCGGGCGAGACCATCGTGCTGGCCGCCGATGCGCCCGAAGGCCGCCGGCTGGGACACCTGTTCTTCACCGGACAGGGGTTGCGCGCCAGCCAGGATGGGGAATTCGAGGCGATGCCGGTCGAACGCCTGCTGATTGTCCGCCTGACAGGCACCGGCGATCAGAATCTGCCGTAGGCCGCAGTGGCCACGCCCTGCGAGACCAACGGCCAGTGGTTCTGGCCTGTCCCGCTTTGTCTCCCGCCCGACGGGGACACCGCCCACTCCACCCTGGTGCGGCAGCACGCGCCATTTGGCCGCATCGCGGCCCGCCATCGAAGTCCACGTCGGGATCGAGATCGATCGAATGGGGTGGCAGCCGGTCTGATGAGGCACGGAGGGCGATGCCCCACCGGTGTCAGCCATCGGACACTGTCCACACGGAACAGCGGCGTAAGCCGCGCGTAACCCCCTCTCCCGCGAAACGACTTCCGGTGCACAAAACCCGCGTCGCTGCGGGAGAGGGCTGGGGTGAGGGCGAAAAAGGCCCCCCGTTCGTGGCGTAGGCTTTCAGCCTGCGAGGCAAACGACCGCGACGAAGACGATCTTGTAACGACCACGGTTCCGACAAACCTGGAGGTTCGTCGCCACGTCCGTGGGGTAGGCCTCTGGCCTGCCGTGCCAAGAAAACCACCGGATCGATCCACAAGCCTGTCGCGTCGTCGATTGCACTTGTTTGACCGACAAACCTGGAGGTTTGTCGCCACGTCCCGCGTCGTTTCGCACACCAACCCCCGGACCACCCAATCCCTGAAGGGGATTTCTCCCAGAGCCTGGGGTTGTCACAGCGCAGCGCCGTCTACCCCAGGTCAACGTCCCCACCCACGCCCCACCTCTGAAGAAGTTGTCTATGGGATTTCCGTCGGTGGAAAAAACCACATCAGCCGCGGGGTCCCAACGGGGACCACGACCCTCCCCGGCAGGGGTGCCAGACATGAGCCGGGGGTTGAGCGCAGCGACCACCCCTGGCACGCCCCCCGAATACACCAGCCTGCCAAAGGGAGTGCCAGAAAGCGTGGATCGACCGGAGCAGCGTGGATGACGCCCACCCTCCGTCGTGTGCGTCCGTGTCCGCAAGGCACCCAACCGAGCCCCGATCCGGTGTGTGGCGTCGCGTCGCGCCGCTTGAGTGGAGTCGGCGCCCCTCATCTCGGCGCAGACGACTCCAACACCGCCAGAAATCCGTGATGACGATGGGACTATGGACCTGACCCCTTTGAACTTCCCTTGATCGTGCACCCGCTGGCGTGGCGAGCCGAGCGACGCACCCAGGATCAGGAGGTGACGGCGTGAACCCGCAGAAATGCGGCAACTTGGTCTTTGGTCACAGCACCCGTCGCAACACCCATGGTGATCTCGTACAGCGCTCCAGGACGGGCTTGGATGAGAATTCCATTGAGTTCCAGAAACACCAGCGCAGCCACAGCTCCCGTCCGTTTGTTGCCATCGAGGAACGGATGGTTTCGCACGATGTGAAACAGGTACGCTGCTGCCATTTCAAACGGAAAGGCGTGCAGGAATTCGGCCCCAAAGGAAGCGCGGGGCTGCGCCAGGGCCGAATCCAGCAGGTTCCGATCACGAATTCCCGGATCACCACCGTATCGCGTCGTCTGATCGCGATGAATGAACTGGACGTCATCGAGCGTCAGAAA
>Ga0315904_10001901_pt1 | contig 32917 bp, 29 predicted proteins | sample LakEriMetagenome_6_FD_203529 | JGI IMG/M metagenome (GOLD analysis project Ga0315904, IMG submission 203529) | Freshwater fungal communities from buoy surface, Lake Erie, Ohio, United States - Buoy 12 MA120 | ecosystem: Environmental > Aquatic > Freshwater > Lake | place: USA: Lake Erie, Ohio...
GCTGTTGCTGTTGGTTCTTCTGTTGCTGTTTCTGTTGCTGTTGGTTCTAATGTATCGGTTGGAGATGGGGTTCTGGATGGTCTAGGTGTTCTAGATGGTCTAGGTGTTTCTGTTTCTGTTGCTGTTGCTGTTGGTTCTTCTGTTGCTGTTTCTGTTGCTGTTGGTTCTAATGTATCGGTTGGAGATGGGGTTCTGGATGGTCTAGGTGTTCTAGATGGTCTAGGTGTTTCTGTTTCTGTTGCTGTTGGTTCTTCTGTTGGGGTAGAAGAAGGAGCAGGAGAGTTTGTAGGTGAAGGCGGAACTTCAGTAGGAACAGGAGAGTTTGTAGGCGAAGGTGGAACAGAAGTAGCTGAAGGATTTGGCTTTTCTTTAGTAGGTTTTGGTGTATCAGTTGGTGCAGATGTATCTAAAGTTGGTGTAGGTTTATTGGGTTTTCCTGCGGGACCCTGGTTATTATGTGCTTGAGCATTTACCCTACCACCCATCCATACAGCCAATGCAACACCCAAAGTAACAGTCCAATTTTTAAGATTATTTAGATTTCTTTCAAAATCACTTCTAGTTTCGTTGGGCATGTTTTTAGTGTAGTTAACTTAAATTGTAATGTCAAATAAACTCAATGCGGGAGTTTCGAAGAAACTCCCGCATAACATTCCTATAACTTTAAATCAAACGGGCTTATCTCAAACAATTTTGAGAGGCCCTTATATTTTGAAGTTATAAGCACACGATCTGCAACAAAACCTCTAAGCTCTCCAGAAAGAGTTTCGCCATTAAATCTAAAGCTCACAACCATTCCGATTGGAATCTTAGAAGCTAGTTCTCTGGTTTTCTTTAGAAGTTTGCAGTGCTCTTCCCTCTCAAACTCACGTTCCTTATTCAAGAAATTAATTATAAAATCAATTTCTTGAGCTTCAATTTGAAGGCCTTTCTCCAAATAAGATCTTTTAATACGTTGTAAGTCTGGAATACTTGACTGCAGTCCTGAACTAACGTTGTATTTAAAAGCTGTACGCACAATTGAACGTAAGGTATCAAGCGAATCTTCTTCAAAATTCATATAACCCTCCTCATTGATATACGAATACAATTTAAATTATAATATATCTAATTTATGATTTTCCGTGACAATTTTTAAATTTTTTTCCACTACCACAGAAACAAGGATCGTTTCTTCCAACTTTTTGTGAGTCGTCTTTTACAATGGTTTGAGGTTTAGTGCTCTTAGACTTTTCTTCAGAACCAAATCCTGAATAATCATTTTGATTATAGGAAATTTTCTCTATTGCTACATTTTTTTCAACTTTTACTTTTTCGACATTTTGAATATTTCTTAATCTTTCAACAGTATCTGAATAAATTTTATGCATTAATATCTCAAATCTCTCATGACCTTCTCTTTTATACTCAACCATTGGATCCCTTTGAGCGTAACCTTTAAGCCCAATACCGTCTTTCACTTGATCCATATCGACTAAATGACTCATCCAATTCTCATCAATTATAGGAAGGATAATTTTTGAAACAAAATTTAAAAAGTCTTCGGTTCCTAATTGAGATTTAATTCGAGACCAATCATTTTGAACATCCAAGTTCCCAAATTTTTCAAGTTTTTCAAATAACCAATCCTCGCCGGTACCGTAATATCCAATATTTAAAACTTTATCTCTTAACTTGTAGATAACATTTCTATGAACCGAAATCACGTCATCAATTTCAACAACTTGCTTTCTTCTATCGAAGTTAAAACCTTCAACTCTTTTTTGAGCTCTTTCAATTGATTTTGAAACCATAGAGGATTCAATTGGAGTGGTATCATCTAACCCCATCGAAGTCATAAGACTTTCAATCTGAGAGCCGCCAAAAATTCTCATTAAACTATCTTGTAAAGAAATAAAAAATCGAGATTCTCCGACGTCACCTTGTCTTCCAGACCTTCCTCTAAGCTGATTGTCTATCCTTCTAGATTCGTGCCTTTCAGTACCAATCACAAACAAACCTCCAAGATTTTTTATTTCCTCTCTTTCCTCAGATGATGCGGGATCTCCGCCAAGTAAAATGTCGACTCCTCTTCCTGCCATATTTGTCGAAACAGTAACAGCTCCTTTTTTACCTGCTTGAGCAATAATGGAAGCTTCTTTTTCGTGATTTTTAGCATTTAAAATTTCGTGTTTAATACCCCTTCTCTTTAAAAGCTCGTGTAAAAGTTCACTTTTTTCAACTGAGGTAGTGCCTACTAATACAGGTTGTCCAAATTTATGTCTTTTTTCAATTTCATCAGCAACTGCTTTAAACTTGCCCGGTTCTGTTTTATAAACAATATCTGGTTGGTCAATTCTTGTAACTTTATTATTTGTAGGAATAGCAACAACATCTAAATTATAAATCTTTTTAAATTCTTCAGCCTCAGTCTCAGCCGTTCCTGTCATACCTGCTAGTTTTTTATACATTCTAAAGTAATTTTGATAGGAAATTTCAGCTAAAGTTTTAGACTCCTCCTTAATTACACAATTTTCTTTAGCCTCAATAGCTTGGTGAAGTCCATTAGAAAACCTATTATCAGGAAGCAACCTACCGGTAAACTGGTCAATAATTATTACCTTTCCATCTTTTACAATATAGTCTCTATCTTTTTCAAAAAGTGCTCTAGCCTTTAAAGCCTGTTCAATTAAATGAACCATTTGAAAATCTTGTTCGTAAAGATTAGAGATATTTAAAAGTCTTTCAACTTTTCTTATACCAATATCTGTTAAATTTGCGTTTTGAAACTTTTCTTCAACTAAGTAGTCCGAACCTTTAACTAAAGTCTTTACAATTTTAGCAGATTCATAGTATCTATCGGTAGGTTTTGCATCAGGAGCTGAGATTATTAAGGGAGTTCTTGCAACGTCAATTAAAACGAAGTCGACCTCGTCAACAATTGCAAAATTATGAATTCCAAAGTCACCTAATGGATTTGTTTGAACCTTTTGAGGTAACTCAACAACCATATTATCTCTTAAATAATCAAAACCATATTCGTGATTTGTTCCATATGTTATATCTGCTTGATAAGCTTCTTTTTTTGGACATGGTTTTAAATTTCTAATATATTCATCAGCCTCAGTTTCATCAATAAAAGAACTATCATATAAATAAGCACCTCCTCCAGCTATAACTCCGACTTTTAAACCTAAGTAGTTATAAACAGGTGCCATCCAACCCGCTCCGTGTTTGGCTAAATAATCATTAGCAGTTACTAAATGAGCACCATCTCCAGTTAAAGCGTTTAAATATAGAGGGGCGGTTGCTGTTAATGTTTTACCTTCACCAGTTTTTTGTTCTGAAATTTTACCTTGATGTAATGCGACTCCGGCCATAAGTTGAACATCATAATGTCTTTTATTCAAAACTCTTTTGGAAACTTCTCTAACCAATGCAAAAGCTTTAGGTAAGATTTGATTCATTTTTTCAGCTTTTTTGTCATGAGATAAAATTGCAAATTCTTCCTGCCAGTTCTTTGTTAGTTCTTTTATTTCATCTTCAGTAAGATTTACTACCTCTTGTTCTAAAGAATTAATCTCGGAAACTATTTTAGATAATTTTTTAATCTCCCTGTTATTTGGATCTAGAAAAGAAAAAATCATGTGATTATTTTACCACTCAAAAGAGCGGTCTTAGTAATAAAGGTAGAAGTAAAGTCCTATTACAAGTAGAATTCTATAAATAATAAATGGATATAGATTACCTCTCTTAAGAAAAATTGTAAGAAGCTTTAAGGCTAATAGCCCTCCAAAGAAACTTGCAAAAAATGCAGCCATCATTTGAGGTAAATGTAAAATTACTAAAGAAAAATCTTCAGAAATTCTAACAACAGCCGCCCCAAGTATTACAGGGATAGCTAACAGAAAAGCAAACTTTCCAGCTTCCTCACGAGACATTCCATTTAAGATAGCGCCAGATATGGTTGCTCCTGATCTTGAAAACCCAGGAAGTAATGCAAGAGATTGAAAAAATCCAATTAATAAAGCTCTGACAAAATTTAACTCCTTATGAATAACTTTTTTTCTTATTTTTAATTCCGCTATTAACATTAATAGACTACCCATAAGTAGGAAATAAATTACCATGTTAATGTCTCTTAGATTATCTTCTATATATTTGTTAAATAACAACCCAAAAACTACCGCAGGGATACAACCCACTAAAATATAAAGACCATACTTTGTTTCAGCTGAAAATCTTAGTCCTTTTTCTCTAAAAGAGTTATACAAAACATCATATACAAAATTGGATATTATTGACCATAAATCTTTCCAGAAGAAAACTATAAGTGATAGAGCTGTTCCCAAATGTAAAACCAAATCAAAGGTAAGGGAGCTATCCTCAATACCTAAAATATTAGGTAATATTATTAAGTGAGCTGAAGATGATACTGGGAAAAATTCAGTTAAGGATTGAACAAATCCTAAAATTATAGCTTCAAACGTCGTCATAGTTTAAGTTTATCAGATGCAAATATTAGTAAGTTAGAAATTCCAAAAAAATTAGAGGTATAAACTAATTTTATTTCTTTAAATTCAGAAGAAAGTATCTCAATAGTTTTTTCGGATTCCTCGTATTGTTTTGGATCTTGAACTATAACGTTAATAGAATAAACTCCGTTATTTTTTAAAAGTTTTTTTGAATAATCATAAAAATTTTTAATCTTTTCAAATTCCTCTAATCCCATATTCGAAAAAATATCTACAAAAATTAAATCAAAGTAATTGTCGTAACTACCAAACCTATGCGGGTACTTTAAAAAAGTTTTAGCATCCATATTAAGAATTTTATGATTATCATTTTGATCTCCAGAAAAATAAAATTTATGGATATCATTAACTATGGGATCGAGTTCAATTGTAACAATTTCAATTCCAGGGTACTTTTTAAAAAGTTCGTTTTGAATGCAACCGCCACCTAAACCTAAACATAGAATCCTTTTATAAGTAGGTCTTAGTTTTCTAACTTCATCAACATAGATTCCCCAGTATCTTTTAGAGAAAAAATCATGTTTTTCGCTAAGTGATACAAAAAAATTTTTATCAGACCTAAGCTCTCTTCCGGAAGGCGTATCAACTACTTTCAAAAACCCATTTATGTGTGAAAAAATTGAAAAGATAACTTTTGAGGATTTGGGCATGATTAATTTATTATGCCAATTTTTTCTCTTCCAAGATAGTCTCTTAAAACTTCAGGAATCAAAATATTTCCTTGAGCATCTTGGTGATGTTCAATTAAAGCCAAAATTATTCTACCAAAAGCTACTCCAGTATCGTTTAAAGTATAAGCAAACCTAGCACCTTCAGAAGTTTTATATTTTATATTTAACCTTCTGGACTGAAAATCTGTTGTATTAGTGTTTGTCATGACTTCCATCCATTCATTTGTTGCATTTCGATAAACTTCTAAATCATATTGAAAATGAGTTGCGTTGTACCCACTATCTCCAGTACATTTAATTACAACTCTATAGGGAAGTTCTAAAGACTGAAGTAACCATTCGTTAATTTCTAAAAATTCATTAAATACAGAATCTGCAGTTTCAGGGGTTGCGATAGAATTCATTTCCAACTTATCAAATTGGTGAACTCTTTTAATTCCCCTAACATCCCTTCCCCACGAACCTACTTCGCTTCTAAAACAAGGTGTTTGAGCATAAAACTTTTTTGGTAATTCTTTTTCCTCAAATGTACTATTTGAAAAATAAGCAAAATTAGTAGGTTCAGAACTTCCAACTAAGTACAAATCCTGACCTTCTTCAATATTATTACTTTCAATTTTATATACCTGATCTTTTCCTTCTGGGAAATGGGAGGTTCCGTATAATGCTTTTTCCTTAACAAGAATTGGAGGCGCAATAGGCATAAAACCTTTTAATTGAAGTTTCTTTTTTATTAAGAAAGATATAGCATCTTGAAGCAAAACTGCTTCGTTTTTTAAATAACAAAATCTGGATCCTGAAACTTCAGCTGATTTTTCGACATCAATCATGTCGTGTTTTTTACCTAACTCTAAATGGTCAAGATAAGCAATCTCTTTTTTATCAACAAATGAAACATCTTCTAAGGATGGATTTTCAACTATACCGGTTTTTTTACTCCAAGCTCGTAAAATTTTGTTTTCATCTTCGGAAAAACCAACAGGCATATTATCAGAAAGTATGTTTGGAACTTGCAAAAATAATTCATTAAATGAATTTTCTACTAAAACGTACTTTTCTTCTAAATTTTTAAGTTTCTCTTTGAGCTCAGTTGCTTGAGGTACAAGCTTTGCTCTATCATCTGCAGAAACTTTAGCAATCTCATCAGAAATTAAATTTCTTCTATTTCTTAAATCTTCAACTTCTTTTAAAAGAGAAATCTTTTCTTTATCTAAAGAAACAAGGTTTTCAAAATCAAAATTTTTTATTCCTTTATTAATAATAGATTTTTTAACAATTTCAGGGTTTTCTCTAAGTATTTTGATATCAATCATTTTTAAATTCTTTCAAAACACTTATGACAAATTCGATATGTTCTTTAAAGTCGACCCCAAAATAATCAACTCCAGTTTGAATTTCTTCTCGATCAATTTTGGCGGCAAAGCCTTTATCCTTAAATTTTTTAAGAACTGACGAAGCTTCCATACCATCAAAACCATTTGGTCTCATTAAAGAATAGGCCCAAATAAATCCACATAACTCATCTGTTGCAAGAAGGCATGAAGCAAGTTTTGTTTTAGGCTCTTCATTTGTTTTAGAATGAGCGTGAGCTGCCACTGCGTGAATTAGCTCTTTTGGAAAGTTCCTTTCCTCAAACCACTTAAGAGCTACTTCAGGATGTTGTTCTGGGTACTCATAGTAGTCTAAATCATGTAGTAGTCCTGTGAGGTACCACAAATCTTTGTCCGCTCCAAATTTTTCAGAATATTTTTCTAATACTTGAGCTACCATCTTAGAGTGCATTACTTGGTAATTATCAGCAACATGCTTCTTTAGCAATTCCAACCCCTCTTCTCTAGAAATTAAGTCGTATTTTTCAGAAAGACTGGAATCCTCTATTTTTGATTCCTGCATTTTAAAATTGTAAATCTCATTAACAAAAGGGTAGATTTCTCTGGTTGAATCCTCCAACTCAAATCTTAGTTGAGGAAACGGAACACCTTCCCTTGCAGTCACATCTTCTAAAAACCAAAATACTCTTTCTGAATGGCCCCACCCAAAAGTTGGAGGCATGCCGTATTCAAGCATCTCAACATAATCAATATCAAGCCACTGGGCTTCTGCGTCCCCAGCGTCTCTCATTTTTTGCTGCTCAAGAAAATCTTTTAACTGATCTAGTGGGTTATTATTTTCAGACCAACCATTGCCTAATTCGCTACCAGCAATTATTGGTTGAAACCTTTCAGCAATATGTAATTCTTCAATCTTGGCTTTAGCCAAAGGAGAGATATATTTAGGATGGTTAATTAAAAATGCAGGCCCAGCTACTGTTTTTCTGATTTTTTTCCACAAAGCATCAACTGCTCTTTGGACATTAACACCGTCAGATTCTGGCATTTTTTCTTTTTTCAAAACTTCTCTGACTTCATCAAGAGAGCAATTATGAACGTCAATTCCATATCTTTCTTGTATTACGTTATTAAAATCAATAATTTCCCAATCCTTTGAGAAATCAACTGTCATTCCTTTAATAGTAAAAACTTTTTTATCTCCATAAACGTACTCAATAATATAATTAAACATTTCTTTAACAAATTCCATTCCTTCTGTCCAAGAAGCATATGCCCAATAAAACTCCATACCCATGTGCTCTGGCAAGTGCTCGTCGGATAAACCTTCATTTCTGAACCTAGGTCCTATTTCATAAACTTTTTCGTAACCTCCTCCAATTAATCTTTTTAATTGTAGTTCTTGGGAAATTCTTAAGAAGAAATCCTGATCAATTGCATTCATGTGAGTTACAAACGGAGTAGCGTCTGCTCCTCCAGGTATTTGCTCAAGAACCGGAACATTTATTTCATAAAACCCTTTATTCTTAAAAAATATTCTTGTTGCTTCCCAAAATTTTGCTCTTCTGATAAATCTTTGGAATACCTCTTCGTTAATTGTAGTATCAAGATATCTTCTTCTTAATCTAGTCTCTTTATCTTTCAAACCATCCCAAGAATCAGGCATGGGTCTTAAAGATTTAGTAAGAATTCTTACTTTTTTAGCATCTATTGATTTTTCACCTCTCTGAGTTGTAAAAACAGTACCTTCAACTTCTATAAAGTCTCCAGTGTCGAGTAAATCTAAAATTTCATAGCTTAATTCAGAGTATCTAGGGTCGAATTCTTTTAAAGACTCTTCTTTCAAAACAATTTGAATAGATCCAGACATATCTTTTAAATCAATAAAAGAGAGTTTTCCGTGTTTTCTAAACGAAAAAATTCTACCAGTGACCGAAACTTCACTGTTTTCAAGTTCTTCGTATCTATCAAGTACTGCTTTATTTGAGATTGTTTTTTTTGAAATTGCAGGATAGGTGTCAATACCTAAAGACTTAAGTTTCTCTAATTTATTTAGTCTAGATTCTCGTAATTCTTTTAAAGATGCCATGACCTTATTTTAGTCAAAATATTGGAAAAATCAACGAAGAACTTCTATTTTGAGTAGATTATTTTATATCTACAATTTTGTAGGTTATCTTACCTGTTGGAATTTCTAATTGAAAAGATTCTCCAACTTTTTTTCCAACCATCAAAGAACCTAATGGGGATTCGTGAGAAATTTTATTGGCTAAAGGATCCGCTTCAGGCTCACCAACAATATGAAACTCTTCATCAGTTCCCTCTACGTGAACTTTAACTTTTGTCCCAATTGCAACCTTTTCGCTGTTTGAAGTTGCAACCTTAGCTCTTTTTAGAATATTCTCTAGTTCAGATATTCTAATATCAATTTTGGTTTGCTCTTCTCTAGCAATAGAATATTCAGCATTTTCGGAAACATCGCCTTGATCCCTGGCTGTTTTAATTCTTAAGGCGTTTTCAGGTTTTTTAACCTCTATTAAATCCTTAAGCTCTTCTCTTAAATTGTCTAACCCTTCTTGGGTCATATAAATTACATCATTCATAGTTTATTCATGAGGCAAATAATTAAATATGCCCTTAATTTATATCATTTTAAAAATTCTGTGTCAAATTGCATGATTTAATACTACAATAGCAACATGTTTGAATTGTCTAAAGATCAAGATAAAGCCTTAAATCAGATGCTTGATTTTTATGCTTCTAAGAACAAGGACAGAGATTTTTTGACCCTTGGGGGTTATGCAGGAACCGGAAAAACTACCCTTATTTCAGAGCTAAGAAAAGAGATAGATACAATAAATCCTAAAGCAAAAATTGCTTTCTGCGCTTTTACCGGCAAAGCAGTTCAAGTATTAAAGAATAAATTAGTGCAAAACCAAGCAATTTATAAAAAAGATGAGATTTCAACTATTCATTCTCTTATATATAGAACAATCGAAGACGAGCGAGGAGCTGTTTTAGGTTGGATAAAAAAAGAGTTAGAAGAGGTGGATTTTGATTTAATAATTGTAGATGAGGCCTCCATGGTAGATGAAAAAATCTGGAATGACCTTAAATATTATGCAATTCCTATTATTGCAGTTGGAGATCACGGCCAGCTTCCTCCAATTTCCGGAAACTTTAATTTAATGAATACCCCTGAAATAAAACTAGAAAATATCCATAGACAAGCTGAAGGGAATCCTATAATTCAAGTTTCTATTCTTGCTAGAGAAAGAGGTAAAATACCTCATCAAAAGTGGGATAAAAATGTATTCAAAGTCCCCACCTACGAAGGACATGAATATTTCGAGGATTTATTTTCTTCTTACAATTCGGAAACTCTAGTTTTATGCAATTTTAATAACACCAGACTCAGACTTAACCAGTCTATAAGAAACCATTTAGGTTTTGAAGGAGCTAATCCTCAAAAAAATGATCGAGTAATTTGTTTAAGAAATAATCACGAAAAACAAATATTTAACGGGATGCAAGGTTATATAAAATATATTAAACCTAAAAATGAACTTTCTTATGATGTTGAAATAGAAATGGACGGTTCCTCAAAACTTTATACAGGTTTAATTTCCAAAGATCAGTTTAATTCCGAAACCACTCTAAACAACATTAATAAAAGTTATAAAACTCAAGGGTTAGACCTATTTGATTTTGGATACGCGTTAACAGTTCATAAATCTCAAGGTTCTCAAGCTAAAAAAGTAATTCTTTTTGAAGAGCGAAATAAACATCAATCTGACGACGACTTTAGAAGATGGTTGTATACAGCAGTTACTAGAGCAGAAGAAAAACTAATAATTTTTGGGAATTAAATTTTTAAAGCTAAAATTTCTTTTTTGTAAAAATCCTTTATAACTATTATGAATGCACAAAAGGATATAAGTAACCCAAAGTAAATATATAAATTTACATATGTAAAATAAATTATTTCGTAAGGTTTTACATTTTCCAAAACCAAAAGACCATTTTCACCTTCAAGATATTTCACATTTTCACCTTTTTGGTTTTTTATTACCCAATTATTTGAAAAAGAAACGGAAGTAATTCCATAACCATCTTTGATATTTTTTTCATTTAATAAATATGAGTAATAATAAGGATGGCTAGAATTTAAGCTAACCGACTTTATAGAAACAGTATCTTGAACTTTATATACTCTTAAGTACTGATCCCAATCATTAATAGAAACTAAATTTGAAAAATCATTTTTATTTATCAAAACTGCATAATTCAAATAATCTTTTAGATAGTTAGTCATATCAACCTTTTCAACTATTTCTAAATCTTTATCATCAATATCTTTAAGAGAAATTAAATAATTTGCATGAGTTTTGTAGAAAGCAATTTTTTCTGATTCGTTTAATTCATTTTGAAAAGCAGAACCATAAAAATAACTATGCCTGTTGATATCTTTAAGACCGTATATTTTAGTAATGTTAGGTAGATTAAAAATTTTGTTTGCATCTATAAAAACAAAATTTCCATCAGCTTTATTTTTTAATGCTTTATAAAGTTTGTATTCTTCAATTTCTGAAACTGGCATTTTATCAAAATTAAAACTGTAAGAACTTTTTCCAAAAGTGGATGGGCCTCTAAGTACTTCTAAAAACGATATAAAACTTACCAGGAAAATTAAAAATATTAGAACCCAGCTTTTCTTTGGAAATTTATTTAAAATTATATCCCAAAAGGCACTAGCAAAAATTCCCAAAGGTATTATCAAAAAGATATAAAAAGAGGGATTAATAGTTAACCTATTAAAAAAAGGCAATGCAAAAATAAACTCCGAGATAGGATTTAAAGAAGTTAACATTAAACCTAAGACACTAGCTGTAAATGCAAAGATATACTTTTTCTCTATCGATTTGTTTTTTACACCTAGGAGTAATACTAATAACACCCCTAAAATAAAAATACTAAACCCAATTAAGCCGGGAGTAAAAGGGCCGGGGAGATAAGTATCTTTTAAGGGTAAGTAATAGGATAAAATTCTTTCAACAATAACTCTAGTAGATCTCCAACCACCTACAATCTCAGATATTCTTCCTTCAGATGAAATCATAAGTAGAAAACCAGGAAGAATTTTTACGCAATAAATCATAAAAGAAAATAAACCCAATTTTAAAATATTTAAATAAAATTCAATTTTTTTAAATTGACCAAAAATAAATATAAAAACTAACCATAAAATTAATCCTGCTATTGCAATGTTGGGGTTCCCTTCAAATAAAAATGCTAATGATATAGCTAAAAAGATAAAATCTTTTTTAAAATTTTTATAAAAGAATGTATATGAAAATAACAATACTAAAGGCAGCCATTTATAAGTAAACAAATACTCAGGACCAACTCCAGGACTCAATCTCATTAAAACAAATCCGTTAAAAGTAAGTAAAAGTGATCCGGCAAATGAAGTGTATTTTTGGAATCTTAATTCTTTTAGGAACAGGAATGAAAAAATACCTAAAAGTATTATTTGAGAAGCAATGTAAAAATTTGCTGCCAAATAAGTGTCATTTACAAAATAAAAAATAAAAGTAAAGGAAGAAAAATAAAATGCTAAAGGATTTGAAAATACGTCAAAACCCCCTCCAAAAGAGTTATCCCAGATAGGTACAAGGGAATGTTCCTTTAATGACTTATTTAAACTTTCAAAAAAAGGAATTTGAATATTATTAAAATCTTGGGCTGATAAAGTTTGATCAAAAAAAATAACTTTATGTAAAAGTAAAATTACTAAAAAAGTATATGTTAATATAACAATTTTTGAATTAAAAATGCTTTCTCTTAGTCTATATAAGATGAGAAATAAATATATTAATGGAACGAAAATGACAAAATAAGTCAGAAAATAATTTAATAAATCAAACATTTACAATAATTTTACCAGATAAGGAAAATTTAAAATTGTTTAAAAAATCAATTAAATAGTAAAATATCCAGGATGGGGAAAAATCTCAATATTATAAAATTTAACTTTTTTAAGGAACTCGCTTACCCGTATGAATTAATTGGTTTTTTATTAAGAAAATTAATAGCCTTTGGATTTTTAATCTTATTTTGGCAGATTTTAAGTTCGGGAAATTCTCAAACCTTTGATTTTAACCTAATTCTATCTTATTTTTTAATCAGCCAAGCAGTTACAGATTTAACATTTACAAATGATGTAAGATTTGGAAGAGAGATTCAAAAATTAATTAAGTCAGGTCAAATCTCTAATTACTTTATCAAGCCTATAAATTCTATAAAATTGTTATTTCTTTCATTTATTGGAGAGAGAACTTCTATTTTTGTTTACTCTCTCATTACTCTATCAATTGGTGTTTATTTAATTAAATCTCTAAGTTTAGATAATATACTTCTCTTCTTGATAAGTATTGCTTTTGCAACAATTACAGGAGTTGCTTTAAATCTAATAATAGGTACTATTGGTTTTTACTCACCTGAAGCAAGTAGTATTCAAAATATGTTCAATCACATGAATAGAATTTTTTCAGGAATTCTTATTCCTTTAGATTATTTTCCTGGAGTACTCAAAACAATTGTAAGCTATTCTTTTTTTCCAATATTAGCCTATTACCCTACTACAATTCTACAAAGAGGTAATCAAAACAACCAAGTGCAAGAAATATTCCTAATCTCTACTTTCTGGTCTATATTTCTATTAATAATAGCTTTAGCTTGGTGGAAAAAATCAGTTAAGGAGTATGAAGGAGTGGGAGTGTGATATTAGAATTTTTTAGGGAAAGGTTTAAACTTTTAAAACTAAACACAATAAACTCCTATAGGATTCAAACTGCGTATTTTTCTGAAAACTGGTTCTCCTTAGGTTCAACATTTTTTTACTCTATCTCCATGTATATTTTTATAAAAGTTATCTATTCAAATGTAAATGAATTTGCCGGATACTCAGAAAACGAGATGCTGTTTCTTCTTTTGATTACACAGCTAAGCTATTATACAGACTGGATTTGGAGTATAAATAATATTTCAAAATTAATGGATTCGGTTTATGCTGGAGAGTTAGATTTAATTCTTTCAAAACCAATACCTGGTTTATTTTTTCTAACGTTTAGGGATATTAGTTTAATTAATAGACTAAAAGATGGAGTACCAAATATCATCCTTGTTTCATTACTGATTGATTGGAGTAGTTTAAATTTTGACTGGACAAAAATTATGTATGGTGTTGTAATTTTTATCTGCGGACAAATAAGTTGGCATTGTTTTAGCTTTTTATTTGCTCTACCTGTCTTTAAAGTAGGGAAAAACAAACAGCTTTATGAAACATCAGTTGCATTAGGAAATACTAACTCAATTCCATATGAAGGTTTTAACGACTTATTTAAATTTGTTTTTACAGTTATAATTCCCTCATTAATTACACCTCAAATCCTTGTTTCTGTTCTTTTAGGAAAATCTGAACCATTAAGTGTAACTTTAACTTGTATAGGAGTTGCTGTATTATTTCTAGTATTAAAGGACTTTGGTTGGAAGTGGGCACTAAAAAACTATACCTCTGCCACATCGTAATATGAAAAAAATTATTGAAGTAAATAACTTAACCAAAGAATTTAAAACAAGAACTAATCAGAATTTTTTCTCGGGATTAATAAATCCTAAATATGAAATCTCAACAGCAGTAAAAAATATTTCCTTTGATATATTAAAAGGAGAATCAGTCGCTTTTTTGGGCCCTAACGGTGCTGGAAAAACTACAACTACAAAAATGCTTTCGGGACTGGTCTACCCTACTTCCGGTTTCATCAGTGTTCTAGACTATACCCCATTTGAAAGAAATAAAAAATTTTTAAAACAAATAGGTCTAGTGATGGGCAATAAAAGTGGGCTATCCTGGGACTTAACTGGAGAGCAGGCGTTAAGATTTGTAAAAGAAATTTACGATGTAAGTGATAAAGAATTTAATAAATCTATCTCAAAATTCGGAGAAATATTGGAGATTAATAAATATTTAAATAGGCAAATTAGAAAGTTATCCTTAGGTGAAAGAATGAAGATTGAACTTATTGGAGCAATACTTCATAATCCAAAAGTTTTATTTCTAGACGAACCTACAATTGGTTTGGATATAACTTCGAAAAAGAATATTAGAAATTTCCTTAAAGAAATTCAAACCAACGAGCAAGTGACTATACTTTTAACAAGTCACGATATGGATGATATTGAAACAGTGTGTGAGAGAGTAATTATCATCAATAAAGGAGAAAAAGTTTATGATAATTCTATAAATCAACTGCTACAAAATTATAAGGATGAAAAGTTCATTAAAGTATATTTTGAGCAAACACCTAAAAACTTAAGAAATTTTGAGGAGGCGACTGTTGAGAAAATAGAAGAGGACTTTGTTATATTCTCTGTTAAAAAAAGAAACACTCCAAAATTGATTGCCGACTTATTAGAAAATTACGATATTATCGATATTGATATTATCTCAATACCTCTTGAAGAAATTATTGAAGATATCTATAAAAAAACAAAGTAATAATATTTTCCTATTTTTTGCTATAGAATATACCCGACTAATATAAAGGAGGGGTTTATGTTTAAGACTATACTTAAGGCCATAAGCGCTGTAGTGATTTCAGTTATTGCTCTATTTCTGACAAGCTTTTTTATTGGTTACCTTAGGGGTGTCTTTGATCCAAAGTACCTAACTGAAAATCAGTATGTAGAACCATTGAATATCCTGGGTTTAGTTTTCATAATACTGGCAGTTAAACTTCCAAGTATTGTGATGGATTTTAGACCAGGAAAGGCTGACTTTCAAAACAAAATGGTAATTATTACAATAGTCATTGGACTATTTGTAATATTTAATCTTTTTGCAGGAGAGTTAGTTAAAGTATTTTTGGACAAAGTTATTCCTGCCCTCTCACTAACCTTATATAAGGAAGTTGGGGTTTGGGAAGCGCTTTTTTTGATTCTTATCTTTAATATAGTTAAGGATCAATTTGATTAAGTAAAAACATGGGATTTTGCAACTTTGTTGCAAAATCCCATGCTAACTTATAACTTTATTTTCCAAAATAATTTACCGAATAAATCTCACCATATTTAGAAATATATTCTTTACTTTCTAATTTAGCCGATAGTTCAAAACCTATTCCATTTTCTGATTTAAATTTATAGTTATAGATTTCGTTATTTATAGTATCGATGTATAAAACCCTCATTTGATTAATTATTTTATTAAAACCATCCTGGTCCAAAAGAATATACCCTCTATCCGCACGATTGGAACTTGAAAAGGAGTTTGCTTCTCCAATTCTAAATTTGGCTTCATTTTTAATCAATACTTTGGACATGAAATTAACTTCCTTTACTCTAGTCTTGTCTCGAGCTACCTTTAAGTTTTCACTTATATTCCAAATATCCATCCCATATAAAAAAGAAGCAAAAATTAATACAATTAGATATTTATTGATCTTAAAGTCTTCAAAATCTAAATCATAAATTTCTGAGTCTGAGATAAATTTTTGGTATGCTTTTATTAATAGAGTATTAATTAAAAATATCCAACCAGCCCAATACATATAAAGCTCTAAATAAGATTTCATATAGAAAAAGTCAAACAAATCAATCGTCCATAAGACCAAAACTAACAAATATGAAAAAATGAAATAAACTCTATATTTTTTTAAATGAAAGAAGGTAATAAAAAGCATTACAATAAGAGGTAAAAATAATATAGAATACTGGTGAAACCAAGTCAAACCAGTACCTGTAACTGCTATAAAACTTAGTAATGAAACATTTATCAAATTATTTAGTTTTGACTTGGGCCTTTTAAATTCAAGGTACACAAATAATACAATTAAGGAAAAGACAAAACTGTAAAGAATTAAACTTTGGTAAATCTTTGGCATTCTTTCAGGCAAGGAGGAATTAATTCTTTTAATTAATGCCAGAGAGGACTGTTCCCTACTTCCAAACCCACTAGACTGTTCAGATACTTTAGAAACAACGGTTCTAAAATAATAAAGATTAATTTTTTGCTCAACAAAAATTTCTGATAAAACTATAAAGAATAAAACTGAAATACCGCCTAAGATTACCAATTTGAATTTTTTCTTTATTAATGCGTAAAATAGCAAAATACCTGGACTAATTTTTGAAACTATTCCAATAGTAATCATTAAAACTGTAAGGTAGGTCTTTTTATTAAACTCAAAAAAGTAAAGCCCTAAACTAAAAATAAAAAGCAAAACTATATTAAACTGACCATCCTCTAAAGTAAATTTAATGGGGAAAAAATTTACAGCAAGTAAAAGTAAAGAAAAAAAGTAAACCCAATTAAATTTTTTTAATGAGAGAAGAATTAGATAGATAGATGAAGTCAAAAATATAAAATTAAGAATCGTCCAGACTATCTTTGAGACATAAAAAGGAATCAATGAGATTGGGTATAGCATTGGTATAGATGCTGGTGGGAAAAAATAAGGATAAACTGGAATGTAACTTATATAAGGGTGGGTTGGAGATTTTTCATCAAAGACCATTTTAGGTACGTAATAATAAACATGAAAGTCAGAAATATCTAGTTTAGTAATTGAGCTTAAAAATAATTTTCCAGCAAAAAAACAAGAAAAAATAATCAGTAAGAAAAATAGAATTTTTAGAATTAATTTTTTATGCATTACTTAATTATAACTAATACAGTTAAATTAATTTATTTTAGGTTTAAAATCCTTCAGGCTTTCTTCTTCTTTAGAATTCCTTATTTTAGTAGAAATTAATTTTTGATTTTCGTCTAAAATAATCAATGAATCTAGCCCATCTGTTAGAGAAGGTGGGTTTTCAGTTATAGAAGCATGCATTCTATCTAAAACAAAATCTGGAACTTTTCTATCTCTTTTTTGGTTTCTTTCTTTTGCAATCTCCAAGGGAGTATCAACATAAAGACCCTGAATTTTATTAACTCCGGACTTCCTCAAAAATTCTATAAAAGACTTTCTCTGTCCTGGGTTTGCAAAAGTCGCATCTACTACAATAGTTAAACCGTTTTGAATAGCTGTCTCAGCTCTCTTATAGGTTAGTTCCCAAACTTCTTTATTTCTTGTTTGATCACTTGGGTCACCTGACAGCTCAGCTCTTATATCATCAGGACAGATATAAATATAACCATTTTTTTCAGCAAACTTTTTTAGTGTAGTTGTTTTTCCAGAACCTGGAATACCAATTCCAATTAAGGCTTTCATAATAAAATATTATTATATTGATTGAAATTTTCAATGGTGACCCTACGGAGAATCGAACTCCGGTTTTCAGATTGAGAATCTGACGTCCTGACCGCTAGACGATAGGGCCAAAATAACAAGTTTTATCATTATATCAATAAAATATACTTTTTAATATATAATAAAATTATGAATAAACTCCTTGTAATAATCATGGTTTCTTTATCTGTAGGTCTTATAACTTTTTATTCAAATCAATACTTTGAAGACAAAATTATGTCTCAAGATAAAAAAATTTTAGGAATTTCTAGCGAAGAAAGGTTTATACTACCTTTTCCAAAAGAATACGAAACAATCTCTTCTTTAAGGGATCAAAGAAATACCAAAATTATTATTAATGTTAAAAAACCTGCTTCTGAGATAAGAGACTTTTACAAAGAAATACTTAGATCTAAGGACTATGAGAACGATTATGAGTACGAAAAAGATAATATTATTGAATTTAGATATATTAAGGATTCCGAAGATTTAAAGATTACAATAACTCAAGAAGGTGAAAATTCTTTAGTTGAATTTAATTATCATAATTAATTTTTCTTACTTGGTCCTTTTAGATAGATAGCTTTCCAAGGAGAGTAGGTAGATTTAAAATTATCTTTATACAATTCTTCCCCATTTTTAGTGACTGTTCTTTCAAATGAAGATGTAATTCCTGACGCTGGAAAATCTATCTGCTTAGTTTGACCAGGTTTTAGAGTTTTGTCTTCAATATACTCCGGAGCAGGAGTTGGAATATAACCAAATAATTCAGGTTCGGTTACTTTTACTTCCCTACCGTCTTTAGTACCAAATAAATAAAATGTCATCTCATACTTAGTTTTATCAACTTCTGCCTGAACTAATATGTACCTATCAGTATCATTTTTAAACTTTAAATCTAAACTTGGATAGTAAACCGATGCATCAAATCCAGGTTTAGCATCTTGCTCATAGTAACCAACTCTATAGGCATGAGGGTATCTAGCGGTAATAGGCAATCCTGAATTTAAAATTGCTCTAAAAAGAGTGGTAGAGGTCTGGCAAACACCACCTCCCTCACCTAAAACTGTCCTACCTTGTGAAATAACGTAAGCTGTTTGAAAACCTGTCGATGATGAAATCGGGCCAACAGTATTTAAAAATGAAAATTCCTCACCTGGAGCAATTAAAGTTCCATTTATTTTTTCTGCAGCTAAATTTAGGTTATGAACTCTTGAATTAATAGACCCTGTAAACTTTGATTTACCAATCCCTAGCAAGTTTGTAATCCCGTAAGATTCTTTAGAAAAATTATTTCCAATTTTAACTGAGGGCAAATTTAAAGAAGTTTCACCAGCGAATAATTTTGATCTAAAGTCTCGTCTAAACTTAGCCTCATCTAAGACACTTCCTTCTTGGTTAATATTAAATTCCAAAACTTTATCACCATCAAATTTTGTAACTTTGGCACGTGGTTTGTTATCAACAATTTCTCGCAATTCAAAAGTAAGCTTTTTTAATAATTCCTCATTTATATCGTAATATAAGCCATCTTTATTTTTTCTAATTTTAATAAGTGAAAAAACTTCGTTTGGGTACAAAGTTCTACTTTTTTCAAAAAAGTTAAGTTTAAAATTATTTAAAAACTTTAAAGATATATCATTTTTAATACTTAGTAAATCAACAGATGTAACTTCAGGATTTCTTTTTTTAAAAGGAATTTTGACATAAATATCTTGATCCCCAGATATTTTTGTCTGTAATAAGGAAATTAGTTTTGGGTAGTCTACTGAAATTCCTTTTTTTTCAGAAACTATTTCTAGTGCTCCATTTTTATAAACAAAGGAAGCATCATTTCCGGATACTTTCTCTTCACCTACTATTCTTGATACTTCTATATCTATTAAAGAATTATCGTATTGATAAACAAATTCTATATTTTTACTTGAAAACAAAGATTTAAATTTATCACGGTACTTTTCTAAAAAAGGTCCATTTCTACCCAGAAGATATGCATCCCTAACGGTTTTTTCCATATCATAATCAAACTTGAAGTAATTTGAATTAAAGACGTAATCCTTTTGATCAGTAGCTAGAATAATAGTTTTATTAATAGGGGCTAAAATTTTAACTTTTTCCAATGCCTCTTCCTCAGATAACCCTCCAACAGAAATCCCATTTATATAAGTATTAGGTAATATTTTATTTTTGTAAGAAAGATTAATATAAAAATTACCTAAGATTATTGTTCCAATGAAGGTTATAAAAAAATAAAGTGATACCCTATTTATCATTTTTGAATCAAAAATCTCTTAGATTGTGCTGAGAGATCATAAAAAGAATCAGCTACTTCTAAAAGTCTTGAGGAAGAGGTTTTTGAAAATGCAATAACTTCAACTCGTACTCCCTGACTTTTGGCGTATTCAACTAATTCAGCATAATCTCCGTCACCTGAAACTAAAACACAAACGTCTATTTTATGTATCATTCTAACTACATCCATACATAAACCTACATCCCAATCCCCCTTTTTATTTCCGCCGTAAAATACTTGTAGATCTTTTGATTTAACTTCAAATCCAATTTTTTCCAGAGCATTAAAAAATTCTTTTTCAGCACCAACATCAGCTTTAATTACGTAAGAAAAAGCTCTTATTAGCTTTCTCTTACCTAATGCTTGTTTTAATACAGCTGAAAAATCTATAAGTGAGTTATAAAGATTTTTGGCTGAATAATACATGTTTTGATTGTCTACAAAAACGGCGACTCTTTGATTTTCGTGCTGTACTAAATTCATAAAAATTTCCTTAAATTAAATATCTAAAGTAATATTATAATGAAATACAAATTTTTAAAACTAACAAGTTAGTATAATTTTGTTGATTTTAAGGTATAATCATAACTTATGGAAATTCAAAAAAACCTAAGAAATATAGCAATCATCGCTCACGTTGACCATGGTAAAACTACCTTAGTTGACGGATTACTTAAGCAATCTAAAACATTTAGAGAAAACGAAGCTTTGATGACTGCCGAACTTATCATGGACTCAAACGATCAGGAAAGAGAAAGAGGAATTACAATTATTGCTAAAAATACAGCAGTTACCTATAAAGATATTAAAATCAATATTATTGATACTCCAGGACACGCCGATTTTGGAGGAGAAGTAGAAAGAACCTTAAATATGGCAGATGGATGTTTACTTTTAGTAGACGCACAAGAAGGGCCAATGCCTCAAACCAAATTCGTGCTTAAAAAGGCAATGGAACAAGGTATTAAGGTAATTGTCATCATTAACAAAATTGACAAAAAAGACGCCAGAATTGACCATACAGTCAATAAATTATCAGATTTATTTTTAGAATTAGCAACAACTGAAGAACAATTAGATTTTCCAATTATCTATGCAATTGGAAGAGATGGAAAATCATGGGACAAACTACCAGAATCAACATCCGAAGATGCAGATTTTACACCTGTTTTTGAAGCGATCATTCACCACATTCCAGCTCCAAAAGTTAAAGAAGGTGCCTTCCAAATGCTAGTTACAACATTAGACTGGGATTCTTACAAAGGTAAGTACTCTATTGGAAGAGTAATTTCTGGAAAAGTTAAACCAGGAATGACATTAAACCTTGTAAAAGGTGAAAAAATTGAAAAAGCTACTGTTGATAAAGTATTTATCTCTCAAGGATTAAAAAGAGTTGAATCAGAAGAAGGTATTGCTGGAGATATTATTGCCTTAACTGGAATTAAAAACTCCGGAATTGGAGATACAATCTCTGATGTTTCTTTAACTGAGGCACTTCCTTCAATTAAAATTGAGGAACCAACACTCTCTATCTCAGTCGGCCCAAATACCTCCCCATTCATGGGTAAAGAAGGTAAACAACTAACCTCAAGACAAATTTTAGAAAGAATTGAGAAAGAATTACAAACTAACGTAGCTATGAAATTTAATATCATGGAAGATGGCTCTTACGTTATTTCAGGAAGAGGAGAATTACATATCTCAGTTTTCCTTGAAACATTAAGAAGAGAAGGCTTTGAATTAAGTGTTGGAAAACCAAAAGTTATTACTAAAAAGATTGATGGTGTTGAAATGGAGCCGGTCGAAGAATTAACAATAGACATTGAAAATGAATATGTAGGAGCTGTTAAATCAGAAGTAGGAAGAAGAAAAGGAATGCTTATATTCCAAGACGAAACTACAGCCTCATCAACAAGATTAATATTTGAAATTACAACCAGAGGAATTTTAGGACTAAGAGGTGCGTTAATGACCTTAACAAAAGGTACGGCGATTGTATCTTCAATATTCTTAAGATACGAACCAGTTGGAGCTGCATTACAAAAACTAAGAAAAGGAGTTTTGATTGCCACAGCTCAAGGAAAAGCTTCAACTTATGGAATCCACTTAATTCAAGATAAAGGACCTATTTTTGTGGTTCCTGCGGATGAAGTTTACGAGGGAATGATTATTGGAATTAATGGAAGAGAAGAAGATCTTGAAGTAAATGTCTGTAAAGAAAAAGCTTTATCAAACGTTAGGTCAGCCGGAGAAGAAGGATTACTTTTAACTCCAGCAACAATTTTCTCACTTGAGCAATGCTTAGATTTTCTAGAGGACGACGAGCTTTTGGAAATCACACCAACAAAACTTAGACTTAGAAAAAAGACTTTAAATTCACAACAAAGAGCCAGAGAAAGAAAAAGATAATTTTTCATTTTTTATTGCAATTCATTTTTTCAGTTTTATAATTAGTATCAATGGAAGATACAAATAATATCCAATATTCAAAATGGTATACAAGAACAGCTGCTTATTTTATTGACTCTATAATACTTGTATTAGCGATATCCCTTCTTCAGTTACCAATAACCATCTCACTTGGACTAGCAGAAGTTCCAGAGTATGTTGATGGAATTATCACTTATATTAATTCACTAATCTTAACAACGATTTACTATTATTATTTTTTAACCAAAGATGGAACCACCCCTGGATTACAATACTTAGGTTTAAAAATTGTAAAAGAAGACGGTTCTTTACTGTCTACTGGAGATACCGTAGTTAGAACACTTATTTTCAATATCTTATTACTTATAAGCATTATTACTATCCCCTTTAATTCAAAAAAACAAGGTATTCATGATTTAGTCGTGAAATCTATTTGTATTAATAACCAACAAAAAGAGGCAAGAGGAAAGTGGATAACAGGATTATGTTGCAGTTGTAGTTGTTTTGCTGTTATTATATTTATACTATTGATAATTATGGGTCTAGCCGGCTCAAGTATCCAGTAGGATGTTAAAGTAAATAATTTTAAAGAAAGTTTTTTATGGACGAAAAAGTTCAATTAGATCCGGTAGTACCATCCGCACCAGTAACACCTACCGAACCAGTATCAAATTATGCTAAATGGTATTCAAGATCTGCAGCAAATATAATTGACTCGTTAATAATTTTTTTTGTTCTTTGTTTATTTATATTTCCAACTACCATTATTGCGGCTTTAATTTTTCCCGAAAGTAACTCCCCAGCAGCTTTATTCATCCAAGGAATTATTCAGTTGCTAAGTTCTATAGCAGTTTTTGCTTATTATGGTTACTTTTTATCCAAAGAAGGAGCTACTCCAGGACTCAAAGTATTAGGAATTAAAGCTATAAAAGAAGATGGAACTCTATTAACTTTCTGGCAAGCAGTTCTTAGAACCTTTATTTTTCAAATTATATCTTTGATCAATATAATTATGATTCTTGTTACACAGAAAAAACAAGGAGCTCACGATATGGTTGTTAAAACTGTTGTAGTAAATGTTGAAGAAAAACAAACAGTCGGAAAAGTTATTACAGGTTTTTGTGGAGGATGCGGGTGCTTATTGATCATCGCAATGATAATTGGTATTGCTTCAGGTTCAAGCATGCTTCTAAACGAAATTAATAAGTCAGTACCTGGAATTAATCAAGAGATGACACAAACAAAACCTCAAGAAACAAAACAAAATCAAATGAGAGAAAACCAAAGAGAAACTCAAAGAGAAGAAATGCAAAACAATAACTTCTATAACATGCAAGAAGAAACTCTAGATAAACCAACTACTATGCAAGAAAGGCCTGCAATAATGCAAGAAACTCCTATGGGCGGAAATTCTGAAGATTTGTCTAAAGTTTTCTATAACGCTTGTATGAATGCAAATACAAACCCAAATATTGATCTAAGTAATTATTGTATCTGTGCTGAAAAAGAAAGCAAAACAACAACTGATATAAATGTCATTGTTGATAGATGCAAAGATCAAATAAAGATGAGATAACTTCTCAAAGTTCATAAAGATGGGGATTTTTGGCTTTGCCAAAAATCCCCATCTCTTTTTATTTAAAATTATTTTTTATTAACTTTAATTTTCTTTGGGGTATCATTAATTCTTTTTGCAAAGGTTAATGTCAATATACCGTCGGTTAAAGTTGCCTCAGGCTCTTCTCCTGAAACATTCTCGGGAAGTCTAAAAGAATAATTAAATCTTGAAGACATAGAAGAAACAAAATATCTTTTTTTATCTTTTTCTTCTTTTTTCTCTTCAATATGAGAAGAAACATTTACCATCCTACCATCTATTGAAATATCTACCTTATCTTCAGATACTCCGGGCATAGCCATCTCAGCTACAACCTCAGAGTCAGTTTCGTACATATTTAAACCTGTAGAAATGTTTCTTGAAGATGTAAAAGCTGGAAAGTCAAACTCATCATCAAAAAATGAAGAAATACTTGTTGGGTTCCATCTAGAAATAGACATTTTTTAATCCTTTCAAACTTATACTTATTTAAATATAAACAAAAATGTTAAAATTGTTAAGAAATTTATGATTTTAGAATACCCTGTAAAAAACCCTATTGTAGAACAAGAATTCGGCAGAGACACCAAAGACGACCCAATTTACAGTAAATTTTACGAATTATTTGATTATAAACACCCAGGTGTAGACTTTGAATTAAGTATAGGAACGGAAGTATACGCTTCTTTTCCAGGAGTTGTTGTAAGGGTAGAAAATCATAAAGGAATGGGAAATGTTGTCAGCGTTCGAAATGGAAATATTTTAGCTCTATACGCTCACCTATCTGAAATAAACGTTTCGTTGGGACAGGTTGTAAATGAAGGACAGCTAATAGGATTATCTGGTAAAACTGGAGAAGCGTGCCCAACACCGCATCTTCATTTTGAACTAAGGGATTTATCTAAAAATTTATTAAAAGATATGGTTTTTGAACCCATTTTTAATTTCGAAGTACAAAACTACTCAACCACTTTTACATATACGGTTAATAATTTAAACACTACAAAAAACCTCAGTTTACTTGCGGAAAGATATTTTGGGAATCAAAATATGTGGACCAAAATTAAAGAAACCAATAAATTAAGTATAAACGAATTTGAAACTCTTCCAGACGGTTTAGAAATTATAATCCCTAACTACAAACAAATGTAGGTTTTTAAGTCGTTTTTTAGGTATAATTTGCATATGAATACAGAAAAACTTGGCAATCTCAGACACTCTACTGCACACCTTTTAGCAGCAGCCGTTATGGAACTTTACCCAAATGCAAAAAACACAATTGGACCTTCAATTGAAGATGGGTTTTATTACGATTTTGACTTTGGAGAAACCAAACTTTCTTCTGAGGATTTACCATTAATAGAACAAAGAATGCATGGAATCATCTCTTCTTGGAATTCATTTGAGAGACACGGAGTAACCTCAAGCGAAGCCTTAAATGAATTTGCAAATAATGAATACAAAAAAGAACTTATTAACGAATTTACAAACCAAGGCTCGGAAATAACAATTTATCAATCAGGAAAATTTAGAGATTTATGTCGTGGAGGTCACGTTGAAAACCCAAGCCTCGAAATAAAATTTTTCAAACTTCTTTCTGTAGCTGGAGCTTACTGGAGAGGAAGTGAAAAAAATAAGATGTTAACTAGAATATACGGAACAGCTTTTGAAACCCAAGAAGAACTAGATAACTTTATTAACATGAGACTTGAAGCTGAAAAAAGAAATCATAAAAAATTAGGGAAGGAGTTAGAGTTGTTTATGTTTCATGAAACAGCTCCAGGACTCGCCTATTTCCTACCTAAAGGTGTTAAGGTTTACAACGAGCTAGTTAACTATTGGCGTGACGAACATGAAAAATATAACTATCAAGAAATTTTTTCTCCACTTTTAAATAAAAAAGAATTGTACGAAACCTCAGGTCATTGGGAACATTATAGAGAAAACATGTTTTTATCTCAGACCAAGGAGGAAGAAACTTACGCATTAAAACCAATGAATTGCCCTAATGCAATGGTAGTATTTGGATCCAAAACAAGATCCTACAAGGAACTTCCTTTAAAACTAGGGGACACAGATGCCCTTCACAGATTTGAATTATCTGGAACTTTAAATGGTCTTTTGAGGATCAGAGAATTTAGACAAGATGATGCTCATATATTTATTACTGAGGATCAAATTAGAGAATCTTTCAAAGAATTATTTGAAATTACTGAAAAATTCTACTCAGTTTTTGGTTTAAACTATTCATTTAGATTAGGAACCAGACCAGAAAGTTTTATGGGAGATCCAAAATTATGGGACATTGCTGAATCTCAACTAAAAACAATTCTTGAAGAGTCAGGTAAAGAATTTTTTATTCTAGAAGGCGATGGAGCTTTTTATGGACCAAAAATCGATATCTTAATGAAAGATAGTCTTGGAAGAGATTGGCAGATGGGAACCATTCAATTAGATTTTCAATTACCAAGAAGGTTTGATTTAAAATATTCAGACAAAGACGGAACAGAAAAAACTCCAGTTGTAATCCACAGAGTAATATACGGTTCATTTGAAAGATTTATTGGAATTATAACTGAACACTTTGCCGGAAGTTTTCCTCTATGGCTTTCTCCAATTCAAGTCAAAGTTATCCCAATCTCAGAAAAGTTCGAAGAGTATTCGAACCAAGTTTTAAATGAATTAAGAAAAAATAAAATTAGAGCCGAGATTGATTTAAGAAATGAAACATTGGGCGCAAGAGTTAGAGATGCTCAAAATGAAAAAGTTCCTTACATGGTAATAATTGGTCAAAAAGAACAAGACGAAAATACTATTACTTTACGAAAAAGAAATTCTAAGGATTTAGAAATTTATTCATTAACCGATTTAACTGTCTTAGTAAAAAACAAAATTGAGACAAAAGACTTAGAAATTTAACTTGGCTGGGGAATAGAGATTCGAACTCCAATTACCTGGGCCAGAACCAGGCGTCCTGCCATTAGACGATTCCCCAACATTTCCAGATAATTTTACCACTTGGTAATAAAAAAAATAAAAGTTCTTGACTTAACTAATGATATGTATGTATTATGTAAATTCACTCCCCAAAAAATTTATGAAAATTAACAATTCTGGAAATATAAAATTAGTGAGCCTTCTTTTTATATTAGGATCCTCCAGCGCTGTTTTACTGATTCCTGCTGTAGTTCAAAAGGAGAAAAGTATACAACAAGCTCAAAACATAAAGGGGAATTTTGATTCTAAAATTCAAGAAGAAGCTACACCATTAGTAACAACTATAGAAACAATTAAAAGGGAGTATATTGAAGTGCCAGTTGAAAAAATAAAAGAAACAACTAATGAGATTACGAAGATAATCAGAGAACCTTTAACAGACACCAAACCAAGTGAGGAATTCCTTTCTCAAACAATAAGCATGTCCAACCCATTAAACTATATCTTAGGAGAATCAACTAATATTGATTCCCAACCCTCGACAACTACTAAAGAACCAATGATAAAAGTTACAAAAGAGATGGTAGATAATTGTAAAATAATTACTGAGGAATATAACAAAATTTCCAAATAAATATTGATTTTTATTCAAAAAAAATTAATAATAAAGATATGAATCCTAACCCTGCCAATAATCAAGTTACAGACAATAACAATCAACCAATAAATCCAGCAACGACACCAGTGCAACCTCTTAACCCACAACCTGAAGTAACACCAGTTAATAATCAAAGCCCACTAACACCTCAATTAGAAAACGAAACTCCAATGGATATTACAATATACCCAAGCAATGAAAATCCTAATGTTTCAGAGGAGCCGCAAAAATTAAATGATACAATGCTGTCTTCTGAAGTTAAGCCTGTAACATCAATTTCACCATTACCAGAACTTCCACCCTTACCTCCATTGTCAACAAATATACAAGAACCGGCACCACAAATTACTCAACCTTTACCAAATTTAACAGAAACTAATATTATAAATAACAATCCTGTTAGTTCCCAAGAAAGTAAACTTACAAACCCAAATAATCAAAAAATTGCGATAATTGGAGGAGCTTTATTCGGAGTTCTTCTAGTTGCAAGTGCTTCAGTTTACTATCTAACAACCTTATCTAAAAAAACAACTCAACCAGTAAATAACCCAACCCCAGTGTCGACTGCAACCCCAAGTCCATTGCCTGCTCCTGTTGTTCAAAAAATGACTCTTGGAGAATACAAACTAAGAACTGATTCTATATTTTTAAAATATTCAAACACAATTAAAAACAACCCAATAAATTTATCCTCAAACGTTTTGAGCACCGAAACGGTAAAATTTGTTGGAGATGAAATATTCGCACTAGCAACAGAAGTAAGCGAACTAAATGTTCCAACCGAACTTTCAACCTATAATACCAGATTAAATCAAGAGCTTAACTTTCAGGTTCAAACTTATGATAATTTATTAAAATCATATAAAACTGCAAATATGCTAACTGTTGAAATGAAAAATAAATTTTCTACAGACCTTAAAGCCTCTACAGATAGATTGAATTTATTAATAAATGAAATTAAAAATTTAAAATAATAACAACTAATCCTAAATATAATGGGTAAATAATAAACAAAAACAAAATATCTTTGTAATTTAATTTTGGGTTATTAAAATTATTTAAAAGATAATACCAATTTTTAATTTTAAAAATCCCAAGCCAATAATTAAAAACAATAGCAGCTGCTAAAAAAATATAACCTTTGATAAAAAGTTCTATAACTATCATTTAGTACGACTTTGCAAATAAACACATTCTTGACCCATCTTTATTTGTTAAAAGCGAGTTACCCACTTCATTTTGTTTTTTGAAAGGCAAACATCTAATAGTGGCTTTTGTCTCTTCCTTAATTCTTTCCTCAACTTTAGGGTCTCCATCCCAAAAAGCGTATACAGCATTACCTTCTTCAAGAAGTTTTTTAAATTCTTCGTAGTTTTCAGCTTTAACAACTTGTTTTGCAACTCTATTCTGAGCTTGATGAAATAAAAATAACTGAATTTCTGTCATCATAGAAACACAAAATTCTACTAAAGTATCTTCAGAAACTTCCTGTTTTTGTAACAGGTCTCTTCTTGAAACAATAAAAGAATTTTTATCTATATCTTTAGGTCCAACTTCAATTCTTAAAGGTACTCCTCTTTTTTCCCAGTAATAATTTTTTTCTCCAAAATTTTTATCTGAGTTATCGATTTTTACCCTTAATAAGCCTGTTTGATCTAGTCTAGATTTTATTTCTTGGCATTTTGCATTAACCCTTTCAGCTAATTCTTTATTTCCTCCAACAAAAGGGATTATTACAACTTGTATTGGAGCAATTTTTGGGGGAAGAACTAAACCGTTATCGTCCGAATGAGACATTATTAAAGCACCAATGGATCTAGTCGATAAACCCCATGAGGTTTGGTGAACAAACTCTTCCTGAGAGTTTTTATTGGAAAATTTTATATTAAATGCTTTAGCAAAATTTTGCCCCAAGTTATGAGAAGTTGCGTACTGAATAGCCTTTCCATCTTGAGCAATTGTTTCTATAGTGTAAGTTTTATAGGCTCCTGCAAATTTTTCGCTTTCAGATTTGATCCCTTCTATTACTGGTATTGCCATAAATTCCTCGGTAAAATTTTTATATAATTCTAAAATTTTTAGAGAAAACTCGTCAGCTTCTTCGGCAGTTGCATGAGCGGTATGCCCTTCTTGCCATAAAAATTCTGTAGTTCTTAAAAACATTCTTGGTCTCATTTCCCATCTAACAACATTAGCCCACTGATTTATTAGTAACGGCAGGTCTCTATGTGAGGAAACCCAATTTTTAAATGTATCATAAATTATTGTTTCAGAAGTAGGCCTTACAACTAAATTTTCAGCAAGGGGCTTACCTCCAGCAATTGTTACAACTGCTAATTCTGGTGAAAATCCCTCAACATGCTCTGCTTCTTTTTTTAAAAAACTTTCAGGAATAAATAAAGGAAAATATGCATTTTCAACGCCTAAATCCTTAAATCTACTATCTAATTCTTTTTGAATATTTTCCCATATAGCATATCCGTAAGGTTTAATAACCATGGAACCGCGTACTACAGAATGTTCAGCAAGACCTGCTTCTTCAATAATATCCTGGTACCACTCAGAGAAATCTTCAGTTCTTTGTGTGATTTTTTTGGATTTATCCATACGGTAATTATACTCTATAATAAAATAGATGAATAACGATAGTGCCCTAAAAATACTGCTTAATTCAATTGACATAGGAATAATTCTCACTGGACCTCAAAATAAAGTAGTATTTTTAAACGACTTTTTAAAGAAATTTCTTGATATCTTTTCCTTTGAAGGAAAGGATTTAGCTGAGCTTTTTGAAGTTTTCTTGGATGACAAAATTATAGATTCAAACATTATCTGCGGGTTTGCTGATGCCCAAACTACAGGTGTTATTTTTGAAAAGGAGCCTTTAATACTAACAACAAAAAACAATATAACCAAGATTGTAAGCATTAAGACTATAAAAAATAAAAGACTACATGAAAATAATATTACTAGCATGCTTCTAATTAAGGATATAGAAGAAAAGGCAGAGTTAGATAAAATGAAAATTGATTTTACTTCACAAACAGTACATATCCTTAGAACCCCTCTTTCAGTTATTAGAAATAATCTAGACTCAATTTCAAGATCCGAAGGATTTCAAAAACTCAATGATAAAGAAAAGAAAAATTTAGATGAAATTAAATATGGCACAACAGAACTTCTTAATTTGGTTCAAAATTTAATAACAATTAATGAAATTGAAAACGAGAGGATTGAATTAAACACTTCAGATTCCTACCTACTACAAATAATTGAAGCAGCTATTAAAGAATTAGAGGATGTAAAAAATAAAACTGGTAATAAAATTATAATTCTTAACCCAATCTACGAGCTTCCGAAAATTAAACTAGATACTTTAAAAATAGTAAGTGTGATTAAAGGTATTATAATGAATTCTTTAAAACATACATCAAATGGAGAAATAAAGATTAGCTTGTTTAAAGAAGAAAAATATATTGGAATTCTTATAGAAGATAACGGTGAAGGAATTTCCGAAACAGGGCTTAGATTTATTTTTAATAAATTTTATCATTCTAAAAAGAATGCTCTAGTAATGGAGCAAGGTCTAGGAATAGGATTATACTTTTGTAAAAAAGTTATTGAAGCTCATTTGGGTAAAATTGAAATATCAAGTCAAAAAAACGAAGGTACTAAAGTAACAATAAGACTTCCTATTTAGCTAAAGCTTTTCATAAGGCTCTTTAAATTCTTTTATTCTTTCGTCGGTACTTGCTATAACTTTTACAATAAATTTAATATTTTTTAAATTTTTAAATAAATTTTTGAAACTTGAATAATTTAATGAAATTTTTAAATCTAATTCTTTTTGTCTTTTATTATTATCCAAACCTCTAATAAAGTTGTAAAAGGATTTAGAAAAGATATCTGAATTTGTATTTATTTCCTTATACTGAGCTAAAAATTTTATTTTCATTTTTTCAAATGAGTATCTTTTAAATTTACTTAGCTCAAAATTATTTCTGGTGTTTGAGTAAGTTGCGAATGTTTGGTTTATTCTTGGATCTGAATATGAAAAAAATAGGGAATATTCAGCATTTTTATTTATTTGAAAATGAGCTCCATAGGCTCCGTTTTTTACTCGGATATTATTCCAGAGATATTGATGAAAAAAAGGCTCTAAAAATCTTATAACCGGCTTATCTTCAGGATTAATTGATTTATATTTAACCGCCATAACATTAAAATTTGTATCAGAATTTGTAGGTAAATAGTAATTTTTATTATCATTAAGTAATTTAAAACCTGAAACATTTAGGGACCCAAGTTTTGAAATATTTGAAGGAATAATATTTAATTCGCTTGAGAGTCTGTAAGCAATTTCTTTAATTTTAGAGCTTCTTTCATGAGAAACTCCAAAATTAAAGTACGAGTTTTGAGAAAATACATAATTATGTATTAATTTTAATTCATTTGATAAATCTTCAAATTCTTTATCAAAGTTTTCAATTAAATATTTAAGTCTATTTAACATTGGAATTGACGAGATGTTGTATGAAATATAATCAAACTCAGACATAAAAGAAACAGCCTTATGAATTGAATGATCTAGCGGGTTTTCAGAAAGGGATTCTTTTATACTTTGATACTGCTCAGTTAAAAGAAATTTAATTCTTTCCTTGTTATTAAAGTCTAAGTTTAGAATGTATTCTTTTAATACATCAAATACCCTATCTTCATCGTTTTCTAAAAACTTCATAAAAAGAGTTAAAAAATATATTTTTTTATCATTCTCTGAATTTAAGATATACCTAGGGAAAATTGAAAATTCAGAAAAATAACTCTTCTTTAACATGGAGAATTTCTGAAAGTCGTAGTTTTTAGTTGAAAGTTGATTAACTTGATAAAGATAAATTCCTAGATAGTCTAATTTGGAGAAATTAAAATCTGCAATATCAAAATTTAACTCAACTCTAAATAAATCAGAGGAGTTTATAGTAGAGTAAAAAATATCTTCAACAATAGAGGTATCAAATTTAGAAATCTTTAAATCCAAGTCTTGGATTTTTATTTTTTTAAGATCTTTATAATTTGGCTCTATTTTCTCTTTATTTAAGAATTTTTCGTGATCCTCTATCTCTTTGTCTAAAATTTTTAAATCTAATAATTCTAATTTTTGTTTGAGTTTTTTATCAATTTTTTGATTATACTCTGGT
>Ga0315904_10001903_pt1 | contig 32884 bp, 35 predicted proteins | sample LakEriMetagenome_6_FD_203529 | JGI IMG/M metagenome (GOLD analysis project Ga0315904, IMG submission 203529) | Freshwater fungal communities from buoy surface, Lake Erie, Ohio, United States - Buoy 12 MA120 | ecosystem: Environmental > Aquatic > Freshwater > Lake | place: USA: Lake Erie, Ohio...
AAGATATATTATCTAAACGAATAAATGAACTAGAAGATGAAATAAAAAAACATATAGATGAAGCAAAACATATAGATGTAGATGGTTTAAAAAAGCAAATAGATGATTTAAAAAGAGAAAAAGAATTATTACAAAATCAATTAGATGAAAAAACACGTCAATATAATGAATTAAATAATCAATTACAAATATGTCGTGATAAATTAAAATTATGTGAAAAGAATAATAAAACTATTTTAGATAATTTAAATAACCAAATAGATGACATTAATATGATATTATTTACATATGATTTAAATCATATGAAAAATTTGATGAATCAACATTTAGAATATAATAAAGAAATAATTTCATATATGGAACTTGAAATAGTTAATCAAGATCCTAATAATTTTTCTGATTGGTATGATAAATATATAGTAAATATACTAAATCTAGAAACATTAAATAAATATGAACCAGAAAAATATACAGATCCAAATAAAGAAATGTATATAACTAAATTTCAAAAAGTAATTACAGATTATAAAAATTATATTAATGAACAAATAAATAATATTAAATCACAATCTGAATTTATTTTATTAGTTTCTTTATTTAGTAAAATTATAAATTATCTTTATATATTATATGATAATTTTGGTGATATTATAATTAAATCTATTGATCGATATAATAAATTTAAGAATTATAAGGATAAACTTAAAATTATAAATGATATTTTTAATAAAACATATAATAATCCAAATATACTTAAAATAGATTATTATAGTATTATAAAAAAAATCAATACTTTTTTAGAGGAAACTTTAGAAATAAAATATATAGATAATTCAAATTTAATAACATTAGATAATGTAAGAGAACAGATTAATAAATTAAATATAGAAATTAAATCACAAGTTCAAACAAGAGGAGGTAATAATATTCAAAATGGTAATCATACTATTTTTACTAATTTAGGTTATATTATATTATTAATATTAATAATTTATATTATTGCTAATTTATTCTGTAAAAAAAGTCATAATATGAATGTTCAAAAAAATAAATTAAATTATCAAAAAAATAAATTAAATTATCAAAAAAATAAATTAAATTATCAAGAAAATACACTAAATTATCAAAAAAATAAATTAAATTATGATGAAGATAATAATAATTATTATTCTATATTAGCATCTAAATATAAAGAAGTATATACTACATATATTTGATATGAAAAAAATATTATAATTATTTTTTATTTTAAATATGAATATATTAATTACTTAACATTTGTAAATATAAACGTATATAAGATGTATGATTAATAATACCATAAATATGTTTTTTAGATAATTCTATATCATTTGTATCTAATGTTATTTTTTTTTGCACTACAGATGTTAAATAACTAACAGGATCTGCTGTAACTATTGGAATAGTTTCTTTTTGTTCATTTGTTGAATTATTTAGAATATTTTCAATTAAATTTTGTTGAATAATTTCTAATTGAGTAAAATAAGATTGATATTGTGGAAATAATTCAATAAAAATATTTTTTTGAGGACTTAAAAATCCATTAACTATAATTGCTAATTCACGGTCTTCACCAAATTCCATAAATTTTTTATCATAAACAAATTGTCTTATTTGACGCATTAAACTACTTTCTAGTAAAATACAAGAATGATCACCACTAACTTTATATGATTCAGTTGAAATTAATAAATATCCAAATAATGTATTTGTTTTAGTATTTATCCAATTATGTAATGAAGATGATAATATTGAATATAAATCATGTAATTTAACTTCATCTGTTATTTTTTCTTGATATGGAATATCAAGTGGTAAATTATGATTAGACCTATTAATTTGAATTGTTGAATTATTATATCCAATTCTATGAACAAATATAAAACTATCATCATTTTCTTGAGTAAATGGATGAATATCTGGATGACGAATTACAAATGAATAAGAATAATTTTTATCTAATAAATCAGTAAAATCATTAAATGATATAGAATATTTTGATAAAACATCATCTAATAATTTATGATATTCATGTCCATTTAATTTAACTTTTTCCATATCTAATCCACGTGCTGTAGAAATATACCATAATCCATTCCAATAATATAAATAAATTAGTGTTCCATCTGAAATTTTATATATCTGATATTTATTTTGATTAAGAAATTTATTAACCACTTCATTTTTAACACTAATTTTTGGAGTAGGACATGGGACATTTAAAGGTTTCCAACTAGGTGCTTCTAATACTAATCCATTACATTCATAAATAATTTTATCAAATTTTTGCGAACGCATTCCTTTAGTTGATGTAAATATTACTTTACGTTTACCATTAATAATTTTATTATCATATGATACTTTAATATAAACTTTATAAAAATCATTTTTAATTTGCTCAATATCATCAATACCATTATATTTATGATTACGAAGATATGCAATTGTTGCAGACATTTTAATTCTATTATATATTATTATTTTATATAACTTAATGAAAAAATTCAATTTTTAATTTATTAAATTCTTTAGAAAAATAAATTATTACTGCAGCACTATCTAAATAACTATGTTCTTCATAATTAGATATAAAACAAATTAATTCTCGTGGTAATTGAATAGATAAATATTTTTCTAAATTGTATAATTTTCGATAATTTATATATTCTAATGAATTATTGGTTAATAATTCATATTTAATTTTATTAATTTTATTAAGATAATTTTCTAAGATATCCATAACTTAATATTTAAATTTATTGCGTTTTAAATCTATATTATATTTAAAATTCATTTTTGGATAATAACATTTATGGTATCTACAATTTTTATATGTTTTACAAGTGCGACAATATATACCAATAATACAACAAGAATCTTTTTTATTATCAATAAAATTCATTATTCTTTCTATAATTTCTAATGGAAATACATTTAATAAAATCTTATCCATTCTATATAACATTATAAAAAAAATAATTATATTTAATTTAGTGGCCAATATCCTAAATTAATAAATTTTTCTAATTCCTTATTTTTAAGTGATTTATAATTTACATTTTCTTTTTTATGAATATTGCAATAAACTAATTTTTTACCTTGAATTTTATAATATGGACGATTCTTACAGTTAGCAATTTTACATTTATTCATTATATCTATATTGTTATATAAAATTAAAACGAATGAATATTTTAATTAGAGTATGAAATAATGAATTCTTATATATAGAAGATATGGCTGGAACAACTATTAGTCATGGGTATTATATGCCTATTTCAGAATATTTAAAAAAAAATGAAATAACATGTTTAAGTAATGTATCAATAGAAGATGATGAAGATTTATTACAAAGTTATAATCGTCAAACATTAAAAGATTTTCGTGAACCACCAAGTATTTTTGAAGAAGATACAACCCGACGAGATCAATATTCAAGAGAAAAATTAACATTACGTCATACAGGTAGTAGAAGTGGAATAGAACCTTGGTTACCTGATGGTACATTTTTAGATCAAGCATTTTTAAATGATATTGGTAATGATACATTACCAAATTTTAAAGAGTTAAGAGATCAAATTGATATGAGAGTACGTGAAGTTCCATTATATACAGATGAAGATTATTCAGTTCCAACTAAAGAAAAATCTGCATATGAAGCAATTCAACAGAGAGATAAATTATTTAAACAAGGACAAAAAAGAATTCAAATATTTGATACATCATTTGATTATATTCGTTTACCAAATTCTATAGGTAAACCATTACAAGGTGGGATTCAATTAAAAAAATTAATTCAAGATCAAACTCCAGATTTTATGGCTGAAGAAGCATCATCAAATAGAAACTGGCAAGTTGAGGTTTCTAATACAACACCAGTTGGATGGCAGTCAACTCCAGATAATGTTTTTAAAGTTTCACGTTATGATACACCTAGAAAAATGATTGATCAAAATCTTGATTCATATAATAATCGTATAGCAGGAAAATTAGATAATGATTTTTTAGTATCATTTGAAGGAAAAAATATTCCTCGTTCAATTGCATTAACTATTATGGAAATAATGAGACAACGTAAGCGTGTTTCTGATTTTTCAAAAACTTCAGGAACACAATATGGTTCTTCTAATGAAGGTGCTAATCGTAAGATTAAAGAATTAGATAGTCAAATGATGGAACTTATGCGTAGATATTCCGATCAATCATCTACACCTTCTGCAAATCAGTTATTAAAATCAGAACGTAAAAATGTATCAGGAGATCGTTATATGCATAAAGATGATCCATATAAAATACATAAATCTATAGTTGGATTACAATTAGCAGAAATGATGAAACAAGCAACTACTAATCGTAAATTAGGAAAAACTAATTCAAATGATTTACGTGATAAAATAATAAAAACTGCAACTACTGATGAATTACATAATGTTGCATCAAATAAGAAAATAGGTAAATATGATGAATCTAATCAAATGTTATGGAATAGTTTAGCACAACATCGTAAAGATGAACAAATGACAATTTTTAATTATTCAGGAGTTCAACCAGGAAAACGTTCACAAATGGCGGGATCACATAATATGTTTATAGTAGATGAATATGACCGTCTTCAACATCCTGATATTAATAATCGTAAATATACTAATAAAAATAAATTATATATTCCAAATGTAGTATCACATGAAGAATTACAATCATTAGATGTTCCTATGCGAAATATTGGTAGTGTTGGAAAAGGTAATCGTGGTATTGGATTAACAGATCAAGATAATAGATATGATGTTGATATGAGTGAAATATCTAGTATAATGCATACACAACCAGGTAGAATTAAATCTATTTCTTAAAATTATTCTATAACATAAAAATTACATAATATATATATATAATAATGGGTGCTGAATTTACAAAACAGTTTTTTATGTGTTGGTTTGATGATGATATTGATATAAAAACACCTACTCCATTTGAATTAGAAACACCTAATTTATTTCAATTAGAATCTTATGATAATAAAACATATGCAGGTAATTCACAAGATTTTATTATTAATATTCCAGAAATTTCACCAAAAAATAATAGTAATGAAAATGAAATAAATGAATGGGATAAATATTTAATTGATGATGATTTTGAATCAGATATGGTATTAGTATAATTATGTATATATTTTAATTTTATTAATATTTTTAAGATTACTATCATATTTACTCCAATATACATCTGGCATTTTTTTTAAATCCTTTAATCGTATCATTGGACCACGCCATCCAATTAATGTTTTTTTAGGTAAATCATACCAAAATTTATTTTCTAATATTTTTGGTAAATTAATTTGCGGTTGTGGTTTTGGTAATTGACATATTTTACCATCTGTTAATTTAAACCATATATCATTTTCTAAATTAACTTGAAAATAATCATATTGAATACAGTTTGAATCAGTATCTAATAATTCATTATTAAAATACCATTCATATTTACCAAATATACCATATATATGAGTATATTTAATACTATATCCTTTGAAAAATTTATCAGGTTTATATCTTTTTTTTTCTTTATTATCATGCGTATAATCAAATAAATTTCTATCAAATATATAAAACCATTCAACATCACCTTCTTTCATTAATAACATATCTTGAATTTTAATAAATTTTTTAGAAGCATTAAATAACCATTCACTTTCTACTAATGACTTATTCTTTGACATAATATATATTTTATAAAAAAAGAATATTACTTTATTTTTTTAATTTTATTCAATTTTACATAAAAAATTTTCAATTAATATTACTGTTTTTTCACCTAATTTATTTTTACCTCTAGATAATTCTATTAATTGCTGACGTATATTAATCCAATTTGTCATTATTTCTTTCATTGAAAATGTTTCTAAAATTATTTTTGCAGTATTTTTTGAAATAGTTGGTATTGTTGATAATATTTTTAAATAATATGATTGATTTGATTTATTTAATAATTTATGTATATTATGTATTTTATATGCTTTTTTATTTCCTAATCTACGCCCATTTGTATATGTTAAATTACTAATTTCTAAAACAGATATTTTACCAAGAAGTAAATCTGAAATATGATAATTTAAAAATAATTTTACATTTATAGTGCTTATTCCTGGTATGCAACACCATAATCTTTCTATAATTTCATTATCAGATAGTTTAAATGATATTTGTGCTAAATCTAAATGTTCAACAGTTAAATTATCATTTTGGTTTTCTACTAAATTATCATTTTGGTTTTCTACTAAATTATATCCACCTAAATAATCTTCAGGTATTAGTGTAGATAAATTTTTTATAAATTCAAATATTCTTTCAATAGTTCCACGAAGATTAGATGAACGTAATTCAATAATATTATCTCTAATTAATAAATGATCTAAATGTGAGCGTAAATTAATATATGGTATTCTTGAAAATTTTGTATTTTTAGATGGAAATGCATTGCCTTCTATTAAATATGCAATTTTAGCACCTGTATTATTTCTATATTGTTTTAATTTTTTAATATTTTCTTTACGACCATCTCTAAATGATGCAGCTAAATCTGTCCATGTTTTTCTTTCAATAACAATTATTGCTTGTTTATTATAAAAAATAATATAATCACCAATTGTTAAATGTTCTGCTTTCCATTCTATTTTATTTTTTCTTGAATCATAATATGAATTAGAACTTTTTAAAATATTTATAATATCACGTTCTCGTTTATCTATTATTAAACTAAATAATGACATTCTATATATATATTTATGCTAAATTAAGTTTATTATCTACATTTACATAATTATCCATAACAGAAATAAAACCAGATGATGTAAATTCAAATCCTGTAGATGTTTTATTTTCTGTAAATAAATAATTAGTAATAATTATATATTTAAATTTTGTTTGTTTACCACCTATTTGAGAATTTAAATAGGGTAAGACTTCTGATTTAGTTTGAATAGGAATACTTTTTGAATTTAACATATAAATATTTTTTTTATCATTCCATTCACATAAATTTAAATAATATCCTTGATAAATAGCATTTTTTATTTTACGAACTTCTTCTAAACCATTATCTAAATTAGTTTCTAATATATTTTTTAAATTATATTGACTTGATTGTATATTAGTTGAATTATAATAAACATTTATACCTATATTTATTAAATTTTCAATTAATATATCACGATTACTAATTAGAGTAGTCCAACCATCATATAAAATATCATGTTCTTCACACCATCTACGTGTTGCATTTGTATTAATTAATCCTTTATTATTTTTCCATATTCCATTACTTGATTTAAATGTTTTAGTAATTGTTTTAGTAATCCATTCATTAAAACTATTCCAAAGTAAAACAGCACCAATTAATTCATCAGCAATTAACATTCTATAAATAAAATCAAAATTAGATTTATTTAATAGATTTGGCATTTTAAAATTTTTATTAAAAATAACACGTTTACCTGTTTGAATAAATGCAGCTATTGTAATTAAATCCATAATAGATGCACCTGAAACAAAACCACCTAAAATCATTCTTTTAGATTCAATTGAAATAAATCTTATTAAATTACTTAAATAACCAAATAATGTTATATTATAATTATCATCTATCATTCCTAGTGTATGTAATTTTTCAATTGCATATTGAATAGATATACCACTAGGCATTTCTAAAAAATCCATAGCACCAATATTTAAAATATTTTTTGATTCAATACGCCACCAAGTTTGATCATTAATATAATTTCGTTGAAATAAATTAAATTCTTCTATAGCATCTAAATTAGTAATAATTGATTTTTTTGTTTCTTCAACTAATTTAACTTCAGTTTCATTTACAATAATGTTTAGAAGATTATCTGTTGGATCTGATATTATAATATCAGCAAATTGATCAGTTTGCATAGAATTAAATGTTTCTTCTGTAAAACAAGGAAACCATTGACCAGGTGATTTTCTACCAACACGCCCTTTTCGTTGAATAACCATTCCTTTTGTACATCCTTTTTGTAGCATAACATTTGTTCCATAATCTGGTATAAATTCAGTGCTAAATACAAAACCACTATCAATACAATATTTTGCAGATTCAATAGTTATACCTGTTTCAGCGATATTAGTGCAAATAATTACTCGTCTAGATGGTTTTACAAATTTATCAGGTTTTTTATTTATATCTAATGATTGATTTGGTTTTAAATTCCATAAAGGTAAATTAATTGTATCAATTGATGAAAACATATTTTGATATTCTAAACCACCCGCTTCAAATGTTTTTTTAGTTAATAAAATTGGTAAAATATAAAATCTATTATTATTACTACTTCCTCCTTCAATTTGTGGATTATTATTTTTAATTAACAAAGATTCTAATTCTGTATCTAATACAGTTTCTTTCCATTTTATAATATTATTCCAATCCTGATTTAAAATAGTGCAATTCATTTCTAAAAAATATTTCATCATTTTTTCACCAATAGATGATGTTGGTATAAAAATTAAAATATCTCTATATATACTGGTTTCTTTACCATAAATATCAGCTAAATTTTCAATATGGATTTGCATTGCTTTTTTAATAGCATATGATTCATAATCAATAATATCATAAGATGGATAAAATGATTTTTTTTCATATGCAAAACCTTCAACTATAAAATAATGTTTTGGTGAAACATCAAAATATTCCATAAAAATTTTTTCATCAAATGTTGCTGACATTAAAATAAGAAAAGGACATTCTGTATTATCATAATAATTTGTTAATAATTTTTTCATTAAGAATAATAATCTATCAACACCTAAATCACGAGTATGGACTTCATCTACCATAATTATAGAAACTTTTTTCATAAAATCTTCAGGTGTTTCTGCTGATAAAATTTGTTGACTAACTACTTCAGTAGTACAAAAAATTACACCTTTTTCTTTTGGTATTAATTTAAATTTTTGAGTATTATAACCTAAATTTTTACCAAGAACTAATTCATCTGTATTTTGTATAATTCCCGATGGTATATCTATACAATTTAATACACGTGGTTGTGTTATAAAAATATTTTTTTGTAAATTATTTTTAAAATTAGTATAAATGTATTGTGGTAGAACAGTACTTTTACCACTACCTGTACTTGATTTTAATATTAAAATACGATCACCTAATTTAGTTGGTTTAATTTTAGGTTTAACTCCACTTTTCCCAGAAATTCTATCTGATAAAAATTTAATGATAAAATCAATTGGAACAACTGATTGTAATTTTTCATTTTCTAATTTAGTATAACCAGGACTTCCTTTTAAAAATCCAGGTTGTAATAAAGTTGGTAATGGCATTTTTTGTAAAATTAAATAAAACTATTTAGTATATATTTAAATAAATCTTTTAATATAATAACAATAGTATAACTATAAAATTAATTTTAGTATATCTATAAAAATTGAATATATCAAAAAAAATTAAATATATCAAAAAAAAATGATTTTCTTTATAAAAATTGAATATATATATTAAATATAATATAAGATGACAAATACATATCAACTTAATTCAATTATATATGATATTATGAGTGAATTTTATGCAGATTATGATAATGTAGATGAAAAACTATATATGAATATATTTGAACAATATATACATGATTATTGTATTGATAAAATTACAGAAGAAGAATCTTTAGATATTATTACAGAAACTTGGAATAATTATGAGCAAAAAATAATTGAATATAAACAAAAATATAATAATGATTTAACTTATAATCAAATTCTTCAAATAATTTTGATGGAGCGTTTAATTGAAAATATTAATATTAATATAATTATTTAAATTTTATTTTTAATATAGATATGTGTAAAAAAAAATATAATAATGATATAGAATATCCTATTATAGATGGAATGATTATACAAAAACCAAAAAAAAATTGGATATATTATTTAACTTTTCAATTTCTATGTTGTAAAAAAAATAATAATATTTTATATGAATATGATTATTAATTATATTTTTTTTTTATAATATATATAAAATGGATTATTCCAATAAAATAAAAGATTGGGCATCAACATATTTAAAGCCAAAATTAAATTTTAATGATACAAAAACAAAAATTTTAAATAATATTAGTTCATATAAAACAATTAATAATGAAGAATTTAAAAATTTGATTAATGATATTTTATCAAATCATTCATTAGATAATATTAAAAAATATAATATTATATTATCAAAACAATCAAATCTTGATTTAGTAAATAAATTTTCAAATGATAATAAAGAAATTTTTAGTAACTCAATAGAATATGAATTTTTTAAACAGGTATATTTGAATTTTTTAATTGAAAATATTAAAAATAATACAAATTATAATTTAATAGAGGAAGTTTTATTTTATTTATTTTTAAATAATAAAAACCTTTTTGAATTAGATTATACAGATATTAGTTTAGAATTTTTATATGTTATTAAAAGTTATATATTAATATTAATATTTAGACATAATGAATTAAGTATTTATATTTATACATTAATAGAATTAATAATTATGTATAAATATTTTTCTGAAAATCCGTCCGAATTTTTATTATATGGATGTTCTTTTAATTATTATAATGAAATACCTGATAAAAATATATATTTTCATATTTTAGGAGAATTACATATGGCACCATTTATAAATATTCCATATAATTGTATTTATATTTATAATTATTTTGAATTATTAATAGAATATTATTTAAAACATACAAAAAATAATATACATATATTTTTAGAATCAGGTGGACAAAAATATTTAAATAAATCTAATAAAATAATTAAATTAAAACCAAGAAATGATTTTCTTATAGATTCTTGTGATATTTATTATTATTTAAATATTTGTAAGAGATATTTAAATTTAACTGATAATGATAATAATATAGTACATTTTAAAGAAATAATTGAAAAATATGATCTAAACGAAAATATTATAAGTAATTATATTCAAAATTTTGAAGATAGAATAACCTTTCATTATATTGATAATAGAATATTAATAGAAAAATTAACAAAATTAGATGGATTTAATGAAATTTATAAAAATATTTCAGATATAACCGAAAATTTATTAATTTTTCCAGATAAATTATTAGAATATAATTATGTTTTAAAATCAAAATATTCAAATGAATTTAAAAATCAATTAAAAGATAAACTATTAAAATGTTTAACTCCTATTTTAAATGAAGATGGAAAAACTACTATTTATACTACACTTTATAATGAATTAATTGATAAATATCCTAATATTTTTACAGATTTAAAAATATCAGAACTTTTTGATAAGACAATAGATACAGAATATATTCATTTTACGAGAATTATGGATGAAATATTTATATTAAAAGTATTGTATATCCATTTTATTCAATATAAAGAAAATGGAAATTATACTATATTATTTCATGGAGGTAGTTATCATAGTGAATTATATACACGATTTGTAGATAATATCTTTAAAGTTAATTTAAATATGATAGAATATTCTAAACATCTTCTTGAAATACCTACTCAATATAATTATTATTTTCAAAATAAAATAACATTTAAAAAAATATTTAATAATAATAATAATATTTATATTAATTTATGTAAATTTGAAGAGTATAAAAAACAAGATGATAATATATATGTAAAAGACCCTATCCGATTACAAAATATTATTAAATTAACATCTTTTTCTAATACAAATTTTTATAAATATATTATTAAAAATTCCATCAATAATGTAAATATAATAGATATTATTATTGATATTTCAAATATGTATAATAGTAAAGATCAAATAGAAATTTTATTTGATCAATGTAAAGGAATAAATTATGTATATTTAAATTTAGATGAACTTTCTAAATATAAAAGTTTAATAACTCAAAGTGAAATAAATTATGGTGGTAAAACTTCTAATGATTTATTATTAGTTCAAGATGAAAAAAATATATTAGATTTAGACCCATATCAAAAGGAAAAAAATATATTAGATTTAGACCCATATCAAAAGAAAAAAAATATATTAGATTTAGACCCATATCAAAAGGAAAAAAATATATTAGATTTAGACCCATATCAAAAGAAAAAAAATATATTAGATTTAGACCCATATCAAAAGAAAAAAAATATATATAAATTAAATACGTTAGATAAGATTGAATTAATTGAATTATCTTTAATATTTGATAAAATTAATATTATGGAAAGTATTATAAATGTATTAGAATCAGGTAAAATTAATATAATTAAAACAGGTGGTAAAATAAATAAATGGATTAAATTTCTATTATTTTAAAAAAATACTATTTATAAATTTATATATTTATCATAAATTCTGGCATCTGTTTTTTTTTCTTTATCACGAGGATATAACATTTCATCTAATTCCCATACACAATCTGCACCAATTCTAAAATCTTCTTCTTCATGGAGTTCAGCAATTGTATATCTAAATGGATTAGAAACATCTTGACGAATATATACTAATTTTTGATAATTATCACAAGATACAATACCATCTGGTTTAAAAACTGCATTAGCACATAACATTGCTTTTTTTCTATCATGTTCTGGAAAAGCATTAGATGCTTTTGAGAATCCACTAATCACATCTTGAATAGTTGTAAAAACACTTATATATGCACTTTTGCGTAATTCAGGATCTAATTCTTTATCTGCTTGAGTTCCTAATAAAAATGTTGTATAATAATGTCTTCCTTGATAAAATAAATTTTTAATAGCAGTACTTTCTTTAACCCATTGTTTAATCATAAAGGCACAATCATCAAAAACTAATAAGGCATGTGGCATAAAATCTAAAAATTTTACTACTAATTGACTAACACGAGACATTTCTGGATGAATACCTTCTAATTCAACACGATATGCACGAATAAATTTTTTATATAATACAGATAATGCTTCATCACGTGCTTTAAATATTCCTTTTTTAAGTGATGATTTTTTAGGAAATGATAAATTATGATTTAATTCAATTGCTTGAATTCTACATTCTGCATCATTAATTATTTGCATTTCAATAACATGACCAGTATTATTATCTATCATATCAAATACTTTTTTAAGATTTTCTAATTTATTAACTTCATCATAAATTTTAGCACGTTCACTTTGTTTAATTATAAATGTTTCTAACCATTCTTTTGATAAATTCCATTTAATACATCCCCTAGGAACACATTTTCCATAATTACGCTCTGCTGATGCTTGTGATTTTGTTATAATAAAAGGAAATGAAATATGATTACGAAGAAAATATAAAATATCTACAATAATACTTGTTTTACCAGTTCCAGATAATCCATATAATACAATTGATTTATTTAAAAAAAGATTAGGATTTTTGCTCATCCACTCCAATTTTGTATTATCAGAAAGCAATAAATCACGACTCATTTACTATATATTTATTAAAATACATATATTTAACTAAATAATTTAATATATTAAATTATACACCTAATTCAGTTAACATATCATCTACACTTGCACCAACTACTTTTATATGATTATCTAAATTTTCTTGTTTATCTTTAGGTTCTTCACTAGTTCCTCTTTTAATTACTTGATTTAATATTTCTTCTGAATCAATTTCTTGAGATGGTTGTTTAACTTCTTTATATATATTTTCATTAGTTATTGGTTTATATTTTGGAACAATTTTAATATTTTTATCAGGACCTAATAAAGTTATAATATCATCACGACCACCTACTACTTTTAATATTTCTTTATTCATTTTAGATGAATAAGAATCTTCTAATTTTGATTCAATTATACTATTATGTATAGCAAGTATTCCTAATACTGCTATAAATACATAAAATATTAATTTAATAGTAATATAAAAAGGCGTATTTTTTTTAACTGGATATGTAAAACAAATAATTATTAATATTATTAATGATAATAATATTGAAGTATATACTACATTTGAAAATAAAAATCCAAACCAAGTATTTGATGTAGTTTGACATACGTCATTAAATAAATATCCAAATTCTATAGTCATTATTCTTAATATATATAATAAAATAAAAAAAATAGGGTTTATATATATCTTATTCATCAAGTAAATATAAATCATCATCATCATCAAAATTAAGTTGTTGTTTATTAGTTTCTTCTTTTTCTGAATCTGATTTCCATTCATCTTCTTCTTCTGATATTTGTTTTGTAAATATATCTGGATTACTATTTTTTTCATATACATCTTCATTAGATAAGTTCTTATTTTGATTATAAGTATTTTTTTCATATACATCTTCATTAGATAAGTTCTTATTTTGATTATAAGTATTTTTTTCATATACATCTTCATTAGATAAGTTCTTATTTTGATTATAAGTATTTTTTTCATATACATCTTCATTAGATGGTGTATTCATTTTATTTTCATTAGAAGGTGATGTATTCATATTTTTTTCATATGCATATTCATTAGATGGTGTATTCATTTTATTTTCTAAATCTTGAATTTTTAAAATAGCATCTTTATTTTTTTTAGAAAGGATTAATACTAATTTTTGTAATTCTAATAACTTTTTCTTTAAATCATGATTTTCTTGTTTAATTTCATTTTTTTGTTGAGATAGCATTAAAATTTCTTTACCCATTAATTGGACTAATGAATTTTCAGAATTTCCACCATTTGTTTTTGCATTAATAATTTGTTGATATAATTTTTCTCTTTCCATAATAAGAATATGAATATATTCATCTTGCCATATATTAGAATTCTCAACTTCATTATGATTATCAATTACATCAGATAAATGAGATGTAATAATTTTATGAATCATACTTTTGGTGCTATTAGTTATAATAATACCTAATATTTTACTTTTATCATCAAATGAAATTATTTTCCAATAATCTTGTGGAACAAATTCTTTAACAATTCTATCAATGCAATTTTCATAAGTTAATCCTTTAAAACCATAATCTATAAATGTTTGATGAATACCATGAACTAAATCACGATATAAATCTTTATCTGATTTATTAATATTTTGTAGAAATGCATCTAAACTTGCTTTATATCCATCTGTAATAGTACTTACTTGTTTGTTTCTATGAAATCTAATAGCTTGTGCATAAAAATGATTATAAAATAGATCAATAAAATATGCACTTAAAAAACTAAATGTGTTAAGTGTTGTAGTACTATATGCACTTAAATCTATCATACGTCCATCTTTACCACTCATTTTTATTATATTTATTATAGTTATTAATACATATAATAATTTTATAAAAAAAAATTAAAAATAATTAATAAGGACAATTTTTATCAGTACATTTAGATATTATTTTATCTTGATGAAACCATAATAAATGTTCTGGATTTTCATAATTTTCAATTGGTAATAAATATTTTGGATTTCTATAATAAAATTCACATTCATGATCATCGCATTCTGTTAATATAGGTAATAAATTATTCCATTCAGATGGAAATTCATGCCATCTCCAAAGATGTTTTTTTTTATTAGAATTATTTATAACCATCTATGATATATAAAAAATATATTTTTTAATTTAATAAAAAAATTATTAATTGATTATAGTTACATTCTTATTTTTCTTGTATTAATATATATTTAATTATATGATAGGAGGAATTACTCAAAATATTATTATTTTTGATATTGAAAATTTAGAAAAAATAGAAATTAGTAGTTTTAAACAAAAAGATTTATTAGTTGAATTATTATCAATTAAAGATACATCAAGTAATTCTACAATATCATCTGTTTTATTAAAATTAATATTAGAATATTGTACCCCTATTATTGATGAAATACCTAATGTAACAATAAGTTCTCGTGATATTATAAAAAGATCTAATATTAAAGTAGAATCTAAAATAGAAATAGAAAAAGGAATTTCTATTTTATTTGATCGTGATATTAATTGTTTATATAAAAAAAATAAAATTAAACTTATTGCTGGTCAAATGGCTGTCGTTATAGGATTTGTAGTTCCTAATATTATAAGATCTAATTTATGGTTGTCTATATATGATTATTTATCAACTAATACAAAATATAATATTAATACAATTTTAAAAAGTGGTTTATATAGTTTTTATAATTGTTATAAAAATTACTTTTTTAATTCTTATTTAACTAAACCGTTATCTACTAAAGAATTTGAAATATATTTTTCAAATAATGTATCTGAAAACAATTTAAAAATATTAAAATATTTAGAATATTGTCGCAGTTTAAATAATTTAAATAGTTCTATTTTATTATTAACTATTAAATCAATTTTAAAAGAACAAAAATTAATAGAAATGAATAATATTATTAATAAAATTATTTCAAATGAAGAAAAACTAGTAAATTTGCTTATTGAAAATAAATTAATTGATAGTAAACAAATTAGATATTTACAAATAGGTAATATATTTAATAATTTAATAGATAAAATAAATTGGCATGGTGGTTTTTTTGAACCAAATGCAAAAAAATATGTAGAAGAATTAAAAATATTAATTGAAAATGGAGTTAATTCAAATAATGAAAAAAATCAAAATTATAAACAACAAATAGAAATAGCAAAAAAAAAGATTATTGCATTTGAAAAATTTGGAACATCTGATATTAATAACTTAACTAAAAATCAACAAAATACTATAACACAGGAATATAGTAAAAAACATAAAGAAAAAGAAATTATAAAAGAATCACCATTATTTTCAGCATTATTATCTGCTATTAATTCACAAGATAAAGTAGGATTAACAAATATGATTTCTTTTATATTTAAAGAAATGAATAAAACAGATATAGATAAATTTAATAAACAATTAAAAAATCAAGAATCTAAAGTAGATTCTTATATAAAATTAAAAGATGGAAATATATGCCCTCATATGCTTGAACAAGCAATTCAATTAAAAGATGGTAAAGATATTACAATAGTAGAAAATTGGTTAATTAATAAATATGGCATTCAATCAATTTCAAAAAGTAAATATATATCTGTAGAAAGTGATACATATTGTAAAATATGTGGTGCATTACTTGCAGAATATGATGAAGAAAGTATTGCATTTAAAGAACGTGATAATTATGTTATTTCATTTGAAGATGATGAATTATTTACTATGGTAAAACGAGAATTGCAATATATATTATCATATTATTTATATCAACCAGAAAAATCACCTTTATCAATTTCTAATATAATTGATTTATTATCAGGAATAATTAGAGCAAAAATTTTAGAAATTCAGTCAGAATTAATTAAAATTAAAACATTAGGTGATAATGATATGTGGATATTAATCAATATTTATATTTATATTTATATATTTGCAATATTAACACAATTTGTATTTGCAAATCCAGAAATTTTACAATTTAAATTTACATCAGCTAAACCAAATAAATATACATCTTCTAAAATAAAAGTAGGAAATGCAGAAAGTAAAATTCATATAACAAGTACAAGTAAAGAAATATTATCACAACTATTAAAACATAAACAAGGAAAAAGTAATTTAGAACGTTTAACTAATCATGCATTAGAGTTAATTAAAAAAATTAAATATTCAGATATTTTAGCATCAAAATATATTACAACTAGTAATATTAAGGAATTATTTTTAACAGCATATAAATGGACATTAACTCTTAATTATAATGTAGAATCAATTGAAGATTTAATGGGTAAACAAACAACAGACCTTCATCAAACTGATGTAAAACAAAATAATGTATTATCATTATTTTCAAAATATGGTAATATAGGTCGTTCATATGATGATATTGAAAAAGATTTTACAAAATCTAAATCAGTATATGATACTATTAAATTAAATAAAGAAGTACCTAAATCAATAGAATTAATATTTGATTATATTGTTAATGAAAAATATTATATAAAACCAGTTTCTACTGTAAATCAAGAATTAACAGATATAACTAATAAATTAATAGAGGAAAGATATAAAGAGAATAAAAATAATTTATTATATAAATCTAAACAATTAAGACCACTTGGTCAATATCCAAAATATGAGTTGAGTGATTATAAATTAGAATTACCATTTAATTTAGTTGGTAATTGTTCAAAAGATTGTTCTAAAACATATATGTATAGACCATCTAATAAAAAAGATTTTTCTAATTTAAAAGAATATAAAGAAAGTGAAATTGTTGAATGGCTTACTACTAAAAATAAAGAAAAATTACAAGAATTATATAAAATGGAATGTTTAGGATTAAAATGTGTATGTAAAGAAAAAATAAATCAACAAATTTTATTATTTTATAAATATTTTGAACAATTTTGTCCAAAAGGAGAATTACATGAATATGATTTAAAAAAATGTAAAAAATGTGGAATAACAAATGATATTATAAAAAATAATGATAATGATTTTTATAAAAAATATAAAGAAGTATTTAATAAAACAAGAAATAAAGAAATTTCTATTATAAATAGTGAATTAGAAAAACGATTACAAGAAGAAAAAAAAATAAATCAAAATATTAAAAAATCAGATAAGGAAAAATTTAGTGAATGGGTTATATCAACTAAAGAAGTTAGTAATTTATCTAAAATTGTAAATATAAAAAATTTATATAATTTATTTTGCAGTATTGGAATGTATGAAGGACAATATTATTCAAAATTAGAGAGTAATCAAGTTCATCCATATATAGATGCTACATCTGAATCATATATAAATCAGGCATTAAGTATTCATAATTATATTCTTTATATTACAAGAAATTATAATTTAACAAAAAATAGTGAATATATGGTTAAAATACCTATAGATATTAAAAATTTATTAACTAAAACATTACAAAATAATAAAGATTTTTCTAAAAAATTAGATGAAATTGATTTAAAATATATAGAACAATATGATTGGTATTGTGGTCAAAAAATTAAACCAAATAAATTAGCTAATTTTTGTTTAACTTATTTAGCAAAATTATTTTTAACTATTGATAATATATTTAAAAAAGCTAAATTAGATAAATTTGGAAAGGCATGGATACAATTTTATATTGCTAAAATTATTGGTTTAGAAAAAACATTAACAGTAATTCCATTAAAGTATTTAAAACCATTAGCAAAATATGAAAATGAGAATGATATTAATTTAGATGATACTCGTTATGAAGATGGTGATGAATTAGATAGTAAAGTAGGTGAAGAAGATTTAGAAGCAAATGAAAGTATTATTGAAAATTATGAAGAAGTTGGAGATGAATATAAATTAGATGATGTTGATATTGAAAAAGAAGATGATGAATTAAATCAAGATAATTCATATATTACAGTTGATTAAAATTGATAAAAATATTCATATCCAATACCTATAATTTCAAATAATATAATATATAAGAACATAATCTGATCTTGTGTTTCTAATTTCATAATAAATAAATGATATAATACAATTAAAGTGATAATTCCAATCAAAATACGATGAAATAAATGATATTTATCAGATTGACCTCCAAAAATTTTATTTAAAACTACCATCTATATTGATATTTACATTAAAATTATCATTTATATTATTTACATTAAAACTACCATCTATATTGATATTTACATTAAAATTATCATTTATATTATTTACATTAAAATTATCATTTATATTATTTACATTAAAATTATCATTTATATTATTTACATTAAAATTATCATTTATATTATTTACTTGGTTGGATTTATATTTTCTAAATACCAAGCATTTGCTTGACAAAAAGCATCTGCAATATCTGCATAATTTTTTTTATTTATATTTTTAATATAATTTAATTTATTATATGCAGTCAACCATTGAATAAAAATATATTTTGTATGAGATTTATTTCCTGTATATTTTTTTTTATATCGTTCAATATGACTATTATGTTGTGAATTAATATCTTTTGGAAAATATAATTTATTTTTTAAAGAAGGCCTAATTATATGAATATTTTTAATTGGTAAAAATTGTAAAAAATGATAAATAAGTTGAGTTTGTATATCACCACTTTTTCGATTAGGACCCATTTGATATTCAATAACAATATGAACAGAATTATCAAACCATTTACATTCTTGTAAATTTTTAGTAAAATTATGTATATACTTCATTAGTTCATAACTAATTTCAATAATATTACATTTAGAAACTTTTTGATTTGGTATTAAATCAATAACATCTAAAGATTTAATATTAATTGGATTTAATATTTCATTACATTTTTCTAATGTTGATTCATTAAAATTAGTTTTAATTAATTTAATAATTTCTTCAATTTGTTGATAAATATTATTAAATTCAAGACAAGCAATTGCTAAAGATTTTGTTGCAGCATCAATGCTAATAATTTTAATCATTATTTTTTTTATCAACGACTTCTATATATTCGTTTTGAAATAGAATTAATATATATAGAAGTTGTTTTTTATTTAAAAATAATGGGAAGTATAAATGATGATCATAATTTAATTGGTTTAAGTCATTTAATGAAAGATGATAAAGTAAATCCAGAAATTAATATTGAAGAACTTGAACGTACTATTATTAATGGAGAAAAAGATATTAAAATAGAAGAGGTTGATATGTTAAATCAATATAAATCAGAATTAGCAAGATTATCATCACAATATGGTGTAGAATTATCATCAGATGATGGTAATTTATCTGAATCAATTATGAAAGATAGAGGAATAAATGATATTGATGATTCTTGGATAGAACAACAAACTAGTAAATTAAATGATTTATCACAACAAAATGAACAATCTTATGAATATATACCACCACAAAGAGAACATTCTTTTTCAAAATTACAAAGGGAACCATCTTTTTCAAAACCACAACGGAATTATAATTATTCAGAACAATTCAATGAAGATAATTATTCATATAATAATTTTAAAGAAGGTATTCATTCATCAGGTATGGAAGATTATAAATTTCAAACATCTAATAGACCATCATATCAATCAAATGAACAAATTATAGATCCGTATGCAAGAAATATGACACAAGAACAACAGAAAAGAAAACATTTACAACATATGTTTGATAATATTAGTCATAATGGTAAAGTTCCAATGCAAAATTATGATTTATCATCTGATAGAGAATATGAAGATAAACAAATGTTATTATCAGCAATTGATGATTTAAGAGATGATTTACAACAAATTGGTGTAGATATTAGTAGAATTAAAGAAGTTGATAATTCTTGTTCAATGGCAGAAATTCGTGAAGTTTATAATAAATTAATTTACAAAAATAATAGTAATAATTATAGTAATTTTGCAGATGAATTATTTTTATTAGGTGCTCAAGCGGCAGAATATATGTTTGATGGTGAAAAAGAATGGTTTGGACATAAACCAGATTTAACAGGTTGGTCAAATACAGTTAGAGGTAAATTAAGAAGAATGAGATATACTAAAACACAAATTGTTCGTAAAATAGTAGATGATTATCAGATTCCACCATGGCTTCAAATTGGTTTTGAAATTATTCCATCAGCATTTACACATAGTCGTCATCGTAAAACAGCAGTGCGTGGTGATAGTGTTGTTCATAATGCAACATATCAAAATGCTATTCATGATTTAAATAATATTATGGAATAAACTTAATTTTATATAACTAAAATATTTCTATCAATATAGTAATGTCTTATTCTAATAAGATTGAAGAAATTAAATTATATCAAAACTCTAATGTAGAGATTAATCCTGTTGAAAAAAAAAATATTGAATATGTTAGAAATTTAATTCAAAAACATGAAAATCCTAATCCATTACTTATTACTTATTTAGTTTTATTAATTTTAGTTGTAGTATATGTTATTTATATTTTATATATTAAAGAAAATATTAGTGGTATATGGTTTGGTAATATTGAAAATTTACCAAATACATTTAAATATAAGATTAAACATAATCCATTTTTAGATACATTAACAATTAAATGGAATGGAGGAAAATCAAATGGTAAACTTATTGGAAGAACTATAATACTTTATAATAATTTAGGAAATGAAATTAGTGGTGTTTTAATTAATAAAAATACAATTAAATGGATTGATTCTAATGATGTATGGAATAATGTAAATATTTTATCATAAATTAAATTATTTTTTTATAAAAAATCACTATAATAATAATTTCCAATAATTTCTACAAGTTTATATTCTGTAATTTCATTTTGATTATTAATAAAATAATGAATAACGGATAAATTATTTTTTTCTATCCATGAATTTAATAATGATTTAATATCATAATTTGTTTTCATATCCATAATTGTTTCACTATAAATATCTCTGTATAATAAATCTTTTAAATATTGTAATAAATAATCAACAATTAAATAATGATTTTCACGAACTGCCCATCTAATTGCATCTCTACCATCTCTATATTTATGATATGGATTTGCTCCATTTTCTATTAAAAAAATAACTATTTCTAAATGACCATAATATGATGCCCATAATAATGGAGAATCTTGACCATTTTTTTCATATATATCAGGATTTGCACCATATTGTAATAATAATTTTACAAATCTAAAATATCCTTTTCTTGATGCCATAAGTAAAGCAGTTTCACCATTTTTATTTTGAATATTTGAATTTATTCCTTTATCTAATAAATATTCTGTTATTTCATAATTATTATTAATAATACAATAATGCAAAAAAGAATTTTCTTTATCATCAATAGTAGTTGTATTAATATCAATTGTTAAAAACATAATATTTAAAATATCTATTTTTTCTGATAATAAGATTTCATCTTGTTGATCAATTATATTAATTATATCATTTACATCCATATATTATCTTATATTATGATAATAAAAAAATATATTAAAATATGAAAAAAAATATATATAGAATAAAAAATATATAATAAAAAATATATAATAAAATATGGGGAACGTCTTAAATTCTATAAAACAAATATTTAATGATATAAATATTTGTAATAGTAGTAATAATAATGCAAATAATAATATAAATAATAATAATGCACATAATAATGCAAATAATAATATAAATAATAATAATGCACATAATAATAATCCACAAATGATGAATAATAATGCAGAAAATAATAATATGAATAATAGAGAATATAATTACTGTCCTAGTTATAGTATATTAACCTGTAATAAAAGAGTACCAATGCACCTACCATCATATATTGAGGACGGTATTCAGATTATTGAAGATGATGAAAGTATAGAAGATGATGAAAGTATAGAAGATGAAGAAAGTATAGAAGATGATATTATCATTAATTAGTTAGATATTTAATAAGTAATTGTGCTTTTTTTTTAATATCTAAATTCCATTGTTTATTTTGTTTTTTAATATAAATAAATTGCCCTGCATATGAATAACTTTTTGAAAAGAATTTATTATTTTTTAATAAGAAATTATAATAAAGAGAAGTCCATTTATCACACCAATCTGATTTTTTATAATTAGACATTTTTAAAACATAATTTGAAGATGATAAATATGGTCTATGCATAACATATCCACCATCTGCAAATTGAGACATTCCATAAATATTTGGTATCATAACCCATTCATATGCATCAATAGTCCATTCCATAAAAATTCTAAAAACTTCATCTGGATGAACACATAATATTAACATAAATGCCCCTAAATACATTAGGCGTTCAATATGATGTGTGTATGCATATTTAACTATTTTATTTTTAATTATATCATCTATAGGATCAATACCTGTAGTACCTAACCACCATTTCTCATTTAATTTACGAGTATTTTTAAAAAAGTTTTTTTTAGATATTTCTGGATATAATAAATATATTGAATAAACATAATTACGCCATCCTATTATTTGACGAATAAATCCTTCTAAAGAAGATAATGGTATATTTTTTTTATATTTTAATACTTCTTTTATTACATCCCAATCAGTTAATAATCCAATATTAAGCATTGGTGTTAAGACGGAATGATATAAAAATGCTTCTTCTTTCATTGAAGCATCTTGATATTTTCCAAATTTAATTAATCTTTTTTGCACAAATTGTTTAAGCCAGTTTATTGATTGAGAATGATTAATTGGATAAATCAAATTTAATTCTCCATAATTTTTATGAAAATGAGTTAATATATATTTTTTAGCATCATCTAATTCTTTTTTATCATATTTTAATTTTGGTAATTCTGGTATTTTTTCATTTTTAGGTATAGCATTTCTATTTTCTTGATCAAATGACCATTTATCTCCTTCTGGTTCATTATTTTTTTTAATTAATATATTAAGTCTTTTTCTTTGCCATTTATAAAAATTTTCATGATTAAACCGTCCAGATTTTGCACGAAAAATATTAATATTTTGATTAATCTCTTCTCTTGTTAATGTAAAATATTGAGAATCTAAAATAACTGGATTATATTGTTTTTTATATTTTTTTTCTAACTCATGATCAAGTGGATCAATAATATGTGAAATATGTTTAGGTGAAGATTTATTAAAATCTATATATTGACATTTAATATTTTTACTTTCAAGCCATTTTTGATATAATTTAAAAGTTATACGATGATATAATAATTTTAATTTATGATAATGATAACCTATAAAAAATTTAGGTTCTTCATATAATATTACTTCCTTAATATTATTTTGTTTAATATATGAAATATTATTAAATAATTGATTTGGTAATAATAATAAACTCATCATATATAAAAAAATTGAAAAATATTTCTTAATTTAAATACTATGGAGGAATTAAAAGTTATATTTGATTATAAAATGATAAGATATTTTGTTAAATGTTATAAAAAATTTATTGAACAAAATAATATTGAACAAAATAATATTATTAATACAATTAAAATATTAATAAATAATTTGTATTTAGAATTAGTAAAATTATCACTATATAAAAAAAGATTGTATTTTAAAAAATTTTATAAATATATTATATATTTTGAAAGACATCTTAAATATACATATTTAAATACTGATAATAATTCATTATATAAAACTATTCTATTAGGAGATATTATTTTTAAAAATTATTTATAAATATAAATATAAATATAAATATATAATTATGTTATCACAAGTTAAATCTGATGATACAATATTAATTGAAGCATTTGTAGTTGGAATACTTATTTTACCAATTTATTATGTTTTGATGATAGCTATGGGAAATGGATTTTGCACTCTTTTTTTAACAGGAGCTATTTTTCATATTTTATGTGAATTAACTAATATTAATAAATGGTATGTTGATAATTATTATAAAGAATAATTAATTCAAAAAAATAATATTCATATAAAACAATATTATTAATATAATTATGAAAATTGATTTTAAAAAAATTAAAATTTATTTAATTTCACCAGGCACTCGGGAATATAAAAATAGATTACTTACTGTATTTAGTCGTTTAGTTGATGAAGGATATACAAATATTAGATATTTTAAAAGTGTACCAGATATTAATAAAATTATTAGTTTAACTAAAACAATAGTAGAAATATTTAAAATAGAATTATTAAAAGATGAACCATTTATAATTTTAGAAGATGATTGTAATACATTTTATAAATATGATTCTATTGAAGTTCCTAATAATTATGATTTATTATATTTAGGTCTTTCAAAATGGGGATATTCATATCCTATTGATACACTAATGAGAGATTTAAGTAAGCGTCCTAAAATTACTGCTGCTATTTTTTCAAATTATAATAATAGATTAATTAAAATTCATTCTATGACAGGTGGACATGCTATATTATATAATTCTCGTGAATATCTGCAAGATTTTATTAGTAATATTGAAAATTTATCTGATCATTTACATAAATTTTCTCAAGATTTATTATTTGCAACTCTTCAAAAAGATTATTATGTATATGGACTTAAAAAACCATTATTTTATCAAGATGAATGTTTAGGTGGTCAAGAAGAGGTTACTAAATTTGAAATATTCTAAAAAAATTTAATTTAATTTTTTTTTTATCTAACATAATTAAATTCAAGTAGATATTATATTAATTTTAAAAATATATTTTATTATAATATAAAAATGTATTATTCTTCAACTCAGTCAACTATTATTGGATATATTCTTATAATAATTATTATAATTGTACTTATAGGATGTATTATATCTGGATTTATATATTTAATTGGTTGGATTTTTAAAAGTGATTCATGGATGAATGCAGGAGAATCAATGTTTAAATGGATAATAACATTTGGTACTGGATCTACATTCGCATTGACAAGACCAAGAAGATATACTTATCCATAATAATATTTTTGATTTAAAAAAACAATACTGAATTTTATCTTTTTCATAATAATATTAAAATTGAATATTTTATTTTTAGTATACAATATGAGTGAAATTGAATCCATATTTAAAATTACAATTAATAACAAGCATATTACTATTTATAAACTAAATGATGATGAATATGAAATATCATTATTACATCAATATTTTAAATATATTGGAATATTACCATTAAAAAAAATAAAAATTAATAATATTAAAGAATATTTAGATTATTGTAATAATAATAATAGTATTATTTTAGAAGAAATTTGTGATTATTTTACAATAGAATTACCTATTTTATTTACTAATAAAAGAATAACTATTAAATTAAAAATTTCAAATAATATTAAAGATTTTATAGATCAGTTAATTTGTAAAGATTTAGAATTAGAAAAACTATCTGAAAAATTAATTAACATAAATTCACAAATTACAGATATTAATACAGAATTGATGAATAAAAATTTACAAATTCAAGATTTAATAAATCAAGAACATAAATATGAAGAAATTTTAAATTTAAAAAATAATGAAATAAAAACATTATATATAGAAATTGAAAATTTAACAACTGTATTAAATAAAAAGAATTTAGAAATTAAAGAATTAACAGATCTTAATTCAAATGATATAAATAAATTATTATTATTAAATATTAGTAATTTAACTCAAAAGTTATTAGAGTATAAAAAATAATAAACTATTTTTTTATAAAAAAATAAATAATTCAAAATTAGTAAAATATTAAAATGTATAATATTCTATTATTTTAACTATATTTTTAATTATTTTTAACATATATTAAATTTTACTAATTTTGAATTATTTATTTTTTTATAAAAAAAACTCTTTTTATAAAAATATAGTTGATAATATGTCTACTGGTGGATTATTCAAACTTATTACTAATGATGGAAAGCAAGATATGATGTTAATGGCAACATCTTTACTTAACCAACGTCTTGCTGATGTTCGTGCTCAACGTGTAGGTCTTGGACTTGATGATACTCCTACCCTACTTGATATTGAACGCACACACATTCTTTTTACAAATGCACATTTCAAACCATTTGCAGCTATTGGTTTTGAATATAATATTGTATCAGTACAAACTGGTTCAGTACAATGGGGAAGTGAACTCAGTTTTAATATTCCTCAATTTGGTGATTTCTTTACAGATATGGCTGTATATGTTCAACTTAATCAACCACAACTTTCATCAACAGTTGGTTCTACAAATGATAATGCTCCATTAATGAGATGGTGCTCTTATCCTGGTGAACGTCTTTTTGATCAAGTTAAATTTGAAGTTAATGGAAACGTTCTTGATGATTATTATAGTTATGAAGTCAACTTTTTCCGTGAATTCAATATTCCACCTAACAAAATTCTTGGATGGAATCGTTTAGTTGGTCAAGAAGAAGTAGAAGAAGGATATGTTGATCAACCATCTTGGGTTAATAATGGTGCATCACCATCAAGTGTTGTATCTCGTAAATGTGCTCAATTTACATCAGGACTTCAAACACCTTCTGGACAAAAGAGTGGTAGTGTTGCTATGTTTATTCCTTTACTCTTCTGGTTTAACAATGATGTTCGTCTTGCAATTCCTTCCGTTGCTATTCCTCAAGGATCTCGTTATATCCGCCTTAAACTTACTCAATCTGGTAATATGGCTGGTGTTGTTCCTAGAGGAGAAGGAAGTTGGGCAGATCCTAAAGGTGCTCTTGATTTCAGTAATGTTATTCAAAACATTCAACTTTATGTTAATAACATCTTTGTTAATCCTGAAGTTCATAACATCTTTATTAAACGTGTTGGATTCTCTCTTATTAGAGTTCACAGACGTCAAACATTTACTACTTCTAACTCTGCTTATGAATTACAATGTCAACAACTTAAATGGCCTATTGAATTCATTTATGCAGGTATGAAGATGTCTGATTATAATAGCACATCTCCTGCACTTCAAGCAGAACATCTTGATAAATGGCATACATTCGATCAAGTTGTACCACAATCACGTGCTGCAGCTGGATGGTCTTGTAAGCGTAAATATGTTGTTGATTATGATCTGAAAGTTTTAGGTCAAACTGGTAATACTTTCCATGTATTTAATAATAATATTAATGCTAATGATAACAGTGATAGATTAGTTTTAACATCTGATGAGGATGCTAAATCAAATTATGCAACTTATTTTTCTGTAGGTGATGTTTTACGTTTTACTGTTAATGGAGTTGATTTAGATCTTAAAGTTTATAGTATTACAGAAGCTGATGGTACAGATGAAGCAAAAATTGCTTTTGAAGAATCTACTTTAACTGCATGTGAAGCATGGGGAACAGCAGAAGTAAAACTTCTTGGAAAGGACTTTACTGTTGATGTTCTTCGAGTTGAAGATAATGAACAAAGTTGCACAGTCTGGACTCATAAACCAACATTAGATTCTATTAATATTAAGGCTCATGGTATTGATCTTTACCAAACATTACCTAGTCAATTTTATGCTAGTTATTTACCATATGTATTTGGTGGTCCTAACATTAATGTTCCTAAAGATAGAGGATGCCATTTAGTCAATTTTGCACTCTATCCCGGAACATATCAACCAAGTGGTCACGTCAACGTTTCTCGTGCTCGTGAATTTTACTTTAATTATAAATCCAGTGTAATTGGTGGAACCCCCGTTTCACCCAGTGTTAAAAATCAACCAGATCCATCAACTAACTCAAATTCTGGATATTTATATCTTCTTGCATCTGCTATTAACTTTTTACTTATTTCAGATGGTGGTGCAGTTCTTCGTTATAGCACATAAATATTATTCTTTAAAAAAAAATATTTTTTTTATGATAAAATAAAAAAAAGGAATATGGCCTACTTAATGGATAAAATCCAATAAGTTCTATATTGACCTCTGGATATTTAAGAAATATCCAGTCAAGATGTTTTTACATCTTGAACACGCGTTCTATCACCTTTCGCATGTGTGAAGGCATTTCAGTTCTCACTTTCTGAAATAACTTCTTTGTGACCCATCCATGGCCATAGGTTGCATCAATTGCACCATTGACGTTAAAATCTCTGATTTCATTCAATGTTGTTCCTGTATTTCTCCATTGGTAATTCCAAGAAGATGCATCTATGATGAAATTAAAGGTGTGGTAATCATTTTTTTCTTCTTCAAGATAATCAATGATTGAGTCAATCGTAAAAGAATAACCACACTCCTCTTGACATTCAGTCAATGCTGTTTCAAGTGGAGAATCATGATTACCACCACCAATTAATCCTAATTTGCCATCGGATCGTCTTTGAATCAAAATCATTCTTTCACCATTTTCATTTTCACGTACTGGAATTACTCCAGCAATATGAAATTTACTTGATGAATTAAATTTCACAGATGTAAATCTATTTTTAGACTTATTTTCTGTTTTTGATCCATACACCTCTCTCACTGGTTTAACCTCTCTCACTGGTTTAACCTCATCAATGGAGAATTTGATAAATATCACAGAAGACTTTGGAAATCTACCCTTTATGTTTGAGATAATCTCCTCCTTATTCACATACTCACCCTGCAAATAGTAGAAGAGAATCTCTGCAGAAACCTCCCAAGGTAATTCATCATTAGATATACTACAGAAGTATTCATAATCTAATGCACCTTTTCCAGCAACCAACTCTATCAAACGCATTTGAGTATGATCCTGTGGAATCTGAAGCAGTGACATAGAAATCGACATGACGCGCACTTTTCTGAAATTGTTCAAAATACATACAATTAAAAAAATCAATTTTTTTATAATAAAAAGGGTGGAATTTCTTCAGATTTTTGCCATCTTGTATATTCTTTAACAACTCTATATCTATTATCTTTATCTAAATCAGAAATAGCTTCTGCTAATGATACATTTAAACCAGAATGAATTGCATTAGGTATTTGAATTGAAACTCTTGTTTTAATAATATTAGCAGGTCCTAAAAATTGATAATATGCATTAAAATGTAATGCTGGAACATCAATCAATGGACGAAACGCAGTTAAATATTTAATATTAAACATTATATATATTAATAATATATTTTAACTTTATGGATTAATTATCATATAATGAATCATATTCATCATCATCAGAAATATAATAATTAATATTTTCTGGATTAAATATTATTTCATTATAATGACGACGGAATATATTATGAAGCCAATAATATAATTCTTGAACTTCAATTTCTGAATTACATCCATCAAAATTAATTTTTCCAGTGCTTGTAATTTTTACAGTCATTTTTTTATTTGGTTTTTCTGGAATAGGTCTATCAAATTTAAGTAATAATCCACCTGATTTTTCAGAATTATTAGTTATTCCTGCAATTTTTATAGTAGTAAAATTACAAAAATCATAAATAATACATGCTATTTTATTATTAAATATTTTTGATAATATATTATAAATTTGCAATGCTTCATTAGGAGTAATATAATTAGAATTTTTTTCTTGACGACATTTAATATCAAGGCGATCAAGAAAAATATGTGTTCCAATTATTTTATCTTTACCATTATGATCTTTTAATTTACTAATAAATGGTTTTGTAATAACATTAGATAAATAATTACGCATAACTGAAATTATATATGCAATATTTATATCTGTTTCAAATTGTTCCTTCAAATAATTTATTAATGATATTAATGGATCAATTATATCAAGCATTTCTTTATTTTTAATACCAGGTGCCTGAAAATTACCATTTCTAAATATTTTAATTTTATATATTTTTTGAGAACTCGAACCAAATATTTCAAATGTTATTTGACTACTAAAATATTTACCACATCCTAAAATTTTACGTCTTGAATATTTTTGTATCCGCGAACGAGATTTAATATCTAATATTTTTTTAATATCTTCTGAAACAGGTTTAATTATAATTTTATTATTGTAATCATATGGTTGTTTTATACATTTACATTTTCTAATATATTCTTTGAAAAATAATACTAATTTTTCAACATCTTCAAATAATAATTGTAATATTTTAATATTTTCATTCCGTTCAAAATCTGGATTATGTTGTAATATATTCAATAATTCTTTAATTGTTAATATATTTTCATCATCATATAGATATGGATGAAATATATAATTCATTAATTTTTTTAATATTTTTATTATTTTTTCAAATAATATTTTATTTTTATTTTTTTGTATTATTATATAACGTTCAATTTTTTTAATAATATCTACTGATTTTATTAAATTAATTTGATTTTTAATTTTATTATATAATTCTAAAATGAAATCAGTATAATTTAATAAATTTTGACAATTACATTCTATTCTAGTTTTAAATTTTTTATTTTTAGAATTTTTAACAATATCTACTAAATGAGAAATATTATAATCTACATAATTATTAGGAAATATATATATTTCTTCTTCATTACATCCAATTTTAATAATATTATGATCTTTAGGTAAAGTCATTTTAGAAATAATAGATTCATGTTGAAAATCAATATTATTTAATAAACCTTTAGCAGTTAATGTGCTAGATGATATTGGTTCAAAAATAAGTTCTGAATTTAATAATGAATATAATTTAATATTATTTATAATAGATTCTTTAGTTTCTAATAAAATACCATTATATAAACGAATACCAGTATTTTTATCTATTATATATTCATATGCATCTAATAGAGGTTCTTCTAAATCAGTTATATCACTATTATTTGATATACTAAATTCATTATCTATATAATTTTCTTTTACTATTTTATCTTTACTTTTATTTTCTGATAAATAACTCATATCATCACTATCATTATCATTTAATGGATATAAATTCATAGTGTATGATGGTTTCATTAGTCTATATATATAATATAGTTATATTATTCATTTTTTAGAATGAGTGAAAAATGTATTGTTATTCCTTTATTGCAAATGTATACAAAAGAACAATTATTAAATGAATATTTTGAACATTTTCAAAAAATGATTACAAAATGTAAATGTGCCGATCATATTAATGATAATCCAATCGAATTACCTTCAATTAGTGTATTACATCAACAATTAACAATTATTCTTGGTGATTTAATGGATTTTGGATTTGAACATTTAAAAGATGATTCTACTGGTTCATCAAGAAAATTAATTAGTTTTATTCAACAAAATTGTTTATCTGATTCACCTTCTTCATTATTTTCAATATTAGATATTCTTGAAAAAAAATATGGATAAAATAATACAATATGAATAACAATAATATAGATAAAAAAAAATTATATTTTTATTATAAATATTTTTTAATTATTTAAAAATATACTATAATGATATTTAATTTTTGTTTTTTATTTTTAATTTATTTGATAATATTTGTATTAATAAGTAAATTATTAA
>Ga0315904_10001904_pt1 | contig 32884 bp, 28 predicted proteins | sample LakEriMetagenome_6_FD_203529 | JGI IMG/M metagenome (GOLD analysis project Ga0315904, IMG submission 203529) | Freshwater fungal communities from buoy surface, Lake Erie, Ohio, United States - Buoy 12 MA120 | ecosystem: Environmental > Aquatic > Freshwater > Lake | place: USA: Lake Erie, Ohio...
TTCGAGCCGCGCTTTCTTGCCGATTTTATCCTCGCCTGCGTCTGCGTCATCGGTCAAATGGCCCACGTCGGTGATGTTCCGGACGTAGCGCACTTTGTAGCCGAGGAATGTCAGGTAGCGGAAAACGATGTCGAACGTGAGGAACGTCCGCACGTTGCCGAGGTGCACGTTGCTATACACCGTGGGGCCGCAGACGTACAGCCCGACATGCGGCGGATGCAGCGGCTCGAAGCGCTCCTTTTCCCGCGTGAGGCTGTTGAGAATGTGCAAGGTATCCATGTCAGCTGGGGGTGTGTTCTGCCGCCACCCGCGCCGTCCATGCCTCCAGCATGACGTGCGTGAGGCGGGCCAAATCCGTCGCCGGCGCCCACCCCCAGTCGCGGCGAGCCGCACGGTCGTCGATGGAGCGCGGCCACGAATCTGCAATCGCTTGGCGGTGGTCCGGACGGTAGTGGACCGTGAATTCGGGAACCTCCCGCCGAATGGCGCGGGCGAGTTCTTCCGGCGTAAAGCTCATGGCCCCCATGTTGTACGAGGTCCGCACGGTGATGGACTCCGCCGGGGCGTCCATCAGCTGCAACGTCCCAGCCACGGCATCCTCGATGTACATCATGGGCAGCGCCGAATCTTCGCGCAGGAAGCACGTGTACGGAGCGCCGGAGGCGGCGTATTGGAAGATCTCGACGGCATAATCCGTTGTGCCTCCGCCGGGCAGGGACCGGTGGCCGATGAGTCCGGGATAGCGCAGACTCCGGACATCCACGCCGTAGCGGCTGTGGTAGTAGTTGCACCACCATTCGCCCGACTGCTTCGAGATGCCGTAGACGGTGGTGGGGTCGAGGCGCGCGTCTTGGGGAACCGCGTCCTTCGGGGTGGCCGGGCCGAAGACGGCGATGGAGCTGGGCCAAAAGACCCGCTGCACCCACCCTTGCCGGGCCGCCTCGAGCACATGCAGCAGCGACCGCATGTTCAGATCCCACGCCAGCAGCGGACGCTGCTCCCCCGTGGCGCTCAGCAACGCCGCCAAATGGTATACGGTGTCAAAGGACCGCGACCGCAGCACGGCTTCCACTGCATCTCCGTCGGTGGCGTCGAGCGAGACGAAAGGGCTGCGCAACACGTCCTCATTCTCCGGCATGCGGATGTCCGCTACCACGACGTTTTCGATGCCTTCCCGGGCTTGCAGAGCAAGCACAAGTTCCACGCCGAGCTGACCGGCCGCTCCGATGACGAGGTGATTTCCCATGGCTTCAAAGTTAGCGCCGCACCTCGAACAGGCACGCATCGCCGTAACTCAAGAAGCGGTATCCGGAGCGCAAGGCGTGTGCGTACGCTGCGCGCCAAACTTCTCCCGCCACCGCCTCGACGAGGCACAGCAGGGTGCTTTCGGGTTGGTGGAAGTTCGTAATCAAGGCATCCACGGTCCGGACCTTGTAGCCCGGAACGATCATGAGCGAGGTGGCGAACTCGAGGCCATCGCTGGCCCCTGCGGTGTTGCAGGCCCACGCGGCGGCCTCTCGCAGTCCCCAGCCCAGCTCCGCGGCATGGTCGGCGGCGCCTTCCCGGTGGATCCATTGCCGCACTTCGTCCGGCCGCCGCCCGGTCCGGTGCCATTCTACGAGGTACCAAAAAGCGCTTTCGAGGGTACGCAGCGTGGTGGTCCCCACCGCCACCCGGCCCGCATCGGGGGCCTCGGCCAACGCCCTGAGGGTGTCTGCTGTCAGCATGCACCGTTCCGCGTGCATCGTATGGTTTCCAGGTCCGTCTTCATCGAGGGGGCGAAAGGTACCCGCCCCGACATGGAGGGTCACCCGCTGGACCGGAAGGACGGCGTGGATCTCTTTCCACAGCGGTTCATCGAAGTGGAGACCGGCCGTAGGCGCCGCCACGCTGCCGGCGTGGGTGGCGAATACGGTTTGGTACGCCTGCACATCGGCCTCGGTATCCTCGCGGTGCATGTACGGCGGCAACGGCACCCGTCCGAGGCCTTCGAGGACGTCGGTCCAAAGCGGTGGCGGCGCTTCCGGTTCGCTGAGTGCCCAACGAAAAGCGATGCGGCGCGTGCCCACATCGGCCCCGACCTCCCGCGCCGTGAGCTGCCCGCGCTCGCCCGTAGCCGTTGTGAATTCCGCAGAGGCTTCACCGCTGGTCCAGCGGCGCGCTCCCCGCACGAGACATGTCCAAGTCACCTCGCCGCGCGCGGTCAAGGCAGCCTCCATGGCCAGCCCCACGGGCTCGAGCAGGAAGACTTCAAGCGCACCTCCGGTGGGTTTGGTCAACAAGAGCCGCGCCCGAATGACGCGGGTGTCGTTGACCCACAAGGCAGAGTAACCTGCGAGCAGGCGCGGGACGTCCTGAAAATGTGCATCTTGCATCCCGCCGTCCGCGCGAACCACGAGCAATTTGCTCGCTGAACGGGGTTCAACGGGGGAGATGGCAATCGCTGCCTCCGGCAGGTCGTAGCTGTATCGGCTCACTCTTCGGCCGAACGCAAGTCCTCGAGGTCTGCAGCCTCAAGCATCGCATTCGAAATCCGGGCATACGCCCCGCCGCGTGCACGGGAGAGCAAATTGAGTTGCTCGTTTGCAAAGTCGGTTTTCTCTGGGGCCTCGTTCACGCGGCTCGCGCTCACGGCCCACACTCCGACTTCCCCTTGAATGGCGGGCGAAACCGTGCCAGGAGCCATGCCCAGGGCATGTCCGACCACTTCCGGCTCCGCGCCAGCTCCTGCTTGTGGGATGGAGGGGAACTTCAAGCTGATCGCGGCCGCGCTGGCCACGGTGCCCTGAACCGCCGAAGCGATGGCACTCAGGTTGTCACCTACCATCAATTCAGCGTACTTCTCGGCCTTCGCTTCCTTGACGGCTTCTGCACGCATGATTTCTTCCACGTGCTCGAACTTCGGTTCGCCCTTTTGCTTCTTCCGGTCGAGGTAGGCCACGACGTAGGTGTTTTCCGCGAGTACAGGGGTAGAAATCTCGCCTTCCTCGGCAGAAAACGCCCAAGAAATCACCTCACCAGCAGTTTGAAGTCCTGAGATGGACGTCGCATCCCGTGTAATGTCTGTCGCAATGTTCGTCGGGTAGCCGGCCTCTCCTGCCGCGGCAAGGAAAGCATCTTTGTCGGTGATTTCGATGGCGAATTCACTGGCTTCGCTATAGGCTGCACGAGCCGTTTCTTGCGATGGCGTGAGTTGCTTGGTCACAAATGCCACTTCGACTCGGCGCTGCGGCGGCGTGGTGCCCATCGCTTCTACGATGTGCAGGCCGTAGCTGGTCTTCACTACACCTACGGTTCCAGCGGGGTTGTTGAAGCTGAAGTTCTCAAACTCGGGAACCATGCGACCGCGCGGGAAGAAATCGTAGAATCCTCCGGTGGATTTGGAGCCCGGGTCGTCGGTGTGTCGCGTGACGAGGTCTTCGAACTTTGCACCTTTCGCAAGGGCCTTCCGGATGCTGTCTGCGCGCGCTTGCAGGGTTGCCATCTCAGCGGCGTTGTTCACGTCGTTCGCCTTCAAGAGGATGTGGCGGCACTTCGCCGAGTCGGACTCGGTCTTGAAGCCCAGGACGCGGGCAATCCGGAACTCTTGGCCCTTGATGTAGGGGCCGACAAGCGTTCCCGGAGCTGCGGCGAAGAATCCCGCCTCATTCGGATCTGTTGCGAGTTCGTCTGCAGTGTACCGCATGCGCTGCATGGGTTGCCCGGTCAGATTCGAGACGAACAACGAGTCGCTGCTGGACGCAGCCCACCGAGCGCGGATGGAGTCCAATTCCGTTTTGTACACCGCAGCATCGGCTTCGGTTGCCTTCACGGGAATGCGGATGAAGGTGATGTCTCGGCCCTCGCGCTGGCGGTACTCTGGGTCCGATTTGTGCGCATTGAAGTAGGCCTTGACGTCGGCGTCCGTCACCTCCACTTCTTCGTCAGGGATGGAGGCGTAGGGCTTGACGACGTAGTCAAAATCCACCGTCCGTGCCCCCGCGAGGTAGTCGTGCTTCGCCTCGATGCTGTTCGCGAACATGCCGCTGACAATCAAGCTCTCGTGCTTTTCCCGCACGCGCTTCGAAGAAATCAACTTTCTGTAGGCCAAATAATTCGCCTTTCCCTCGGGCGTGCCCAGCATGGACTGGAAGTTTTGCTGCCAAAACGACTTCGCCTGCGGATCGGAGAAAAACGCCCGGCTCAAGTAGGGCGAATAGGCGTCTCCGAAGATGAGTTCTTGGTATTCCTCGTCGCTGACCGTCAACCCGAGTTCGTCGAGGTTGTCCTTCAACAGCAAGTCCGTCGTCATGTCGGACCAAACTTCTTCTGCAAGTTGCGCGCCCTCGAATCCGAGCTGGCGGCGCATTTGCAATTCGTTTTGGTACTCTAACGCGGTGATTTCTTCCCCGTTGACCACCCCGATGGTGCGGTTTGTTCCGCGCCCGAAGAGGGCCATTACAGCATCGTAGGGGACCAAGAAGCCCAGCATGCCCAGACCGATGAAGGCGATGAGCAGGCCTTGGCGTTTGCGGATGTTTTCAATCAAGGACATGGCGAAACGTCTAGAAATTCAGGTGCGCGAAGATACGTGATTCGGTGGCAGGTACGTCGGTGGTGGGCAGGAGGTTACAACGGAGACTCTGCCGTCCCCTCCGAACCCAAATGTCGGATCCGCAAGATGCCGATGCGGTGGGCTTCCACAGCCTCCACTTCGAGGATGCAGCCCGCCAGCGGAAGGGTGTATCCCTCTTCAGGGATTTCTTCTGCATGGTGCAGGACCAGGCCCCCCAAGGTCTCGTAGGCGTCGTTGAGTGGCAGTTCGAGGCCGTGTCGTTCGTTGATGTCTTCCACGTGCAAGCGGGCAGAAAAGCGCCAACATCCCGGTTCGATCTCTTCTTCGATGTCGTCGGGCACGTCGTGTTCGTCTTCGATGTCCCCGAGCAACTGTTCCATGAGGTCTTCCATCGTCACGATGCCCGAGGTGCCCCCGAACTCATCCACGACGACGGCGAGATGCCGCCGCCGCGCAATGAATCGGCTCAACACTTCGTCTGCCGCCATCGGTTCTGGAACCACGAACGTCGGATGGAGCACATCGCGCAGGGAGGCCGGTCGTTTGAACAGGTCCTTCGAATGGAGGTACCCGATGATATGATCGATGTCGGATTCGTACACGACGATTTTTGACAAGCCGGTGGCGGTGAAGCATTCCCGGATTTCCGCCATCGAAGCACCCGCTTCGACACCGACGACCTCGTTGCGCGGAATCAGGCAGTCTCTAACTCGTATATTGCTGAACTCCAGTGCGTTCTGCATAATCTGGAGCTCATGTTCCAGCTCCTGCTCCGGTTCCATGCGCCCGCTGATGGTGCGGATGAAGTGGTCCAAATCCGTCGTGCCCAGGGACTCTGGCTCGGGGCCTTTCCCGTCTGATTTCCGGTCGAGCAGGCGGATGGCGCCGCGGCTGATGGTCACCACAAGCCACGTCGGGAGAAGCAGGACGTAATGGATGGCCGTCAACGGATAGGCAAACCGGCGCAGCCAATGGTTCGGCTCCGAATGGACCAAGGATTTGGGCAAGTACTCTGCGAGCACCAGTACCACGACCGTTGTCGCTGCAGTTTGGGAAGAAAGCGCCAGCAGAGGCGAAGCGGCCAACGTCCAATCCGGAGTGCCGAACAACGCCATCCCCAGCAGTTTGCCCGACTCGAGTCCACAGAAGACCAGTGCCAAATTGTTCCCCACCAGCATGGATCCGATGAACAACTGCGGTCGCGCAATCAGTCGCGCGATAAGTCGGCCTCGAAAGCTCTGTTTCGCATCCAGTTCAATCTGCAAACGGTTTGCGGAGACGTAGGCAAGCTCAAGCCCAGAGAAAAAAGCCGAGGCAACCAGCGACGCGGCGATGATCAGCAACGAACCGGTGAGCGCTTCAGGGTCGGGGTCCATGGTGCCTGTACGTCGGGAAAATCAGGAACGGTTCCGTTCCATCCGTTTGCGAAAGGTGCGCCTGAAGGCGTACCAAACTCCCGCCAGGGCCGGAATCAACACCATCTCACCCTGCGCATCCCATCCTTCGGTCGCTATGGCGTAAGCGGCGAGTCCAGCGGAAACTGCGATGGCTACCAGCCAAAATCGTTCTGCGGTCTTGCTGACCCGGATAAACCTGTCTTCCTCCATGTGCCCCCGAAGGTAGGAAAGCGTTCAGAATTCCGTGCCCAAATCGATCTCACCCGTGGGCCGCAGGATGGTGTACCGCTCGAATCGGCTGTCCGATTCCAGCCCCGTGCCTCTGATAACCCCTTCAGCCGTGTGAATGACCACCGGCCGATCGGTCCGGATCCGATCCGTTTCTGCACTCCACGTGATGTACTCGGTTTCTAACCGGTCTCCTTTCGCATTGACCACCACCACATCGTACTCCGCCTCTACCTCAAACGTCGCCTCATCCAGCCAGCCTTGCTGGGCCGTCATCCGGGCAGCATGGTTTTTCTCATCCCCATCCACATACAGCACGATTCCACCGGTCGCTTCGACCTTTGCCCGCTCCCCCTCGGTCCGCGTGATTTGGCGAGCAAACAGCACATGCACCACCTCCCCGCGCTCCGAATAGCTGAACCGCACATCCTCCATGCGGGTCACGGGAGGACTGGAGGGCGGAGCTACCGCGGTTGAATCTGCGGAACCCTTTCGGGCCTCAGCAGGATTGAATCCACCGCACCCAGCAACGAAGACCCCCGCGAGCAGTCCTGCGGCGTGCCTAAGCCGCATCAGCGCACCCGAACGGTCGTGGTCTCCCCAGAGCAGGGGCAGCCCCCGATGCTGGGCATGGTAAAGGAGCTTCCGGCTGCAATACCCACTGTGAAGATCTCGTCCATCGACGGGTACTGGCGGGCGCAGGTTGCAATCTTTCCGGAGATTTTATCGAGCAGCGCCTCGTCGGAAGTCAGGTTGCGCGCTCGGTTGTAGTAATCCGCAGCCACCCAAAAAGCCGCGCGAGTTCCGAGGCTGCCGTCGTTGCAGTTCGATGCGCTTCCCGAGATGGCATCGCCGATCAACACATAAGCTTCCGCGCTCTTCGGGTTGATTTCGAGAACCTTCGCTGCGTAGGACCGAGCAGTGGAAGCACGCTTGAGGACGGAAGCCAGCAAACCGGCCTTCATCAAGTACGTCTCCCGTTCAGCACAGGAACCACAGAGGCTCACGGCCTCTTCGAAATAGGCATAGGCTTTTGCAAGTTCTTCCTTCTTCGCATATGCCATGCCGAGGCTGTAGGCAGATGCAGCTGCGGGTTCTTTCGCATGAACCGCTTCCGCTACCGGGAGGTAGATGGCATTGCTGGTGCACTCCTTTTTCGTGAGCAGGCTGAGGACCTTCTTCTTGAGCTCGAAATCATCCGGTGCGGCCTGCATTTTCTTCTCAAGTACCGGAACCATGTCGTCGCAATTTGCAAGCGTGATGAACACCTCATCGATGTTCGCCATGGCCTTCGTGAACGCTTCAATGTCCTTTGTTTCCGCAGCAGCATTTGCTGCGGCGAGGCCCTTTGCAGCAATGTCCATCACCCACAGATAGTCTGTGAGCACTTGGTCCAGTGCGGCTTTTTGGGCATCGCCTTGCAGGCCCTTCAGCATCCGGAATGCAGTCTGGTAGAAGGCATTCAACGTACTTGCAGAGCTTTCTGCTTCAAGGCAGGTGATGCACTCGCGCAACATCGCATTCGCACCGGCGACGTCCTGGGGGCGGAACTTCAGGTAGTCAGAAACCTTGCGCTCCAGCACGGAACACCCATTCTTTGGCTTCGACTTTGTGGCAGGGTACAAGGCAATGCGCTTGTCGTAAAGAGCGAGAATGCTGTCCTGCAAGGAGGCAATCAATGCCGCATCCTTTGCCGCTTCGGCTGCTGAGAGTTCTGACTTGAAAAATTTCACACCGTCCACATAGATGGACTCTTCTACCTTTTCGGGGCACACGGAACATGCCTTCCGCCAATGGACAAGGGCATCGACGTTGTTGTTTTGGTCGCGGTAGCTGCGGTAGACGCTGAGGGCCTCCTTGCAAGCGGTTTGCTGTTCCACAGTGGCGCCGTACTTCGAGTCTTGGGCGAAGGCCAGAGCTGAAGTGAGGGTCAGAACGAGTGCGGAGAGGGAGCGGAGCGTAGGCATGGTGAGGGTTTGCTTGAGCGGGCGCAAATATCAGTCATACAACTGTGGAGTCAGCCAAAGGTTCTTGAAAAACGGCTGGAGCTGGAATCCCACACTGACGGTGGCAAACTGCTCCTTCAAGCTCCCTGGTGTTCCTGTGGATCGGTCGCCAAACTCCATGCCAAAACTCACTCGGCTGGTGGAGCGGCTGCGGGCCAGCGGAAGTGTTCCACCGAGTGAAATGCGTCGTGTAGTCAAAGGCGAGCCACCCACGGTGAACGGGCTCGTTTCTTCGGAGCAGCCGATGCGCCATGCAGCGAGTGCCCATGTGGAGGTTCGGCCCTTGCCCCGTCCGGGTACCCACTCAACTCCTGCACGGAACGACTCCTGCATCCCCCATTCCACCCCAGGTGCGAGGACCGCGTCCTGCAGCGTCTTCGAGCCAGACCAGTCTTGTCTTCGCACATCCACAGCGGCGCGCACCGTTCCGCCACTGCGGGTGGAGCGTGAAATGCCGAGGCCTACAGAGAATACCTGCGGCAACCTCCAGCCCGTGCTTGAGGATGAGGTATACAACGCCGTGTCAACCGCCAGCGGAACTCCGCCGAAGGTTTGGGTGATGGTCACCAGGCGCATGAGGTCGGACTCTACCGGAGCGGATGGAGCGAAAGTGCCGCCGAATTGCACAGACAGGCTGTTGAGCAGTTCCCCAGATGCCGAATACCGCGCAGTGACCAGCCGATCGAGAAGGAGGCCGGCTTCAAGGCCGGGCGAGCGATGCTGTGCGCGAACGGTATTGATTTGGTCTAAAAAGTTGATGTCCACAATGTCCAAAACGGCTTTACGCCCTTGTTCACCGAAGAGGTAGTTCATCCGCACGCCGGCAAAGACGACCTGCTTCTGCACCCGGACGCTGTCAGCACCGGCTGTCGGCCGCATGCCGGTTCGACGGAATGCCTGCGAATACCCGAACCGGGCCCAGGTCAATCCTCCATCCCCGCTGTACGTCTCGCTGTATTTGCCCACGCCTTCGAGGGATCCTGTCCGTGTGATGGCATAGCCCGTTGAAGAGCCCGGTTGCAGATCCAGGGTCCATGCCCGACTGCCCGCGGGTCGCTTCACCACCAAGGACATCGGCCCGGGAGCACCGAACCTGGCGCGGGCCGAGCCGCCCCCTGATGAGCTCAGCGCAAGGGATGTCCCCACAGCGGACAGCTGGAAGGTCGTATTTGCGCACGAAACCCCTGAGGCAGGTTGGTCGGGGTTGTAGGTCGAACCGTCCCACCAGGCTGCGCTGCCCCCGCCGATGCCCATCAACGCGGTCGGAGGGATGGGCGCAAAAAGGCCCAGACCGTACCGCGAATACGGGGAGAATTCGGTGGTTTGGCCCGAAAGTCCGCCACCGATCAAGAGCGCAATTCCAGCAAAGGGTAGGGTTCGCATCATGGGAGCATCCGGTTGAGGAGGAGGTGGTAGCCGCGCAGGGTGAGGAAAGGGTCGGCAAAAATCGGCACCGAGGTGGAGATGGCCAAACGCGGCGCATCGCCCCCCGTCACGGCCACGCGCAACTCAGGATGTGCGGCATGCCATTCGGCAATCCGCCCTTGTACTTCGAGACGCGCCCCATGCAGGGCGCCGGACCCCATTGAGCCGGATGTGGTGGTGCCCAGCGCACAATCCTCCACATTGTCCACCTCCCAGCGGGGCAACCGCGCCGTGCCTTGGTGCATGGCGTGCAACCGCATGGCCAAACCCGGCGCAATGGACCCGCCGCAAAACACCCCATCTTCCACGAGGTCACAAGTGATGCAGGTCCCGGCGTCCACGATGGCCCAAGTCCCGGAGCTCCCTACGGCCAGCGCATTTGCAATCCGGTCCAAGCCCAGCGATTCCGGCGGTGTATAGCTCCGCGGGAAAAACAGGGCATCTGAAGCGGATACGTGGATGCATCGGGTGGTCCAACGTTGACACAGGGCTTTCCAGGCGTCCGAAAGCTCACCGCTGGCAGCCACAAGAACTGCTTCAGGCACGAACTCCAGATTCTGTGCCCTTTCAAGCGCCTCATCGTCTTGCAGGACGAACATCTCTCCTTCGGACGTTCGATGCGCAAACTTGACTCGGGTGTTGCCGACATCGAGGACCCAGCGTCCTGCGTTCATGGCCATGTGAGCGTTTCTACCCAACGTTCCATGTCTGCTTGGACCCGCTCGAGTGCCGGCGCGATGCTGTCCGGATTCGGACGGTGGTTGAAGTAGAGTGTCGCGTGCAGAAAGTGGTTTACACTGTCCGTGGCGTAGAGGTGAATGGGCGTTGCAACAGGACCTTCCAAATCGAAAAAGACGCCGTACACCCGATGTGCTGGGAAGGCAAAGCGACGCCTGCCGATGCCACTTGCCTTGATTTCATGCGTTGCGACTTCCTCGTGCACTGCGGCCACGTGGGCATCGAGGTCGCTGTGCAGCGGGAAATGCGCCACGAAAACTTGTGCATCCAGCGTGGGGAAGTCCAGTGTGAAGAACGAAGCGGAATCCCTGAATTCGCCGGGCCCCACGCGGGCGTACACGGGTCGCTGAAAGGCCAGTCTCGAAGGAGAAGAATCCGTCACATACGCCGGCTCCGGAAGTTCAATCCGGAAGTACCCCCGTGGCAGCGGAACAGGCGTGTCCCTGCATCCGAGCGCGAGCAGAGCCAGCGCGCAAATGGAGACAACCTCAAACCGCCTCATCGGATGCAGGGGCTTCTGGAAGAGTGACCTTGATGCGGAGCAACTTCCGCGGCGTCGCTGCGTCGATGCGCAGTTCCGTTCCAGAGAAGGAAATGGACTCACCTTTCCGCAAAAGCCTCCCCGCCTGTTCGGTGATGAAGCCTCCGATTGTATCGCTCTCACCTTTTGCCTGTTCCCACGTTTGCTCTGCCAAATCGAGCAAACGGTACAAATCCACGAGCGACATCCCTGCTTCGACGAGCACCGTGCGTTCATCGAGGCGCGAGTACATGGCCGCGTCGGAATCGAATTCGTCTTCAATCTCCCCGACAATCTCCTCGATGATGTCCTCGAGGGTAATCAGACCGCTGGTTCCGCCGTACTCGTCTACCACGATGGCGAGGTGCGTGCGGCGGGACTGAAAATCACGCAGCAAGTCGTCGATTTTCTTGTTCTCGGGAATGAAGTAGGCCTTCCGAAGCAACGGTGTCCAGTCGAACGCAGCTTCTTCAAGATGAGGCACCAGATCCTTGACATGCAGCACTCCCACGATGTTGTCTGTGGTGCCCTCGTACACCGGGAGACGTGAGTAGCCGCTATCAAGGATGTGGCCCCGCAAAGCGTCCCATCCCAGTTCCCGGGATACCGCGTCCATGGACGTTCGTGGGGTCATCACTTGCTTCGCATCCTTGGACCCCAGAGAGACAATTCCCTCGAGGAGTCGCTGTTCTTCAGCAGTTCGGTCACCATCCGCGGTCAATTCCAAGGCCTGTTCGAGCACTTCAACAGACACACCGCCGGTCGGCGTGGACATGCGGCGATCCAGCCATCCGCCGAGTCCGACCAACGGCTTCCAGATGGGGGTAAGGAGTGTTTGGGCCTGGGCGAGGGCAGGGGCCATTGTCCGGGCCACTGCGGGTCCTCGGCTGGTGGCGTACACCTTCGGGAGTACTTCGCCGAAAAGGACGATGAGGAAGGTGACCCCGAAGACGTGGATGACCCATTGCAGCCACACGGGCAAGGAATCAGCCGGAAAAAGCTCTTGGGCTAAGACTGTGGAAATCAGAATGATGATAATGTTCACGACGTTGTTTAGCAACAAGATCGTGGCGAGCAAATGGCGCGGCGCACGCTCTGCGTCAGGCGATTTCAGCAACGCAAGGACGCGCGCAGAGGCCCTCCCACCGGGCCCCGTGCTTTCGTGTTCCAGGGCCTTCAGGTCCGAAGGCGAAAGTGAAAAAAAGGCCACTTCGGACGCGGAAATGACGGCGCTCAGAATGAGAAGTCCCGCAATGGCGGCAGCAGGAACCAGCCAGGCCCCGACCCCTATAGCAAGCAGGAGCAGGGATGGGCTCATGAATTTCCGTCCGGCACTGACACGGTCGTCCCTCCTTTCTTGTCGAGTAGCTGCAGCGAATCGCCGATGATCTCCGTCACATGGCGTTCCTGTCCTTGCTGGTCGGTCCAGTTCCGGGTGCGGAGCTTCCCTTCAAGGTAAATCGTTGACCCTTTGTGCAGGAAGCGTTCTGCATGTTCCGCAAGCTTCCTCCAGAGCACAATGTGGTGCCACTCCGTTACGGTCTTGCGCTCGCCCGTGGCTTTGTCTGTATAGGTCTCTGAGGTGGCCAAGGGAAAGGAGCACACCGGCACATCCCCCGGAGTAAATCGGAGTTCCGGGTCGCGACCGAGGTTGCCGACGAGAATTACTTTGTTGATTCCGGCCATGGGGTGGGGCGTTCTCGGCCAAAGGTAGGAACCGACCCCTCGCACTCCGCCGCTGCCTGCACCGCTGCTTTGTAAACGTCCAGCCAAACTTTGTCGATATGCCGCGGCAGCGCATACTCCGCAGCGGCCTGCCAACTCACCCACACCCATTCCTCAGGCAGACTTACAGGCAAAGCGCCGAGTGGACTGCGCACCCACAGCGGAAAACTGGCTTCAATGCGTCGGTGGCTCAACAGATGCGTCATCGGGGGGGCGGCATCGGCTACTCGACGCCAATTCTCGGGATGAAAACCGCGGGCATTCAAATCGGAAGGGAACTCCCACAGCCCCCCCCAAACCCCGTTCTCAGGTCGTTTCCGTAGGGCCACATGGGTCCCGTCCGTGATGACATGAAATGCCCACGCGACGTGTTCAACGCGCGTGCGCCCGGCCTTGACGGGCCGCGTCTGCGCGCGCTCGGGCCCGGATGCGCAAGCGGCCTGCAACGGGCATTCGATGCAGTGTGGTTTCCCGGGGGTGCACACGGTGGCTCCCAGTTCCATCATGGCTTGGTTGAAATCCCCGGGCCGGAGCGCATCGAGCATCGCCGTGGCACCTGCCGCGACCCAGCGCAGTCCGTCCGGCCGATCCACGGGCAAGTCGCTGCCGAGGAATCGTGTCACGACCCGCTGGACATTGCCATCGACCGCCGCGACCGGCTCTTGGAAGCAAATCGAGGCCACGGCCGCTGCAGTATAAGGCCCTACGCCGGGCAATGTGCGCAAATCAGTGGCCGTGGTCGGAAACCGACCGCCCCAGGTGTCACATACCGCGAGAGCCGCCCGATGCAGGTTCCTGGCTCGTGCGTAGTAACCGAGGCCTTGCCACATTTTGAGCACATCTTCGAGCGGCGCGTGGGCCAAATCCACCACGGTAGGCCACCGGTCTATGAACCGTTGCCAGTAGCGGGTGCCTTGATCCACCCGGGTTTGCTGCAGGATGATTTCGCTGAGCCAAACCGCATACGGGTCCGGGTCTGCACGCCAGGGCAGCGGCCGCTGATGCCGGTCGAACCACGCCAACAAAGCAGAGGTCGACGGTTGTAGAGAATTGGTTTCCAACTTCGCCAAGTTCCGCGTATTTTTGCCCCCCCGAACGAACGGGTGCAAGCAATTGACACCACACAAACCTACACACATGACGAAAGCAGATATTGTCAGCCGGATCGCCGAGCAGACGGGAATGGAGAAGAACGACGTGCAGACCACCGTGGAAGCCTTCATGCAGACCGTGCGTCAGTCACTGGAAGCCGGCAACAACGTGTACCTGCGTGGTTTCGGCAGCTTCGTGATCAAAACGCGCGCCGCGAAGACGGGCCGCAACATTTTGGCGAAGAAGTCCATCGACATCCCGGCGCACAACATTCCGTCGTTCAAGCCTGCGAAGGAGTTCATGGACACGGTGAAGTCGAACGTGAAAGTCGGCTGATTTCGAATGACGCGAGCAGGTTGGGCGTTGGTGGTAGGAGGCGCGGCCGTAGTGGCCGCTGTGCTCTTGCTCCCGCGCAAGCCGGGCTCGTCGGTCGAGGCAGAGGTTCCAGCAGCGGATTCGCTCCCGGCTGATCCGGTTGATCGCGCAGTGGCATTGGTCAACGGGGAGAACCCGATGGCTGGGATCCAAGCGTTGCGCGACCTCGCCGCGGCAGATCCACCGAACGTGGATGCAGTGGTTTGGCTGGGAATTTTCAGCATCCAGAGTGGCCAAAAAGACAAAGCGCGGGAGCATTTCGCGCGGGTCCTCACTTTAGAGCCTGCCCATACAGAAGCCACGTGGCAGCTCGCTTTGCTGGACATGGAGGAAGGGCGCTACGATGCTGCAGTGGTGGGCTTTGAGGCCTGCATGGCTGCCGACTCTTCCTACGCAAACGGCCTGTTTTTCACTGCCCGTTGCTACGAAGCAATGGGCAATACTGAAGGGGCGTTGAACCGCTTTCGGGAATACTTGCCCTACGCACCGGATACCGCCGTGGCGGGTCGCGTGCGTGAAATGATTGTACGATTAGAATCCGGCAAAGCCGGAAAAACCGATTAAAACTTGAGCCATGCCCAGTGGTAAAAAACGCAAGCGCCATAAGATGGCGACGCACAAGCGGAAGAAGCGCCTTCGTAAGAATCGCCACAAGAAGAAGTAATCCGGTTCCGGGGAGTCTTCGGGCTCCCCGGATCGGTTCTGATCCGATCCGCGCGTGAGCAAGGAACTGGTGATCAATTCCACCTCAAAAGGGGTGGAAATTGCCCTGCTCGAAGACGGTCGACTTGTCGAACTTCATCGGGATCAGGGGTCGATGGACTACGCGGTCGGGGATATCTACCTCGGCCGGGTGAAGAAAGTATTGCCCAGTCTGAATGCAGCCTTTGTGGACGTGGGCCACGAGAAGGATGCGTTCTTGCATTTTTTGGACTTGGGGCCGCATTTTCAGACCCAACAGAACTTCGTCAAGCGCGCCATGGCCGGGAAACTGGCCACGGCAGATTTGGCGCATTTCCCGAAGGAGGTGGAAGTGGACAAGAAGGGGAAGCTGAAGGACGAACTTTCGTCTTCCCAACTTGTGCTCGTCCAAGTCGCGAAGGAGCCCATCTCCTCGAAAGGACCTCGGCTGACGGCGGAAGTCACGCTTCCGGGTCGGTACTTGGTTTTGGTCCCCTTCAGCGACAAGATTTCGATGTCGTCGCGCATCAAGGGCGAGGCCGAGCGGAATCGGCTGCGCAAGCTGATGGCCGACATCCAGCCACCGGGCTTCGGGGTCATCGTGCGCACCGTGGCCGAGTCGAAAGGGACTGCGGAGCTCAAGGGCGACTTGGAGGATTTGGTGGCGCGGTGGGGCGAGTTGCACAAGCGGCTTCGTCAGGCGCGTCCCGGCAAGCGGGTCCTCGGGGAGCTGGATAAGACCAGCACGGTACTTCGCGATGTACTGACGCCGGATTGCACGAGCATCCGGGTGAATGACCCCCGTCTTGCAGACGATGTCCGGGCCTACTTGCACAGCATCGCGCCTGAAAAGGAGAGCGTGCTCAAGCTGAGCAAGGACCGCGACCTGTTTGACACCTTGTCGATCCATCGCCAAATCAAAGCGGCGTTCGCGAAGCAGGTGGTCTTGAAGAGCGGCGCATATCTGATTGTAGAGCAGACGGAAGCCATGCACGTCATCGACGTGAACAGCGGAGGAAGGAAGTCAGGGGCGAAGGACCAAGAAGAGAATGCCTTGATGACGAACCTCGAGGTGGTCGATGAAGTAGCGCGCATCCTGCGCCTGCGCGACCTCGGGGGCATCATCTGCATCGACTTCATCGACATGGCAAAACGTGAGCACAACAAGCAGCTCACGGATGCATTGAAGGCCGCGATGAAAGCGGACAAGGCGAAGCACAACATCTTGCCGCCGAGCAGGTTCGGGGTGGTGGAGATGACTCGCCAACGGGTACGCCCGGTCGCAGACATCGCGACCACGGAGAAGTGCCCGGCCTGCAATGGGACGGGGACTGTGGGTGCTTCCATCCTCATTACCGACCTCATTGAAAGCAGCATCGGCTATTTGACTTCGGCCGAGGGTCAGCGCAACCTGACGTTGATGGTGCACCCGATGGTCGAGTCGTACATCGTGCGCGGGTGGTTCAAGTCGATTTTGCGCGGTTGGCGGAAGCAGTTTGGAACTTCCATCAAGGTCGAGTCCAACTCGTCGATGGAACTACTCGAATACAAACTGTTCAATCAGTTGGGCGAGGAGTTGCTCACCTGAGCTCCTTCGGTCGGCACATGAAATGCCGGACCACGGGCCTGCTGACGGTCTCCCGGTCGAAGGCATCCGAAGCATCCGCGTAATCCCGCAAAGAGCCGTCCTTGAAGAGGATGGGGATGCCGCCGGGGACATAGGCGGTGTTTTCGACGGTGCCTCCGAAGACTGCGAATTGCGCTTGTTCGGCGGTCCAGCCATAGGCCTGTACCACCTTTTCAATCCAGTGGTCCACTTCTGCTGCCGAAAATGGCTCGGGCCGTAGCTCGATGCGGAACAACGCCCGCGAGAGCAGACGCGCAGCGAGCAACGACAGCACCGGGTCGGCATGGTGCTTCCACACCTTCATCGCTGCGAGGATGTCGCTGTCGTCCAGGGAGCAGAATGCGTCGAGCACTTCGGGGTCTGCGAAGAACTGCGCGCGGTCGAGTTCGCCGGAGAGGAAACCTGCGAGCGCCGGGGTGGCAAAGACGGGGGTGCCTGCGCGCGTGAGTTCTGCAGCACGGCGCAGCAGGTGCATGAGCATGTGTTCTGCGCTCAGCACGGTCCGGTGGAGGTACACCTGCCAATACATCAACCGCCTTGCGACGAGGAACTTTTCGATGGAGTAGATGCCCTTCTCTTCGATGACCAGCCGGTTGTCCACCACGTGGAGCATCTTGATGATGCGCTCGCTGCCCACCTTCCCTTCTGCCACTCCGGAGTAGAAGCTGTCCCGCGCGAGGTAGTCCAGGCGGTCCATGTCAAGCTGGGACGATACTAAGTCGTGCAAAAACCGACGCGGGTGGTGGTCGTTGAAGATGGAGATTGCGGTGTCGAGGGCGCCGCCGAGGTCTTCGTTGAGCCGGGACATGATGAGGGCAGAGAGGTCCTCGTGGTGCACGCCGGCTACGATGCTGTGTTCGAGCGCATGGCTGAATGGGCCGTGGCCGACGTCGTGCAGCAGGATGGCCATGCAGGCCGCTTCGTCTTCTTCGTGCGAGATTTCGATGCCCTTGCTGCGCAAGACGTCTATGGCTTCTTGCATGAGGTGCATGGCACCGATGGCATGGTGGAAGCGGTTGTGGACGGCGCCGGGGTAGACGTAGTGGGAGAGACCTAACTGTGCGATGCGGCGCAGCCGCTGCATGTAGGGATGGTCCATCAGCCGCAGCGCCAAAGGATGACGCAGGGCAATGAAACCGTAGACCGGGTCGTTGATGATTTTGGGCGAGCGGGCGGATGCCATTCTGAGCGCAAGATACCGGTGCCCGCCCGCCCGCCGACCCCTACCTTGCAGCTGTTCCACGATCCTTTGTACATGAACCGTTCGCCGCACATCCTTTGGGCCGATGACGAAATCGACCTGCTTCGGCCGCATATCCTCTTCCTCGAGGCCCGCGGCTACACGGTGACGGGCGTGAACAGCGGCGTCGAGGCCGTGCAGGAAATCACGTCGAACCACTTGTTTGACATGGTCTTCCTCGACGAACAAATGCCGGGCATCGGGGGACTCGAAACGCTCACGCGGATCAAGGCCATCCGTCCGCACCTGCCCGTCGTGATGATCACGAAGAGCGAAGAGGAGCACCTGATGGAGCAGGCCATCGGCTCGAAAATCAACGACTACCTGATCAAACCCGTGAATCCGAACCAGCTGTTGCTCGTGCTGAAGAAGCATTTGGACGAGCGGCGACTGGTGTCGGAAAAGGCTATGTCCGCCTACCAGCAGGCCTTCCGGGACCTCGGACTGCGACTCGGAAGTCGCTTGAATGCAGCGGAATGGACGGAGCTCTATGGGGAACTCATCGGGTGGAAGCTGGAACTCGAGGAATCGGAGGATACGGGGATGCGGGAAGTGCTGGAGATGCAGTTTGGCGAGGCGGAGCGGCAGTTTGTGCGGTTTGTGGAGACGCATTACGGGGATTGGCTGGCGCATCCGGATGCAGACACTCCGGTGCTTTCCCACCGGTTGCTGCCCGAGCGGTTGCCGCGCACGGTGTCGGAGGCCGCTGGCCGGCCGGTGTACCTGGTGGTCGTCGACAATTTGCGGTGGGATCAGTGGCGCATGATCGAGCCGCTCCTGGCGGACCGGTTCCGCATCACCCGCAGCGAGCCGTATTTCTCGATGTTGCCCACGGCCACGCAGTATGCTCGGAATGCGCTGTTTGCGGGGATGACGCCGGCGGAGATTGCGCGGGTGTATCCGGAGCTTTGGGTGGACGAGGACGCTGAGGGAAGCAAGAATGTCCACGAGGGGGAGCTGCTGTCGAGGTTGCTGCAGCGGATGGGCGTGGAAGGCAAACACAGCTACCACAAGGTGGCAAACTTGCAGGCGGGCAAGCGGTTGCTCGAGGGCTTCCACGCCACGAAGTCGAATGCGGTGACGGCCGTGGTGTACAATTTCGTGGACATGCTGTCGCACGCGCGGACGGACATGGAGGTGATCCGCGAGTTGGCCTCGGACGAAGCCGCCTACCGCTCGCTGACGTTGTCGTGGTTCAACCACAGCTCCTTGCGGGAACTGCTCGAGGCCATGGCAGCGACTGGGGCGCGGGTCGTGGTGACGACCGATCACGGAACAGTTCCGGTCGATCAGCCGGTCGTGGTGCGCGGCGAACGCGACACGAATCCGAACCTGCGGTACAAGGTGGGGCGCAACCTCGGCTACGCGGCTTCTGAAGTGTTCGAAGTGCGCCACCCCGACCGGTTTGGCCTGCCACGCCCGCATGTCAGCAGCGCCTACATCTTCGCGCGTGGACGGGACTTTCTCGTGTACCCGAACAACCAAAACCACTTCGTGCAGCTGTACCGCGACACCTTCCAGCACGGCGGCATTTCGCTGCCGGAGGTCATCGTTCCGTGGGTGGAACTCGATCCGCGATGACGCGCAGGTGGTCGCGTTCGGTGGCTTCGGAGGCGGAACTGCCGCTGGCTGCAGCGGAGTTGGCAGTGGAGATCGAGGCGGCGGCGGGGCCAGATGGTGTGGTTGCACTCGAGGGGGAGATGGGGGCAGGGAAAACCACGACCGTCCGAGCGCTCGGGGCGGTCTGGGGATTTGAAGCCGAAGTGGCCAGTCCGACGTTCGCCCTGGTGCATGCCTACCGCACGCATGCAGGCAAGACGGTGTACCACATGGACCTGTACCGGCTTGAGAACGAGTCGGAAGCCATGGAGATCGGCCTGGAGGAGTACTACGATGGGCCCGGAATTTGCCTCGTCGAATGGGCGGACCGCGCTGCGGGGTTGCTGCCTCCGGATGCCGTCCGACTGCGCATCACGGCCACTCCTATGGGGGTGCGCACGTGGGAACTCCTCGTTCCGTAGGTCGGATTGTGTATTTTCGGCTGCGATGGAGGAATCCCGCATCCGATCCCTTGCACGCGAGGCCTCGCTGCTCCCGGCTGAACAGTTGCTCCAAGTGCCCGTCCGGGGGAGCGAGCTCGTCATCGGCATTCCGAAGGAGCACAGCCTGCAGGAGAAGCGGGTCGCCTTGGTGCCGGAAGCCGTTGCGCTGCTCGTGGCCCGCGGCCACCAGGTGCTCGTCGAGACGGGCGCGGGCAACCAGTCCCACTACACAGACGCGGATTACAGCGAGGCGGGCGCGCGCATTGTGTACGACCGCAAGCAGGTGTTCACGACCGGCATCGTGATCAAGGTGGAGCCGCCTTCGTTGGACGAAGTGGAGTTGATGGGCATGCGCCAAACCCTCATCAGCGCCCTCCAGCTCAGCATTCAGCAAGACGGGCTACTCGAGGCCCTCGCCGCAAAGAAAACGACCGCCATCGCCTGGGACTTCATCACGAACCACGATGGCATCGTGCCGCTCGTGCGGGCCATGGGCGAAATCGCCGGCAACAGCGCGATGCTCATCGCGGGCGAACTCCTCGCCGGTCCGGAGGGGCGTGGCACCATGCTGGGAGGCGTCTCTGGTGTGCGTCCTTCCGAGGTGGTCATCATCGGGGCGGGCACCGTCGCGGAATTTGCCACCCGGGCCGCGATCGGCCTCGGCGCCTCCGTCAAGCTTTTTGACAACAGCCCCCACCGGTTGATCCGCTTGCAGAATGCTGTGGGCCAAAGGCTTTGGACCTCTACCCTGCAGCCTTCCGTGCTGGAGGAAGCGTTGCGCACGGCGGATGTAGCCATCGGGGCACTGCGCGGCACAGGCGGTCGCACGCCGCTGGTCGTGTCGGAGCCGATGGTGGCCGCGATGCGCCGTGGCACCGTCGTCGTCGATGTCTCCATCGACCGGGGCGGTTGTTTCGAGACCAGCCGCATTACCTCGCACGAACGGCCCACGTTCCTCGAGTTTGGCGTGATCCACTACTGCGTTCCTAACATCCCGTCCCGGGTGAGCCGCACAGCTTCCAAGGCGCTGAGCAACATCTTCGCCCCGATGCTCCTCGAGTTCGCAGGCGACGGCGGCATCGAATCGGCCATTCGCAAAAACCGCCTCGCCCGCAGCGGTGTCTACATGTTCAACGGCACCTTGACCCACGCAGAAATCGCCGGCGAACGCGACATGCCGCACAAGGACCTCGACCTCTTGCTCGCGGCACTTTAAGCCACACGGCTCACTTTTTGCCGGTCAGGACGCTCCGGATTTCGTGGAGCTTGACCAGCGCCTCAACGGGCGTTAGAACGTCGATGTCTAGCCCCAGCAGAACATCCCGCACTCCGACCAGCACCGGGTCGTCGAGCGTGAACATGGACAGCTGGAACTCGCCGGTCTGCCGCGCTACGGGAGTGCCAGCAACCGGCTCGTCGACGTGCCTGCCGCTCAGCTGCTTGAGCACATCGTCTGCCCGTTCCACGACCTTTCGGGGCATGCCGGCAAGCCGTGCCACGTGGATGCCGAAGCTGTGGTTGCTGCCTCCCGGCTCGAGTTTGCGGAGGAAGACCACCCGGCCGTCGATTTCCTTCACGCTGACGTTGACATTCACCACCCGCGGGAAATGGGAGTGCATGTCGTTGAGTTCGTGGTAGTGGGTGGCAAACAACGTCAGGGCGCGGTGGCGCGGGTGTTCGTGGAGAAACTCGGCAACTGCCCATGCGATGCTGACCCCGTCGTAGGTGCTTGTTCCCCGGCCGATTTCGTCGAGCAGCACGAGGCTGCGGTCCGTCAGGTTGTTCAGGATGGCCGCCGTCTCGTTCATTTCGACCATGAACGTGGACTCTCCGCGGGAGAGGTTGTCTGAGGCGCCGACGCGTGTGAAGATGCGGTCGAGCACGCCCAAATCCGCTGCGCGGGCAGGGACGTAGGACCCTGTTTGGGCTAACAAACAAATGAGCGCGGTCGACCGTAGCAGCGCGGATTTCCCGGCCATGTTCGGGCCGGTTACCATCAGGATTTGGGCCTGTTCTGGATCCAGCTCTACATCGTTCGCTACGTACGGTTCGCCCGGAGGCAGCATGCGTTCGATGACGGGATGCCGTCCGCCGTGGATGCGGATGCCGTGGCGGGTATGCATCCGGGGCCGCACGTATCCGAACGTTTCTGCGACTTCTGCGAAGCTGACCAGTACGTCGAGTTCTGCCAGGACCCGGGCATTTTCCATCAGGCCTTCGAGCTCGGGGATGACCGTGGCGATGAGGGCGTCGAAGCACTGCTGTTCGAGTTGAACGGTCCGTGATTCAGCGTCCAAGATGCGCGTTTCGAGTTCTTTGAGTTCGGGCGTGATGTAGCGCTCCGCTTGCGTCAAGGTTTGCTTGCGGATCCAATCTACCGGCACCTTATCGCGGTGTGCATGCCGCACCTCGAGGTAGTACCCGAAGACCGCATTGAAGGCAACTTTCAGCGACGGAATGCCGGAACGTGCGGATTCGCGCATACAGACTGCATCGAGGGCAGCGGAGGCGTCGGACTTGAGTTCTCGCAATGCGTCGAGTTCCGGATGGATGCCCGGCCGAATGACCCCGCCGCGTACCACTGCGGGCGGGGCTTCGTCCTCGAGTTCGGCATCTAATCGGCGCAGCAGGGCATCCGCTGGGACGAGGCGCTCGAGGTGACCGAGGAAGGCCGATGCCCCCTCGAGCAAGCCGGCCACGGCATGGGCCCCGTGGAGGCCCCGGCGAAGGTGCACCAGCTCGCGCGGCGTGATGCGTCCAGTCGCAGCCTTGGCCGTCAATCGCTCACAATCTCCGACCGACCCTAAGACGGCGCGGAGTTCTGTTCGGAGCGCAGCATCTTCGAGCAGAGCGCCTACGGCCGCATGCCGGGCCTCGATGCCCTCCAGCTCTGTCAGGGGCATGGCCATCCAGCGGCGCATGCACCGTCCACCCATGGGCGTCGCGGTTCGGTCCAGCAAAGAAATCAGCGCCGTTCCGTCGGGGTGGGTGGGTTCTAAGAGCTCGAGGTTGCGCAGGGTGAACCGGTCCAGCCACAGGTGGCCGGCTTCTCCGATGCGCCGGATCCCTTGGAGGTGGGGAATGTGGCTGTGCTGGGTGGTTCCGAGGTAGTGGAGGATGGCACCTGCAGCGATGCCCGCGAGCGGATCCGATTCCAGGCCGAAGCCTTTGAGCGACCGTGCACCGAGTGCGCGTTCGATTTGGCCCGCGGCATACTCCGGCTTGAACACCCAGTCTTCTAGCCGGAACATCGGAGCGAGGTCGCCGAAGAGCAGCCGCGCCTCTTGCTCCATCGGGCGTGCGACCAAAAGCTCGGAAGGCCGGTGCGAACGCAGCAGACGATCGATGTGCTCCGGGGTCCCTTGCGCGGCAAAGAACTCGCCTGTAGACACATCGCACAAGGCGATTCCACAGCCGTTGCGCGTCAGATGAACTGCCGCCAAGAAGTTGTTTGCGCGGGGAGGAAGCAGCTGGTCGTGGAAGGCAACTCCTGGGGTGACCACCTCTGTGACCCCGCGCTTGACGATTCCCTTTGCAAGCTTCGGGTCCTCGAGTTGGTCGCATACGGCAACCCGGTTGCCCGCGCGGACCAGCCGAGGCAGGTAGGTGTCGAGCGCATGGTGAGGAAAGCCGGCCAATTCGATTTCCGAGGCACTTCCATTCCCCCGTTTCGTCAGGACAATGTCGAGGATGCCCGCAGCACGGATGGCATCTTCACCGAATGTCTCGTAGAAGTCCCCGACGCGGAACAGCAGGATGGCATCGGGGTGGTCTTTCTTCACCCGTGCATACTGCTGCATCAACGGGGTTTCACTCCTCGCCATGGCTTCGAATGTTAGGCCACCCGGAGGGAGGTTCCGCCTTCTGCTGCGTACTTCCCTTCTGCAAAGGCCCGGTCCACGTGCAGCCGTTCGGCCCCGGTTCCGGGAAGTTCGAACATGGCATCGCGCAGGATTGCTTCGCAGATTCCCCGCAAGCCCCGCGCACCCAGCTTGAACTCGAGCGCCCGTTCTACCATAAAATCCAGGGCGTCAGCGTCAAAGGTCAACGCAATGCCGTCGAGCTCGAACAGCTGCACATACTGCCGGATGAGCGCATTCTTCGGCTCTGTAAGGATGCGGCGCAAAGCGGGCCCATCGAGCGGGTCGAGGTGGGTCAGTACAGGGAACCGACCGATCAATTCGGGGATGAGCCCGTACGATTTCAAGTCCGCAGGGGCGACATGTTCGAGCATGCCGGTGGCTTCGTTCGCAGCAGGAACCGCGCCGAACCCGAGGGATCCGCGCCGCAACCGGCGTTCGATGTGCGTTTCAATGCCCGAGAACGCGCCACCGCAGATGAACAGGATGTGGCGTGTGTTGATGTTCACGAGCTTCTGTTCAGGGTGCTTGCGGCCCCCTTGCGGTGGAACGCCTACTTCGGCGCCTTCGAGCAACTTGAGCAGCGCTTGCTGGACCCCTTCTCCACTCACATCGCGGGTGATCGAAGGGTTGTCGCTCTTGCGGGCAATCTTATCGATTTCATCGATGAAGACGATGCCCCGTTCCGCCGCTGCGGGATCGAAGTTCGCGGCTTGCAACAACCGAGAAAGTACACTCTCTACATCTTCTCCGACGTATCCCGCCTCGGTGAGCACCGTGGCATCGGCAATGCAAAAGGGCACATCGAGCATCCGGGCGATGGTGCGGGCCAGCAAGGTCTTGCCCGTTCCGGTTTCGCCGATGAGGATGACGTTTGATTTGTCAATCTCCACGTCTTCGCCGCCCGTGCTGGGCCGCATGATGCGCTTGTAGTGGTTGTAAACAGCTACCGACAGCGTGCGTTTTGCTTGCTCTTGGCCGATGACGTAGGTGTCTAAATGGGCTTTGATCTCGGTGGGCAAACGAAGCTTGAAGCCGGGGACCACGGGCGCATGTGCCTTGAGCTCCTCGGACACCATGGTCTCGGCCTGGGCCACGCAGCTGTCGCAGATGTGGCCTGTGATGCCCGCGATGAGCATGTTGACCTCTTGTTTCGGCCTGCCACAAAAAGAACACGCAATGGCTTTTCGCCCCGTGCTCATTTCCGCTCGAGGACTTCGTCGATCATGCCGTATTCCTTCGCTTCGGAAGCAATCATCCAGTAATCCCGGTCGCCGTCGGCCCACACCCGGTCGAACGGTTGCTTGCTGTGGTGCGCGATGATTTCGTAGAGTTCCTTTTTGAGCTTTTGAATCTCCCGTGCGGTGATCTCGATGTCGGAGGCTTGTCCGCTGGCGCCGCCGAGCGGCTGGTGGATCATCACGCGGCTGTGCTTGAGTCCGGTCCGCTTGCCATCGGTGCCAGCGCAGAGCAGCACGGCCCCCATGGACGCGGCCATCCCGGTGCAGATGGTGGCGATGTCGGGGCGGATGTACTGCATCGTATCGTAGATCCCAAGGCCAGCGTACACCGACCCGCCGGGCGAGTTGATGTAAATCTGGATGTCCTTGACGGGGTCAGTCGACTCTAAGAACAGGAGCTGAGCCTGTACAATGTTTGCGATGTAATCGTCAATGGCAGTTCCCAGGAAGATGATGCGGTCGGCCATCAACCGCGAAAACACGTCGACTTCCCGGAACGGCATCTGCCGCTCTTCAATGACCGTACGCGTCATCGCGTCTGGCCCGTAAGCTGCTGAAATGTAATCTTCTACGTGGAGACTGGTCAGTCCGCGGTCCTTGACGGCGTACTTCAGAAATTCCTTGCGCTGTGTCATCCCGGCGAAGGTACGAAGCCCGCCCGCTCTGCACGGACTGCTTTGCCTCCGGTGTTCAGGAGTTTATGAACGGGCTCAGCGCACGCTGGCGAGCAACTTCCCGAACTCCTCGAAGGAAACCGCTTTTGACTCGATGGTGACCTTTTCTTTCAAGGCATCCACCACGCGCCGTTCGACGATGCGGTCGATCAGGCGACGGCGGTCGTCTTCTTTCGCGAAGATTTCTTCTGCGTAGCCCGTGAGCGTCGCGTCATCTACGGGCAGACCGTACTTCTCGTACTGCCCGCGCAGGATGTCCTTCGCTTCTTCCACGATGTCCTCGCGGTTGATCCGAATGTCTTGGTCCCGCATGATGGCCCCTTGCAACAGCTCCCAGCGGAGCGATTGGGAGTAGGCGGGGTATTCGCGATCGAGTTGCTCTTCCGTAAGCGGCTGCTCGTTCGAGGCGAGGATCCAACGCTTCAGGAACCGGTCCGGCATGGGAAGGTTCAAGTGGTCGATCAGGTCTACGACGAAGCGGCGGCGGAACACATACTCCGCATCGTGCTCGAATTGCTGCTGCAATGCGGCTTCGACAGCTTTCCGGAAGTCCGCTTCCGAAGCGCATGGCGCCTCCGGGAAGACAGCATTCCACAGCTCCTCGTTGTTTGCATGCAGCTCGAGGTGCTTGATTTCCTTCACCGTCACCCGGAAGTTCGTAAGCAGGGTGTGCACCGCGTCGTGCTCGATGCCGAGGATCCGTGCGAGCTCGTCGTGGTCTGCGGTGATGGCATGCGGGTTGAGATCTGCATGCTCGCCGACGCGCAATCCAGTCAGAGCTTTTTTCGCTTTCGCATCTGCCAAATGTTCCAGCGAAATCGAAGTGTCCCCGGTCAAGCCGCCCTCATAGGGTTCACCCGTCGCACCGAGTTCTTCGAGGTGGCACAGAAGCAGGTCCTTGTCGCCGGCGACTTCGACGTCGCTCAAGGTGCCATGTCGGCGGCGGTGGTCCTCGATTTGGCGGTCAACCGTCCCCTTGTCGATCGCGATGAAATGCCGGGTGAAAACCGCCTTGGAGCCGAAGTCCGTCGGAACGTTCGGGGCAAGACCGATTTCAAAGCCAAACTCAAACCGGTCGGGCCGCTCGAAATCCCCTTGAGAATCATGGGTTTCCGAAGGCAGCGGTTGCCCGAGCACCTGCAACCCATTGTCCCGGATGAACGCATCCAGGTGCTCCTGGATCATCTTGTTCATCTCGTCTGCCAGGACCGGCGCCGCATACTGCTTCCGCACGAGGGCCATCGGAGCCTTTCCTTTCCGGAATCCTGGAATCACCGCCTGTTTGCGGTAGTTTTCAAGGACCCGCTCCACGCGAGGCGCGTAGTCTGACGGTTCAAAAGAAAGGGTGACCGCTTCGATGAGGTCTTCGAGGGAAGTGCGTTCGATGTGCATGGCGTCTGGTCGGTCCCGGCTGTGTGCGGGTGGAGGGACTTGAACCCCCACGCCTTGCGGCACCAGATCCTAAGTCTGGCGTGTCTGCCAATTTCACCACACCCGCAGCGGGGCGGCAAATGTACATCGGATTCGGGTGGGTTGTATCTGCCAAATTTTCTTAGGCGATTTGAGGTTCGCGCGTTGCGCGCCACCTTCGCGGCGTGTCAGGTAGACGGAAACCACGTGATCGGTGGATCGGCTGGGGGGGGTGTTTTTTGAGCATGCTCATCGCCCTGATGGCGCCTGCCGGGGCGGCAGGCCAAACGGCGTCGCGTACCCGCGTCCGCCTGCTTTCCGCCGGATCCATTGCGCGCGATCCTTCGGTTTCCGGGGTGCAGCGCCTGCTGAACGGGGTGGCTCTCGGGTACCGCGATGCCGTGCTGCATTGCGACAGTGCGTGGCGCTACGACGATGGCCGCTTCGAAGCCATGGGACGCGTCGTCCTCACGGACCGCGGTGGCATGGTCCTTCGCGCTTCGCGGATGCTCCTCGACCCCGCCGGCGACGCGGTCACTGCCACGGGTCGCCCGGGACTCCCCGTCACCCTCCGGGACCGCACCGGCGAGCTCGAGGCACCGGTCCTGCGCTACGACACCGAGGCCCGCATCGCGACCTATAGCTCTGGCGGCACCCTGAAGAGGGAAGGACGGACCGTCCGAAGCCGCACGGGCCGCTACGATGTGGAGTCCGGCTGGTTGCAGCTCGGCGGAGCCGTCCGCATGACGTCCGCGGACGAAACCGTCACCAGCGATTCCTTGCTGTACCGCGCCTCGGACGGTACAGTCCGGTTTCTCGCGCCGACCCGTGTTACCACCGCGGACGGCCGCTTCGACCTGACGTGCAGCCGCGGGGCGTGGGGCCTGGACCGGGAGGCGGGGTGGTTCGGCGGTTCGCCGGCGCGGATGCGGCGGGATGGGGAAGTCCTTGAGGCGGACAGTGTGGCCATCGGGGGGCCGGACGGGCCGGTCGAGGCCGTCGGTTCCGTGTGTGCCTGGGATACGGCGGGGACGTGGCGCACGAAGGGGGCGCGGATGTGGCGGGAGGCCGGCGAGGCAGAAACGGCGGTGGGGTGGGTGGTCGGCGCGCCGGAAGGGCCCCGGGCGCATTTGGTAAATAGCTCGGACGGAGATACGCTGTGGGTGTCTGCGGATACGTTGGCTACGGGCGGGGAGGTGCTGCGGGCGTATCCGGCGGCGCGCGCGCGGGTCTCGGGCATGGACGCGCGGTGCGATACGTTGGTTTGGTCCACAGCGGACAGCATTTTGCATCTGCTCGGCACGCCGCGGGTGTGGTTCGACGGCCGGTTGCTGGTCGCGGACAGTGTCACGGCGGTGACGGCGGGCGGCGGTTTGTCTGGTTTCGAGGCGGTGGGCCATGCGGTGCTGGTGGGTTGCGTGGCGGAACTTCCTGATTCTCTGGGAGGTTTTGACCAAATCGCAGGCCGACGCATCGAGGGCGACTTCATCGCGGGCGAACTCGTCCACCTGCGCGTCACCGGGAACAGCGAGGCGGTGGTTGTGGACGCGGACGATCCCAGCGCTCCTTCGGTCAATCGCGCCACAGGAAGTCGCATGCGGCTGGACTTCGCGGGCCGTACGCTGACCCAAGTCGCATTGCTCGATGGCCCGGGCGGGCGCTGGGACCAACATCCGGCCACAGATGGACTTGCCTTTCGTGTGACGGGGTTTCAGTGGGAACCGGCGCCGGAGTGGGAGTGAGGCGCCGCTGCGCGGCGACAGATTGAGGTTGAGGCGCCGCTGCGCGGCGGAGGGGTGAGGGGCGGCTTGAAGGACGAAGGTGAAGCAGGAGGCGACGGCGGTGAATTGGGCGGAAGAAGGGGCATGCCGAGAAGTTCCTTTGGTCCATGAACGGAAAGCAGGCAGGGAGGTTCGGCGGTGGGGCAAGGGTTGCGGTACTTGCGTTCGTGGCCGGGGCGCAGGGGGCAATGGCACAGGCGGTGCCGGCCGAGGTGGCGCCGCCGATGGCAGTGGGGCCGGGTTCGTGGCGGGCAGGATTTTGGCCAGAAGGCGGATTCGTGGAGGCGGGCCTCTGCCTTCCCATCCGCGAGGACTCCACCGGTTCTGGTTGGGGGGTGTGGGGGGAGGCGTCGGCCATGGGGGGGTGGGCAGTGACCCAAATCGGGGTCACGCGGCGCGAGGTGCTGCGACCCGGGTTGGCCCTGGGTGCCGGGATGGGGCTGCGGAGACGGACGTGGAAGGACGTGGGGGTAGTGCGGCACGGGCCGGTGGCCTCAGTGGGCTTGTCGGGCTCCGTGGGTCCTGCGGAGGTGACGGCATGGTGCAGGGCCGACGGGGTGGAGCGGATTACGTGGGGCGTGCTTGGGACGCGTACCGTGGGAGCGTTGGTGGGTGCAGTTGCTTGGCATTCAGAGGGAAATGCGTTCATCGCCTGCGCGGGACCGGTGCATCCGCGGCTTTCGCTGGGGGGGTGGATGGGCGCACCGCCGTGGCGGCTCGGGGTGCATGCGGTTTGGAGCGTTGCGGGGCGACCGGTGGGGCTCTTTTCGGGCCCGCATCCGCTGTTTGGGTGGACCTGGGGGGTCGGCCGATGAGCCAGTTGCTGCGCTGGGGGATGCTCGGATTCGGGTGGATGGTCGTGGTGCCGCTGCGCGGCCAAACCGACGACCTCCACGCCTGGCTCGCCGACTGCGTCGAGTCCGGCCGCCTCGACGCGGGCGAAGCCGAGGCCATCCGCAGCCACATCGCGACCACCGGCTGGCCCCTCGCGCCCGAGGAAATCGGGACCATCCCCGGCGTCACTGCTTCCTCCGCGGCCACCCTCGCCCGCGACCCCACGTGGCGCAGTTTCTGCGCCGCCGACCCCATCGCTCGTGCTGCAGCCACGCGCCACACCCTCGAAGTCCGCACGGATCTGCGATGGGCGGACTCGCTCTGGTCCTCGGTGCGGGCCGGCCGCAGCGGGGCCTGGGCCCTCCGCCGTGACCAAGGGGGCCACCTCAGTGGCCACCTCCTTCTGCGCGCCCCGCGCCGCCCGCTGCACCTTCTGCTCGGCGACCATACCCTGCGCTGGGCCCAAGGAGCAGTCACCGGATCGGTTGGGGCCTTCGACGGTCTCCGCGAGCCCACCGCCGCTTTTCGCACCACGGTCCCCGTCGTCGCCGCTTGCGCAAGCCCTTCCACTCCCGTGCGCTCCGGCTTGGCCGCGTTGTACGACGGCCGCCGCTGGCGCGCTGCCCTCAGTTGCGCCACTCCCGCGGCCACGTATCCGCTCCGCGGCGCTTTGCTCGTCTCGCAGACCTTTCGAGCTGTGCGCATCGGTCTTGCATGCGAAGCGGCCCCGAGTCGAGCGGGGGTTGTGGGGGTGCACGCCGAAGGGGGCGGGGGATCGACGGTTTGGGCCGCGGAAGCGGCCATCTATCCACAAGGCAGGCTGGTACATGCAGCGATTCTGTCCAGCCGCGGCCGGGAGTTCGACGTCTTCGGCCGCATCACCCATGCCGTGGGCACCCATCCCGGTCGTGCGTGGGGCGACGTGCGGGCTCCCGTGCGCGGGCCCTTCGAAGCGGTGGTGGGCGTGCGCTGGCTGCATCCGGGCAAAAACACGGGCCGCATGTGGTTCTACGCCCGCCTCGTCCCCGACCCTCAATTTGAATTCGAGTGGCGCAGGACCCTTGCCTTTCCTGGCCCGACGCCGTGGGAAGTACGCCTCACCCTGCGCAATGCAGAATCCCTCCGTTGCGAATTGCGCCGGGATGGACCGGTCGGCGTCTGCCGCCTCCGATGGGACGTGGGGACCGGGGCTTCGGGCATGTGGGGTTGGCGGCCGCAGGAGGGCCCGTGGTCGCTCGATGTTTGGCTGGGAAGGGCCTTCGGAGAAAGTCCATTTTATGGTTTTGAACCCGGCGCACACGGCTGGTCCACGGCGGTCGTTTCTGCGAGCGAGGTGCGCCTCAGCGCCCGGATCGGCTACCGCCACGGGCCGTGGCGCCTTGCCGCCGGGCTCCAAACCGTAGACGCCACCCACGGAACCCGCCTCCCCGCCCCTCCCCGCATCGAAGTCCGGCTAGCCTGGAAATGAGTGTGAGGGATGAGGGACGAGGGATGAGGGTGAGTGTGAGGGATGAGGGACGGTTCGGTGTTTTTTTCCACATTTAGCCTTCGCGGCGAAGCCGCGGTCCGCGACGCGCAGCCTCGCTCTCATCCATCCGCCGCGCAGCGGCGCCTCATCCCTGGTTCGAGGCGCAGCCTCGCCGCGCCCTATCTTCGCCGCCAAATCAACTTCGACACCATGGCAACGACCGCGGACATCAAGAACGGCATGTGCATCAACCACAACGGCGGGTTGTGGCTCATCATCGAATTTTTGCACGTGAAACCCGGGAAGGGCGCAGCGTTCGTGCGCACGAAGTTGCGGAATTTGGCCACAGGCCGCGTAGTGGATCACACCTTCAACTCGGGGGTGAAGATTGATCCGGTGCGCATTGAAACGCGGGAATACCAGTACCTCTACAAGGAGGAGAATGGCTACGTGTTCATGAATACGGACAACTACGAGCAAGTCACGGTGGAGGAGCATTTGATCAATGCGCCCGAGTTTTTGAAGGACGGCGTGGTGTGTTTGCTGCAGTTCCATGCCGACGAGGAGCGGGTGCTGAGCTGCGAATTGCCGGCGCATGTGCTGGTGGAGGTGACCTACTCAGAGCCCGGAATCAAGGGCGATACGGCGACAAATACCCTGAAGCCGGCCACGGTGGACACGGGGGTGGAAGTGCGCGTGCCTTTGTTCGTCGATACGGGAGACTGGATCAAGGTGGATACCCGGACGAAGGAGTATGTCGAACGGGTGAAGAAGTAACTCGGCGTGACCGAACGGGTCGGACGGCTGGAGCGGCGGCTTGGGGTTCAGGATTACAAACTGAATGCCCTGCTGGATGTGACGCGCGCCATCAATGGGAGCGCGACGGAGGAGGACTTGCTGGGCCGTTTTCGTCGGAGTTTGGCAGAGCATCTGCACATCGACCGGCTTGCACTTTACGTGTCGGGAGAAGGCGGAGGGGCGCGGTTGGTGGTATCGAACGGATGTGCAGGCGTATTGCCTGAGGCGGTGGTCCCCAGCGTGGAAGGGTGGCCGGTGGTCGCCTCGGACCGGGGCGAGGGCTTTGACGTGGAGGTTCCCGTGCTGTTGCAGGGAGAGCCGGTTGCGGTGCTGTATGCGGGGATTGCCGAGGAGGGTCACGGGGTGAGCCCGGTGGTCAAGCACTTCAAGTTTATCCAAACGCTGACCAACGTCCTCGTGGTCGCGCTCAAAAACCGCCAATTCGCGGCCAATGCGCTGCGACAAGAAGCGACACGGCGGGAGCTCGAACTCGCGGCAGAACTGCAGGCGATGCTCGTGCCCACCGAATGGCCGGAGGACAAGGACGTCGACCTCAGCGCCTTGTACCGTCCGCACCGCGAGGTGGGGGGGGATTACTACGACGTGTTTCCGGTGAACGCGAACGTCCTCGCCTTCTGCATGGCGGACGTCAGCGGGAAGGGGATTTCCGCCGCCTTTGTGATGTCGAACTTCCAGGCGAACGTGCGCACGGCTTTTCAGTTTGGAGGAACAGACCTCGAGATAGCTGTCCGGGGCCTGAATGCTCGGGTGATGGAAAGCGCACGGGGGGAGAAGTACATCACCTTGTTCATCGCCTTGTACGACCGCACAACGCGGCGGATGCGCTACGTGAACAGCGGCCACAACCCGCCGCTGTTGATGCTTCCGGACGGAACGGCACACGGGCTCCACTTCGGTTCGGTGGGACTTGGCATGTTCCCGGAGTTGCCGTCCATCGAAGTGGGTGACGTGGAAATACCGCGGGGCAGCGTGCTGGTGTGTTACACGGACGGGCTTGTGGAGCAAGAAGATGCCGAGGGTATTCCGTTCGGCAACACCCGGCTCGAGACGGCGGTGCGGGAACGCCGGGGAATGGGGGCTGCGGCCATCCAAGAGGGCGTGCTGGCCGGGCTCGAAGCGTTCCGGGGAGCTACGCCGGCCTTCGAC